>Ga0308165_1003303_pt1 | contig 17515 bp, 18 predicted proteins | sample PhyWR2_FD_201032 | JGI IMG/M metagenome (GOLD analysis project Ga0308165, IMG submission 201032) | Phyllosphere microbial communities from UC Gill Tract Community Farm, Albany, California, United States - DLSLW.R2 | ecosystem: Host-associated > Plants > Phyllosphere > Unclassified | place: USA...
GGTGATCATCATCGAGTAATCGAGACCGGAGAAGGTGTTAGTCTCGTCATTTCCCGCCACAGTGGCAGCTGACGAAATTATCGGGAATCCAATAGCTGAAAACAGGATTGCCGCAGTTAATTTATTTAAGCGCATAAATAGCTTCCAAATTTGTCCATAAACTCGTTATTCACGAGGGATGCAAAAAAAATACGCGTCTTTATATCATTTACATTGTCTGTATAGTATTTAATTATATATTAAGAGCGAATAAATCAAACTTACCCATATGTATTTAAACAATAAAGATATATTCATCATTTAAATAAATGTTTTTAGTGTCAATTATAATTAAATATAATTATTGGTGATTGGGACAGGAACTAAGCTCACTATGAGCCTCTACCAATGCAAACCACTGACTCCCTAAAGGCCTTGGTCTTGGAAACGTTGGGGCAACGCGGGGAAATTATTGTGTTCATCCGGTCATAAATTGTGGGCCTGGAATGACTGTTTACGCTCGAGACAGCGGGTAGGGGTAAAAACTTTGCATTAGATGATGTCATAGCTTGTTCTCCTGAATCATATTGGTTTGGATGCAGGAGGATTAGAGATGTGGTCGTTTTAGTGAGTATTTTTGTCTTCTCGGTTTTATATTGAAAGCCAAAGTACTTAACATGATTGTTTTAATTTAAATCAGCCTTAAAGATGCTTACGTTTTTTTATTTAAAGCTTCGACGGTGTACGTGGAGCCTTACCCTATTACGTACAAATTACGCTGTGGAAATCAGCGTGATCCATGTTGGACTAAGAAAATCCTGACATTCCGCTATTTCTTGAACAGCTCAATAATGAATTCACATCGGCAGCCCCTTTTTTCAGAGTTACCAGGACAAATTGGAGGCACAAAAAAGCCCGCAGGGCTTACGCCTTGCGGGCTTCCAGGACTTCGTTGGATGGCTCTGGTAACCATCAACCAAGAATTTGGTGGGCTGGGGGAGTCTGAATTCACCATGTAACTTAATGATTTATAACATTGAAAACTTGATTCAACTTTTGCTTTGGGCCTATTGATGGGCCTAAAGCAATTTATAAGGGTTTATCACTGCCATTTTATTGAAAGCTTGGCTGCTTTTTCTTCATTCTTCGCCCGTACAATATGATTGATTTTTGAGCGGGTAGAAGTACCAGTGATCATAATGTTTCCTCCTTGGCACCACGCAGCAGTCCTGTTGCCCTTCTGGCCCGAAGAATATCAACCGTATTAATAAAGGGAGCCTGTTCGTGCCAGGAGAAGCCTTTACAGTCGATGCGTACCAATACATAGCGCTCAACCAGAAAATTAATTGCATCAGTTAATGAGATACCGGCCTCAATATGCTCACGTATTTTCTCTTCTTCACAAAATGGCGTGTCGTTCAAAGTAAGGCCATAGTGACGTTCTAATAAATAGGTCAGCAGCATCTGCCAGGTTTGCACGGGCGAAAGATATGAAGAAACCGGCACTGCAGTCGGTGCCATTGATGTTTGCATGGAATATTCCTTCTGGGATTAATTTGTCGAACGGGATGTCATATAGGGTTTGGGCAAAAGAGTTTATTGAGGTGTTTTATAATGATGGGGAAGGCATTGATTTCAGCAAGCCACACGGTCATGACGGTCAGAGCCATCCTCGCTCCGCAAATGAGACAGCTTTCCCTTCCCCTGTGACTACATGATCTAAAACACGGACATCGACTAATCTGAGCGCACTTACCAGCTTGTTGGTGATTTGCCGATCAGTGTCGCTGGGTTCAGTGACGCCAGAAGGATGGTTATGAGCAAAAACGACAGCCGCAGCATTATGTTCAAGTGCGCCTTTAACAATTTCACGCGGATGGACTTGAGTGCGATTTATGGTTCCTAATGCATTGATTTCATATCTCAATAATCGATGCTGATTATCCAAATACAACACCATAAAGACTTCCCGCTCGAGCCCGGCCATTTTTAAGCACAACCACTTCGTTGTCATGCTGGTGGAAGTGAATATTTGAGGTTGGCGTTCAAGCTGTTTCTCAATGAGAGATAAAGCCTGCTGAATAATATTTTCTTCTGATGCGGTGAAGGTTCTGGTCAGTGAGATTTCGTACATAGCGGCTCCTTAAAATGAAAAACCCCTGTCGCATAAGCGACAGGGGTTCAACAAAAGAATGGGTTGAAATTCGGTGTTCTTTATCGGTAATAAATTTCGGTACATTCACCCTCTTGTGGAAGTACCTTTTGGGCATTTGTCAAGCTGAACTGATAACTGCTCACCTTCTTATCATTGATGTAAACATCGAAACTCTGAGCCTTCGAAATATCTCCAATGAACGATACCCATGCATTATCGGCATTTCGCCACCCGAGAGAGGGTGGGATCCAATACTGCTGGTCATTCATTACAACAACAATATTAGGATCTTGATCCCCAGGATATACAGTCGTGCCATTGGCTAACGTGACTGCTACACCATGCTCAAGTATTCCATCCTTGTCGGGATTGCCGGTGCAGTTGATCGTGAAGGCCACATTATCCGTACTGGTGATGGTGTATTCCGCATTGCCCTGCCCGAAGCCGCTACCCCACATATTGGGGAGAGCTAGAGCTGGAGATGTGAGTAAGCATAGTGATGCCGATAAAACGTATTGGCGCATTATCATCTATTCGTCCTTATTTTCTACAATCTTGATTTTGAAAGCACCCGATAGTCCAGATGGCGTCAGCAATTCCCTATCTTTCGGCATAGCTCATTGAGCGTCTCTTTTGCTACCCATTGTTTAAGCAGCCTGTCGTCAGATGATTCTTTGGCTTTTATCTCAGCCAGTTGCTTTTTATTGATGCACTTATCGGCAATCGTCGTTAAGATTTTTGGCGCAACCTGCTCGTTATACTCCCTCGAAAGATTCTGCCCGGCTTGTGAGTCGACGATGCTGAAATAGCATCCTTTTCCCGTATCTTCTCCCTGATATACAACGGTCAAATCAGCGGGTTTATCGTTGGGAGCCTTAACTAATTTAATGGTCTTGCTTCTCTTGTCCGCCAGGAAAAAGTTTCCCTGCCATCCCGTTCTGATGAAAAAGTGATCCGTCCAGGGATAGTTGTCAATGACACTAGCTTTATAAAGTGGCATGCCTAATTGCTCATCGGTAAACCCATCTGCCGATTTCCATCCACTTTGCCTCATATCCGACCAGGCTTTTACCGACCCCACGACGTTGTAAGCCTGTGCGTTAAATGCTAAAAGCAGGCTCCCGAGAACTATCAACTTTTTATTCAATATTGTGTTCATCTGTCACTCCTGTGAATGGATGTGTTGTCTGGTATAAATGAAACGATGAGATAACGCATTAATCTTTAAGCCGATTGCTGGCTATTGAATTCCTTCAAAACGTCATGGATGAAACGGAAATGTGGGAGCGCAGTAATGAAGTCATTACCGGCGGTGAGGCGGCTCAGATCATCGCGGCGGGAAAATGATTCTTTAAGAAAGTTGACCTCGGTGATCTCAATAGTCAGGAATACGTTTAGATATCCGCGATACTCACAAACCAGATACCAAATACCGTCCAGACAGATAAGCCGATAAGGGGCCAGGCGTTCATACTGCCGTCCACCGCTAAAAAGCGTCACCAGCGCCCGCTCTGTTATTGCTCGCGTTAAAAGATGAAAACATTCAGAAGGGGCGGCCACACTTCGTAACGGGGTCTGGTAAATAATGCATGGGGAGTCATCGCGGCTGTTCATCAGTAGGTTCACTAAACGGCTATCAAGCACCGGGAATACCACCGAGACGCCCGTTTGGCGGGCGAAGTGGAGTACGTCACGCTCTCCTGAGGAAGTGTGGCACCCTGGCACCAGGCGACACAGACCATTTTTATATTCCAAATCCAGGTACATCAGTCGCTCTCGAAAATCCCGGCGAAGTGTACGTACCGATACTCCGAATTCTACCGCCAGTATGCGTACGCTCAGTGTTTCACCGTTTAGCAGACGGCTGATAATCAGTGACAACCTCACGGCCAGCCGATCATAGCGACGTTCAGGCTGTGGCATTGCATGGTCTCCGTAGAAAGTTAACTGGCTGAAAAATAGTGTGATTATTTTAACTAGGGGGGCGGACAGGATATGGACACAACGGAAAATATTTTTATTTCTACGGGAACCCAGATACAGGGCGAGTTGGTAGCGGGTTCCTCGTGGTCATCTGCGGGATTATCGTTACCCATACCGGACAGGGTGTGTCCGGGGCATCAAATACTTAAATCGGTAAACGACCTTGCGTATGTTCCAGCATGGTCTCCGCCATCACCCAAAGCGCTCTATTCAGCTTCACATCCCCATCAATACCATTAACAGCACGAGTGCGGGCTGGTTTACCTTTTGCATTTCGCCCGTTAAGACCGCCTTTGATTAAGTTCTCCTGGATCCGCTGATAAGTCGTCCAAAGGTCATCAGACTTATCCTCCCAGCGACGGGGAGATAGAGCCTGGGCTGCAGTCACCGGCTGGTGCTCCTCTCCAAAACGGTAAGTGATGGCAGCTGTTGCCAACGCGTGTTGCGCTGGTGGAGGTAACATTAATGACTGCATTACCTCATGTTTTTCTTCAACACGATCAAATATACCCAGCACCTCATACGCGCCTTCGATGACCTTTCCAACGACGTCGCCTTTATGTGGTACACGCACCTCACCAAACGTTTCGCCGCACACCAGCCCGTTCTGGCAGACAAAGCGGAATAACCCTGGCAGCATTTGGTAACTGCTTGAACCATCGTGCGAATTCAGAAGAATGATTTCAGGAACCTGTTTACCCGTTATCTGCCCCTCGCGACGCAGGCGCAGCATGTGCTTGGTATGCTCGCGCTTCTCGGGATCACGAACCCTTGTCTGAGAGGCAAAGAACGGCTGAAAACCTTCTTTCTGCAAGTTGTCGAGGAGGGTAATTGTAGGGATATAGGTATAACGGTTACTGCGTGATGCATGTTTTTCCTCGCTGAATACGCTGGGAACGGCGCTAAATAATTCATCGCGAGTTAAGGGACGGTCACGGCGAATTATGTTGGCAGAGCCAAAGCGGGAAGATAAACGGGCCATAAGTACTCCTTCGTTGTCATTCAAAATGAAATAAAGAAAGGCCTGTTGCGTGAGCAACAGGCCTTTGGAATTGGCGGATAAGAGGTATTGTTAATTCAGAAGAAAAAGTCCCATATGGCTCGGGCGACTGAAACCACCGAGTCACGCACGCCTAGAATTAGTGCTCTAATTGCCTCAGGTATAAATGGCAGCATAGCCGCTTTATCAAGCACGCCACCTACAGATTTACCAAAGTCCGCACGCGCAATCTCTTTGACAGAATGACTTCTGAGATTATGGTGTAGTTGGATTTGAAGTGGGCTGCTGGCTTTTGCAGGTAAAGTCTGCATCAGGTTATCAACCATTTGAGTCAGCCCCCATCCATGCTTTGCTGATATTGCACAGACTGGATTCCTAGGTGAAAACTGAGAGCGGATATCTCGTAATTTATGGCTGAGGTTGATTTTTTGTAGAGAGGATGGTGCTTGGTTAGTAGTATCCCATTCGTGACAAGGCTCAAGTTTATCAGCCTGGTTGACGACAAATAAAACCTTGTCTCGATGAGCACCGATGACATCTCGGTAAAATTTTTCATCGATTGATAGTGCACGGTCGTCTGCCTTGATTATCCACAGGATGAGATCCAGTTTAGGCAGTGTACGGCGATACAGTACCTCATATTCGCTATCTCGTTGCTCACTCTCGCCAACGCCTGGTAGATCCACAAGTATCAGGCAGTGTCGGCCCACCGTCAAACGGCAGCGCAGGGGCGTACGGGTACAGGCTGCCACATCACTTACTCGAGACACTTCTCCCGCGAACAAAGCATTACATAGGCTGGACTTGCCGGCTCCAGTTTTGCCCATTACACCAATTACTGGCTCGTAATCCGTCAGCCTGCTGATATGTGCAATAATGTGTTTTCTTACTGCATCAGGGAGTGCAGCAACAGACCGCGTGACATACTGCAGGCCCTCATGTTTACTCATAAATTACCTCAACAAATAATAGAAGCCAGCTAGAATCACATGGATTCATAGGTCTTCGAGTGATGTTCAGGTGAATGATATATATCTAAAATTATTTTTAAGAGATGCATTCAAACACGAATAATTGATTTTCAATGTTCTAAATGAATAAGCCAGTGCTCTCTTATCGTTCAGAAATAATTTCAAGTTTTGAGGGGGCGGAAGATAGCTTAATTAATAATAAGAACCGAACAGCTGAGTTGAAAAGGGAAAATAACAAAATGCATCACACAAAAAGAAGCATGAGAATAGTAACGCAGTGTGATAATTATCATTATCACATTGCCGAGGTTAAGTGTAAAAAAATTGTCAATCAGATCAAGATTAATTACCATGGATTAAAAATGATGAAGAATTTATTTTCTCTAATAATTATTGCTATTGCGCTTGTATTAACAAGTTATAAATTCTTAATTTAAATTGACAAGGTGAGTATTTTATGATTTGCGTTAGGGCTCTTAAAGCTGGCTATGGTGATTGCATTCTAGTAAGCCACACCAATAAGGATGATCAGACTTTTAACATACTTATAGATGGTGGCATACCGTCCACCTACCAAAAAAAGAACAAAAAAGGGAAATATGAAGATGGAGATTTAAAAAAAGAATTGAATAAGAATATTAATATAGACTTACTTATATTAACTCATATTGACCATGACCATATTGCAGGTATAATTAATTGGTTAAGAAACGATGCCAATGCTTTCAGTAAAATAAAGAAGGTATGGTTTAATTCCGGAGAAATTATTTCAAGTTATTTGAATAAAAAATACGATGTTCGAAAAGAACTAATCATCCCAATAGCAGAAAATACTGATACAAGCATCAAGCAAGGTAAGACCTTTTCTCATTTGTGCAAACAGAATAATATATCATTCGAGTCGGTTATAAAATCATTAGATGAATTAGAAATATTTGGGCTTAGATTTAAAATACTTTCTCCAAATTCAGAGAAACTTGAGATTTTTCTAGATGAATGGGAGGCTGATAGTTATAGCTTAGACACAGCGCTAGAAAATGATTATGGGAATAGATTGGCAGATTTTTCAGATGATAATATTTTCAGTGAAGATGACTCGCCCTCAAATGGTAGCTCTATAGCCTTTGTCTTAAGCGATGAAAATGATAATTATTTATTCTTAGGTGATTCACATCCAAGTGTTGTGGTCGAAAGCCTAAAATATTTTGGATACACTAAATCTAAACCCCTGCATGCAAAATTCATTAAGCTTTCACATCACGGAAGTCGCAATAATACTAGTAAAGAGTTACTTGAATTAGTTTCCACTGAAACATACATTATCAGTACAAATGGGAGCAAATATAGCCACCCGCATAAAGAATGTCTTTCTAGGATCATTCGACATAATCCAAAGGCTAATTTAGTGTTTAATTACGAACACTTGGATGAATTGATATTCACTTCATCTGATAAAAAGGATTATCCAGATTTCACTATCTCATATAGTCTGGAACAATAAAATGGATCATTCATCTTTCAGAGACTTTACAGTAAAGGTAAATAATGGAAGTGGCGTCATTTTTATGGTGTCATCAAGTGAGTATTGTTACGTACTTACAGCAAAGCACAACATATTTAGTAATAATGAACTATCAATAACAAGAACTCTGTTGGACGTTAATGGTCACCTTTTTATCGAGACATTAAATGTGATAGGCGAACCATATTGTCATTCCGATGAAAATAAAGATGCGGCTATAATAAAAGTTAGAAAAGTAAATCTAAATGATGTTATTTATAGAATCGATAACTTACAGGAGTCAGATTTTGAGTTCCATTTATGTGGTTTTCCTCTAGTCCGAACTGGAAGTGATGGGTTTCGAATAAATAAAGTCAATCCTCTTCACCAAAAAATTCATGGTTATATAGAAGGTGAATTGGTTCCTACTGCATTACAGGATGAAATTATAGGACAGTCAGGTGGGGGAATATTATCGAAAACAGGAGAGTCTTATTTTTTATTAGGAGTTCAAAAGGGAATGGCTGCACAAGATGACATAGAAACGTTATCAAGGGTAACTTTTATGCCACTCACTTTTTTTGATGAAATAGTTAATGAAAACTCACATGCATTAATTTCATTATTGCCCCCATTCATTGACTCTTTTGATATTTTAATACCTAACATATATCATCTTGACGGGTTTCAAGTAACAAAAGATTTAGTAAGAGAAGAGTTTCATGCAATTGCGAGAGAGGTATGTAAAAAGATCACTCCACAATCCATTATTGGAAAGTTAAAAAATAAATTATTAATTTGCAATGAGCCAGAATACAACATATATAATATCCAACTTTGGACTGGTTTTCTTGAAGTATTAGTTCTGGTGAAAATGCATTTACCGAAAGGCGAAGAAATTAATGTAGGTTACATTGATATCCTTAATAAGAAAACAATGATTGTTTATGGGAGTGTTAAGAAAAACTGGCAGGAATCAATATCATTATTATATAAAACAGACCTAACTAATCTTATTAAAGGTGGGTGTATCTACGTAGTGTCATCTACAGATCATAAACCGACTATGACTGAGCTTAGACCCAACATTCTAAAAAGCATAGCTAACGTACCAGCTAGAAGAATAATGGTGAATAATTCAGAAATTAGCGAACCATTTGAAGACGTTAAAGTAAAACATATTTTTGATTTGCAAATGAAAATTATTAATAAAAATGATTTGCTTTGTCAAGTTGACGCTGAAACCGTTATGGAGACATTGGAAAATGAAACCAGAAATATCCTTTAATTTAGCTTTTGAAATAACATCAGAAAAGGTAGCAAATGATTTTGATTTGCAAAGTTTGAAAATTGTGAAGGTAAATTGGATATCGTCTTTTTATACTATTTTTTGTGAATTTAAAAATGAAAGTCATTTAAATAAATACTGGGAGAATTTTATAAGTATTATTGCACTGGAAATGTCAGATTATTTAATTGAGGACTTTGAAAAGTGGAATGTATATTTATTTTTCATTAATCCAGAAAAAGTAAGTAATACGCTACAATATAAAATTGAAAATGACACTTTTTTTTGTAGAAAAATAATACCGCATCCATTCAAATCTATTCAAAAGAATGAAGATGTAATTGACTTATTAAATAAATATGTTTTATATAGTGATATAGAGCTTGAAGCCAAAATTAAATCTAATGCATTAATTTCTGTGGTGGGAGACAAAGATAATTATTCCGAATCAGTTATATTCAATGCTATAAATAAGCCCTCTAAGACGAATGATAATGAAATAATATATAATGAAATTTACAGTATATTAAAAAAACAGCAGGTTGATAAAGATGAATGATATTGAAAGAATGAAAATAAAAAAAGTTGAGATTCAAGCATTCAGAGCTTATGAAAAACTTGAGAATTCTACTTTTGATTTCACTACGGAAAATGGTGAAATATCAAACTTTGTTGCATTATATGCACCAAATGGTTTTGGAAAAACATCTTTTTACGATGCTGTAGAATGGGGAATGACGAATAATATTCGTCGATTTTTAAAAAATAAAAATGAAAACATATTGTCAGCGAAAGCTGAAAATAGCATGTATATCCTTAGAAATCATAATGCTGAAAGGTCTCTTGAAAGTTATGTGAACATTACTGCTGAGTGTGGAGATGAAGAGCATATATTTTCTCGCGTGTTACCTCATAAGTTGAGACAAAATCAGCGAGATGCAAAATTTGATAGAAAGGAAACTGACAGTGAAAGAACTTATTTTTTAGACGTTCTCCTTTCTCAAGAGGAGATTTCATCATTTTTAAAAGAAGATGACTCTGCATCACGTTATGAAAAGTTTGTAAATGCATTTGGCGATAAAGAACTGGATAAAAATTATAAAATTATCGCTGATCTAATTACTACGAATAAAGAGAAAATAAAGAATTATTCGATAGAAATCAAGGGATTAAAGGAGGGGATGAAAACGGAAATTGATGGTGATGTTATTAAAAAAATTAATGAAATCATCATTAGGCTTGAACAAAAAGGTATGTCTATACCGATTTTAAAAAGTGACATATCAGAAAAAGATAATGAATTACTTGAACTATCTATTATAGAAAATAATAATAAAATACAAAAAGAAAGAGTTACTCTTAGTAATGATCTAGAGAATCTCCATAAGATAATAAGTAACAATAATGAACTTGACCTTGGTAAGTACTCCGTCCTATTGGAAGAAATTAAAAATATTGAAGTTAAAATTAGCTTGTTACATTCTAATTTAAAAAAATGGCGTTTATATAATAAGCGTAATAAATTACTTTACAAGGTAAATGGGGTTATTGATTCGACCTTGATAGAGAGTAGAGAAATTAATGAAATTAAAAATGACATTGATCATTTTCTTGCTATGAATGAAGAGGCTTCACTCTTAAGAGCAAAAGTTAAAGGATTTGAAGAGGATATTAATAAAGTAAGTTCAGACATCAATGTGTTAGAGTTAAATAAAACAGAGCTAACAAGTAAACTTAATTCGGTAATCACAGAACTAACTATTTTCAATAAGCGAAAAAAATATTTAAGTCATGATTTTAAACAAAATAACAAACGTATTAAGTTTGTTTCAGATCTTGATTCTAAAATTTATAATCTACAAAAAGAAATAGAAAATAACAAAAGAGAAATTGAACTATTATTAAGTGATAGTGAGTACTGGGTGAAAATAAATAAAACTATTGATGCTGATGGTTTTTCTGAAAAAATAACCACTAAAAATGAAGAAGTGAATAGTAATATGATATCGTTATTAAACGATATTAATTTTAAAAATGACATTAGCAATGAACTTAAATCGGTTATAGAACGAATAAAAATCACGGAACATCTAGACGAGAAGTTAAACAATATCATTAATATTGGTTTGGAGTTCATTTCAGAAAGCGGTTCACATCATTGTCCTCTTTGTTCAACCGATCACAAAGATCTAGATACTCTTGTAAATGAAATAAAAAACAATCCATTATTAGCCGATCAACATAGAAAACTGATTGTGGATAAAAACAATCTTCAAAATAAAGTTAAAGAATATGATGAGAAAATCATTGAAAAGTCAAGTGCAATCAAAGTCATCATCTTAAAAATCACTTCAGATATAAATAAACTTGTTAGTAAGTCAAGTGAAAATATTTTACAAAATGAAATGAAACTTACGAATTTCACAAAAGATCGCGAAGTTAATTTGGAAGTTACAAATAAATTCAAAATAGACACACGCAACTTATCTGAAGAAGAATATACCAAATGGTTAGATGATAATTTAAGTGTGCTAAATTCATCTCATCTAAGCTTTCAAGAAAAAATTAATACTATTGATTTAAAGATAAAGCTTGAAAAGACCAATAAAAATACATTAACTGAAAAAGTGTCATCATTGATTTTATCAATCCAAAAAATACAGACTGATGAGCGATATTGCTATATAGTCGATTTTCTTGAAAGGAAGTCATGGGGGATTTTAACTAAACAAGTTTTACAATCTAAAGAAAAATACTTATCTAGTAAACTACAGAAGGCTACTCATTTTTCAAACCGACTAGAAGTTGCTGTTTTTAATCTTTCTCTATTGTTACCTAATGAAGACTCAGATGTTATAAGTGAAGCACTATCCAGTATTAAAATTAAAAAAATAGAACTTACAATCCAGAAAGATAATTTTATTAATAACCTGAGTGATTTAATTTATATACCTATCCCCGATTTTATTGAAACCCCTTCAAAATTATCAGAAATAGTCGTAGAAGAAATAAATAAATACAATGATGTGTTAGCAAACCTAAATGAAATATTATTAGACCTGAAGTTATTATCAGATATTCGGAGAACTCTTTCTGTATTTATTACAAGAGAAAAAAACAAAGAAAAGATTATAAACATTGAGTTTGAGATTAAATTTCTTAGGGATACTTATAACAAGAGGTTAATTTCCGAACGAGATTTTATTTCTAAAAAAATACAAGAAGATATTAGTGATTTTTTCTACCTTGATTTGATAAATACTTTTTATAGTAAGATTGATCCCCACCCTAAATATAAGGACATATCTTTCCGATGTGACTTCTTCGGGGACAAACCTCGCTTACATGTATTTGTAAAATCGGAAGAAAGTGAAATAATTCCTACCCTTTACTTTAGCGCCGCACAGCTGAATACATTGAGTCTTAGTATATTTTTAGCTAAAGCTTTGAATGTGCATGACCCATTAACAGAACGAGTTGTAGATTGTATTTTTATCGATGATCCAATTCAAGCAATGGATAGTATTAACATTCTTTCTGTGATTGACTTGTTGCGTAGCATTTCTTGTAATTTACAGAAACAAATTATACTATCTACACATGATGTTAACTTTTATAATCTTCTCAAGAAAAAAGTACCAAGTGATAAATTTAACTCTTGTTTTATTGAACTTGAATCATATGGTATTGTGAAGAGATAAGGTCAAGTAATTAATTTCTTCACACATGTCGCAACTTGATTTAATTTTTATGAGGATAAGGAATCTCTTTCTAAAGGAAAAGATTTCTTATTCATTCAGAATGATAATTAATGCCATAAAAACCCTACTAAAATAATACTTCCGGTTTTGCTTACATATTCTATTGGTAGATGTTTTTTAACTTCTTACTATAAACGTTATTAATCATATATTATTGAATGAATCGTGAACGACATTCTGATTAGTTTTATTTGAAAAATCGAAAAATTTTAACTAGTATGAGATTAGACCATAAAACCTCTAAATATATTACAGTATCCTTTGGAGAAAAATCAATATTGCAGGCTTGACCACCTACAATGAACTTCTTATCAATTACGGTTCGTTAATGTTTTGGATGCATAAGTTTGCCATTCATATCTGATATGATAGTCAAAATCCAGTCTTAACGAATGGATGGGATTTCCCCTGGATATGCGCTTGATTAACTATTGTTCAATCATGGGATAAACATAGCCCCGGAGGCATTCGTTATGACTATCACTACTGTCGGTATCGGTCATGCTAAAAATGTGTTCGCTGTTTCTGCATTGACCAAAATGGTAGAACTGTTGTGGTTAAACCCAAAGTATCGCGTGCTGCGCTTCCTGTGCTCATTGCAAGTTTACCTCCTTGTGTTATCGGGATTATGGCATGCTCCGGTGCTCATTACTGAGCAAAAGTGTTCCGGCAGTATAACCATTAACCCCGTCTGGTGGCTGGTTATTATCTAGATTATAATCACCTGAGGTGATAATAGTCATCTTTGTTGAAAAACCGGCAAATGTGAAAATGGCATTTCTAAGGTTGTGTATATTCTTTAGCCATATAATAAACATTGGGTTGAGGTATGTTTCTTTACCTTTTTCAACCAATAATTTCTACGGGTTGATTACATATCGACTATGGGGTGAGATAATGATCGCCGCCTATGCGCATGACAAGCACATATGTATCGTAAGAAGAGCGAAAAAATTACACGGAAATTTTTATAAGGAGTGATTTATGGGGCTTTGGGATAATATCAAAAATGCAGCATTAAAAGCGAAGTGTGCAGTAGGTGTTCACGGGGGCAGCTATCAATTGAACGATGGAGAATCTTGTAAATATTCTAAATTATGTCCTGATTGCAGCAGTGTTATTCAAACAGAAAAACACCTGCTTGGGAATGAAGAGTATAAGTTTGAACATCAGTGCGTGACGATTAGAAAATGCTCTAGGTGTGATCTTGAGAAGGAAGGTGAGAAACATGAAGAGTATGTTGAGATTGCAGTTGATGATTACTGTAATGTCAAAGAGCGATGTGTGCGTTGTTATGCGGAGAGAATTCATGGGAAAAAACATAGTTGGTGGCCTCGAGATTCCACTGAAACCCATCATTTATACGAGTGCTCTGTCTGCGGTGCTAAAAAAGAGGAAAGAAAAACAAACTTCAGATCATGAGACTGTAGGTATGCCGTCATAATTTTTCACTAGAGTTCAGAGTTACTAACTTTTTATCTATAAGTTGAAAGGGTCTGTACTGTAACGTTCACAAGCATTTATTCTTCTATTGTGTTACTACGAGTAGATGCAGGGAATCACGCTAAACAAACATACATAGCTTGGTGTTCTGCCTCGATAATGACGGTGAGTTTGCTCGTATTGAGGCAGTTTATGCATTAGTAGTCGTTACTACTGCCATGATTCGCTGCAGCAATAGGTGAACGTGCAATCCCCGTAACAACCAAGGTGAAAGCTAGCCATAGCGAATCAGAGGAGTTTCCATGAGCTAGATAGATATCCAGAGTGATGAGGCTCTGGTTACACTGCTTCTGAACGCGGATAAAGGCGATGTTGATCTGCTGATAGATTACATAACCAACACTGGCAAGTTTGGTTTTTCAATGTCAGAGAGCGTGAAGTCCGTATTGCAGGACGCCAAACACCAAGATGTACCCGATGATGAAACTTTGCGCCTGCTTGTGCGGGAGTTACAGTATTTTGGCGGTAATACTTTCGTGAATCTGTTTCGTCGCAACGGCGTCAGCTATAACGAAATTGTTGATGACGTTGCCAGCCATCTGAAGATTAAAGCCCCGTCCTCCAGCTCAGTGGAAGAAAAAGAAGCGCTGATCATCGACTGTGTATTTACCTCATCATGGAAAAAAATGTCGGATGATGAACGCAGCCAGATTTTGCGTGATATGGGCATAAGCACCTCTGTCAATCTGGATAAATTATCCAGAATGGATATGCCCGTCTGGCAGAGAGCGGCATTAGTTGCCAATGGCCTTGCCCAAACTAAAGCGGGCAAAGTGCTGCCATTAATTGCAGGGCTTGGGATCGGGCGTGTTTTGGGAGTTTTAACAGGGCCGGTTGGCTTGGCAATTACTGGCCTGTATACCGCCTATGACATCTCAAACCCGGCATTTCGAGTGACTCTACCCTGCGTGGTGCAGATTGCCTGGATTCGTTTAAAAAATTCCCGCCAGTTCCGACTTGCCACCCAATCATCACCAGCCAATATACCTGCCCTCACATACGATCAACGCTGGGGTTTTGGGCATGATATTAATCAACCTGCGCTTACGGTTTCGACAATTCCACCTTCGGAAATTATCTGCACGACAGCGATGCAGGAACGGAATATTACAGGTATTTCCTACTTGAGCCCGCTGTTGCAAACACTACCTTCACTGGCTACCTCTGCACATGTTGCTAGCCATCAATATATGGAAGTCATCATTAATAGCTCTCTGGCGAATGTAAAAGACGGTCCTGGTTTTCGTGGATTCAGCCTGGGGGAAAAGGGCATTAAAGAACATGCTGTTCTGCTTAATCCTGACAAACTCAACCAACTTGTTAACGCCGGTGTGTTGTTGAATGTTGCTTCTGCGGTGTTGGCACAAAAACATATGGCAGATATCAGCAAGAAATTGACGGAAATTGTTGAGGCGGTACGTGAGGTTTCAGCGTTCCAGAACAATGCACGTAAGTCCGAGATCATTGGAGCCATACAGTATCTGCAGCAAATTACCCCCACGGTGCTAGAGGGGCAATGCTCGCCCGCAATACGCCAAAAACTGGAGGATATTGAAGTCCAGTTTTCCGCCCTGCAGACACACTTACTGACTGATATTACTACTGCTGGAGACAAACTGTCGGCGCTTAAAGACTGTGGGCTCTTTGGCAGTACGGAAATTACGAATAAGATCCAAACCCAGCAAAAGATCCTTGATGAGCGAATCCATGAATGGGACCTGGCAATTAAGGCTCGTGCGCAAGCATTGCATCTTCTGACTCATGTCGAAGGTGGTACAACACTCGTCAAGCACCGCCAACAAACCATTATTCATAACTATCAGCAGTTCAAAAGCGTTATTGACAAAGTTGAGCATCAGCTACATCAGCGGATACAAGGCATCAGCGCATTGACGGAACAGAGCAATACTACCAATGCCAATAAAGTATTACTGCGGAAATGGACGACAACTACGTTAATGCAGCAAAAGATGGCTATTGAAGAAGCTCATTTGTCGGTCGGGCAATTCCAACAAGGATTGTTGGCTGAGCAACCGCAATCTGCACGATTACTGGTAGAAATGCAGGATGGGAAACCGGTGAAGTGTTTTGAATTGCCGCTTGTATAAGCAATACGTCGTCTTCTGAATGAGTAATCGAATGAAATATCACAATTCTTCACTGGTTGAGTGGCTACCGGAATTTTTTCAGCAATGGCCGAAAAACATTGAATGGACCAGAGAAAAAAATAAAAAAATCAATATTAATACAGCAGAGCTAACTGAGTTTTTAAGCCAACTCTCTGAGCCACTGAAAGTTGTTCAGCACCGTTCTTTATCTTTTGATCCATGGGAGGTGGCAGGCCTTGGGCGTAAAGAGGTTCGCAATACTGCAGTCCTTGCCTGGCTTCTTGATTCCGAAGGAACCCATGGTTTCGGGAGACTACCTTTACAGGCATTCTTGCGGGCAATACGGCACTGAATAGACCCTAGTTTCCTAGACTGTTCCGTGCCTCATGAACCAGGCACTTTCATAAACTGCAGGGGCTTGATCCTCACAGGCACTGTGGCGGCGTTTAGCATTATAAAACATTTCGACATAATCGAAGATATCCGCCTTCGCTTCTTCCCTATTTTTATAGATCCGTTTCTTTATGCGTTCCCGTTTTAGCAACTGGAAAAAGCTTTCTGCCACTGCGTTGTCATGGCAATTGCCCCGACGACTCATGCTGCTTTTTAAATTGTGAGCTGTCATAAAATGCTGACATCTTTCGCTCGTATATTGAGAGCCCTGATCTGAATGGATTAATACTTCTGCCGTTGGTTTACGTCGCCATACCGCCATCAATAATGCATCCATTACTAACTCAGCGGTCATTCGTCCGCCCATGCTCCAGCCGATAACCCTGCGTGAGAAGAGATCAAGAACAACAGCCAGATACAGCCAACCCTCATGCGTCCTTATATAAGTCATGTCACTCACCCAATGCGTATTTGGGGTTGGGACAACGAACTGGCGTTCAAGGTAATTTGGACTGGCAAAAGAAGGCTTTCCGCCACCGTAATAGCGTCGTTTTCGGTATCCAGTCTGAGATGCTAGTTCAGCGAGCCTCATCAGGCGCGCGATCCTGTTACGTCCGACGCATTCACCCAGATCTTTCATATCGAGCCAGATTTTTCGATAACCGTAAACCGTACCGCTTTCAAGCCACAGTTGTTTAATCAAGCCTGTTTGCCGTTCATCTTGCCGGGTACGCAAAGATTTAGGCCGCTTTAGCCACTGGTAATAACCGCTGTGATGGAGGCCAAGAACCAGGCATAACCTGCGTACAGCATAAAAGGACGACATTTTTTTAATGAAGGCGTACTTCAGCCTGACGTTCTTGCAAAGTACGC
>Ga0308165_1003304_pt1 | contig 17505 bp, 17 predicted proteins | sample PhyWR2_FD_201032 | JGI IMG/M metagenome (GOLD analysis project Ga0308165, IMG submission 201032) | Phyllosphere microbial communities from UC Gill Tract Community Farm, Albany, California, United States - DLSLW.R2 | ecosystem: Host-associated > Plants > Phyllosphere > Unclassified | place: USA...
ACAGCGGATTCAGCGTCAAGCATCATCAAATAAAGTGGCACTACAGCCTCATAATGCACAAAGACGATAGAGCACAAAATACTGCACAACAAGGCGGCAATAAATAGCTTATCGCGGGCGATTATCAGCATGACTTGGCGCAGGGGGACTGGGGCTTCATTGCCGCCACTCGCTGATGTCATTTTGCCTTTAGGAACAAACAGCAACAGCCAGACCAGGAAGGGCAAGTAGCTTAATGCCGTGATCAGAAAAGTGCCTTTCTGGGATGTCAGTCCCCAGGCGATACCGACCAGCGGCCCGGTCACCGCCCCAAGGTTAATCAGGTAATAACGAATTTGTAGCGCTAATGCACGACGTCGCTTATCCCCCAGTAAATCACTCATCAAGGCACGCATCGGTGGATCAACCCAGGCAAAGCACACTCCTACCGTCAGCAGTCCGACAATAAATAATCCCATATTATTTGCCAGCGCCAGTAAAGCATAACCAACAAAGGAAAAGGCACAGCCGAATGATAAAATGCCCCGTCGCCCGAGGTTATCCGATATTTTTCCACCGTAAATCCCCAGCACCACCGCCAGCAATGCACTGCCTGTCATTGACAGGCCAATCGAGAGCGGGGACATCTGATAGTCGCGGGTCATGATAATGCCAAGAAATGGCCAGGCCATAAAATAGCTAAAACGGATAACCAGAGTAAAAAATAACAGCATCACAACAGTGACGGGAAAGGTTTTTACAGTTTGAAGAAATGTCGGAGCTGCAACACAGGTGCGTGCAGAGTCAGTGCTCATAGGGCGTCCCATTGCTGATTAAACCGGTTAATCCTCCCGTATCTGGCAGGTTATATATTAGATTTAAAATGTTTAGCAATAGATCGCAACAGAAATGTAACAGTGATGTTTAATTCACCCACTTCGGGGCTTACTGGTTGTTATTTCAGTTAAAAATATCAATAAATTATTACTGCCCCCCCATTTTTTAGCGATTAATACTGCAATACCAGAAAACCCCGGGAGACTGCCGGATAATCGGGTCAACGGCCAATCTAAAATCGGGTTATTTATTCCCATTATGGAGATAAATAACCCGCTGTTCGCTATAACTTACCGGTTAAACGCTGATGAAAGTCAGCGCTGTGGGTATCAAGACCAACAATTTCTACCTCAGTCTGATAGCGCTGGTAACGCGTAGCCACTGTATCGAGTATCGCAACCGTCGAGGCATCCCAGATTTGAGCATGGGTCAAATCAATAATCACTCGTGACGGGTCATCGGCATAATGGAAGTGTTCAACCAGGTCGTTACTGCTGGCAAAAAACAATGGGCCACGGATCTCATAAGTAACACTATCCCCGGCGGGTGATAACTGGCGTCTGGCTTTTACAACGTGAGCAATACGACGTGCAAACAGCATGATGGCGAAAATAACGCCCCCCAGCACCCCGAGCGCCAGATTATCGGTATAGACCGTAATCGCCACCGTCACCAGCATCACTAACGTTTCGGATATCGGCATCCGACGCAGCATTGATGGCGCAATATTGTGCCAGTTGAGTGTTTTCACCGCGACAATCATCATTATTCCAGCCAGTACCACCATCGGGATTTTGGCCATCACTTCACTTAATGCAGTAACCAGTAACAGTAGTACAATGGCAGCAGAGAGCGTGGACAGCCGAGTGCGCCCTTTCCCCAGTTCGACGTTAACCATGGTCTGGCCTATCATCGCGCAACCCGCAATACCACCATAGAATCCGGCAAAAATATTTCCTACCCCTAAGCCCCAGCATTCACGGCGTTTGCTGGACGGTGTATCGGTCATCGCATCAACCAGTTTGGCGGTCAGTAGCGACTCCATTAAGCCGACAAAGGCGATACTCAGGGCACAAGGCCAGATAATACTCAGAGTGGTTAAATTAAGCGGCACAACCAGTTCAGTCAATCCAGGCAGACCCGGTTTCATCCCACCAATATCTTGCACCATTGGAACGGTCCAGCCCATAACCATCATCACTGTCGTTATCAGCACCACCGCCACGAGCGGAGCGGGTATAGACTTTAATACTCTTGGCAGCAGTAAGACTATCGCCACTGTGACCGCCAGCATTCCCCAAATCAACGGTCCTTTCCCCCAGACATGGGGCACCTGTGCAAAGAAGATCAGAATCGCCAGCGCATTCACAAAACCATTCATCACTGACAGGGGAATGTAACGCATCATCCGCGCCAGGCCTGTGATACCAAACAGGATTTGGATTACCCCGGCCAGAACCACTGCTGGCAGGATATAACCGACGCCATGAAGCTGTACCAGGGGGGCAATCACCAGTGCGACAGATCCGGCAGCGGCGGTCACCATAGCCGGCCGGCCACCTAATATTGACAGTGTAAAACAAAGCACTATCGAGGCAATCAGGCTGACCTTCGGATCAACACCCGCTATCACTGAAAAAGAGATAACCTCCGGGATCAGGGCCAGGGCAGTAATCACCCCAGCCAGGACTTCCCGCTGTATCAGACGCGGCGAACGTAGCACGCCGCGGAGACTATTTTCCTGGGCATGCTGGGTAGTAATGTGAGCGTGTTTTGTCATTATGAAATACAGCGTTAAGGTGTCATATACACAACTCATAGAGCAATGTATAAAAAGGGAAGCTGAGTGTAATACCCACTTTGTTTTGAAGCGAGCTTTTCAGTGAACGGATGAGATCATTAAATTGCGATAGACCGGGTTTTTTAATTGTCAGCTATTTATTAGAGTTAGTTATACTTTAAGTGACACACAAAATTTTCTGTTGCAGGGGTATGATTATGCAAGAAGGCATTCGTCGAGGCTGTCACAGAATCGGGCTGGTTATCGGTATCCTGTGTTTTCTGTGTTTTTCATTACTGGTGCTGGGGGAAATAAATGCCAGCACACCGGGTAGCATTTCGCCGTGGTACTTTGTCCAGGCTGCTGCCCTGTCTATCTTTGTCTATTGCGCCTTTCGTTTTCTGGGCTGGATGATCCACAGTTTCTTTTCATCAAACGGCCGCTGATTAATTATCATGTCACGGCTTTATATTCGTCACACTTTCAGTTTTGAGTAAAATGCGTTGATACGCACAGACACATCTGGCGGCTCGACGCGTTTTACCAGGCTAACCTGCAAGCAGCGCGAAGAATGACAGGTACATGCTATCGGGACAATATGATGTGATGGGTCAGACACATTACATTCGAATAATATTATTGGCTTTTATTTTTTAGTAATAAAATTTTTTGATAAAAATATTATTTTAACTCGCTTTAGCATTTGTCCCGTAAACCCTCGCCCAATTGAACTGACTACATCTGTTGGCTGCCATAGCCGAGTTGTAAAACCACAAAGAGCAGAATATAATTAATTGTACGGAATAAATCCGTACAATCAGGACGACTGAACAACGAGGTAAAAATGGCAACTGCCAAGAAAGAACGTATCGATATACGACTCACTGATGAGGCTAAATCTGCCATAGAGGAAGCGGCTATCCTGTCCAATTTGAGTGTGAGTCAATTTGTGATAAGTAGTGCCTCAGAGAGAGCTACAGAGGTAATTGAGCAACATCGTAGAATCGTTCTGTGTGAAGAGTCTTGGAAACGAGTAATGGACTCTATTGCCTCTCCTGGTCAGCCAAATGACAGAATGATACGAGCTGCCGAGCGCCTTAAGAAATTAGGGGCATAATAGTGTGATAAAGCATGGTATTGAACCAATAAAAAAAGAGTTCCCGTATGATATTCGCGCCTTTGATTGCGGGAATGAGATACTGAATGCATTTATTAAAGAGCAGCTCCAGCGTCAGGATGAAAAACAGATTTTGCGTGGTTATGTGTACCTTGAGTATGGACATAGATTGCCAAAGGTACTGGGGTTTTTCACCCTGACGGGTGGTTCATTTGAGCGGAGCAGACTACCGTCAAAGAGTCAGCAGAAAAAAATCCCCTACGCCAATACTCCGTGTATAATTCTGGGGCGACTGGCCGTAGATAAAACAGTGCAAAGACAAGGGATTGGCGAAATGATGGTGATCAAGGCAGCTAAAGTCGTTCTCCAGTCAGCAAATGCAATAGGGCTGCATGGTATGTTTGTTGATGCTAAAAATGACGCTGCTTGCAAGTTTTATGAAAATTTAGGTTTTACTCGTCTTTCTGGTGAAAATGAAAACTTATTTTTCTACCCTACCTCTAAAATTGCTCTTCTTCCGTGAAATAACGCCGCTATACCCTGAATAATTCGAGTTGTCTGTAGCCGCTGAGTCAATCGGACAATGAGCATAGATAAACGATGTCATTCGGCATAATTTTGCTCAGCGTTTATTAGGTCATCAGAATTTAAAAATGACGAAGAAATATCTCGATTCACGCGGTGCGGAATATGTGAGGGTGTAGATTGAGTCCCGGAGTTTCACGAGTTTTTCGTGTCGCAGGCTGGAAAGAAAAACAAAATCAACAGGATAAAAAAAGACCAAACACGAGTCCTGTGTTCGGTCCAGGGAAATGGCTCGTCTACGAGCCTTGCGCTAAAAATGTTTCTATACCGGTCATACTTCACTCATCTCTAAAGCATAGATGAATGATGCCAGTTTTCCAGTTTCCGAAGAAAACAACGTAAAAAAACCATTTTCCCTGTTTTATCAATTATGGAAACAGCAGCGGCCATCCGAGTTTAGTGCTGCTTCCAGAAATCACACCTTAAATGACCGTCACTGACACAAGGCCTGAGCGCGCTCAATAAAAGGTTTAACACTCATTTTTTCCCCAGGATGGTCTGGTGAGTCGATCAGAATCACGGAAATAGGCTGTCCGCTGGTTCTGCCGCTCAGTATTTGTTCTTCTGCCTCATCATTAAGCGGATATTGCATCAGCGTACCCGGGTTAATCACAAACAGTGCATTTCCGCCGCGGCACGTTAACATGACCTCTTCGCGATTAAAGGCCCATTGTTCCTTACCTATCTGGAATCGACTCACAGTAGTGACATTCGGTGCCGCCAGTGCTGCACTGGTGCTGGCAAGCAGGGCTAAAGTCAAAATAATCTTTTTCATCAGTCTCTCGTATACCCTAAGTTACTATCAGAATGGTTCTTGGGTTGCAAACAGGCTAACAAGCAGCAATACCGCTGCTGATAATATCACTTCCAGCCAGGTGAGCTGGATAAACCGCTGCTTTGCCAGGGCTGAGTGGTTAAACTTCGGAACCAGCCAATAGCGATTAATCAGCGCCAGAATAACCATCACGCCAACCAGTAATATCTTAAGCAGCAGAAAACGAAAATAGTTACTCTCTAAGGGGATGTTCCAGCCCACAATCAATAAACTATTAATGATGCCACTCATGATGACTGCTGCAACAGCCAGATGCCCATAGCGGGAAAATCGCATCATAGACTCAATAGCCGTCTCAGACCAAAACGTCTTACCTGCCAGCCACATACAGACTAACAATGGCAGTAATCCGCCAGCCCAGAATGAGGCACTCAGCAGATGAACAGCATGATTAACGCGTTGAATCCCACCCAGCCATCCACTATGCATGGCGGCATGTCCGACGCCAGCCAGTAAAATCAGCTGTGCAAAAGTCAGTACTAGCAGTAATTCCTGCATCTTCCGCGGAGAAACAACTAAAACAACGACGGTTGCCAGGGACAGGACTAACTGCCAGAGCCAGACGGCGCCAAACTGTGTGCCCAGTACGGCCCCCCAGACGGAGGGATCTATCGTGTCCGACCAGCCATTTCCCATCAGCCCTGCCTGTGCACAAAGCAACAAGCAAGCACTCATCAGTAACAGGCCAACTGCGGGACGCCAGACCACCTGCAAGCGTCGAGTTAACACCACGCCTAAACGGCCCGGGGCTAATAATACGCTATACACTGTGCAGCCAAACAGCACCATCAGTGCCGTAAAGTGGATAAACCGGAGCGCAATATAACACGCCGAAAGCGTCATAATTATTTCACAGTAAACTGATAATTACCCTGGGTTTTATGGCCATCAACCGATACGACATGCCAGTCCACCTGGTAAGTCCCCGATGTCAGTGAATCCTCCACCGGGACAATCAGTTGCTTTTCATCCTGAGCACTACGCTGTGCTTTGGCCGTTTTTACGACGGTCTGTTCAGGCCCTGTAACCTTGACGCCGCTAAATCCAGGTTCAATACCTTCAGAAAAATCCAGGGTAATCACTTGAGGGGCAGAAGTGACTACCGCATTAGCAGCCGGATAATGACTTTTTAAATGTGCATGAGCCAGGGCAGTCGATGATGCCGTCAATGCAGTAAGAAAGAGTGTAATTGAAACAATACGTTTAGTGATGATAGCCATATTAACGACTCCTTTTTATTATCAGGTGAAGCGGTGAGAATAGCGTCGTGAGGATAGCAAGTCGAGCCTGAAAGCACTTTTCGTACCCATCATTGCTAATGTTATCTGAATGTTACACTCACTCAATACATCTCAGTATTATGGCTATCTACCGGTTATCTATTATATTTTTAACGGCCACATTACGTTTATTTGGCTGACAAAACTTGTTATCTCTGGGATAAAGCAGTAACTTTTGCCCAGCCTTTGTCGGAGAAGATAATGACCTACAATCTCGCAGAACTCCCATCTGAAGAGATGGATAAAATAAACGTTGATTTGGCCGCAGCGGGCGTCGCGTTTAAAGAACGCTATAACATGCCGGTAATTGCCGAAATGGTTGAACGTGAACAACCACAGCAATTACGTGACTGGTTCAGAGAACGGCTCGGTGTTCACCGTGCGATCTCTGTGAACCTGTCCAGACTGCCTTACGAGCCGAAATTAAAATAGTTATACTGGATATCTGGTGCTGATTTTTTGCACTGACCTGTAACCAGGACGCTCAACGCCTGATAAGGATAGCAGGCCATAAATACCGAACAGGAATTAGCCATGTTACGTGTTATTGATACAGAAACTTGTGGGTTACAAGGCGGTGTTGTCGAAGTCGCCTCTGTCGATATTGTCGACGGGAAAATTGTCAATCCAATGAGTGATTTGGTTCGTCCTGACCGCCCTATCAGCCACCAGGCGATGGCCATTCACAACATTACCGAACAGATGGTGGCAGATAAACCCTGGATAGAAGAAGTGGTTCCGCGTTATCAGGGCAGTCGCTATTATGTCGCGCACAATGCCAGTTTCGACAGGCGTATGCTGCCGGAAATAAACGGGGACTGGATCTGTACGGTTAAACTGGCGCGGCGTTTATGGCCCGGTATGAAATACAGCAATATGGGGTTGTATAAATCGCTGAAGCTACAAGTAAACACCCCACCAGACTTACACCACCACCGGGCTTTGTTCGATTGTTATATCACGGCTGCGTTATTGCTACGTATTATGGGTGACTCAGGCTGGTCAGCCGAGGAGATGGTCAATATTACGGGGCGACCGGCGCTCGTCACCACGCTGACGTTCGGTAAATATCGTGGAAAATCAATTTCCGATATAGCGCATCAGGACCCAGGCTATTTACGCTGGATGTTAAACAATATTAAAACATTAACACCTGAACTGCGCCTGACACTGAATCACCATCTGACACAAATCACCCAATCGTGACAGCCAGAACAGCGGTATCACTCTGTGATACCGCTGTTCTGTACTGGCTGAAGAATACCTCAGGCGACATCACGTTTCTTACGGCTAACATGTTCACTTATACTTTCTACGCCAGCGACTTCACTGTCTGACGGCTGGGGCAATTTGCCATTTTTCAGAATGCTGGCGAGATTATCTTTATTTTCAGCCATCCACATAGCCAGTTCTTCTCGTTTTTCGTCTTCAATCAGTGCTGTACTGGTCTGTAACCAGTCAGTTAACGCGTCAGCTAAGTCCAGCATTTTGTCATAAGCATCAGCCTCTTTTTTACTGGTAAAGGCCATTTTTTCCTGCCCCTCTCTCACAACAATATATTTGATTTCAACGGCCATTTCTTGGCTCCCATTTGACTGTTTATTTATACAGTATATTGAAAAAACATGCCTCTGACAAGGCTATTTAATTTCAACGCAAACGTTTTCGTTTATACTGCTGCGGTCTTTTTATCGATTAAGGCCTATCGCTATGTCAAATTTAGGAACCGCCCTGCGTCCAGCGGCGACACGTGTCATGTTGCTTGGTGCTGGTGAACTGGGCAAAGAAGTCGCTATCGAATGTCAACGTCTGGGCGTCGAAGTTATTGCTGTCGACAGATATCCTGATGCCCCTGCAATGCACGTTGCCCATCGTAGTCATGTGATTAACATGCTGGATGGCGCTGCGCTCAACGCGCTGGTGGCGCTCGAAAAACCCCACTTTATTGTTCCTGAGATTGAAGCGATTGCCACTGATGCCCTGCTGGAACTGGAAGCACAAGGTCAGCATGTTGTACCTTGTGCTCGCGCAGCCAAGCTGACCATGAATCGTGAAGGTATTCGTCGTCTGGCAGCAGAGGAGCTCGGACTTCCGACGTCCAGTTATCAGTTTGCTGACTCCGAAGAGACGTTTCGTCAGGCTGTCAGCGAGATAGGCTACCCGTGTATCGTTAAGCCAGTGATGAGTTCTTCAGGTAAAGGACAAAGTATGATCCGTACTCCTGAACAACTTTCATCGGCCTGGACTTATGCTCAGCATGGTGGACGAGCGGGTCAGGGACGCGTCATTGTCGAAGGTGTAGTGAATTTTGACTTTGAGATAACCCTGCTGACCATTAGTGCGGTCGATGGCGTGCATTTCTGTGCACCTATCGGCCATCGTCAGGAAGACGGTGACTACCGTGAGTCATGGCAGCCACAGCAAATGAGCGATATCGCCCTTAGCAGAGCTAAAGTTATTGCTGAACAAGCCGTCACCGCTTTAGGAGGTTATGGTTTATTTGGCGTTGAACTGTTTGTTTGTGGTGATGAGATTATTTTCAGTGAAGTCTCCCCTCGCCCCCACGATACCGGCATGGTGACCCTTATTTCTCAGGATTTGTCGGAGTTTGCCCTGCATGTTCGCGCATTCCTCGGACTGCCGATTGGCGACATCCGCCAGTATGGTCCCTCAGCCTCGGCGGTTATTCTGCCGCAGTTAGAGAGCCGTAATGTTAAGTACTATAATCTGGCAGCCGCGACAGGCAGTGGATTACAGTTGCGTTTATTTGGTAAACCAGAGATTAGCGGTAAACGTCGGATGGGCGTGGTACTGGCAACAGCCTCGAATGTCGACGATGCGGTAGAAAAAGCGGTAAACGCGGCAGCACAAATTCAGGTTTCGGCTGAGTAATGTCTTGAATACAGGTGGTTAAGATAACCTCTTAAGCACCTGTCAATGAAGACCTCATCATACTGATGAAGCTTTGCTATTACGCGGTTGCGCCTTCTACGGCTTCGCGTGCTAGCTGGGTAATACGGTCATAGTCGCCTGCTTCCAGCGCGTCTTGTGGTACCAGCCAGGAACCGCCGATACACAGCACGCTTTTCAGTGCCAGGTAATCGCGATAGTTCGCCAGCGAGATCCCACCGGTTGGGCAAAAACGAACCTGGGAGAACGGACCTGCGATAGCTTGCAGCGCTTTCGTTCCGCCATTGGCTTCTGCCGGGAAGAATTTAAACTCTTTCAGTCCATAGTCCATACCCAGCATCAGTTCTGACACGGTACTGATCCCTGGGATCAACGGAATAGTCCCTTCAGTTGCGGCTTTCAGTAACGGTTCAGTCAGGCCTGGGCTGATAGCAAACTGAGCACCCGCAGCGGTCACTTCAGCTAACTGTTGTGGGTTAATGACGGTACCCGCCCCCACGATAGCTTCAGGCACTTCCTGGGCAATGGCACGAATAGCATCCAGTGCACAAGCGGTGCGTAAGGTCACTTCCAGCACACGAACGCCACCGGCTACCAGCGCTTTTGCCATCGGAACAGCGTGTTCCAGTTTATTGACTACGATTACCGGGACGACGGGTCCTGTTGTCAGGATCTGTTCCGCAGTGGCTTGCCAGTTTTTCATCTGAATACCTCTTTTACCCACGTTAAAATCAGTGAACCGATATAGTCAGCAGAGGCTGATATCATCTATCGCCATACCCAGTGAAGACCCCAGATGTTCTCTTCCGTGATAACCGCCATCGCAGGTATTGTCTTGCTGATGTCTGTCAGTACAGAGAACTGTCGTCACTCAGGCTCACAGATAAATGACTATTCCGGTGAGCAACTTATCGCTAATATTCAAAAACATTAACGATAAAAATAAAAATTGAAATACCGGTTCAATAATACCTGAAGTTCATCCATAAGTTTATGGAATTCTTACGGGTGGATGACTTTTTATCCCAAAATGGGAGAACAGGTAGCAGGATCCTAAGCGTCTTATCTGAAAAAGCAGCAAGGATATTTGAACCAACTAACAAGGGGGAAAGGATATCACAAAGTAGAGTCTACCTGACCCGGCAACGCCAGCGCTGCCGGGTCATGTTTAGTGGTTACTCAAACTCATTCCAGGAGTGACCATCGCGGGTAATCATCGCCACAGAGGCAACCGGTCCCCAGGTTCCAGCCTGATACGGTTTAATACCGTCACTGTCGGTTTCCCAGGCTTCAGTGATTGAGTCGACCCATTTCCAGGCTTCTTCCACTTCATCCCGGCGTACGAACAGAGCCTGAATACCACGCATAGTTTCCAGTAACAGACGCTCATAAGCATCAGCAAGGTGGGATTCGTTAAAGGTTTCTGAGTAGCTTAAGTCCAGTTTAGTGGTCTGGAGATTATGCTTATGCTCAAGGCCAGGCACTTTGTTAAGGACTTGGATATCAACCCCTTCGTCCGGCTGCAGACGGATCGTCAGTTTGTTCTTCGGCAGTTCTTGCCAGGTATCTTTGAACAGGTTCAGGGATGGCGTTTTGAAATAAACGACCACTTCAGAACATTTGGTTGGCAAACGTTTCCCGGTACGCAGGTAGAAAGGTACGCCAGACCAGCGCCAGTTATCAATATCAACACGAATAGAGACAAATGTTTCAGTGGCGCTGCGTTTATTTGCCCCTTCTTCCTCCAGATAACCCGGCACTTTTTTGCCCTGAGCAAAACCGGCAGTGTACTGGCCACGCACGGTTTTCTCACGCACGTTAGTACGGTCTATACGGCGCAGAGACTGCAGTACTTTCACTTTTTCATCACGGATACTGTCAGCACTAAGGTTGGAAGGCGGAGCCATTGCAATCATACACAGGACTTGCAGCAGATGGTTTTGAACCATATCGCGCATCTGCCCAGCTTTATCAAAATAGCCCCAACGACCTTCAATACCGACTTCTTCTGCTACGGTGATTTCCACATGATCGATGGTACGATTATCCCAGTTATTCACAAACAGGGCATTAGCAAAACGCAGTGCCAGCAGGTTAAGTACCGTCTCTTTACCCAGATAATGGTCAATACGGTAAACCTGGCACTCTTCAAAGAACTCACCCACTTGGTCATTAATTTCCTGGGAGGTTTCCAGTGAAGTGCCCAGTGGTTTTTCCATCACCACACGGGTTGGTTTGGCGTTCAGTTTGGCTTTACCCAAGCCCTGGCAAATAGCACCGAAGGTACTTGGTGGCATCGCAAAGTAGTTAATGGTCACGCGATTTTTCTGATCGAGCAACTTACCCAGTTTGCTAAAACTTGCAGTATCTTCAACATCCAGGTTACAGAAATCCAGACGTGCGCTAAGCGTTTTCCACAGCGTTTCGTCAATCGGCTCTTTCATAAAGGTTTCGAGAGCTTCACGTACCACTTTGGTGTATGCCGCTTTATCCCAGTCAGCACGACCGACACCCAGAATACGGGTATCAGGGTGGACTTGACCCGCCTTTTCTAACTGATAAAGCGATGGCAACAGTTTACGACGTGCCAGGTCGCCTTTTGCGCCGAAAATGACCAGATCACACGCCTGGGCTGTTTGCGTTACCGCCATGTCTTTCTCCTCGTTTCGGATATTCCGGTTAACACTTAAAGTCCCCGATCGGGGAAGGGTTAACCGAACCTCTCATGTAATTTAATTACATGCAATGTACTTCTTTTGCTAATTTGTCGTAAACCTCTAAGCCTGATTTGCGCATTTTATTCTGCATTTTTCTGCAAACAGCGCGCTATCACGCAATATTAACGATAATTTCTGAACGATTTTTGTCATTTTCAACGTAAGGGGATTATCATAGACCTTAAATAATTCGAGTAACTTGCAATACGACGATATAACAGACAATGAAAATCAACGATAAAATCTCACCATGAGGTGAATGTTTTCATTTTTCCGCCAATCTGTATTCTGGATAAAATAGACTACAATTTCTCCTTTTTCTGAAATCACTCAAACCGATGAGTATCCGAATTTATGAATATTCTGGATAAAATTCAGTCTCAACTGACGTTACTGAGTAAGTCAGAGCGTAAAGTTGCCGACGTCATCCTCGCCGAGCCACAAGAGACGATGCATTCAAGTATCGCAATACTCGCCCGCCGCGCTGATGTCAGTGAGCCTACTGTTAATCGCTTTTGTCGCCATCTGGAAACAAAAGGTTTCCCAGACTTTAAATTACACCTCGCACAAAGCCTTGCGCATGGCACACCCTATGTAAACCGCCATGTTGATGAGTCCGACAGTGTTGGCTCCTACACCGATAAAATTTTTGAGTCATCAATGGCAGGTCTGGAACGGGTACGCCAGGGACTGGACATCAGTGCAGTGAATCGGGCAGTTGATCTTCTGACACAAGCCAGGACCATTGCTTTTTTTGGTCTGGGTTCATCTGCAGCCGTCGCTCACGATGCAATGAATAAATTTTTCCGGTTTAACATTCCAGTCATTTATTCCGACGATATTGTTGTCCAGAGAATGAGTTGTATGAACTGTAATGAACAAGATGTTGTCGTGCTTATTTCCCATACCGGACGCACCAAGAATTTAGTGCAGCTCGCTCAACTGGCACGAGAAAATGGGGCTGTAGTGCTCGCGATTACCTCTGAAAATAGCCCGTTATCTCGCGAGGCAACGCTTGCTTTACTGCTGGACGTACCAGAAGACACTGATATTTATATGCCAATGGTGTCTCGCCTCGCACAGTTAACCGTGATTGATGTGCTAGCAACAGGTTTTATCTTACGTCGCGGGGCAAAGTTCAGAACAAATTTACAACGCGTTAAAGAGGCGCTTAAAGAGTCACGTTTTGATAAATAATACGTTGCTGATGGAACCTCCTGCAGGAATTTTTTGTCTCGAGGCTGTAACTTAGCAGCGCATTCGGTTAGCTTATTAATTAATTTACTATACCCTAAATAACTTGAGTTACTTGTAGACACAGAGTCCAGATAGCCAATAAACATAGATAAACGGTGTGATTCGATTATCTGGGCGAAGGCAACATCCAAATCACTTGAAGTATGACGGGTATATCACGCTTATTAATTTCGTCATTGTTCACACAACACTAAAGTTGTTTAAGTCAACGGAGTAATACATGTCCAGACGGCTACGTAGAACCAAAATCGTTACCACTTTAGGCCCAGCAACCGATCGCGATAATAACCTCGAAAAGGTTATTGCTGCAGGTGCCAACGTGGTTCGAATGAACTTCTCTCACGGTTCTCCTGAAGATCACCAACTACGTGCAGATAAAGTGCGCGAGATTGCTGCAAAACTCGGGCGTCATGTTGCGATTCTGGGGGATCTGCAAGGTCCTAAAATCCGCGTATCTACCTTTAAAGAAGGTAAAGTTTTCCTGAATCTTGGCGATAAATTCTTGCTGGATGCTGATTTGGGTAAAGGTGAAGGCGATAAAGAAAGGGTCGGTATCGATTATAAAGGTCTGCCAGCTGACGTCGTACCGGGTGATATCCTGCTGCTCGACGATGGTCGTGTACAGCTGAAAGTACTGAAGGTTGATAACCTAAAAGTCTTTACCGAAGTGACTGTTGCCGGTCCTTTGTCGAATAATAAAGGCATCAACAAGCTAGGCGGTGGCCTGTCAGCCGAAGCGCTGACGGAAAAAGATAAAGCCGATATCATACTCGCGGCCAAAATCGGTGTCGACTACCTTGCGGTTTCCTTCCCGCGCTGCGGCGAAGACTTGAACTATGCCCGTCGACTGGCGCGTGAAGCCGGTTGTAATGCAAAAATCGTCTCTAAAGTTGAACGCGCTGAAGCTGTCGCCAGTGAAGCTGCCATGGATGATATTATCCTTGCCTCTGACGTCGTGATGGTGGCTCGTGGTGATTTAGGTGTCGAGATCGGTGATCCTGAGCTGGTGGGTATCCAGAAAACGCTGATTCGTCGTGCTCGCAAGCTGAATCGTGCCGTCATAACCGCTACCCAGATGATGGAGTCGATGATTACTAACCCGATGCCAACACGTGCGGAAGTCATGGACGTCGCTAACGCCGTACTGGATGGAACCGATGCCGTTATGCTGTCTGCTGAAACGGCTGCCGGCCAGTATCCTGCAGAAACCGTCGCAGCGATGGCGCGAGTGTGTATGGGAGCGGAAAAAATCCCTAGCATCAATGTGTCCAAACACCGTCTGGAAGTTGAGTTCGACAATGTGGAAGAAGCTATAGCGATGTCAGCGATGTATGCCGCAAACCACTTGAAAGGTATTACCGCTATTATCACCATGACTGAATCGGGTCGGACAGCGTTAATGACTTCTCGTATCAGCTCCGGTTTACCAATCTTTGGTCTGTCACGTCATGAAAGTACGCTAAACCTGATTTCACTCTATCGTGGTGTCACGCCAGTGCGCTGCGAAATGAACACTGACGGTGTAGCAGCAGCCAATGACGCGGTTGTCCTGCTGCGTGACAAAGGCTATCTGCTGTCTGGAGACTTGGTTATTGTCACTCAGGGCGATGTGATGGGCGCTATCGGAACAGCGAACACCACCCGTATTCTGCGTGTTGAATAAATCAAACTAACCGGTTTTCGGATAGTTAAAGGGGGAAAACAGTTTTGTTTTCCCCCTTTTTATCTACTGGAAGACATCACTTCTTTTTAGGATAAAGCTCATCCCGACAGTAAGGCTCTATTTCGCCTTCTTTACGTGTTTTCAGGAGCTTCAGGATCCAAGTGTATTGCTCTGGATGGGGCCCGACCAATAGCTCAACTTCCTCATTCATACGTCGCGCAATAGTTCTATCATCAGCGTCAATCAGATCATCCATCGGCGGACGAATATAGATATCCAGGCGATGCGTGGTTCCGTTATAGACTGGAAATAGCGGCACCACGCGCGCCCGACAAACTTTCATCAGTCGCCCTATCGCGGGTAAGGTCGCTTTATATGTCGCAAAGAAATCGACGAATTCACTGTGCTCAGCACCATGATCCTGATCCGGTAAATAGTAGCCCCAGTAGCCCTGGCGCACTGAGCTAATAAAAGGCTTAATACCGTCATTGCGCGCATGCATACGGCCACCAAAGCGGCGACGTACCGTATTCCAGACATAATCAAATAGCGGGTTACCCTGGTTATGGAACATCGCGGCCATTTTCTGACCCTGAGACGCCATTAACATCGCCGGGATATCCACTGCCCAGCCATGTGGTACAAGGAATATCACATTTTCGCCACGTGCCTGTAAATCATCGATAATCTCTTTGCCATGCCAGTCCACTCTTTCCAGCACCTTCTCTGGCGAGCGTAACCCCAGCTCGGCCATCAGTACCATTGCTTGTGGCGCGGTCATAAACATCTTATCGATAATCAGTTCTCGCTCAGCTTCGGACAGTTGTGGAAAGCAGTAGAGTAGATTAATTTGCGCACGACGCCGGGCACTACGCGCCAGACGGCCCACGATATGACCGATCTTACCCAGCAGTGGATCACGCAGGCGCGGAGGCAATAATGCAAGACCTGCAAAAGCCCCAATCCCTAACCAAGCCCCCCAGTAACGCGGATAAAAAAAAGATTTTTTAAATTCAGGAATAAACTCACTGTGATTTTTTTTATTCTTTTCCATTCAGATACCCATCGGTCGCCAATATACCTGTCCTGTTTCACATGGTCTGGACAGGGATTTAACGAGAAAATATTACTATTATCATAGCGGCGTCTGCGCTATCACACAAAAGAAAAAGCCGGTAACAAGTACCGGCCTTCAGGAAAGGATGGATTAATTCAGCGTTAACTTAGGTACCACATCGCGGACTTGTGCCAGATAATCACGACGATCGCTTCCGGCGAGTCCCTCAGAGCGAGGTAGTTTAGCCGTCAGTGGGTTAACCGCCTGCTGGTTAATCCAGACTTCGTAGTGCAGATGAGGGCCAGTCGAGCGTCCGGTGTTGCCAGAGAGTGCGATATGGTCTCCACGTTTCACTTTTTGGCCAGGTTTAACCAGCAGTTTCTTCAGGTGCATATAGCGCGTGGTATAAGAGCGACCATGACGAATAGCAACCAGATAACCCGCAGCACCACTGTGTTTCGCCATCACTACTTCGCCATCACCCACCGCCATAACAGGCGTGCCTTGTGGCATAGCAAAGTCGACGCCCTTGTGCGGCGCAATGCGCCCGGTCACCGGATTAAGACGACGCGGATTAAAGCTGGAAGAGACTCGGAATTGCTTGGTGGTAGGAAAACGCATGAAGCCTTTCGCCAGACCCGCACCATTTTTGTCGTAGAACTTGCCGTCTTCCGCACGAATAGCGTAATAGTCTTTACCCGCACTGCGAAGTCGTACGCCTATTAATTCGCTTTGCTCACGTTTGCCGTCAAGCATTTCGCGCGAGAGCAAAACAGAGAAGGCATCGCCTTTCTTAAGTTTGCGGAAATCCATCTGCCACTGCATCGCTTTAATAACAGAATTAATTTCCGTGTTGGAGAGTCCAGCTTGTCGCGCGCTGGCGATAAAACTCACGCCGACAGTACCCTGCAACACACGGTTGATCCACTCACCCTGCTGAATCGCGGTGCTCAGTTTAAAACTGTTACCAGTACGATCATAGGTGCGTGTTTCGCGGCGCGAGACTTCCCAGGTTAAACGCTGGAGGTCTCCACCGTCAGTGAGTGTCCAGGAGAGCTGCTGACCTATTTTTAGGTTACGCAGTTCTTTATCAACACCCGCAATCTGACTGATATCACCCATGTCGATGCCATACTGATTGAGGATACTGCTTAGGGTATCGCCCGATGAAACCACATATTCGTGAACACCCGCTTCATTGGCTGTTTTTTCGTCTAACTCATCCTGTGGGATGATATCGTCATCAGCATTAGGCGCTTGTTCCAGTGGTTCACTGGCTTCAGGTAACAATGTACGAGACTCGGTTTTGTCTAGCTCGATAACCTTACTGACTGAAGAGCCTACCGGGTGGTAGACACTTGGACGCCATACTGCGACCGCGAGAGTAAGAACTGTTAACGACCCCAGCATAACGCGGTGGGGTCGTGACAAATTATCAAATGCCTTGGCGACAGAGCGGGCTATCTGTTGCACGTAGTAAATTCCTCA
>Ga0308165_1003306_pt1 | contig 17496 bp, 20 predicted proteins | sample PhyWR2_FD_201032 | JGI IMG/M metagenome (GOLD analysis project Ga0308165, IMG submission 201032) | Phyllosphere microbial communities from UC Gill Tract Community Farm, Albany, California, United States - DLSLW.R2 | ecosystem: Host-associated > Plants > Phyllosphere > Unclassified | place: USA...
TACCCACCTTCTCCCCTCTGATACGCTTCAACTACTGATTTTTTAAAGTCATAATCATATTTAGCCACTATAAAAAGCCCCCTAAGTTAGATTTTCTGGTCTAACTTAGGGGGCTCACTTCAATAGTTCGCTCTTTTTATTTAGCCAATGCCAATAACAAAATGAAGTAATTTATCTGAATAAGTTAGCTCATCTAAATCAGTTTTAATTGTTTTATTAAGTAATTTCAATTCATCGGTAACAATGCCGTCCACGCCATAAAACATCATACGTGTCATCGTATCTTCATCATTAACAGTCCAAGCATAGACTTTTTTACCATCATTATGGGCTGCATTAATAAAGTTTCGGTTTAATGTCGTATATTCCATTGTAAAAAAATCTACGTTTGAAACAGGCGGCCCAACGATATTGAATGGCAAAATATAACCAACATAAAATTGCGGTTCCAGTTCCTTTAGTTCTGTTGCTGTACTAAATGTCAACGTTTGTAGAATATGCTTCTCAGATAAAATAATCGGGCGGTATTTCTTGGTAAAACGGGCAACTAAATCTGGACTATCTTGCGGTGTCGTTTTGATTTCAATCAATAACTTCTGCTTGAGTTGTTTGGCTTTAGTTAAATATTGATCAAAAGAGCAAACACTCGCCTCCATCCCATTCTCCTTGGCAGTCAGTTGAGTCAATTCAGCTAATGTTAATTGATTAGGTCTTTTATCTATACCAGTCAGTTTTTTTAGATTGAAATCATGCATCACGACAAATTGTTTGTCTTTTGTTTCCTGAACGTCCATTTCTATATAACTGGGCTTCTCTAAACTTGTCTTCTCAAGAGCAGTCAAAGTATTTTGAACACCATTTGCTGCATCGACTCCTCTGTGAGAAATGGTTAATGGCTCTGTTAACGAGGGTCTACTTAGAAAGTCTGTATTATAAGCTCCCACACCAATACCAAAAATCGTTGCAATAAAGGCAAATGTTCCAACTTTTATGGCTGTCCATTCCTTTTTTTGCTGTTGTGGCTGATCAAAAAACCACTGGGGGAAATCTGGCAAAAAGCCTTGGTCATCCATATAATCGATTGTTACATAGAAGATTCCCACAGTAGAGAAGACAATATTAAGTAGCAAAATAAACTGTAAAAGCGTCATTCCAATAACGGCACTCACTAAAGCGTAGTTTGGGAATGTTGTTTCAATAATTGCTTGAACACTTAAGATCACTGTCGAACTGATAATAAAAACCAGAAGAATGCTACCACCGATCACGATAAACTGTCCTAAGATTTTAAAGAAATGCTGTTTTGTTGAGCGCCAACTTTCAGTAACAGCTTGACGAAAGGGAACATCCCTTAAAATCATTTCTGGTAAGGCAAAAATCAAACGAATAGACAGATAGAAAAAGAGCAAATAGCCTAAGATAACGAATGCAATGATTGTTACACGATTGGCAAAGATAAAGTCCATAATAAATGCTGGAATCTTTATTTTTGCAAGTAAATCTGAGTTAAAACCCAATCCACTCAATGGCAAAACCAAGAAAAAATAAAATAAAAAGAACAAAATGGTACTGAATTTAAGTTTCTTTAGTTGAAGAAGTGTTCCTTTAAGCAAATTAGTCAGTGCAATTGGTTCTTTTTTCTTTATGAAAAAAATGCTCAAAAGCAAAAAAGTATATTCAAAAAAAACAGCAATGACAATCATCAATAAGACAATAATCAAAGCAAGTAGAACGACTGGATGTCTTGTCAAAATAACTGGAATCGTATCATAAGATAAATAACTGATATTTCCTTGTTTTAATATAAAACGAGTAGAACTAGCTAAAAGCGGTAAGAGAACAAAAAGCATAAAACCATGCATCAATAAAACATCACGAAAATACGCTGAAGTCCCTGAGAAAAAATCTAACATATTTTTAAAACTATTTTTTAAGTATTTCATCATCTGATCCACCCTTATACAAATTAGAAGAAAAGAAAATAGGATACAATTGCATCCTATCATTACAGTTTCTATTATATATTTTTACGCTCTAAAAGCCTAATAAACCGTTTAAAAATGTGCCGCCATAGATCAAAGCTAAACTATATAAGAAAATGGAAACAGGTTTTGCTAAAATAATGATCAATGTAAATTTCTTTAAAGACATTTTAGTTAAGCCTGCCATCAAACAGAGCGCATCATCAGGAGCTATTGGCAGAAAAATTGCTAAAGCGAATAAACGCTCAAAACGTTTTTCATTATCCAACCAGCCAATGTATTTATTATAAGTCTTATCACTAACTAAACTTAAAATAAACGGTTTTCCATACTGACGACCTAATAAGAAAATGATGACAGAGCCAATCGCAATCCCTACATAATTATAGATGAATCCTGCGAAGGGACCAAAGATCAGTACACCAGCAGCACAACTAATGCCTCCAGGAATAATCGGGATCACCACTTGAATAATCTGGATCAGCATGAATAGTATTGGACCTAAGATAACTGAGTCACCGACTAACCCTCTCAAAGCGTCTACATCTTTAAAAACACCTAATCGTATAAAATAAATCGTCACAGCAATTGTGGCTATAATCCCCACGATTGAAATGCAATTGATAATTTTTCTTGAAAGCGCGATGCTCATTTGTATCATCTCCTTAAAATTACTATCTATAGTATAAAAGTCTTCTACCTATTTTACCATTGTTATTTATCAAATCTTACGAACAAAGTTGTAAGGAGGTAACTTATCTAAAAACATTATACAAAAAAGAACGACTAGAAACATCCTACTTTAGCCCTAAATAAAAAAATAGCTAAAGGTTTTCTATTTACAAGCAACAATGAGAGGTCTATAATTATGTTAAATATTATGGTGTCCCTAAAAAATAAATAATATAAACCTGATGATTTATAGTTGGAAGAAGGATAAATGATGAAAGAGGAAAAAAAGGAAGCAGAAAAGTTGTTGGATTACGCAAATGGTCCTAGTTTAGAAGAAATTAATAATACTGTTGATGTTCCCAAAAATGCTAGTTTTTGGCGGACATTGATGGCTTATAGCGGCCCCGGTGCATTAGTAGCAGTGGGATATATGGACCCAGGGAACTGGATTACTTCCATTGCTGGCGGTGCTGAATATAAATATGCATTATTGAGTGTTATTTTATTATCGAGTTTGATTGCTATGCTACTTCAAAGTATGGCAGCCAAGTTAGGGATTGTTACAGGTAGAGACTTAGCCCAAGCGACACGCGAACATACTAATAAGAAAACTGGGTTCGTTTTATGGATTATTACAGAGTTGGCAATCATGGCCACAGATATTGCCGAAGTGATTGGCGGCGCGGTCGCTTTGCAATTATTATTTGGTTTTCCATTATTGATTGGTGTATTGATTACGACATTCGATGTTTTGTTATTATTGCTTTTAACAAAGCTAGGATTTAGAAAAATTGAGGCAATTGTAGCCTGTTTAATTGCTGTTATCTTTTTTGTATTTGCATATGAAGTAGCACTGGCTGATCCAAATATTGGCGAAGTACTTCGTGGCTTTATCCCCGATCCCAAAATTGCTAGTGACAAATCAATGCTTTTTTTGGCGTTAGGGATTGTTGGGGCAACTGTTATGCCTCATAACCTATATTTACACTCTTCAATTGCCCAAGCAAGAAAATTCGATCGTAATGATGATAAAGAAAAAGCCAAAGCCATTCGTTTCACGATTTGGGATTCAAATATCCAATTAACTGTGGCTTTTATCGTCAACTGCCTATTACTGATTCTAGGTGGCGCTTTATTTTATGGAACAAATAGTGACTTAGGCAAATTTGTAGATTTGTTCGATGCATTAAAAAACCCAGATATTGTTGGGAATATTGCTAGTCCGGTTTTAAGTATCTTATTTGCAGTTGCATTACTTGCTTCTGGTCAAAATTCTACGATTACAGGCACACTTTCTGGACAAATCGTTATGGAAGGCTTCATTCATTTAAAAATGCCTTTATGGATGCGTAGAGTCGTCACACGTCTGATTGCGATCGTACCGGTGATTATATGTGTCATTCTTTATGGTGGTAGAGAATCAGCAGTGGAAGATCTATTATTGTATACCCAAGTATTCTTAAGCATCGCATTACCAATTTCAATTATTCCCTTAACGATGTATACAAGTGATAAAAAAATTATGGGCAAATTTGCCAATCCTATGTGGGTCAAAGTGCTAGCTTGGATCATCGCTGTTGTTTTAACTGCCTTGAATTTATTCTTGATCTATGGAACAGTAACAGGAGTTAACGCTTAATAGGATAAAAAAGAAAGTAATTCTTTTTAGAATGGCTTTCTTTTTATTCTATATAATAGAATTCGTTCTATAGAAATGGTAGAATGAAAAAGACAAAATATTGAAATGAGGGTTTTAAGTGACTGAATATTTAAACGTTGGAAAAATCGTCAATACTCAAGGCTTGAAGGGAGAAGTTCGTGTGATCTCACAAACTGATTTTCCAGAGCTGCGTTATAAAAAAGGATCGGTATTGATGCTATTTCAAGAAAAAAAGGAACCAATTGAATTAACGATCAAAACCCATCGGAAACATAAAAATTTTGATATTGTGACTTTTGAAGATCATTTTTCGATCAATGATGTTGAAAAGTATCGTGATGGGATTTTGAAAGTGTCAAAAGAGGACCTGACAGATTTACCTGGGGATGAATTTTATTATCACGAAATCATTGGTTTGACTGTTGTGGATGAAAATAACAAAGAGTTGGGAAAGATAAAAGAAATTCTTTCACCTGGCGCAAATGATGTCTGGGTTGTTCAAAGACCGAAGAAAAAAGATGTGTTGATTCCTTATATCGAATCTGTTGTTAAATCTATTGATTTAGAATCAGGCATCGTTCGTGTAGAAATTCCTGAAGGTTTGATTGACGATGAAAATTGATGTATTGACGCTTTTTCCAAGAATGTTTGAAGGCCCAATGGGGGAGTCGATCATTGGGAAAGCTGTAGAGAAAAATTTACTGGAAATCAATATTTCCAATTTTCGTGATTACTCAGATAATAAGCATCAGTCAGTGGATGATTATCCTTATGGCGGTGGTGCTGGGATGCTTTTAAAGGTTCAGCCGATTTATGATAATTTACGAAGGATCGAAGAAGTATCACCAGAAACTGAAAAACGTGTGATTTTGCTAGATCCAGCGGGGAAACGATTCAATCAAAAAATGGCGGAGGAATTTTCTGAAGAAGAGCATCTAGTTTTTATTTGTGGTCATTATGAAGGATACGATGAACGGATTCGTTCTCTTGTTACGGATGAAGTTTCTTTGGGAGATTATGTTTTGACAGGCGGTGAGTTAGGTGCGATGGTTATGATTGATGCAACGGTTCGTTTGTTGCCAGATGTATTAGGGAATAAATTGTCCGCTCAAACTGACTCGCATTCAACAGGTTTATTGGAACACCCGCAATATACCCGTCCTGCTGAATTCAATGGTATGAACGTGCCAGAAGTACTTACAAATGGAAATCATAAATTAATTGATGAATGGCAGCAAAAAGAGTCGTTACGAAGAACCTTTGAGCGTAGACCAGATATGCTTAAAAAAGTAGAATTAACTGGACAACAATTAAAATGGTTAGAAGAAATCTACAATGAAAAAGTGTAGCATTAGCCTAAATTGAATCATATTAGAGGAGGTGTATCGATGGTCATACCAGCAACAGTTATTGATCAAAATAAATGGGAGCGTAAAGAACACTTTGATTTTTTCTCTAGTAATAGCCTACCTCTGTATGATATCACGACTCAAATTGACGTAACGCATTTTTATCACTACGCAAAATGCAATGAGATTTCCTTTTATTATGGCTTGGTATATGCAACGACCAAAATCATTAATCGCATCGAAAACTTTCGTTATAAAATTTGTGACAATTAGGTAGTTTTGCTCGATTATCTAATTCCTAGTTTTACTGATTTAAAAGCAAACAGTGAACTATTCCATATTATGACACTTGATTTTGAAGGAACGATGAAGGAATTTTCTGATGAAGCGAAAAAAGTAAGTGCTGCCCAACAGATGTATTTTCCTAAATCAGAGTACCCGCAAGATACAATGATACAGTTTTCTTGTCTACCGTGGTTTTCATTTACAAATTTAGGGAATGAATTAAGTTTAGACCGAGATGATTCGATTCCAAAAGTAATATGGGGTAAGTTTGAAAAACATGGGAATCATTTGTTATTACCTTATTCAGTTCAAGTTAATCACCGTCTTATTGATGGCATTCACCTAGGTAAGTTGATAAATCAATTGCAACAATATTTGGATCTGCTTGTGATAGAAGGGACTATTTAAAGTGTAACAAGAAAAATCTCTTTACAGCAAAGAATAGCTATGTTACACTATTTCAGTGAGTGCAAAGCGCTCAACTATTACGATATTCCGCTGTGGCAGTGCCATAAGAATGTTTGGAATGAGGAGAAAAAAGAATGAATCCATTAATTCAAGAATTAACACAAGAACAACTACGTACGGATATTCCTGCGTTTCGTCCTGGAGACACTGTTCGCGTACATGCGAAAGTGGTCGAAGGAACACGCGAACGTATCCAATTATTTGAGGGAGTTGTTATCGGTCGCCGTGGCGCTGGTATCAGTGAAACTTATACAGTACGTAAAATTTCTAATGGTGTTGGTGTGGAACGTACATTCCCATTACACACACCACGTGTTGCTCAAATCGAAGTAGTTCGTTATGGTAAAGTTCGTCGTGCGAAACTTTATTACTTACGTGCATTACATGGTAAAGCAGCTCGTATTAAAGAAATTAGAAGATAAGTGTTTCTTAGATTGCCCGAGTAAGAAAAAAGTGCGAAAGTCCTTGATATCAAGGGCTTTTTCTTTTGGCTTTGTTTAAGAAAATCGTGCGTATTTGCTGTGATTGTCCTTGATTATCCCAACTTGACTACCTGTGTTGTCAGAAAACAGGTGGAAATCATAGGTGAAATTGACGACAAAAAGGATTCCTAAAATACCAAAACGATGCCCCAATTTAGTAGATTAGGGGATGAGTCTACTAAATATAGAGAAGAACCTGTGCAGTTGGTGCAGGTGTAAAATGGACAAGCCAAAGTACTTTTTTACAAATGAAAGGGTGAGTGGCTGATGACAGTAAAAGATCATCGAACAATTTGGAAAGAAAAAAATGATTTAGAATTGATGGTATTAATTCAAGAATTTATTGAATTTGAAGGTATCACAAGTGAAGGTTTGTAACAGATTTTGAACTCTTAACAAGCCTGAAAAATTAAATTGTTCGATTGAACTTGGAAGAAAGCTTATCTATGACCGAATTTAGGAAAAGATACGATAGAGAAGCCTTACCATCAATTGATACGATTATGAGACGAACAAATAAAAATTGGGAAGAGCTACTAACTGAAATTGGGTACGATTATCGACCAATTAAGATAAGTAGACTTTTACAAAATTTAGAAAATTAAATAGTAGAAACAAGTGAACATCAGAAACTTGAAGCATGACACTAGAGCAAGATTTTGTACTTAAAAATCTTGCTCTTTTTTTCAAAGAATAAATAAAACAAGTAAATAGTCAATATAAAAACTTTTTGTAAATCAGGGTTTTTTTTATACTTTCATTTCTTGATGGAAGGAGTTGAATTGTTTTACAAAAAGTAAGTAATTACTTATTATAATCGCAGACATAACTAAGAGGAGCAAAGTTATTATGACAAGAAAAATATACAATTGCGAAAATGGTTGTTCTGTTGAATCAACCTTACAATTAATTTCAGGTCGTTGGAAAAGTGTTATTTTATACCATTTGATGTTTGATGGCGAATGTCGCTATAACAAGTTGCAGAAGCTTATTCCAGGAATAACTAGAAGAATGATTTCTCTACAATTGAAAGATTTAGAAAGGGATGGTTTGATTTATCGCAAGGTAGTTCAAGAGAAGCCCCTAATGGTTGTATATGGTATGACCGAATATGGTAATTCATTAAAAAATGTGATTGAACAATTATACAGTTGGGGAGAGGAATTTAATCACAAAAATGCGGGTACCCTTGAAGAAGAATGTTTAAATTGCTATTAATCAAAGAAACTTGGAATAACGAGGGCTATTTTCAAAGGAGAAAAAATGATTACAAATATCGAAGAATTATATCAAACATTGAGTGAAGCGATGGATCACTCTATCTGGTGGAATACGGAGAATCCATGGGAAATCGTGGTAGGTTCAATTTTAGTTCAGAATACTAGTTGGAAAAATGTTGATTATTCATTAATTAATATTAGAAATGAAATTGGCTTTATACCGAAAAAATTAGCGGAGATTGATCTGTTGGTACTGCAGGACTTAATCCGTCCTAGCGGGTTTTACAAAAATAAATCACAGACGTTAAAGGAAGTCTTTGTCTGGTTTCGAAGCTACGATTATAACATTGCCACTTTACAAGAAAAAGATTTGACTGTGTTGCGTGAAGAGCTATTGAATATTCAGGGGATCGGACATGAAACTGCCGATGTATTACTGGTTTTTGTTTTTAAGAAAATCGTATTTATTGCTGATAAATACGCACAACGAATTTTTAACCATTTAGGACTAGAAGAGGCGCTCACCTATCTTAAATTACAGTCGTTAATTGAGCTACCATCTGACTTTACCAATCAACAGGCGCAGAACTTGCATGGATGGCTGGTTGATTATGGTCAGGTTTATTTGAAATCAGAAGAAATCTGGCAAACAGGATTTTTGAGTAATTTTAAACTAGTGCTAGCATAAGGATCAAAGGTATAAAAAATTCCCTAATTTACATTTTATTTGGTGAGGTTTAATCTAGTGATGTCACAAAATAGAATATTAGTTATCAAAGGAAGATGTAATATGAATGATCCATTTTTAGGTTTACAAAACGTCTCATCATTCGAGGTTACAAGTAAAGATATTGTTGATGGCGCACTTTCCAATGTGAAATTTATGTCTGGTGATTTAGGTATCGAAGGTGGTCAAGATATTTCCCCAGAGATTAGCTGGTCAGACGCTCCAAATACCACGAAGAGCTTCGTTGTTACCTTGTACGATCCAGATGCACCCACCGGATCAGGATTCTGGCACTGGGCAGTATTAAATATTTCGGCCTCAGTTAGTGAATTGCCACAGGATGCTGGCAACAAATCCAACTCAAAATTGCCATCAGGAGCGATTCAGTTGCCAAATGATGCGCGTGTAAAAAAATATATCGGTGCTGCACCTCCTAAAGGCCATGGTGTACATCACTATTTCTTAACTGTTTGGGCTTTAGATATTGATAAAGTAGAAAATCCTGAGGATTCTACCCCTGCATTTTTAGGCTTTAATATGTTTGGTCATGTCTTAGCATATGGTGTTTTAAATTTTGAAGTAGAAGTGAAATAATTTTTATCCGTTAGAAAGGGAGATACAAGATGAATTATCCAAAAGAAAAATATTTCGGCGAACTAGAACAAGTCCATGCATTTTACGACGAAATGCCAACTGGTGTTAGTATATCAGAAACTGGAAGAATTTTTATAAATTTCCCTGAATGGGGCGACAATGTCAAAGCAACCGTGGTCGAAATAGTGGATGATAAATTAGTTCCTTATCCTAGTCAAGAAGCTAATATTTTTGATCCAAAAAATCCTGAAAGTGGATTCCTAAGTGTACAAAGTATTGTTGCTGACGGCGAAGGTACTTTGTGGGTATTGGATACTGCTGCACCCAATTTTGATGTTCCTGTTAAAGGAGGAGCAAAATTGGTTGCGGTTGACCTAAGTACAAATCAAATTCGCAAGATATATACATTCTCAACAGATGTAGTTCTTGATTCTACTTACTTGAATGATGTACGGATTGATTTGCGTCGTGGTTCTGAAGGCGTAGCATATATTACCGATTCTTCCATTACCGGACCAGGTGCGTTGATTGTGGTTGATTTAGGTACTGGTGATGCGTTTCGTATTTTGGATGGGACTCACTCAACTGCGGTTGATCCAGAATTTGTTCCTAAAGTAGAAGGTGAAATTTTGATGAATCGTGAAGCTGATGGCTCAACTTCCGCTTGGCAAGTAGCGGCTGATGGGATTGCAATTTCTCACGATGGCGATACCTTGTTCTTCAGTCCCTTGTCTAGTCGGCATTTGTACTCACTCGAAACTGACTTGATCTTTAACAAAGACATTGATGACAATGAACTAGAGTCACATGTTAAAGACTGGGGTGAAAAAGGGGCTTCTGATGGCATGATTACAGCAGAAGATGGTACCCTATATGCAGGTGACTATGAAAATAATAGTATTCGCGTCATCAATCCCGACGGCTCAATGGAAACCTTAACCCACGACCCTCGTATTTTGTGGCCTGACACCTTATCAATTGGTCCTGATCAATATTTATATTTTAATGCCAACCAATTACAGCGACAAGCTGGCTTTCACAAGGGTGAAGACCAACGAGAAAAACCTTACAGTTTATTCCGGATATTCATTGGTAAGAACCCTGCAAAAGTAAAATAATTACGGACTCTAAATTCGAACGCTGTGAACAAAATCGGTTTTTATGGTTGAAAAGTAACGATAACTGCTGGCTGTCTAGATGCTAGTTCCAACATTTTCTTAATTCATAATTTGTTTAGCCGCTTAAAATAAAGAATAGGCATTTTCTTACAAAGAACAGGAGGAATTTTTATGTCAGATAAAAAAAATATGCATGTAATTGGCTTCTTTGAAGGTCTGCCAATTGAGGATTCTCAAAGCTTTATTGATGAAAAAGAAGGAATACCTGATCTAGAACCTCGTGATTTATTAATAAAAGTAAAGGCCGTTTCTGTCAATCCAGTAGACATAAAATTACGTCAAGATACTCTTAAAAGAAATGCACTGCGCGTTTTAGGCTTTGATGCGGTCGGTGAAGTACTCGCTATCGGAAAAGAAGTAGAAAAATTTGAATTAGGCGATCGAGTTTTCTATGCAGGAACCACTACACGAGCAGGAAGCAATCAAGAATATCAAGCAGTCGATGAACGGATCGTTGCTTTGGCTCCTAAAACTCTATCCGACGAAGAAGCAGCTGCATTGCCATTGACCTCATTAACCGCTTATGAATTACTTTTTGAAAAATTTGGCTTGATTCCCGAAGAAAATGCCAATCAAGGTAAAAGTATTCTGGTTATTAACGGTGCTGGCGGCGTCGGTTCAATATTAAATCAGCTGGCTCATTGGGCTGGTTTGACAATTTATGCTACCTCTAGTCCTGAAAACTTTGAATGGTTAAAAAAAATAGGCGTGGATTATCCTCTAGATTATCATAAAGATCTAAGGAGTAGTTTTCGAGAACTAGGAGTTCTTGATGTAAATCATATCGCTGTATTGTTTGACATTACACGTTACTTAGATCAAATCAGATATTTGGTGAAACCCTTTGGTCATGTAGGAACAATTGTCGGGATCCATGAACCGATTAATTTAAGTGAATGGAAAAACTTGTCTGTTAGTTTTGACTGGGAGTATGTGTTTGCTAAAACAGATCATGATTATGCAATTGAAACGCAAGGTCAGGCTTTGGGAGTGATTGCCGAGCTAGCAAATAAGGGCAAGCTGACTACAACTTTGAGTAAAGTGTATTCAGACGGGATCAATGCAGCTAATCTGAAACGAGCAACTAAAGATGTTGAAAGTGGTCACATGCTTGGCAAAGTAGTTATTAGCGGTCGGTTCAATGGTAATGATTAAAGAAATTAGAAGATAAGTGTTTTTTAGATTGCCCGAGTAAAAAAGTGTGAAAGAGCTTGGGACGCATAAGTCCCAATAAAAAAGCTAGATACCAGTCGAATTGATTGGCATCTGGCTTATTTTTTGTATAAAAATAAGAACACCTTTAATCATGATGCAAAAGAAGTGTTCATGAGCATGAATAAATAAAAATGTTTAAACGTGGCGAACGCTTTTCCATTAAATGGCGGGATCTGGATGAGTTTCGTGTGGAAATTAGATATGGAGAAGAATGCCATTGACAGGTTTACTCATCACCCTAAAGAGGGGGATTTACAAATTTAATAATGTATTAATCGAACCAACATATTCAGTAACACTCATTCAAATAGTCGAAGAATTGCAAGAGACAGCACGAGCTGATAATTAAATTTTAAAGCTTAAAATTACCAGGGCTACATAAGCTAGAATACAAATACCTGCTACAACAATAACAATAGGCCAATCAACATTATGGATAAACTGTTTAAACGTTTGGGATTTTTTACCATTTGCTTTATTTTCAAGGTATTGTTGATAATTGGATTCTGCTATAGATATGATTACAAAAAGAATAAATAGCCCAGAAACAAAAGAGGGCAAACGATCAAATTTATTAATGGAATAAAAATAAGCAGCAACAATTACTAGGTAAGAAAATAAATGACGAGAGATTAAACGACTAATAAATTTTGGCAAAACAATCACTCCTTTTTTAATAATTGTATCACCAGTAGAGCAGGAAAGAAATACACATTCGAATGAAAGGAAAGAGTAGGAATCAAAAAAATCTCTATTACTTATCCCAATCAAGATAAAAAAATAGACCGCTATTGGTTCGAAGACGCACCGATTGAATGGTGATGTTCTATTTTTTTATCAATAAAGGCAGTATGTAAAGTCTAATTTCATATTGGGCTTTTTTTTCCTTATATAAGTATTTTGATTAAATCTATCAAACTTTTTGTGAGTTTACTTGTATCTGTGGATTTAATCGCAATTTTTAATGTTTTTTCAGTCCTCAGTTGTTATTAATCTATTTACAAAAGATCACTAGGGTTATGATTAAAAAAACTCCACCTAAAGTCCTCTATAAAATCAGGCTATAGAATGATGATAAAAAAACATTCGTTATTTATAATGACTAAGTAAACAAAATAATGAAAGTAGGAGATTGAGAAATGAAAAAGAAATTGTTGATAGGGGCAGGAGCTATTATTATTTTAGGAGTAGGTGTTTTTGTCTATCAGAATACACAGTCAAAAGAAACTGAAACAGCTAAGAGTATTAGCCTATATGAGGTAGAAAAACAAACACCACTTCATCTAAAAGGACAAGTCCAAGCTAAGTGGACTCAGTCTGTTTTACTAAGTACAGACAAAGGACCAGTCAAAACAATTCATTATAATTTAGGAGACCATGTAACCAAAGATGCTGTCTTAGTAACCTATGAATGGGGCGAAAAAATTAAAGCTGAAAGAGACAGTATTATCGCCACAATGAATCAAGATGCAAAAAATGATCCTTCTAAACCCGTAATGGTATTAAAAAGTACTGAAAATGAAATTAAAGGTACGGTTACAGAATACGACAAAGAGAAATTAAGTAAAGACATGGAGATTAAAATCGACTATGTAAATCAAAATAAATCAGTAACTGGGAAAATCACTACAATTTCTGAAATAAATGCTATTGATGACACTAGTTCAACAAATGCAACAAGCAATTCAGCTACCATTGTAAACTATGATTTTACTGCGCAACCAGATGAGAATATTCCGTTAGGCTACAGTGTAGAAATCCTAATTCCTCGAAATGAGATTCATTTGCCAACGAAAAGTATTCAGGAAAAAGATGGGAAATTTTTTGCTTATCTGATTAAAGATAAAAAAGCACAACAAAAAGAAGTAACTGTCAAGGAAGAAGATGGCTTTTACACTTTGGAAAGCGGCTTAGACGAAGGAAATAAAATTATTAAAAACGTTAAAGGAATCAAAGATGGAATGGAAGTGGCAGTTCAATGATCAAAATGGAGCATGTCAACAAATATTATTCATTAGATCAAGAAAGAATTCATGTTTTAAAAGATATTAATTTAGAAATACAAGAACATGAATTTGTTGCGATCATGGGACCATCAGGGTCAGGAAAATCCACTTTGATGAATACAATAAGTTTTTTAGACGGTAGTTTTGAAGGGAGTTATCTTTTCAATGGCGAAGATGCTTATAGCTATAATGACAATAAGCTATCAAAAATTCGGAATAAATCAGTAGGGTTTGTTTTTCAATCGTTTCAATTGATTGAAAATAATACGGTTTTTGAAAACGTCGCTTTACCCTTGTTATACGGAGGAATGAGGTATGGAAATACCAAAGAATTGGTAATGAAAGCTTTAGAAAAAGTTGGCATTCCAGACAAATACAACAAACTGCCAAAACAACTTTCTGGTGGGCAGCAGCAAAGAGTTGCAATTGCCAGAGCGATTGTTGGAAATCCTAATTTTATTGTGGCGGATGAACCGACTGGCGCTTTGGACACTCATACTTCAGCTGATATTATGGAATTATTCCAACGATTGAATGATGAAGAAAAAGTTACGATATTGATGGTTACCCATGATAGTGAAGCCGCCCAATACTGCAAACGGATCATCACTGTTCGAGATGGTGAGATTATTGAAGGAGGAGCAGGCTATGCGTTTTAGTGAAATTTGGAAAACATCGTTGAAATCTATTTTGAAAAATAAAAGGCGCAGTTTTCTAACGATGATCGGTTTGATCATCGGAGTTTCTTCGGTTATTACGATTTTTTCAATTGGACGTGGATTTGAGCGGTATGCGGCTGATTTTATAGGATTGGATAATTACGACTCCAGCGTGTATTTTAACTTTGCTCCGAAAGATCAATCGTTTTATGAAACTAATTTAGCTTCTTTTTCTGAAATTGATTTCGAGCGGATTGAAAATGTGGACGGTGTTAAATCCGTTGAGTACTATGATAACGAAGAGAAAGGTGCTAAGTACTATTCACAGCAAATTGATGAAGCAAGCACTGCATCAACGCAAGGCTCATTTAAATTACTAGGATCAGATGGTACAGAAACTATTTATGGGCGAAAAATAAAGAGCACGGATAATATCAATCGAAATAAAGTAATTGTCATTAATGAAACGATTGCCAAAGCTATAAAAAAAGACAATCCTGAATCATTGATTGGGAAAAGTGTAACGATTCAAGGACAGCTTTTTGAAGTTATCGGTATCATGGAAGATCGTGATAATTCTGGATTTATTTCAACACAAGAAGATTATGTTGTTGTAGAAGTACCTTCAGCAAGTTATGAAGAATATTTTGAAAGTCCGAAAGATTCGATTTTGGTTAAATTAGATACGGTTGCTGATCCTAAATTAGTAACAAAGGACATAGAAAAAATGTTGGATAAATATGGATCACTTAGAAATATGGGCGCATATGAAAGCCAAGACCTTGCTGGACAAGTTAGTCAACTTAGGATGATTCTAACTGGAATTACCGCTATTGTTTCAATAATTGGTGGTATTTCATTGTTTATTTCAGGGATTGGTGTTATGAACATGATTTATATCTCTGTATCTGAACGAACGAAAGAGATTGGTGTCCGTCGTGCGATGGGTGGGACTAAAAATAATATCATGATGCAATTTTTGCTGGAAGGCATCACACTGACTTTGATTGGTGGCGCAATTGGGTATGCATTTGGCATGTTGATTGGTTATGTAGTCGGAATGGTTACACCGTTTACAATCGTTCCAGATTTCTTTACGGCTATGTTAGCTTTAATTCTTTCGATTGGAATCGGGATTATTTTTAGTTGGTTACCAGCCAAAAGTGCTGCGAAGAAAGATATTGTTTCGTTGATTCGTTAGGTTATCCAGTTTTGAAAACAGGGCTGACAAAAAGTTTCTTAGTAAACAATACAAAGTAGTTAAAGTAAGAAAATATAAATAGAAGGCCTATGATAGTAATTTTATCATAGGTTTTTTCTTATTTCCTGTGAAAATGAAGGTGTACAAAGTATGTTAGTTATCAGTAATAGTTGGTTTCCTTTCAGCACCATAACTATACCAAGCATCTCTTATTTGGTCTCTTAACCAATTAGTAACTATTTCTTAAATCAAGAAAATATAATAAACATTTTTTTAAAATATCATCCGTTCGGTTGATAGGCAGTTTATAGTTCTTTTTCTATACTAAAGACATAAAGGAGATGGACAAATGCAACCATTAATAGAAGTAAGACATTTAGAAAAAAGTTATCAAGCAAAACAAGTCATACAAGGGATATCGTTTGAAATTAAGCAGGGAGAAATTTTATGTCTTCTAGGCCCCAATGGTGCTGCTAAAAGTACGACAATCAATATTATCTGTGGCGCTTTAGGCTATGATTCAGGCGAAATCTTATATCAAGGGAAACCGATTGAGAAGAACATCAAAGGCTTCAAAGAGAAGCTAGGAATGGTGCCACAAGATTTAGCATTATATGAAGATTTAACCGCAGAGCAAAATATTCGTTTTTTTGCCTCATTATATGGACTAAAAGGCACTGCATTAGCAGAAGGAATTGAGTTTGCTTTACATTCGGTAGGGTTGACTGCACACCGTAAAGAAAAAGCCAATACATTTTCAGGGGGGATGAAGCGTCGTTTAAATATTGCTTGCGCCATTGCTCATCAACCAAAATTATTGATTATGGATGAGCCAACCGTGGGCATTGATCCTCAATCTCGTAATCATATTTTAGCTGCCATTCGTAAAATGCAAAAAAATGGGATGACCATTTTATATACCACGCATTATATGGAAGAAGTTGAAGAAATCTCTACCAGGATTATTATTATGGATCATGGAAAAATGATTGCAGAAGGAACAAAAGAATCCTTAAAAGCCTTATCAGGTGAAAAAAATATTGTCATTGAATTAGCAACTAGCACAGTCTTTTCCTTAGATGATTTTTATCACATTGAGGGGCTTAAAGAAGTGAAAATGGAGAAGCAACAATTAATCGCGACAACGATTCAAGGAGTCGAAAACTTAGATAAAATCATCAGTGTTTTAATTCAATTAAATCAAAAAATTCAAAATGTTGAGATACAATCAAATAATTTGGAAACCGTCTTTTTAGATTTAACAGGACGTTCCTTAAGAGATTAGGAGGGGTTCAATCATGTATCGTTTTCTAAGAATTGTTCAAAGAGATACCATTAATTTATTTATTAACCCAATGTGGCTATTTTTTGGCATTGGCTTTCCCTTCTTATTAACAGCTGTTTTAGGCGTCTTGAATGAAGGGGTATATGGGAATAGTATTACAAGCTATGATTATTATGGTGTGACAATGTTGCTCTATAGTACCTTATATGCTGCTACTTTTTCGGCCAATTCTTTTTTAGAGGAAAGAATTAGGCAGCCTAATTTGCGGATTATCTATTCACCCATCAAAAAATTTTATATTCCCCTATCCAAAATAATTGCCACCTTCCTTTTTACCACCGTTTTTTATACGATTGCTGGGGGCATCCTGCATATTATCTTAGGTGTAAACTTTGGCAGTGCGCACCTTGGAAAAATTTGGGCACTGTTTTTAGCAGTAGACTTTTTCTTTAGTTGCGTTGGTGTTTTAATGTGTTGCCTCTTTAAAAGTGAAGGGGTTGCCAATCAAATTAT
>Ga0308165_1003308_pt1 | contig 17493 bp, 17 predicted proteins | sample PhyWR2_FD_201032 | JGI IMG/M metagenome (GOLD analysis project Ga0308165, IMG submission 201032) | Phyllosphere microbial communities from UC Gill Tract Community Farm, Albany, California, United States - DLSLW.R2 | ecosystem: Host-associated > Plants > Phyllosphere > Unclassified | place: USA...
GGTCGCGAAGACCATCTCGGGCGGGCTCATCCGAGAGGGCGAGGGCGGCATCCGGATCGGACCGGAGCTGATCTTCGCCGGACTCATCGGCGCGATCGTCTGGAACATGCTGACCTGGCTCCTCGGCCTGCCGTCGTCCTCCAGCCACGCGTTGTTCGGCGGGCTCATCGGCGCGGCGATCGTCGGCGCCGGCTTCGGCTCGATCGACTTCGGTGTCGTCCTCTCCAAGGTCATCCTCCCGGCGTTGATCGCCCCCGTCACGGCGGGTCTGGTCGCCTACTCGGCGACGAAGCTCGCCTATCGGATCACGCGCCGCTATGACGGCAAGCCCGACGGCCGCGACGGGTTCCGGTACGCGCAGATCTTCTCCTCGTCCCTCGTCGCCCTCGCGCACGGTACGAACGACGCACAGAAGACCATGGGTGTCATCACGCTCACTTTCATCGCGGTCGGGGTGCAGGCGGTCGGCACCGGCCCCGAGCTCTGGGTCATCGTCGTCTGCGCCCTCGCCATCGCGCTCGGCACCTACATGGGCGGCTGGCGGATCATCAAGACGATCGGCACGGGGCTCACCGACGTCAAGCCGGCGCAGGGCTTCGCGGCCGAGACGAGCACCGCCGCCACGATCCTCGCGTCGAGCCACCTCGGCTTCGCCCTCTCCACCACGCAGGTCGCCTCCGGCTCCGTCATCGGCTCCGGCCTCGGGCGACGCGGATCGAAGGTGCGCTGGGGGACCGCCGGGCGCATCGCCCTCGGCTGGTTGATGACCCTGCCCGCGGCCGGCATCGTCGGGGCACTCGCCGCCGCCGTCGCCCACCTCGGCCTCGTCGGCATCATCATCGACGCCGTGGTGGGGGTCGGTGTCATCCTCACCATCTTCCTCATCTCGCGCCGGAACCAGGTCGACCACAGCAACGTCGTCAGTGAGGTCGCCGACTCCGGTCGTGCGGTCAAGATCAAGCGCAACCCCAAGCCCAAGAAGGTGAAGAAGTGATCGACTGGGCAGCATTCCTGATCGTCTTCGCGACGTCGCTCATCGGTGCGACCGCGATCGTCAGTCTGTACTCCCTCGGGCTCCGGCTCCTGACCACCGCCGGGCGCGTGCCCGTGGTGGCGCCGGCCGAGTTCACCGATGCGATCACGGTCATCACGCCGGAGGAGGCCGCAAAGGCGGCGAAGCGGGCCGCGAAGGCCGCTCGGAAGAACCCGTTGACTCCGGCGCAGCAGAACCTGGCCCGCGCCGGTGCCTACGCCTGCTTCGCCCTGTGTGCGGCGGCGGTCCTCTTCGGCATCTACCTGATCGTGCCGTTCTTCCACCAGGGCTGACCCCTGGGGTTCGCCAGCGCACCGCGCTGACGCGAACCGCACCTACCCGGCGTGAGCGCGGGTCACACGCGTGGGCGCGGGGCTCCAGAGACCCGCGCTCACGCGTACGACCGGCGCTGACGCCAGCGCACCGCGCTGACGCAGCCGCACCGGACGGGTCAGGCGGTCTTCCGCCAGCGACCGATGGTCGTCATCACGTGGTAGATGACGATCGCGGCGATCGTGCCGAGCGCGATCCCGTTGAAGCTGACGTCGCCACCCGCCACCCAGGTGAAGTCCGCGATGCCGATGATGAGCGCCGTCGCCGCTGTGAACTGGTTGACGGGCTTCGAGAAGTCGACCTTGTTGTCGAGCCAGATCTTCACGCCGATGATCCCGATGAGTCCGTACAGGGCCGTCGTGACGCCGCCGAGGACGCCCGCCGGGATGGTGTTGATGACCGCACCGACCTTGGGGGAGAGGCCGAGGAGGACCGCGAACAGACCGGCGACCCAGTAGGCCGCCGTGGAGTAGACCCGAGTCGCCGCCATGACGCCGATGTTCTCGCCGTAGGTCGTCGTGCCCGAACCGCCGCCGAAGCCGGCCAGCATCGTCGCCAGGCCGTCGGACAGGAGCGCGCGACCAGTCTGCTTGTTCACCGAGGCGTCGGTCATCTGCGCGACGCCACGGATGTGGCCGACGTTCTCGGCGATGAGGACGAGCACGACGGGCAGGAACGCCGGAAGGACCGCCCAGACCGCCGGGTTCGAGATCGGGTTGTCCGCGAGGTGGAACTCGGGGAGGCCGACCCACGCGGCGTCCGCGATCTTCGAGAAGTCGATCTCCTGACGGATCGCCGCGACGATGTACCCGACCACGACACCGATGACGATCGACAGTCGGCCGAGGATCCCGCGGAAGACGACGGTCGACAGGATGACGGCCGCGAGCGTCACGAGGGCGGTGATCGGAGCGGCCACGAAGTTGTTCTTCGCGGCGGGGGCGAGGTTGAACCCGATGAGCGCGACGATGGCACCGGCGACGACCGGCGGCATGAGCGCATCGATCCACCCGGTGCCCGTGACCTGCACGATGACGCCGACGAGCGCCAGGAGGAGCCCCACCGCGAGGATGCCGAAGAGGGCGCTGCCCATGCCCTGGCTCGCGACCGCGGCGGAGATGGGGGCGATGAAGGCGAATGACGAGCCGAGGTAGCTCGGCACGCGGTTCTTGGTGATGACGAGGAACAGGATGGTGCCCACACCCGAGAAGAACAGCGTCGTGGTGGGCGGGAACCCGGTCAGCACGGGGACGAGGAACGTGGCGCCGAACATCGCGACGACGTGCTGCATGCCGAGGCCGATGGTCCGCGGCCAGGTGAGCCGTTCTCCGGGGCCGACGATCGCGTGGGTCGGGACGTGCTTGCCGTCGCCGTGCAGAGTCCAGGGCAGCGCCATGTGAGCTCGATTCCGTGAGGAGGGTGCTGGGTAAGGGGTCCAGCCGATCGTAGCGGCACCCTCGCATCCCGGTCGTCGCGGGGCGGTCCGCCGTGCCGGTACGCTGGTTGCTTCGATGCAGACCCAGGAGGTCCAGTGACCACGACGCCCACCGCTCCGCGCTCGTTCCGAGAGCGTCTCGACGGTTTCTTCGAGATCAGCAAGCGCGGTTCGACCGTCGGAGGCGAGGTGCGCGGCGGCCTCGTGACCTTCGTCGCGATGGCCTACATCGTCATCCTCAACCCGATCATCCTGAGCGGCTCGGCCGACGTCACCGGTGGCGAGCTCGGCTTCGCGCAGGTTGCCGCCGTGACCGCCCTGACCGCCGGCGTCATGACGATCCTCTTCGGTCTCGTGGCGCGGCTGCCGTTCGCCTTCGCGGCCGGCCTCGGCATCAACTCGTTCCTCGCGGTCAGCGTCGTCGGTCAGGTCACCTGGGCCGAGGCGATGGGCCTCGTCGTCATCAACGGGCTCATCATCGTCCTGCTCGCGGCGACCGGACTCCGCGCCATGATCTTCAATGCGGTGCCCATCCAGTTGAAGATCGCGATCACGGTCGGCATCGGCCTCTTCATCGCCTTCATCGGCTTCGTCGACGCCGGCTTCGTCCGCTCGACGGGCGCCGGTTCGCCGCCCGTCGGCCTCGGGATCGAGGGCTCGGTCGCCACCGTGCCGACCGCCGTGTTCGTCATCTCCCTGCTGCTCACGGGCGTGCTCGTCGCGCGCAAGATCAAGGGTGCCCTGCTCATCGGCATCGTCGCCTCCACGATCATCGCCATCATCGCCGAGGCCGTCTTCAAGGTCGGCGCCTCCAACGGCGGCGAGAACCCCGGTGGCTGGAACCTCAGCGTCCCGACCCTGCCCACCCAGGTCGTCGGGATCCCCGACCTCAGCCTGCTCGGCCAGGTGAGCTTCGGCGGCTTCGAGCGCATCGGCGTCCTCGCCGCGCTCATGCTCGTCTTCACCCTCGTGTTCACGAACTTCTTCGACGCCATGGGCACGATGACCGGGCTCTCGAAGGAGGCCGGTGTGGCGGACGCCAAGGGCGACTTCCCTCGGCTCCGCTCAGCGCTCATCGTCGAGGGTGTCGGTGCGGTCGCCGGTGGCGCGACCTCGTCCTCCTCCTCGACCGTCTTCATCGAATCCGGTGCGGGCATCGGCGAAGGGGCACGGACCGGCCTCGCGAACCTCGTGACCGGCGCGCTGTTCCTGCTCGCCATGTTCTTCACGCCGCTCACGCAGATCGTGCCCTCCGAGGTCGCCGCCGCCGCGCTCGTCATCGTCGGGACGCTCATGATGTCGCAGATCAAGGACATCGTCTGGACCGAGTTCTCGGTCGCGCTCCCGGTGTTCCTGACGGTCGTCGTCATGCCGCTGACGTACTCGATCGCCAACGGCATCGGCGCCGGCTTCATCGCCTGGGTCGTGCTCCGCTCCCTGTCCGGGAAGGCGCGCGAGATCAGCCCGCTGCTGTGGGTCGTCGCAGCCGGGTTCCTCGTCTTCTTCGCCCGCGGACCCATCGAGCAGCTCCTCGGCGTCGCGTCCTGACCGTCCGCGGTCGGCCGCCCTCGGGTGGTCGACCGCGGCGGAGCACGTCGGCGGTGGCTCCTAGACTCGGACCATGACTTCCGACGTCCGTTTCGGTCAGTACCCGGCTCCCGACAGGGTCATCGTCCATCTGAGCGACCCGCACCTCCTGGCCGACGGCCGACGCCTCTACGACGCGGTCGACGTGCAGGCCAACCTGGAACAGGCCCTCCGTCAGATCGAGCGGATGCAGCTCCGGCCCGACGCGATGGTGTTCACGGGTGACCTCGCGGATCTCGGAGAGGCCGACGCCTACCGTCGACTCCGGGAGCGGGTCGAGCCCGTCGCCGAGCGACTCGGCACCACCATCGTCTGGCTCATGGGCAACCACGACGAACGGTCGGTCATGCGGACGGAGCTCCTCGACCTCCCGGCAGGGGAGCAGCCGCTCGACGCCGTCTGGGACTTCGGCGGCTTGCGCGTCATCGGCCTCGACTCGACTGTCCCGGGGTGGCACCACGGTGAGCTCGAGGACAGCCAGCTGGAGTGGCTGGAGTCGGTGCTGGCCACGCCGGCGCCGCTCGGCAGCATCCTCGCCATGCACCACCCGCCGGTGCCGTCGAGCATCCCGTTCTTCGACATCCTCGAGCTCCGCGACCAGCACCGGCTCGAGGCCGTGCTGCGCGGGAGCGACGTCCGGGCCATCCTGGGCGGCCATCTGCACTACTCCACCTCGAGCACCTTCGCCGGCATCCCCGTCCAGGTCGCCAGCGCGAGTTGTTACTCGATGAACCTCTCGCTCCCGTCCGTGGAGGTGAACGGGATGTTCGGCGGTCAGTCCTTCAACCTCGTGCACGTCTACGACGACCGCATCACCCACTCCACGGTCCCGCTCGGTGACTACACCACCGCCGACACCTTCAGTGCGGCGTTCATCGACCGCATGGCCGCCCTGAGCCCTGCCGAGCGGCTGGAGGCGTTCTCGCGCAAGCGGTGACCCACGGGCGCTGAACCGCAGGCACGGAACCGCAGGCACGGAACCGCAGGCACGGAACCGTCTCGGGTCCAAGACACCGCAGAGGCATCGCGGATCGCACCCGGCTACGCTGGAAGGGACATCCACCCACCAGGCAACGGAGCCACGAGTGACGATCAGCACCACCAGCAGCAGCACCCCCACCACCCTTGGAGCAGACGACGACATGGCGGACAGGACGAACAGCGACGAGACTCGGACGGAGTCGGATTCACTCGGTTCGATGGAGATCCCGGCCGACGCGTACTGGGGCATCCACACGGCACGCGCGCTCGAGAACTTCCCCATCACGAAGCGTCCGATCTCCGTCTACCCCGACCTCGTCGTCGCCATCGCGAGCGTCAAGCAGGCCGCCGCCCGCGCGAACGCCGAGATCGGGGTCCTCGACCCGGCGAAGGCGAACCTCATCGACCGCGCGTGCCAGATCATCATCGACGGTGACTTCCACGAGGAGTTCATCGTGGGCGTGATCCAGGGCGGCGCGGGTACGTCGACGAACATGAACGCGAACGAGGTGATCACGAACATCGCGCTCGAGCTCTCCGGTCATGCCAAGGGCGAGTACCAGTTCCTGCATCCGCTCGACGACACCAACCGGTCGCAGTCCACCAACGACGTCTACCCGACCTCGATCAAGATCGCGCTCGCGTTCTCACTGCAGTTCCTCCTGACGGAGCTCGGCCTGCTGCGCGACTCGTGCAGCGCGAAGTCCGTCGAGTTCTCCCACGTCCTCAAGGTCGGGCGAACGCAGCTCCAGGACGCCGTCCCGATGACCCTCGGGCAGGAGTTCCACGGCTTCGCCACGACGCTGAACGAGGACTACGACCGCCTCCACGAGACCCTCTGGCTGCTCGCCGAGGTCAACCTCGGCGCCACCGCGATCGGGACGGGGATCACCGCCGACCCGCGCTACGCGGAGGCCGTCGTCCGTCACCTCAACCAGATCACGGGCCTCGCGCTCACTACGGCACCCGACCTCATCGAGTCGACGAGCGACGCCGGCGGGTTCATGTCGTTCAGCGGCACCCTGAAGCGGAGTGCCATCAAGCTCTCCAAGATCTGCAACGACCTGCGTCTGCTGTCGAGCGGTCCGCAAGCCGGTCTCGGCGAGATCAACCTGCCGCCCCGACAGGCCGGATCGAGCATCATGCCGGGCAAGGTCAACCCGGTCATCCCGGAGGTCGTGAACCAGGTGGCGTTCAGCGTCGTCGGCGCCGACATGACGGTCACGATGGCGGCCGAGGCCGGGCAGTTGCAGCTCAACGCCTTCGAACCGGTCATCGCCCACTCGCTGCTGCAGAGCATCGTCTGGATGGCACAGGCGTGCAAAACGCTGCGGGTGAACTGCATCGACGGCATCACGGCGAACGAGGAACGGCTCGAGGTGATGGTCGGCGCGTCCGTCGGCGTCATCACCGCCCTGACCCCGTTCATCGGGTACCAGTCGGCTGCGGCGCTCGCGAAGACCGCGCTGCTCACGGGCCGCAACGTCGCGGACCTCGTGGTCGAGGCCAACCTCATGACGCGCGACGAGGTGACGAAGCAGCTCTCGCCCGCGCGGCTCTCGGGGATCGAGGCCATCACCTCGGCCATCCCGATCATCGACCTGCCGATCCCGGGAGCGGACTCCGACCCGAGCCGCTGACCGACGCGGCTGTACACGACGAAGCCGTCCGGACCAGGGTCCGGACGGCTTCGTCGTGTGCTGTGGGGGAGTCGCTACCCGGCGGTGACCGTGCAGTGCGTCGTGAGCGATCCGACGCCTTCGACGGACACGGTCACCGTCGCGCCGTCGGTCAGGAAGACCTGCGGGTCGCGCGAGTATCCCGCGCCGCCCGGGCTGCCCGTCGAGATGAGCGTTCCGGGCAGGAGGGTCGCGGAGCCCGACAAGTGTTCGATGAGCGTCGCGACGCTGCGGACCATGTGACTGGTCGAGGAGTCCTGGAGCGTCACGCCGTCGAGGACGGTCGAGATGTGGAGGTCCTGCGGGTCGGGGATCTCGTCCGCGGTCACGACGACCGGGCCGGTCGGGGTGAACCCGTCGAAGGACTTGCAGCGTGACCACTGTGCCTCGGAGTACTGGATGTTGCGGGCGGTGATGTCGTTGACGACGGTGTACCCGAACACGTACCCGAGCGCATCGGCCGCATCGACGTCGCGAGCGGCCCGGCCGATGACGACACCGAGCTCCGCCTCGTAGTCCACCTGCTCGCTGATCGCCGCGGGCCAGCTCGTGGTGCCCTCGTGACCGGTGAGCGAGTTCGCCCACAGGCCGAAGATGGTGGGGGCGTTGTCGGTCTTGAGATTGAGCTCCTGCGAGTGCGCCGAGTAGTTGAGCCCGACCGCGAGGATCGTCGGCGGACGGAGGACCGCGGACGCGTGGACGAGCCCGTCGAGGGGTTCTCCGCTGACACCGTGGGCGAGCGACGTCTCGACGAAACTCCGCACGCGGTCCAGCTCGGCGGGGCCGCGCTCGATGAGCTCCTGGAGGTCGCGCGGGGCGTCCTCGAGGATCTCGTCGAGGAACACCGCCCCGGTGTCGCTGATGACGGCGAGTCGGACCCGCGGCTCTGCGGGGGTACTCGGCTGGTGGTCTGTGGCGACGAAATGGGCGAACTTCACCCGTCTACGGTATCGCAGGCGCGTCGGGCGCGGGCGTTGTGGACATACCGGTCCGAGCTGCGGATGCCCGGACACGACGGAACGGGATGCGAGGCGGATCCCCGGGCGACGGCCCCGGACAGACTCATCGCCCGGTGCTGCGGCAATGCCTGCGAGTCGCCCGGGCGATGAGTTGGTCTGTGCCTCCAGCATGCACCCGGGTGCCACGGCCCGCAACCCCCAAGTACCGGGCGCAGCGCCACGACCACCCCACCCGGCGTCGGCCCGGGGCGTCACGCGCTCAGCGAAATCCGCGTGAACCGATCAGGCGGAACTGCTTGGATGGAGTCATGACCGATTCAGCACGCACCAAGCCCGAGGTCGACGCCCCCACGGGCCCGGCCCCCACCGAACTCGTCATCGAGGACATCTTCCTCGGCGAGGGCGACGAGGCCCAGGCCTCCTCGACCGTCGACGTCCACTACCTCGGCGTCGGCTACGACTCCGGCGAGGAGTTCGACTCCTCCTGGAGCCGCGGGCAGTCCATCAACTTCCCGCTGCGCAACCTCATCCAGGGCTGGCAGCACGGCATCCCCGGCATGAAGGTCGGCGGCCGTCGCAAGCTCACGGTCCCGCCGGAGCTCGCCTACGGCCCGGCCGGCAGCGGCCACCAGCTCTCCGGCCAGACGCTCGTCTTCGTGATCGACCTCCTGGGCGTCAAGTAACCATCCGCAGGTCACCCCTCGTCTCTCTCGACCGACGCGTCGCTGAGGCGAGGGGTGTCGCATGTCTCCCAGACCGAACGAGGACCACATGACCACCGCAACCCAGTACGTCGACCGCCTGACGGCGACCATTCCGGACTTCCCGACGCCCGGCATCCTGTTCCGCGACCTGACCCCGGTCTTCGCCGACGCCGACGCCTTCCGCGCGATCATCGACGAGCTGGCGGCGCGCTTCGAGGGTCGCTTCGACGCGGTCGCCGGTGTCGAGGCCCGCGGGTTCCTGCTCGCCGCGGCGGTCGCGTACGCGACGCACACGCGGCTGGTCCCCATCCGCAAGGCGGGCAAGCTGCCGGGTGAGGTGCTCCGCGAGGACTACGGCCTCGAGTACGGTGCCGCCGCCCTGGAGTTGCGCACCGAGCAGCTGCCGGCCGGGACGCGCGTGCTCATCCTCGACGACGTGCTCGCGACGGGCGGCAGCTGCGGTGCGGCGGTCAACCTCATCGAGCGCGCCGGATACGAGGTGGCAGGGCTCGGGCTGGTGCTCGAGCTCGAGGGACTGCCCGGCCGGGCCGCGCTCAGCGGTCGCGACGTCTTCTCGATCGCCACGGCCCCCGCCTAGGCGCTACGGGGTCGGCGTCCTGGCGTCGTAGCGTCGGAAGGCCCCCTGGACGCGGACGAGCGTCCAGACGAGCACGACGACCAGGAGTCCGCCGGCGAGCGCCGGTACCCAGAGCGCGAAGGCAGACGCGGCGAGGCCGATGTAGAGGTCGCCGACGCGGGGTCCGCCGGTCACGACGACGGTGAAGACGCCCTGCAGCCGGCCTCGGACGGCATCGGGCACGGCCGCCTGGAGGATCGTCATCCGGAAGATCGAACTGATGTTGTCGGCCGCTCCGGCGACGGCGAGTGCGATCGCCGCGATCACGATGGCGGGGAGGTTCACGTCGGCGGCATCGTGCGTCGCCGTTCCGGAGAACGTGACCCACGCGAGGACCGCGCCGAAGCAGGCGATGGCGAGCCCGTAGGCGATGATGGCCCGCTCGATGGCGCGGCCTTGGCGGTCGATCCGGCCGAGTCGTCCGGAGACGAGGCTCGACAGCAGGGTGCCGACCGCGCCGGCCGCGGTCAGGACCCCGACGGTGATCGCGCCGCCGCCGAGCAACAGGGTGCCGACGGCGGGGTAGAGCACCCGTGGGTTGCCGAACGTCATCGCGACGATGTCGACGACGAACGTCATCCGGACGTTGGGGGCCGTCCGGAGGAAGGTCCAGCCGTCGACCAGGCTCGCGAGGCCCGGAAGTCGACTGACGCCGCCTTCGGGCAGGATCTTCGGCAGCGACGCGATCCCGAGGAAGGCGGCGACGAACAGCACGACGTCGATCGTGTAGGTCCAGCGGAATCCGACACTGGCCACGAGGACGCCGGCGAGTGCGGGACCGACCGTCACCATGACCCCCGCGGCGATGCCGGACAACGCCGCGGCGGACGGCAGCAGGCGGGCCGGCAGCAGCCGGGGAAGGATCGCCTGCCGCGTCGTCCCGACGATGGTCGTCGACACGGCGTTGATCGTCGTGAGGAGGTACAGCGGCCAGACCACCTCCGAACCGCTCCAGGCGAGCACCGCGATGATCGCCGTGGACACCCACGTGACCACGGCGGCCGTCAGGGCGACCGTGCGTCGGTCGAACGCGTCCGCGAGCATGCCGCCGTAGAGCCCGAAGCAGATCATCGGGATGAGGGCGATGACGCCCACGAGCGAGACGGCGAACGTCGACGCGGTGAGGTCGTAGACCTGGAGGCCGACGGCGACGATGGTCATCTGGCCGCCGATCCCGGTGATCGCCCCGCCGATCCACAGCCGGGCGAAGGCGGGACTCTCCCGGAGCGGACTCAGATCGACGAGGAGCCCGCGCCGCCCGGATCCGGGTGCAGCGCTCACCGGGGCATCGGGTGACGGGATGGGGTGCGCGGAGACATGCACCTCAGCCTACGCGCGTCGCGGCAGGGCGCCGCGGCGAGGGCAGGGGCTGCCCGGAGTCGGTTGTCAGCGCCCTCGGGCAGGATGGAGACATGCGTCTCTGGTCGATCCATCCCCGGTACTTCGACGCCCAGGCGCTGACATCGTCCTGGCGTGAAGGGCTGATCGCCCAGCGGGTCCTGCAGGAGCCCGGATCGAGCCTCCGTGCACACCCGCAGCTCCAGCGCTTCCTCGAGGCCGACGAACCGTTGGAGGCGATCGCGGCCTACCTCAACGGTGTCGCCGACGAGGCGCAGGAGCGCGACATCGTCTTCGACCGTGCGCGTGTCGTCGCCTCCGGCGTCCTCCTGGAACCCCTCGTCGTGACCGACGGCCAGCTCGACTACGAATGGGGCAACCTGCGGCGACATCTGCTCGGACGCAGCCCGGATGTCGCCTCCCGATGGGCGAAGGTCTGGCGACCGCAGCCGCACCCGGTGTTCGTCGTCGTCGGTGGTGGCGTCGCCTCATGGGAACTCGCCTGAGGTCCTGACGGCCCGAGGACCCGGCCGGTCGGTCAGGACCGAGCTGCTCGACGGCTGCCGCCCGACCCACTACCGTTGCCGCATGGGCAGACACGCTGATGTGGGAGCCGCGCCGCTCTCGGCGACCGGCACGGTGGTGCGGCTGCGGCCGGACCTCGAGGAGGCGATCGACGACGCCGGTCGATTGTCGTTCTTCCGCGGCCTGCCGAACAGTGCACAGCGGGAACTCGCGATGTGGGTGGAGCGATCCGACGACGCGCACCGGGATACACGGATCGAAGCGGTCATCGAGTTGCTCGCCCAGCGGGCCGTGGAACTCCGGACGGCCGCTCCTGCGCGTACCGCGGGTGGTCAGCGGCGCTGACGGACACACGTCGGCGCGCCAACGGTGCCGGTAGGGCTCAGAACCCGAAGTCGCCGCCGCCACCGAAGTCGCCGCCGCCACCGACGTCGCCGAATCCACCGTCACCCCAGCCACCGCCGTCGGCGGAGCTGTCGGCTGCGGAGGCGTCTGTCGCCGCGCCGTCTCCCGCCCCTGCCTCGGCACCGCTCTGATCGGTGCCACCGGCATCGGTCCCGACGGTGTCCGGGATGAACGCCTGCGCGATGGCCGAACCGACCACGACACCGGCGATGGTGCCGAGCATGGAGCTGGCCAGCATGCCACCGAAGCCCATCCCGCCGCCCTGCGGACCGAGGTTGCGCTCGAGGGTCCCGGGCTGCCGCACCTCGGCCCGGGTGGCCGAACGCGCGAGGGCCTTGGGGGAGTCGTCGGCCGGTGCCTCACCGGTCGGGGCGTCCTCCGACAACTGTCGGTACAGGATGCCCCGCTGCTCGGGGGTGAGCTTCGTGAAGGCCTCTTCGTGGACCTGTTCGATGGTCTCCGGCGGCGCGGTTCGCAGGAGGTAGCGGTAGCGTTCCACGGCGATCTCGTCCTCCGTCCGCGCGCGGGCCGGAGCCGGGCTCCCGCCGGCCGTCGCCTGGACAGGTCCATCGGACTCGGGGCGTCCGAGCAGTCGATCGAGGAATCCCATGCTGTGCTCCTTCACGGTCGCGGGCGTCCAGCGTACGCGTCAGGTGTGGCATCTGGCTTGGATCGCCCTGGGAATCCACTGCGGTCGCCGAGGCGGAATATGTCAGGCCGTCCGAGCGCTGCACCCTGATGCGTCTGTCGCCGTTCGGCAGCGCGACGAAAGGTGACCATGCGACTCTCGATACTGGATCTCATCCCCGTCCGCACCGACCAGGACACCGCGGCTGCCCTCGCAGCGACGATCGCCCTGGCGAAGCGCGCCGACGAGCTGGGGTACCACCGGTATTGGGTGGCCGAGCACCACAACATGCCGTCCGTCGCATCGACCAACCCCGCGGTCGTCATCGGCATCCTGGCCGCCGCCACGCAGCGGATCCGGGTCGGCTCCGGCGGCGTGATGCTCCCGAACCACGCGCCGCTCGTCGTCGCCGAGCAGTTCGCGCTCCTCGAGGCCTCCGCGCCCGGTCGCATCGACCTCGGCCTCGGCCGGGCGCCGGGCAGCGACCCCGTCATCTCCGCGGTGCTCCGCCAGTCCGGCAACACGAGCGACGTCGACCGGTTCCCGAACAACGTCCAGGACATCGTCGCCCTCCTCGGCGTCGACGGTGCGAGCGTGCGGATGACCTCCGGCGAGGAGTACGCCCTGCGGGGAACGCCGAAGGCCGGCAGTGTGCCGGACGTGTGGTTGCTCGGTTCGAGCGACTACTCGGCGGCGCTCGCCGCAGCACTCGGACTGCCCTACGTCTTCGCGCACCACTTCTCCGGCCAGGGGACGGCTCGGGCCCTCGAGCTCTACCGGTCCAGTTTCCAGCCGTCCGCACATCTCGACGCGCCTCGCACCTTCCTGACCGCGAACGCCGTGGTCGCCGACACAGCCGCCGAGGCGGAAGCGCTGGCGCTCCCCAACCTGCAGCAGATGGCGAGACTGCGTTCCGGCAAGCCGCTCGGACCTATCGCGACCGTCGAAGAGGCCGCCGCGACCGAGCAGAGCGATCTCGAGCTCGGTTTCGTCGAGCAGATGCGCGCTGCCTGGATCATCGGCGACGCCGACCAGGCTGCGGCGGAGCTGCAGGGTCTCGCCGACCGCTTCGGTGTCGACGAGGTCATGGTGTCGCCCGTCGGGTCTGCACGGGAGGGCACGCCGTCGAACTCGGCGCCCGCACGTGAGCGGACGATCGAACTGCTGGCGGAGCGCTTCCCGCAGCACTGACGCCGTCGTCGTCACGCGACTGGCGTGGAATCGTCAGTCGCGTGACGGCTGGACGGCGCGCACCCGTTCGACGAGTTCCTGCCAGGGACCGGTGAGCTGCTGCTCGCCGAGGGTGGCCTCCTTGGGCGCGCATCTGATGCGGTAGACGTACCGATCCGGGACCGGTGGTCCTTGTGGGGTGTCGTCCCACGGGAGGCGGTCGAGCAGGACGATCCACCGGTCGACGTCGGGCTGCTCGTCGACGACGACCTCCCAGCGTCGGGTGAGACCGGCCACACCGCCGCTCCTCGTCACCGTGACCTTCATGCCGCGATGCTACTCCGCGAGCCCGGGCGCTGCCACGACGCTCAGGCGGACGGCTCGATACCGACGAGCGCCCACGCCTGCCCGACCGCGGTGTGCTCCTCCGAGTCCACACCGAACCTGGCGGCGGCCGCAGCGATCGTCGCCGCGGCGAAGGTCGCGAAGCCGGCGCGCTCCGACAGGCCGCCGACGAGGGTGTCGTACCAGATGAGCCCCGCACGCTCCCAGGCGTTGCCGCCGAGGGCGACGGCGAGCGTCGCGAACGCCCGGTTGGGGATGCCGGAGTTGAGGTGGACGCCTCCGTTGTCGTCGGTCGTCTCGATGTAGTCGTCGAAGTGCGCCGGCTGCGGGTCCTTGCCGAGGACGTCGTCGTCGTAGGCCGTGCCCGGGGCGAGCATGGAACGCAGTGCGTTGCCCTCGACCTCGTCCGTGAAGAGCCCTTCGCCGATGAGCCAGGACGCCGATGCCGCGTCTTCGCCGCGCGCGTGCTGTTCGACGAGGGCGCCGAAGACGTCGGACACGTGTTCGTTGAGCGCTCCGGGCTGCCCCTCGTAGACGAGGTTCGCCGTGTACTGCGTCACGCCGTGGGCCAGCTCGTGGCCGATGACGCTCAGGGAGCTCGTGAAGCTGCGGAAGACCTCGCCGTCGCCGTCGCCGAAGACCATCTGCTCGCCGTTCCAGAACGCGTTGTCGTAGTCGTCGCCGTAGTGGACGGTGGCGAGCAACGGCAGCCCGCGGCCGTCGATGGAGTCGCGTGCGAACGCCTCGGCGAAGAGGGCGTGTGTGTCGCCGAGGCCGTCGTAGGCGGCGGAGACCGCGGCGTCGGTGGTGGCTGGCTCACCCTCCGAGCGGACGAGCGTGCCCGGGAGGGTCTCGGTCCGCCGGGCGTCGTGGATGCTGCGCTGCGGGGCGCTGACCGGACGCTTGCCAGCCGTCGCGCTGCGCACAGGGCCGGTGGCCCGCTCCGAGCCGGGCTCGGGGAAGCGGTATGGTCGCGTGGCGAGCAACGAGTACCGCGCGGCACTGGCGGCACGCGCCAGCTGCGGAGCGTCGAGTTCGGCGATGCGCTCGAGCAACCAGGGCGGGACGATGCCGCACACGTGCCGCGGGGCCGGTGTCGGCATGCTGGACGAAGGGTTCGGTGAGCCGTTCATGCGGTGATCCTGCCATAGCCCGCCGACACGGCGTGCGGCTCGTGCGGCGCGCTGTGGACAGGATGCCGAACGGGCCGGGAATAGCGCGGGTGTGAACGCCGTTGTCCTGGATATCCATGCAAACGCATGAAAGAACGAGTGGGAGCGCATGATGCAATTCGGAATCTTCACGGTGGGGGATGTCACCACCGACCCGACCACCGGGATCACGCCCACCGAGCACGAGCGCATCGAGGCGATGGTCGCGATCGCCGTGAAGGCGGAGGAGGTCGGTCTCGACGTCTTCGCGACCGGCGAGCACCACAACCCGCCCTTCGTCCCGTCGAGTCCCACGACCATGCTCGGCTACATCGCGGCGAAGACCACGGACCTCATCCTCTCGACGAGCACGACGCTCATCACCACGAACGACCCGGTGAAGATCGCCGAGGACTACGCCATGCTGCAGCACCTGGCCGGCGGCCGGGTCGACCTCATCATGGGCCGCGGCAACACGGGACCTGTCTACCCCTGGTTCGGCAAGGACATCCGTGAGGGCATCAACCTCGCGATCGAGAACTACGCGTTGCTCCACCGCCTCTGGCGAGAGGACTACGTCGACTGGCAGGGCCAGTTCCGCACTCCGCTGCAGGGCTTCCAGTCCACGCCGCGACCGCTCGACGGTGTGCCGCCCTTCGTGTGGCACGGCTCCATCCGGAGCCCCGAGATCGCCGAGCAGGCGGCCTACTACGGCGACGGCTTCTTCGCGAACAACATCTTCTGGCCGAAGGAGCACTACATGCGCCTCATCCAGCTGTACCGTCAGCGGTTCGAGCACTACGGACACGGCACGGCCGCGCAGGCGATCGTCGGACTCGGCGGCCAGGCGTTCATGGCGAAGAACTCGCAGGACGCCGTCGCCCAGTTCCGGCCGTACTTCGACAACGCCCCCGTGTACGGTCACGGGCCGACGCTCGAGGACTTCACCGAGCAGACGCCGCTCACCGTCGGCAGCCCGCAGCAGGTCATCGACCGGTACGCCGGGATGCGCGAGACCTTCGGCGACTACCAGCGTCAGCTGTTCCTCATGGATCACGCCGGGCTCCCGCTCGCGACGGTGCTCGACCAGCTCGAGATCCTCGGCGGCGAGGTCGTGCCGGTGCTCCGCAAGGAGTTCGCGAAGGACCGTCCGGCCGACGTGCCGGAGGCGCCGACGCACGCGTCGATGGTCGCGGCCGCTGACGCGGAACTCGCTTCGCGCTCCGGTGCGGTCGAGACGAGCCGGGTCGCATCCGGTTCGGCGTTCGGCGCGGCGGCGGTCGGGGCGACCCGATGACCGCCAAGCGCACGCTCGCCGTCGTGTCGGCCGGCCTCAGCCAACCATCGTCCACACGTCTCCTCGCCGACCGCCTCCGCGACGCCACCGTGGCGCGCCTCGAGCAGGACGGGTACGAGGCCCGGACGACGTCGATCGAGCTGCGCGACCTCGCGCAGGACATCACGAACAACCTGCTGACCGGGTTCCCCAGTCCACGGTTGTCCGAGGCGATCGAAGCCATGACCGCCGCCGACGGCGTGATCGCGGTGACGCCGATCTTCTCCTCCAGCTACTCCGGTTTGTTCAAGTCGTTCTTCGACGTGGTGGAGCCGACCGCCTTGACCGGGGTGCCCGTCGTCCTCGGTGCGACGGGTGGGTCGGCCAGGCATTCGCTCGCCCTCGAATACGCCGTGCGTCCCTTGTTCGCCTACCTACGGGCGGTGACCGTGCCGACCGCCGTGTTCGCGGCCTCCGAGGACTGGGGGTCGGGCGACGCGCAGGTCAGTGCCCTGCCGGCGCGGATCGACCGCGCGGCCGGCGAGTTGAGCGCACTCGTGGCGGCCTCGGACCGTTCCGGGCGCCTGGACGACCCGTTCGCGCTCGATCGCCCGTTCTCCGAGCTGCTCGGCGGTCTCGGGGCCTGATCGGACGACTCCGTCCGATCGCCCCGATGCGGGCGGGGATCGGCGGGTGCGGCCCCCGCCTCCGTCGTTCCCAGGCTCGGCGCCGCGGTCTTTGGGATACTGGTGGCGTGCGTCGCCGTCCGGCGTCGCCGGAGGGAGTGGTGGCCAGGTGATCCCCGGAGCGCGTCGACTCGGTTCGCTGCTGCAGCATGCCGCTCGTGCCGCGGCGCTCGCCGTGGTGGCGGTGTCGCTCGGCGCCGGATCCGTCGTCCTGCCGCTCGCCGCGTCAGCTCCGGTTTCAGCCGCCGGCACCGGCACGATCGAGAGCCCGACCGACGGCGACACCGTTTACCGCGTCGACTACACCCTGGACGGCGAGCAGGTGAGCGGATTCGACGTCACCGGCACCGCCGACGCGGGTGCCGACGTCGTACTGTCCTACTGGCGCTCGATCGACCTCTACGACTCGGCGAAGGCCTGCTTCAGCAGCTCCACGGCCGATGATGCGTCGTGCGACCTGCAGTCCACCGGCGGGACGGGGGCGACCGAGTTCCGCTTCGACGGGCAGCCGATCGAGATCGGGAGCGACGGCGGATGGTCCACCAGGATCAACATGACCCAGTGGCTTCGCGGAGCGGACGCGGGGGAGTACGACATCACCCTCGCACTCGTGTCGACGAA
>Ga0308165_1003309_pt1 | contig 17487 bp, 14 predicted proteins | sample PhyWR2_FD_201032 | JGI IMG/M metagenome (GOLD analysis project Ga0308165, IMG submission 201032) | Phyllosphere microbial communities from UC Gill Tract Community Farm, Albany, California, United States - DLSLW.R2 | ecosystem: Host-associated > Plants > Phyllosphere > Unclassified | place: USA...
ATTGCAAAATAACCTCACTTACGTAGCTATAATTGTTCTTGTTGTATTCGGCCTTGTAATTTACGGTTCCGCCAACGGCAACTGAATTCGTTCCGCCACCTTTCCAGTTATCGCTAAATTGTGCCTGGTTAATGTTAATGCCTATATTGGTTTTGGTTTTCCAGTAATTCACCTTCGCATTAACTACAAGTGGCTTAATGTTTACCGGCTCAAAATTTAATGGCCCCTGCCTGCTTGGCAACGGACTACGTTTCAACTTAATGCCCATGCCCTTGATATTGAACGGCACCGTATCAATTTCCTGTGCATACAAGTTAACCGAGCAGAAACTTAGAATAAGGATGATGGTAGCTAAACAGGTCTTCATTACCTACAAAGAAAAACAAAAAATTGTGAGATAAAAAGCTTTTGATAAAATGATTGTCGAACAGACAATTATAAACCATTGGCCGCTAGCTACTTTAAAGTGCTTTGAGCCAGCCGTACCAGCTGCGTTTCAAATAATTTAAATTGCCGTCGTTATCGTAAGCTTCTTTTTCGAAAACAATGTTTCGGTAAGCAATATCATGTTGCTTAAAACGGATTAAGTTTATTAAGTAGTGGATGAGATAAAAAATATAAAAAGGCAGAATGAGCAGTTCTAGCTGTTGCCTCAAGTGAATCTTTTCGTGGTTGATGATGACCTTATCTGCCCGCAGATGTTCCGATTTGAGTAAAATGAAAGGAAATATTGCCATTCCTGCTGCGGGCAGGCGCTTAACGATTAAAATGGGCGGCCTCACAACTTATCGATGGTTAACTTGGGCAATGGCGGCAACTGCAACGCCCTTGGGTTTAGCCGATAACTTTTATAGGCGTTGCGAATAAACATATTGAAGCTGTAATCGTCGGCATCGAGTACAAATTGATAAGTTGGACGGTATTGCTGCATAAAATCCAGCATTTCGTCCTCTTTTATTCCCAAAACCTTTTGAACCAGATTAGCATTAAACCGGTAATCGATTAAATCTTCGCGGTAATCTTTCTCCAATATTTTTTGCAGATGACGGGCATTTCTTCCCTGTTTGCTCAGCAAATTGTAAATCGCATCTATGCCGAGGCCAACGCCGCCGTTGCCCAGGCTCAACAGATCTTTGCTGCTGCCTTTTTTGGTTTGATAGCGGTATTCCTGAACCGACTTTTCGTACTGCTGCTGCGGCGTTAAACGTTTTTGTTGTATAATCACATCGCGCAACCGAATACCGATCGATTTAAGCTGAAAGTAAGCAGCCGCCTGTCCTTTAAAAACCAAAGTATCAACACCGTAACCAGAAAGCGCTGCAACTAAGGTATCGCCCGGAATGGCATAGGTGTTAAATTCGCCCTTGGTATTGTTGTAAAGTCCATCGCCGGTACGGATGTTGTAAATGTACACTTTTGCCAGGCGCTGCTTCGTTTCCTTGTCAATCACAATCCCCTGCACAGGTTTGGTTTGGCCAAACAGCATTGGCGATAAGCCCAAAAATAAAACAAGCGCAGCAAAAAATTTCATGAGGCTACAAAACTACAAATAACTGATAGGCAATGTTTAGTATTAACATTATTTAACGCAAGTTTCTTGTATTTATTGATGCGAAAGGCCAAACCTGTGCACCAGGCCCATAGCAATAGATACGAATAAATTTGCTTTGTGCCTGAAAACCTGACAACCTAAAGTTAAGGGTATTTTATTTAACCGTTAAAACCTGACCAATCTTTATGGCGTCTGTGCTCATCTCATTAAGCATTTTCAACTCATCTACCGTAAGGTTAAAGCGTTTGGCAATGTTGTATAAGGTATCGCCTTTAGCAACGGTGTACGTGCCGTTGGCCACAATTGGCTTAGCTCCGGGCGGAGGTGTTTCAACTGGCGTAAATTTCTTCTTTTCCTGCGGAATATTTTCGTTAATCTCCGTAAAAACCCGGTCTTCGCGGGCAATTTTTTGTTTTTCGCTTTCTGGCTGATCATATTGGTAAAGCTGATACTTCTCTATCATATTGATCAACAGATCCGGATATTTTGGATTGGTGGCATAACCTGCAGTTCGTAAGCCCTGTGCCCAGCTCTTATAATCGTTTTTATCCAGTTGGAACAAAAAACTGTAGCGTTTGCGCTTCAAAAATTCCGAATGATCTTTAAACGATTCCCGGGCATCTTTATAAACCCTAAAGCAATCGTTTTTTTGATCGTCATCGCGAAAATAGTTTCTTCCTTTCCAATCGGATGTGCATTTAATGCCAAAATGGTTGTTGGCATATTTGGCCAAATCGCTGTTTCCACTGCCCGATTCTAAAATTCCCTGCGCTAAGGTAATGCTGGCCGGAATTCCGTAAGCGTTCATTTCTTCAATAGCCACAGCCTTAAACTCGTCAATATAACTTAATGTGTTGTAGCTTTTGTAATTGTTGTTATTGGCCTTGTTTGCAGCTTTTTCAATCTGTTTGTTGTTTTTAGAAAACTTTCTCGAAGCCCCGCACGAGCTGATGAGAACCGCTACAATAACAATAAGAGGTAACTGATGGGATGAACGCATTTTTAATAGGTGTTGTTTGAATTGATTAATTGGTAGAACTGGTTAACTTTTAAAAAGCAACGACTAAAGACTCTCGACTAAACACTTGGGACTTGGGACTAAAGACTCCCAACTCAAAACTCAATACCTTAAGCGTTGGCCCGGCTTTAATCTGATGCTTTTCAATCCGCTTTTTTTCATGATCGCCTTTACCGTTGTCCCTTTTTTCTTCGCAATTACGCTTAGGTTATCGCCCGGTCTTACCGTATAAATCCTGCCTCTTTTTTTACGGTAACTCCGGCTGGCATAAACCGGTTCTTTATAACCTTCGGGGCGTTCATCATATTTATACAGCTCGTATTTCTTGGCGATGGCAATTACCTGGCTTGCCCAGGTTCTGCTTTGGGCATATCCCGAACGTTGGATGCCCAGTGCCCAGCCTTTGTAATCGTATTGGTCGTGTTTTGCAAAAAGATTATTAAAAGGCTCGCGGGTTTCCATAATCTCTACAAAATGATCGTACGATTCATCGGCATTATCATAATCGCGATAGGCGGAGTGGATTTCCGTATTGTTGTTTGGCCCCTTTACACCGAAATGGTTGTTTAAGTATTGCGCAATTCTGCTGTTTCCAGCAGCTGATTCGTGTATGGCGACGGCTAAAATGATGCTTGCCGGAATTTTGTGCTCACGCATTAAACCTTGTGCATATTCGGCATGTTCGGCAATGTAACTCTTTATGCTTTGTGCTTTTACAAAAGTTGCCGTTAAAAGTAGTAGGCAAAAGGTAAGTGTTTTTTTCATTTTTCATTTTATTGTCGTCATTGCGAGGTACGAAGCAATCTCACTTATAGAAATAGATTGCTTCGTACCTCGCAATGACGGGTGATTCATTTTTTCCTTATCACAAACAATCCATCCCTAACGGGCAGAATTAGTTTTTCAACCCGCTCATCAGCAGCTATTTTATCGTTAAAACTAGTAATATTTCGGGTGTCTTTATCTTGCTTCTCCTGAAGTACTTTTCCACTCCACAACACGTTATCAACAATGATGATTCCCCCCGGGCGAACCCGATCGAAGACGAGGTCGTAATAAGTGCCATTATTTTTTTTGTCCGCGTCAATAAAAACGATATCAAACACTTCATCCAGTTCTTTTATCGTTTCATTAGCATCGCCCAAAATGTATTTGATCTGGTCGTTGAATGCAGATTTTTCGAAGTTCGAGCGCACCATGTCCTCCAGTTCTTCATTAATATCAAGCGTGTATAACATGCCATCAGGCATTAATCCTTCGGCCAGGCAAAGCGTGGCGTACCCTGTAAAGGTGCCAATTTCGAGGATTCTTTTTGGAGCGACCATTTTACTCAAAAAGCTTAAAACACGGCCCTGGTAATGCCCCGAAAGCATTCGCGGCATTAAAACCTTAAGGTTTGTTTCGCGATCTATCTGTTGAAGCAGCTCGTTTTCGGGCTCGCAATAATTAAGTAAAAGTTGTTGTAAATCGTCGTTTATTAAGCTCATGTGTCGGGTTATAAACGGTTGGTTTCCATAAAATATTGTAAAATGATGGTTGCCGCAACGGTATCGACACGTTCTTTGTTCTGCCGATCCATCTTTTTTAAACCACTTTGGGCAATAGCCTGGTGCGCCATTTTTGAGGTGAAACGCTCGTCGACCCAAAACTGTGGAATGGTTGGGAATGCTTTTTTTAGCAAAGTGGAAAAGCCTTTTACATGCTGTTTTGAATCAGAATCCGATCCGTTCATTTGCTTCGGATCGCCCAAAACAAACGCTTCTACCTGTTCCGTCAGTAAATACTTTTTAATAAAATCAATAGCATCTTTTGGATGTACGGTATCTAGCCCGGTTGCAATAATTTGCAAGGGGTCGGTTACGGCGATGCCGATACGTTTAGTTCCATAATCAAAAGCTAGGATGCGGGCCATATAAAATTATTGAAGCCGCAAAGGTAAGGTTTTTTGATTTTATGGTTTCGTGCCTTATTTCCCTGCCCGATTGATCTCCTCAGCTGCACCACCGCTCGATCGTTTTGTGGCCTTTAGAGGCTTGCCGAAGCGATAAGTAAAATTTAAGCCCACTACTCGCGTATCTCGCTTGAGTCGAAAATACTCCGTTGCACCCGGAAAATCGGTTAAGCCTTCCATCACCTGCGTATAAAAAATATCGCGGGCATTAAGTTTTAAACTTCCCTTGCCCTTAAATATAGATTTCGATAAACCAACAGAAACCTGACCTTTGGGATACAATAGCTCCTGTAAATCGTTTCTCGCCCTCGTAATATAATTGCCCGAAATTTCAGCGCTCAAAGTTTTGGTTATGGTAAACTGATTGTTTACGCTTGATAACAGCTGATTGATGGAAGATGAATAGTTCGAATCTCGATAACCATTTAACTTTTTGTAGTTAAAGGTGCTTTGTGCGTTTATGTTCCACCACTTAAAAGGCGTAACCTGTAAAGCCACCGATGCGCCCAGGTTATGCATTCTGCCAACATTGCCTTCTGTATAAACTAAAATATCAGTGCCTTGCGACAGAAACAATTGAGAGAAATAATCCTTAACTACGCTGTAAGAAACCGATGTAGTGAGCAGCTGCTTAAATTGATGCGATAATTCCAAATTCCAAGTGTATTGTGGCAGAAAATATGGGTTTCCCGTTTGGTAAGTGTATTTATTAATGATAAACACAAATGGGTTAAGCTTTTGGTAAGCCGGGCGATCAATCCGGCGGCTTGCTGTTAGTGTAAATGAATTTAGCGAATCGGCCTGGTAAGTAACATATCCCGAAGGAAACAGGTTGCTATAATTTCGCGAAAAAGCAGAATCGGGGCGAATCTCATTTCCCAATTGGTGCGCATTATAGTAGGTGTTTTCGTAACGTAAACCGGCTTGCGCACTAAACTTACCAAACTTGGTTTCGAAGCTCGTGTACAAAGCGTTAATGTTTTCCCTGTACAAAAAATGATTGCTTTTGTTTAGGTCTGGCGCAAACGTAGTTCCGTTAAAAAGCTGATACGCCGCTGTGTTATCGGTACTTATGGATGAAGATTTGAAGCCTGATTCGATTTTAGCATATTTGCCAAAACTTACCTGATGATCGATTTTTCCCGAAAGAATCTTCAAATCGGATGGAATTTCTGCTTCTGTGCCACCAAGGTCAATATCAGACCCAAGCAGCCTGTTTCTGAACGATTGGTCGTTCTTAATGCTGTATTTCAACGCATCAAGATCAATAGAAATCCCTTGCTTCTTACTTATCGCGTGTTTTAAGTTAACATTGATGCCTCCGTTTTTAAGATTGAAATCGGTAGTGCTGTAGGTGCCAATGGCCGAATCGATAACCGTAGGGCCACTTTTCCAGTTGGCTATCGCTTCGCTAGTTGCATCTTGCTTAGCAATAAGCCCACTCAGCGTTAGGCCAACGGTTGTTTTTTCGGAGGCATAAAAATCAACACCCGTTTTAAAAATGTAACCCTGATTTTTGTTGTTAAAGTTAGACGTTTGATCTAATGTTGAGGCTACATTTCCATCAGAATTAAAGTATTGACGATAAGCGTAAATATCAGTAAAGTTCTTTGCCGAGTTTACCGCAAAATTAGCAAACGTATTAAATTTTCCTTTTTTAAAATTGAGCAGCAAGCCGTTATTGTTCTTATAATGGCGCCCATGGCCGAAACCAATATTTACTGATCCGTTAAACCCTTCCTGCCGGTTCTTTTTCGTTTTGATATTAATGATTCCCGCATTACCGCTTGCATCGTATTTAGCTGATGGATTAGCAATCAACTCAATCTGATTTACCTGCGAAGCACTCATGTTGCTCAGCAAATTATTTAGTTCCGTGCCCGATAAATAAGTTTGTTTATCATCAATCATCACCAAAACCCCCGCTTTGCCCTGTAGGCTTATACCTCCATTTTTATCTACCATTACCCCCGGCGATTTCTCTAAAACCTCCAATACCGTAGCGCCGGCATTCGTTATAGATGCATCAACATTAATAATGGTTTTCCCCTGGCTGCGCTGAACGTATTGCTTTTTGCCAATCACATCTACGTTTCCAAGGTCTTTATTTGCGCTGAGCAACACAATCCTAACTATAGTAACTGGCGTTTTCGAAATCGTTGTTTGCTGGCTAATAAAGCCAACGGCGCTGATTTTAAAGAAGTAATTATTGGTTTTTGGGCGCTTAAAACTTGCAAAACCCTGCTTATTGGTAACCCCTGCCTTTACCACGGCGTTGTTGCTGGCTAAAAGCAGTTGTACAGTGGCCTGTTCTATCGGTTTCTTCTGCTCGTCCATAACCATAACTTCGATTGCTTTTTCTTGCCCAAAGGCGAAAAAGAATCCAAAACAAAGGAGCAGTAGAAGAACAAATTTCAAGACGTCTATTTAAGTTAGTTTAGCTAATGTAACTATATTCATTGTAAGTTCAGTGTTTAAGCTTCGAAATATGCGTAAAATGCACTAAATGTTGTGGTTAAGCCCTGTCAAAAATCCGGCTTAGGTCATATCTCAAATGTATTTTATCAATTCTCGTATCTATTTCTTATTTTGCACCAAATGCAGTTTAAAGAAATCATCGGACAAGACAAGATTAAGCAACAATTGGTGCAAACGGTTACGGAAAACCGTATTAGCCATGCGCAACTTTTTTTGTCGCCGATAGGTTCCGGAGCGCTGCCACTGGCCATAGCCTATGCGCAGTATATCAATTGCTTAAACAGAAATGGCAACGATAGCTGTGGCGAATGTTCATGCTGCCGCAAATACGAAAAACTCATTCATCCCGATTTACACTTTTCATACCCGTTTTTTGCCTCGGCGAGTACTAAAATAGCGGTTGATGTACTCGATGAATGGCGGAACATGCTGTTGCAGGATCCTTATGTGGATATAGACATTTGGCGATCGAAGCTTGATGCCGCAAACAAGCAGGCCAATATTCCGATTGCCGAATGCCATGATATTATTAAGAAATTAAGTTACAAAGCTTTCGAGGCTCAAACGAAGGTGTTGATTATGTGGCTGCCCGAATATTTAGATAAAGCGGGTAATGCCTTGTTGAAATTGATTGAAGAGCCACCTGCGAATACCTTATTTATCTTAATTGCACAAAGCCAGGAGCAGATTTTAACAACTATCTTATCGCGAACGCAAATTGTTAAGATCCCAAAGCTGACCAATCAGGAAGTGACTGATTACCTGTTAAACACAAGCGGTTTAACCACCAATCAGGCCGTTGATTACTCTTTTTTGGCCGACGGCAATTTGATCGAGGCAAAAGCACTGGCTGCAGACACGCAAAGCGATAGCTCGGGCACGTTTACCGCATGGCTGAGGATGGGCTTTGGTAACAGGGTGCCCGATTTGATCGATTTTACCGATGAGGTGGCAAAGTGGGGAAGAGAAAACCAAAAGAATTTTTTACGGTATGGCGTAAACTATCTGCGTGAGTGCTGCTTAATTTTAAGCGGAGCCGAAGCGCTGGTAAAATTGCCGCCCTTAACACTCGATACCGCAAAAAAATTAACAACACATGTGCTTACCCTCCCAATGGCTGAGGCCATAATTGGCGAGCTGGAAAAGGCACACTACCATATTGAAAGAAACGCGAACCCTAAAATTCTGTTTTTAGATGTATCTTTACAGTTGGTAAAAATTATAAAGTTTAAAACGCTCCCTCAGGGGACTCAATATATATACAATTAATTATGGGATGTGGAAGTTGTTCAACAGGTGGTGGTTGCACCCCTAATGGATGCAAAAGTAATGGCTCATGTGGCACCACCGGGTGCCAAACAATGGAAGTACACGATTGGCTATCCAACCTGGATATGCCTTCAAATTATAAACCTTTTCAGGTTACCGAAATAAAGTTTAAAGGATCTCGCAAAGAGTTTTTCTTAAACAGCGACAATATTTATCTCGAAATTGGCGAGCTTGTTGCCGTAGAAGGCCCAACGGGTGGTTTCGATGTCGGCCACGTGTCGCTCACAGGCGAACTGGTTCGGGTGCAAATGAAGCGACGCAAAACCGCATTAGATCAGGTTACCAAAAAGATTTACCGAAAGGCAACAGAAGCCGATGTAGAGAAATGGAATGCCGCCAAGGGAATGGAATGGGAAACCATGCACAAAGCCCGTAAACTGGCTTTAGATTTGCGTTTATCGATGAAGATCAGCGACGTAGATTATCAGGCCGATAAAACCAAGGCAACGTTTTTTTACACAGCCGATGGTCGGGTAGATTTTCGGGAGCTGATTAAGAAAATGGCCGAAAGTTTCCGCATAAGGATTGAAATGCGCCAGATCGGGATGCGCCAGGAGGCCGGGCGTTTGGGCGGAATCGGTTCGTGCGGCAGAGAATTGTGCTGCTCAACCTGGTTAACCAATTTCAAAACGGTTTCTACCGCTGCGGCACGCTATCAAAACTTATCGTTAAACACGTTAAAGCTAGCCGGTCAGTGTGGAAAGCTTAAATGCTGCCTTAATTACGAGCTCGATACTTATTTAGACGCTTTAAAAGATATTCCCGATCGCATTGAAAATCTAGATACTGAAGGCGGTTATGCCCGTCATCAAAAGACCGACATTTTTAAAAAAATAATGTGGTTTAGTTATCAGGGTGATGAAAACTGGATTCCGGTTAAGGCGGCTCGTGTTAAAGAAATCATGGCAATGAACAAGGCTGGCAAGAAAGCGCCAAACCTCAAAGAAGAAGCCGTTCAGGTTGCAGCCCCCGTTGTTGTCGAAAAAACCTTCGATTATGAAAATGTTGTTGGCCAGGATAGTTTAACGCGTTTAGATGAACGTACAAGAGGCAGAAACAACAGAAACCAGAAAGCGAAAGGAAATAACAATCAAAATAGGCGAGACAGGGCACAACCGGGAGATCGGAATACTCCTTCAAATAAAAAGCCATCGCAACAAGGTGCCCCAAAAAACCAACAAGGTAACAAGGCGCAACAACAGCCGGGCAACAAACCACAGCAAGTCGTACCAAAGCCACAGCATGTAAATGGGCCTAAACCCCAGGGAAACAACCAGAAAGCACAGCAAGGGCAAAAACCTGTTGTTAAAGCAGAAGGCGCAGCGGTAACCGAGGGCGCTAAACCGGAGCAAAATAAGAGTAGAAACAGAAATAACCGTAGGAAAAACAATAACCGCCGAAATAACAATAATGGCTCAGAGAATAAACCGGCTTCCGAATAGCATATCAACGTTAGCGTGTTGCGCCCTGATGATTATCACATTTTTGGCGGGATGCACAGATAGTGTTATCGACAGTAATGTGGAGTTGGAGAACCGTGTATGGTCTTATCGTAATCACATCTCAAACTCGTTCGAAATCAAAGAAAATTCAAAGGCCTACAATATTTATTTTAAGCTACGGGTTACGGCCAATTACAAATATTCGAACATTTTTATCCTCGGCCATTTTAAAGATGGAAATAAAGTAGTTACCAGGCGATATCAATATAAGTTGGCCAAAAACGACGGTGAATGGCTGGGAAGTGGTTCGGGAAATGTGTTTAGCTACACGCTGCCAATGCTTACCAATTATCGCTTTCCGCACAGCGGGAAATTTACCATCGAAATTGAACAGAACATGCGAGACAATCCGCTGCTTGAGGTTAGCGATGTCGGTATTTTGATAAAAAACGCGGAATAAGCCCTTGTGCAACATAGGGTATTCGATTAATAAAATAACCGTAGCGCTTCCTTTTAAGCAATTTCTGGCAACAGAATAAAGATTACTTATCTAACCAACACATATTAAAGCTGTACATCAATGTGCAGCTTTTTGCATTTGGGCGCCTATCAATTGACTTTCGGAAACTACGGACAGCGCTTGTCGTTAAAATCGCATAACATTTACTACCTTTAGGAATAACCTTCACTTATGAAGAATTTTCGGCTGCGATTAAAAGATGCCATTCTCTTACTAATATTTGTTGCCCTAAGCTTTACAGCATTGGCGCAAGATACCCTATCTGCACAAATCAAAAACATTGTTGACGAAGCCACCAGCCACATCACCAAACCGCAAATGTTTCTAAAAAAGATCAGAGAGGCAGAAAACATGGCACTCAAGACTAAAAACGCCATCGACTTTTTGCGGATTTACAAAGCAAAGGCACTCTTTTATCATTATAATAAAAACCTCGAAGCCAGTAAGCCCTATATCGCTAAAATTAAGCGCTTGCTACCCTATTGTGAAGACCTTATTGAGCGAGCGCATACTTACGAATTGCTCTTTGTGTTGGCGCCATTGCCACGAGATGAAAGCAAAGAAAATCTGTTGATGGCGCTTAAGCTTTATCAAAAACACGGCACACTAAAAGATCAAATAGATGTAAACTATAATTTGGCAGTACAGTACAAGCGAGATAAAAACTGGAGCGCAGCCATTAAACATGCTTTATTGGCGGCCAAGGCTATAGATATGACGGACACCAAAGTAGGGACGAAAAAATATCTTGATTTGTTCTTGTTGGAATCTTATACGGAACTGAGCGACTTTGAAAACGCTAGGGAAATGCTGAACAAAGCCGAAGCCACCTTTCGTAAACTAAACCAGAAGAAAAGAAGTGTCATCTATAGATACCTGTTCTATAAAAATGCATCGAACTTTTACGCTAAAACGAAGCAATTAGACAAGATGGCAACAATGAACGCCGGCGCCTTCGCCTCGATAGATAGCGTTCGAAAGCTGGATCTCAGCAAATTAAATGACGTGCTCAAGATTGAAAATGAGCTGGAAATGAAAAAGGAGGAGCTAAAGCGGGTTACGATCGAGGCTGAATTAAACGAATCGAAAATAAGGGCAGGCCAAATTTTAATCGCCTTTATTTGTTTTTTACTTGTCTTATCCATTGTGATATCAATATACCTGAAGCGCAATTCGAAAAAGATAACTGCCTTCAACAAAGCACTCGGAATAAAGAATACCGATCTCGAAAGCATGGCCGCAAAGTTAGAGGAAGCGCTGAAAGCGAAAACGCAGTTTCTCAACGTGATGACGCATGAGCTTTTTACACCTATTAATGGCATTGCGTTAATTTCGCACAATTTAAGAACCGAGATTGGCAAAAGTGGTTTTAACCAAAGCCTCAAGTTACTCGAGTTTTCGAGCAATTATTTATATCGGCTGCTGAAGAATATTGTCGATGCTAAATCGATAGAGAAAAAAGACTTAAAACTGAACGTCGAAAAGATAAATTTAAAATCCTTTATCCGTCTTGTTTCCAAGGCGGCCCAGATTTTCCTTAAAACCTCAACCAACAAATTTCAACATCAGGTTGATGAAAATATACCCGTTCCCTTGCTCGTCGATTCAGTTAAGCTTTCGCAAATCCTCATTAACTTACTTAATAATGCCAATAAATTTACATCAAAAGGCGAAATTTTTCTGATTGTAAATTTAAAGACGGACGCAAAAACGCGGGCAGAGGTTTTATTCAAAGTGATTGATACGGGGATCGGTATCGATGCAAAATCGATGGGTTACATTTTCGACAAATTTAGCCACGGATCAGAAGCAATCAGGCGAAAATATGGAGGCAGCGGCATTGGGCTGTACATTGTAAAGCATTTCCTTATGTTGCACAACAGCGAAGTCAGCGTGCATAGCGAACAGGGGCAAAAAACGACATTTTCGTTCTCGATTTGGTTTGATAAAGTTGAGCAAAGTGCCGAATCGAATGTGCTGTCTCGCGAAAAGACAACCGGCAATATCCTTCTGGTCGACGACAATCAAATGAATCTGGTATTAACAAAGAGGCTGTTAGAATCGAATGGCTTTACTTGCGATACCATCGAAAGTGGTCGCGGTGCCCTGAAAATTCTGAGAAAAAAAAACTACGATCTCATTTTGATGGACATTATGATGCCTGGCTTGAACGGCTTCGAAACCACCAGGAAAATACGGGAAGAAAATATAAAAGAACCGGTGATAGCCTTAACGGCGATAGATATTGATCAAAACAAGGCCGATTTTGAGCAGGCAGAATTTACAGCTGTGCTAACTAAGCCCCTGGTACCCGATAGCTTTTTTAAAACCATTAGAAAAATACTTGCCGAGCATCGCAACGAATAATTAATGGAAACACTTGGGAATATTTCTAAGGCGCCAACTATGAACGGTCGTTATCCTCAAAGATCAGTTTTGAAAAAACAAAGGAGATGGGATGATAGGTTTCAATGCTGTCATTCTGAGGGGTAATTATTAGAAATAAAATCAATATTAGTGACGTTTGCAATTTGTTCGTTCGCTATCTGCGCTATTCGTCCCCCTTTGAAGGGGGCAAGGGGGATGATTTCCAAAAATCCTCTCCCTTTGTATGGCTTCCTGTGTTTTTCGGTTGTGCAACCCTTCCGAATAAGGTCGGAACAGGTCTCCAAAGAGGGACAATAAGGCAATGCTTTAAACCCAGATACTAAAATGTCAATGGTAGCATAGCGAAGACCGCGAAGCAGCTACGAAGTAAATCCCCAAGCGATGGAACGCAAAACACCAAGACCCCACTGCCAAAGAGCGTGGGGTGGGTGGGCAGAGATAGTGAAACGTAGGTTACACCTGCCCGTCCGTTCAGGCGGGAATGCTTTCCCGAGAAATCGGGACAGGCTGTTTCTCAGCATGACAAAACCCGTACTGTCATTTCTCGCGAGAATTAGCTTGGAATGGCTAATATTTACTACCTTTATTTTTAGAGCTATAAGTTGTGAAATATTTTAACCAAACAAGTCGAATTGCCTTTTTTACACTGTTGATTGCTGTTTTCACCTTTGCGGCCTCGGCACAGGATAATGCTACGTCTGATAGTATTAGAGAAATGATTGCGGAAGTAAACAATCAGATTTACAATGGAAAAATTGATTTGAAAAAAATCGACAAAGCCGAACGGATGGCGCTCAAAAGCAAAAACGCTATCGATCTTTTGCGGGTTTACAAGCTGAAAATACTCTTCTACTACTACAATAAAGACTACTATAATGGCAAACCTTACATTGCCAAAATTGAAAGATTACTGCCCTTCTGTAAAGATCCATTAGAGAGAGCAGACACCTATCAAACGCTTTTTGTAGTAGATGCTTATCCGCCCGATAAAAACAAACAGGCACTCTTGAAAGCCTACGAGCTTTATAAAAAATATGGGCGAGCCGAAGACCAAATAGATGTAAACTATAACCTGGCAATATGTTATAACGATGAAAAAGACTGGGAAAATGCCATAACGCATTCTTTATTGGGCCTTAAAGCTATAGACAAATCGAGTACAAAGCCCGAGATGAAAAAATATCTCTACCTGTTTTTGTTCGAAGCATATACCGAGCTTAATGAATTGAAAAAAGCCAAAGAGATGCTAAATTTAGTTGATTCAGCTGCCAGTGAATTAAAAAAAGCGAATCATTTCAGATTTAAGTATTTGTTACAGAAAAATACATCAAGGTTTTACTACAAAACGAAACAATACAAAAAGCTGGCAGAAATAAATGATCGGGTTTTTGCATCGATTGATAGTGTGCGAAACATGGACCTGATGAAACTGAATGATGCCCTGAACATTGAAAGCGAGCTAAAAATTAAAAATAAAGAGTTAGCGCATAGCGCAATTAAACAAGAAATGGAAAACAGAAATGAGCAAATGTTCATCATTTTCATTTCCCTTTTACTCGTTATATTCATTATTATATCGATCTTTCTGAAGAGAAATTCGAGAAAAGTAAACGCCATTAATCAAGAGCTTGAACTGAAAAACACCGATTTGGCGGCGATGACGACAGAGCTCGGGGCTGCTTTAAAGGCCAAAACAGATTTCCTGAATGTGATGACCCACGAGCTTTTCACTCCCATTAACGGCATTACAATCATATCCCAAAACTTAAAAACAGAGACCGATAAAAACAGTTTCGACCAGAATATTGAGCTTTTAGAGTTTTCGAGCAATTATTTATATCGGCTGCTGAAAAATATTGTAGACGCTAAGTTCATCGAAGGGAAAGTGCTGGTGCTAAAACTAGAAATTGTCAATTTTCAATCGTTGATGGGCTCTGTAGCGCAAGCGGCAAACTTTTTTTTAAAAACCTCAACAAATGAATTTCAGTATTTTATCGATACTCGTATACCCGATCCGCTCCTTGCCGATTCGGTAAAACTATCCCAAATACTTCTCAATCTGTTAAACAATGCCAATAAATTTACCTCTGACGGCATGATCTCATTACATGTTAGTTTAGAAGCTGAAACAGCTGCCAGAGCGAAAGTCTTATTTAAGGTTACGGATACAGGTATAGGAATTGATGCAAAAATTATTGACAGTATCTTTGATAAATTCAGTCATGGATCGGAAGAGATAAAGCAAAAATTTGGCGGTAGCGGCATCGGGCTCTATATTGTAAAGCATTATCTTCTACTGCATAACAGCCAGATCATGGTAGAAAGCGAGAGAGGGAATACGGTATTTTCTTTTTCGATCTGGTTTGATAAAGCCTTTGAAATGCAAAAATCGGAGCTGGCGGCGGTTAAAGAATCAGAAGCAGATATCCTGTTGGTGGATGACAATAAGGTTAATCTTATCCTCACTAAAAAGCTGTTGGAATCAAATGGTTTCAATTGCGATACAAGCGAAAGCGGTTTTGATGCCCTTGAAATATTAAAGACAAAACATTACGATCTTATATTGATGGACATCATGATGCCGGGCCTCGACGGCTTTGAAACAACTAAAAAGATACGCGAAGAAAACATAAAAAATCCTGTTATCGCCTTAACCGCAATTGATATTGACCAAAACAAAGGCGATTTTGAGCAGGCAGCATTCACAGCCGTTTTAACTAAGCCCCTGGTGGCCGATAGCTTTTTCAAAACCATTAGAGCAACACTCGCCCAGCATCGCAACCTAGGTTAATTAGGCTACAAATACTGCAGCAAGTTTTCGAGTTTCATTCCCCGCGAGCCTTTTAGTAAAACCAGGCTGTTGTTAACCGGGTTTTGCTGAAGATAAGTTGCAGCTTCGGCCGGCGTCTCAAAAAAAGTTGCGGCAAATGCATCTTTAAAAGCGTAAAAGTGTTTCCCAATTAAAATGACTTCATTTAATCCGCTTTCTATAGCTTGCTTTGCAATTAATTGGTGCTGGGTTGCAGATTCGGGGCCAAGCTCGAACATATCGCCCAAAATGGCGACTTTCTGCTCAGAAGAAAGTGCCGAAGCGTTGCTCAAGGCCGCTGCCATGCTGCTCGGATTGGCATTGTAGAAATCGCAGATTACCGTGTTGAGCTCCGTCTTAGTTAGTTGCGAGCGATTGTTTTTTGGCTGATAGCCTGCCAGGCCGGCATTGATTTGATCGGGTTCCATATCAAAAAAGTCGCCAATGCAGATGGCAGCCAATATATTTTCAAAATTGTAGCTTCCTGTCAGGTTTGTTTTTACCGTTGTTGCAACGTCATGGTTGGTCCATTCTACCTCAATAAAAGGATCGCTGCTCTTTAACGCCCCCTTTATTGTATTTCCATTCTCCGTACCGTAATAAATCAGTTTATTCAACCCTGCAGCGCTGCTCATTTCTATCAGGTAAGGATTGTTTCTATTGATAAAAGTGTAACCGTGGTTTTCCTTCAAATAGGCATAAAGCTCGGCCTTGCCCTTTTTTACACCTTCAAACCCGCCAAACCCGTCTAAATGCGCCATACCCACATTGGTAATAATGCCATGTGTAGGTTGAGCGATGGAGCACAGGAGCTCAATTTCCTTTTGGTGATTGGCCCCCATTTCGATCACTGCAATTTGCACTTCGCTGCCGATGGATAAAATGGAAAGCGGCACCCCAATGTGGTTGTTCAGATTGCCAAAAGTGGCAAAGGTTTTATAACGCTCAGCCAACACCGCGTTTATCAATTCTTTGCTTGTCGTTTTGCCATTACTGCCCGTAAGCCCGATAACGGGGATGTTTAACTGTTTACGGTGGTGGCGGGCAAGATCTTGTAAAGCAGTCAACGCATCATCAACCAGTAAGCAACGTTCATTCGTAACATATTGTTCCTCATCCACAACGGCAAAGGCCGCACCTTTTTGTATCGCTTGCGCTGCAAATTCGTTCGCATTAAAATTATCGCCCTTCAATGCAAAAAAAATGCAGTCCCTGGCGATGTTCCTGGTGTCGGTAGATATTTGCGGGTGCTCAAGGTAATGGCTGTATAAGGTTTCGATCGAGATCATGCTTTGATGGTAAAAAATGTGCTGTAAAATTAACGTTTCGCAATAACAAAAAACAAAATTACTACATTAGTTAAAATTTATTCACTTTATGAAGAAAAGCCTTACGCTCAGTCTGTTTTTACTCATTTCGTTTCTAGCCGTTCACGCACAAATCAAATCGCCCGATGAGTTTTTGGGTTACCAACTTGGCAATCACTTTACACCGCACCACCGCGTTGTAGATTATTTTCGCCAGGCTGCGGCTGCATCTTCGAGCAATATCAAGTTGGTAGAATACGGTAAAACCAACGAGGGCAGACCGCTTCTTGCTGCTTTTATCTCAACGGCAGAAAATATCGCGAGGCTCGATCAGATCAAAGCAAATAATACCAAATTAGCATCAGGATCAACTACTTCGGTAGATTTGGCCAGTCAGCCCGCAATTGTTTGGTTAAGCTACAATGTTCATGGCAATGAGGCAAATTCCACCGAAACATCGATGAAAATGCTCTATACATTGGCCTCGGGCAAAGATGCCGAAGCCAACAAATGGTTACAAAATACAGTGGTGGTGATCGACCCCTGCCTAAATCCCGATGGCAGAGACCGGTATGTTAACTATTTTAATAGCGTTGTTGGCAAAACACCAAACCCCGATCCGATGTCGAGAGAACATATCGAACCCTGGCCGGGCGGCAGGTCTAACCATTATTATTTTGACTTGAACCGCGA
>Ga0308165_1003310_pt1 | contig 17486 bp, 14 predicted proteins | sample PhyWR2_FD_201032 | JGI IMG/M metagenome (GOLD analysis project Ga0308165, IMG submission 201032) | Phyllosphere microbial communities from UC Gill Tract Community Farm, Albany, California, United States - DLSLW.R2 | ecosystem: Host-associated > Plants > Phyllosphere > Unclassified | place: USA...
GCCCGCGTTCGAAACCGCGCTCGCCAGTTCGGCGTAGCCTACGCCTTGCATACCGCCCTGGACGATCGGATGTTCGATGCCGAGCATCTCGGTGACGCGGGTCTTGAATGCCATGGCTTTGTAAACTCCCTGAAGACGCGCCCGCCGTTTGCCCGGCCAGCCATGCGACCGGGCTATGCGATGGCGCGCGGGCCTTCAAGGCGGCGATGGCCCTCCCCCGGCCAAAGCGCTTGAGCATCGCAGCGGCGAACGCGCAAAGGGCCGGCGCCGGGCGGCTAGATGCGCTCGGCTGGCTCGATACCCTCAATCACGAAGGCGGCGATGGCATGGCGAATCGCGCCCTCGCCCGCATGCCGCGCAGGATACGCGCAACATGAGTTTGAGAGCGGCGCGGGTTGGGTGCCCTTCCCGCGTCAGTGCCGGGCAGTTTCGCCCGGCCGGCAGTCTATCAGAGCGCCGAGACGTGAAGGAAGTTGGGAACCGGGCCGTTCCAGCTGCCGTCGTCGCGGGCCACTGGCTCCGCATCGCGGCGGCGTCCGCCACGGGCGGAAGCAGGAGCAGACACCGGAGCGCTGGGCGCAGGCCTTTCCGGCTGCACTTCGCGCCGGGGCTCCTCGGCACGCGGCTGACGGCGCGGGGCACGCGCGGGGCGATCCTCACGCTTTGGCGCTGCTTCGGACTGTTCGGCAACCTCACGCGGCTCGGCCGCTTCGGTCTTGGCAGGAGCCTCGCGCCGGGCACGCGGTTCGCGCTTGGGCTTTTCCTCACGGGCAGGCTTAGCCGCACGCGCGGGCTTTTCGTCATGGGCTTCGGTCGTGTCGCCAAGGCCAAGCTCATAGATTGGGATCGGGCCGCCGGTCAGCTTCTCGACATTGGCGATCGCCTCGGCGTCCTCGGGGGCGACGAAGGTGAAGGCGCGGCCCTTGGCTCCGCCGCGGCCGGTGCGGCCGATGCGGTGGACGTAGTCGTCCGGGTGCCAGGGGGTGTCGAAGTTGAAGACGTGGCTTACGCCCTTCACGTCGAGGCCGCGCGCGGCGACGTCGGAAGCGCAAAGGATGCTGATCTCACCGGCCTTGAACCGTTCCAGTTCCGCGTTGCGCGAAGCCTGGTCCATGTCGCCGTGGATTTCGCCGGCCGAGAAACCGTAGCTCTTCAGGCTCTTGGCCAGTTCGCGCACGGTGGTCTTACGGTTGGCGAAGACGATCGCGGTGGTGACGTTGTCCGTCTTCAGCAGTTCGCGCAGGACTTCACGCTTCTTGCGCGAAGGCACGGCGATCTTGTGCTGGACGATGCTGGTGTTGTTCGACGCCGGACGGGCGACTTCGATGTACTTGGGGTTCGTCAGGAAGCGGTCGGCCAGCTTCTTGATGACCGGCGGCATCGTTGCCGAGAACAGCAGCGTCTGGCGATTTGCCGGCAGCTTGGAGCAGATCGTCTCGATGTCGGGGATGAAGCCCATGTCGAGCATACGGTCGGCTTCGTCGATGACGAGCAGTTCGCAGCCGGTGAGCATGATCTTGCCGCGCTCGAACAGGTCCATCAGGCGGCCCGGCGTGGCGATCAGCACGTCGACACCGGCGGACAGTGCCTTCAGCTGGTCACCCATCTGCACGCCGCCGATCAGCAGCGCCATCTTGAGATCGTGGTTCTTGCCGTACTTCTCGAAGTTCTCCGCCACCTGCGCGGCGAGTTCGCGCGTCGGTTCGAGGATCAACGAGCGCGGCATCAGCGCGCGGCGGCGGCCATGACCGAGAATGTCGATCATCGGCAGCACGAAAGCGGCGGTCTTTCCGGTGCCCGTCTGCGCGATGCCGATGATGTCCTTCATCATCAGCACGGGCGGGATCGTCTGCGCCTGGATCGGAGTCGGCTCAGTATAACCCGCGGTCTCGACCGCTTGGAGCAATTCGTTCGACAGGCCGAGATCGGCAAAGCTCATAGGCGTATGGTTTTTCCGGAAAAACTTGGTCAATGGGGCGACATGCGATCAGGAGGAGCATACGCTCGTCAAGACACCTGTAGCGCGACAGTGGGCCCTTTGCGGGAAACGCCCCGAAAGTCAAGGAATTCCGGGTTTGCCGGTTTCAATACCGCGCTGACCCGCGCTCAGCGATCCTGTTCGATCAGCTCGCGGATGCGGGTGAGCTTGCAGTTCATGCCGCTGCGCGACAGCAATGTGTCGCGGTCGACGCAAAGGCGCCCGTCCGGGATGTCCTCCAGAAGGAAGCCCGAATAGAAGTCTCGCGCGCGGCACGAACGGTCCAGTTCGGCGCTGACGACGCGCCGGTCGCGCATGAACAGCAGCAGGCGATTGGCACGGTCGGGCCGCACGCTGGCTATGCCCGCGACCGGCAGGCAATTGCCGATCTTGCGCTCGGTGATCTGCGGCATACCGCCGTCGCCATCGGGCATGCCCATGAACATTTCCGGCATCGGCACGGCAGATCGCGGGGTGATGCGAATGATCATGCGCTGTTCGATGCGCACCTGCCAGGCATCCTGCGGCAGCGCATGGCTGAGCAGGCTTACCGGGAAAGGCGAATCGGAGGAGAGCCCCGGAATTTCGTACTTCGGCCAGGCATGGGCCTTTGGCGGGATATCCGCAGGCGCCTGCTCACCCTGCGCCCTGACGTCATCCGCGCGCGGCGCCACGTCGGTCGCACCCGCTGCGGGAAGCAGCAGGAGGATGGGATAGAACAGGACTGAAGCGAAATTCATTCTCGATAATGTCCCCGGACGCCGGACATGCCGACATGTCCCCCTTACCGCAAGAGCTTGAACCGCCGCTTAACTCTCCGCGCATGACTGCCTGACCGGGCGATGCATTTATGCCACTGGACGAGAAAGAGCCGCAGGAGATGAAACCCGCCGCGCCATGTGCCATATCGGCGCCATGACTGCTTCACTCGCCTCCCTCGACCCGTTTCTCGAAGACGCCCTTGCTCTGCTCGGCCCGCGCGGACTGACATGCGACCCCGACCTTGTCTCGCCCTGGCTGACCGACTGGCGCGGGCGCTTCACCGGCAAGGCCTGCGCCCTTGCCTCGCCCGCGAATGTCGAGGAACTCTCGCAGCTCGTGCGGCTTTGCGGCCGGCACGGCGTGCCGATCGTGCCGCAGGGCGGAAACTCCGGCATGTCGGGCGGCGCCACGCCTGACCAGACGGGCAAGGCCCTGCTCCTCTCGCTGCGCCGGATGAACCATATCCGCGAAATCGACGCCGAAGCGGGCCGCGTCACCTGCGAGGCCGGCGTTGTCCTCCAGACCTTGCACGAAGCAGCAGAAGCACAGGACCTGCGCTTCCCGCTCACGCTGGGCGGCAAGGGGTCCGCGACGGTAGGCGGCCTCATATCCACCAACGCAGGCGGATCGCAGGTACTGCGCCACGGCTCCATGCGCGCGCTGGTGCTGGGGCTGGAGGCGGTGCTGGCCGACGGCCAGGTTTTCTCGATGCTCACGCCGCTCAAAAAGGACAACCGGGGCTTCGATCTGAAGCAGCTGCTGATCGGCTCTGAAGGCACGCTCGGCATCGTCACTGCCGCCACGCTGCGACTGCTTCCCGCCGTGGCCGAGCGCGTGGTGATCTGGGCCGGGGTTTCCTCCCTGCCCGCAGCCCGCACGCTGCTGCTCCACTGCGAGGCGATGGAGGGCGACGCGCTCGAAGGCTTCGAGGTCATGCCCCAGGCCAGCATCGACGCGGTGAAGGACCATATGCCGGCCGCCCGCGCCCCGCTGGAGGGCCGCCATGCGTGGCATGTCCTCATCGAAGTCGTCGCCGACCGCGCCGGCGCCGCGACCTTGCGCGACCGCTGCGAGGCGATGATGGCCGACGCCTTCGAGAAGGAACTGCTGGAAGACGCCGCGATGTCCGCCAGCGAAGCCCAGGCCGAAGCCTTCTGGCTGATCCGCGAGACCGTCCCGGCCGCCGAGCGCGCGCGCGGGCCCGCCGTCCAGCACGATATCTCCGTTCCGGTCGAGAAGATGCCGGCCTTCGTCGAGGTGACCGCGCCCATGCTGGAGGCGGAATTTCCCGGCACCGAGGCGATCGCCTTCGGCCATCTGGGCGACGGCAACGTCCACTACCATGTCATCGCCCCGCAAGTGACCGATGGAAAGGCGTGGAACGCGAACGAGGGCAAGGCGATCAGCCGCCGCGTCCATGATCTGGTGACGCAGTGGGGCGGCTCGATCTCGGCCGAGCACGGCATCGGCCAGCTCAAGCGCGACGAACTGGTGCGGCTGGGCGATCCGGTCGCGCTATATATGTTGCGCGCGGTGAAACAGGCGCTCGATCCGCAAGGGCTGCTTAATCCGGGCAAACTGATCTAGCGTATTCAATGCAGGAATCCCCGAAACGGCGGGGAGCTGCGCTTGCGCGGCCGGAGCCTAGCCACTAAAGCCAGCGACCTCGACAGATTACCCCACCTCGCGGAGAGTATCGCAATGGCCAGCGCGCCTCAGAATCCTGCACTGCCCCTGTTCTACAAGGACCTCATTCCGCTCAATTCGCAGCAGCATGCGAACTGGAAGACCCGCGCCACCGACAAGGCCACCTGGCTTGTCGGGATCAATTCGGTGCCGCTCACGGTCGAAGAGTTCCCCCAGGCCCAGCGCAACTTCCCGATCATCTTCACCGCCGGCCCCGACCCGATCCCCCTCGTGCTGATGGGCATGAACGAGGGCGTGAACGTCTTCGTCGACGAGGACGGCATCGTGAACACGCCGATCTACATCCCTGCCTATGCGCGCCGCTACCCCTTCATGCTCGCCAAGCTGCGTAACGACGCCGACGAACTGTCGCTCTGCGTCGATCCGACCAGTGACCTGGTCGGCGAGATCGAGGAAGGCGAGGCCCTGTTCAACGAAGAAGGCCAGCCGAGCGACGCCACCACCAACATGCTCAAGTTCTGCGAGAACTTCGAGATGGCCGGCACCAAGACCGCCAACTTCATGGCCGAGCTGCAGAAGCACAAGCTGCTGATGGACGGCGAGCTGAACATCGACCTCGGCAACGGCCAGCCGCCCTTCAACTATCGCGGCTTCCAGATGGTCGACGAGAACAAGCTGCGCGAAGTGCGTGGCGACGTACTGCGCACGTGGAACCAGAACGGCATGTTGCCACTGATCTACGCGCACCTCTTCTCACTTGACCTGGTTCGGGACATCTTCGGCCGCCAGGCAGGTCAGGGCAAAGTGCCCAACATGCCGGTAAACGGCTGATTTACCACGTATAGGGCGGGTCTTATGACACTTTTGTCACAGTCCCGCCCAATTCGCTGAGCAGCGCTGATAGGTATCTGGACATTTTTCATACCTGCTGCATGACGAATCGCTTGAAGTTTGAAAGATGGGTGCGTAAGTAGGTCTTGCCCGGCCGGCGCTACCCTCATGGCCCGTTCGGGTTGGTGCACTTCGTGCACCTCCTCCCTGAACCTTGGCCACCTCGCGCATCGCGCGAGGTGGTTTTTTATTGGCCCCAGCCTTTTCGGGCCTCAGCGTTTTCAGGCCCCCTCGATTATTGCAGCGGCTACTCGGCTGCCAGCGGCCAGCCTGCGTTCTGACCAAGCTCGGCCACCACCGAAGCGAGGCGCCGCACCAGTCCCGCGATATCCTCTACCATCTCATCCATCCCCTGCCCCGGCTCGACCAGCGCCGAATCGAGATAGCGGCTACGGTCGATCTCGATCTGCAGCGCGTGGACGCCGCCGCGCGGGTCTGCATGACGCTCCAGCACATAGCCGCCCGCGTAAGGCCGGTTGTGCGCCGCCTCGCGGCCGACCTGCGCGAAATGCGCGAAGGCTGCGGCGACCACGCTCCCGTGGCAGCTCGCACCGAATCGGTCGCCCAGCACCACTTGCGCCCCAGGTATGCCCGCACGCGAAGGAAGCGGCGGCATCGAATGCAGGTCGATCAGCAGCGCCGCTCCCCAACGCTCGCGCAGCCCTGCCAAAACGCGGGCAAGCGCAGCATGATAGGGCTCGTGAATGCCTTCGAGGCGGTCCTTCAGATCCTGGGCTCCGAAGCGCCGCCGCCATAGTTCACCCATCCCGGCCAGCCGGCGCGGAATGAGCCCCAGTCCGCTGCGTGCGCGGCGGCTGGGCAGCGGCAGGCTGCCAGCGGGACGGGCATCGCGCGCGAACATTTCCCAGTCGATGTCGTCAGGCGCACGGTTGAGGTCGATCATCGCGCGCGGCGCGTGGGCCAGAAGCAGGCTCGCGCCCGTAGCCGCGGCGACACCCTGCGCCAGCTTGTCGACGTAGCGATCCTCCAGCCGCAGAGCGACACTGTTGCCGTGACGCAGTTCCCGAACCAGCGATTGCGGATAGGCCCGCCCGGCATGCGGCGCCGCAACCACCACCGGAATTGCCGAGGTCTCCTTCGCGTCCAGTACATAGGCGGCAACGCCGGGAGCGCCGGGAATCCACCCGCCCTGCTCCTGTTGCGACTCGCTCTCATTCGGCATATCGGTCATGGGACGACGCTGTGCGTTTCGCGCAATTTAGTCAAAGCGTCCCGCTCTCGGTCACTGCCAAATCCGGACGAGAATTTTAACCGGTGAGGCGCTATGGCGAGTCCCAGAACGACACGCGCCCCGAAGCGACGCGTCGCACCCTCGCACAAACACTACGAAACTGGACATATCGCGATGATCCGCATCCTTCTCGCCGAAGACGACGACGCCATGCGCACTTACTTGGCGCGGGCACTGCAGAATGCAGGGTACAGCGTCGTTGCGGTGGACCGGGGTACTGCCGCGATCCCGCACCTCAAGAACGACGATTTCGATCTGCTGCTCTCGGACATCGTCATGCCCGAGATGGACGGCATCGAACTCGCCCAGAAATGCGCAGAGATTTCGCCGACGACAAAGGTGATGTTCATCACCGGATTCGCCGCCGTCACCCTGCGCGCCAGCCGCGAAGCACCCCAGGCCAAGGTGCTGTCCAAGCCCTTCCACCTGCGCGACATCGTGATGGAAGTGCAGCGCATATTCGGCCTGACCGAGCACGCCACTCTTTAAGTCAAAAAATCTTCATGAAGCCCCTTGCCACGGTAATGAACCGCAGCTAGAGGGCCAGTCCTCCAGCGGGGACACTCACCGGAGACGCCGAATTGGAATGGGCGTATAGCTCAGTGGTAGAGCACTATGTTGACATCGTAGGGGTCGCAAGTTCAATCCTTGCTACGCCCACCATTCCTTGAAAACCCGCCGTGAAAACGGCGGGTTTTCTGCTTTTCGGCTCCGGCTCTTCGCAAGTACCGCCCGCTCCGGCGCAACGACCCTGCGATTAGTGACAGGCTGGACGGCCAAACCCGGCCTGCGCCGCCGATTAGTGCCCAGCACCGGCCTTGCCATGCGGGCCGACGCTGCCTAGAGACTGCCCCAATTCTCACCCCAGGGGAGTCCCTTTAGAATGGCAAAGATCAAGGTTACGAACCCCGTCGTCGAGATGGACGGCGATGAAATGACCCGCATCATCTGGCAGTGGATCCGCGAGCGTCTGATCCTCCCCTACCTCGACATCGACCTCAAGTACTACGACCTCTCGGTCGAGAAGCGCGACGAGACCGGTGACCAGATCACCATCGACGCCGCCAACGCGACCAAGGAATTCGGCGTCGCCGTCAAGTGCGCCACCATCACCCCCGACGAAGCCCGCGTTGAGGAATTCAGCCTCAAGAAGATGTGGAAGTCGCCCAACGGCACCATCCGCAACATCCTCGGCGGCGTGGTCTTCCGCGAGCCGATCGTGATCTCGAACGTGCCCCGCCTGGTTCCGGGCTGGACCGACCCGATCGTGGTCGGCCGTCACGCTTTCGGCGACCAGTACAAGGCCACCGACACCCTGATCCCCGGCCCGGGCAAGCTGCGCCTGATCTGGGACGGCGAGAACGGCGAGAAGATCGACCTCGACGTGTTCGACTTCCCGGCTCCGGGCGTCGCCATGGCGATGTACAACCTCGACGAATCGATCCGCGACTTCGCACGCGCCTCGTTCAACTACGGCCTCAACCTTGGCTGGCCGGTGTACCTGTCGACCAAGAACACCATCCTCAAGGCCTATGACGGCCGCTTCAAGGATCTGTTCCAGGAGGTGTTCGACACCGAAGGCTTCGCCGAGAAGTTCAAGGCTGCCGGCATCGTCTACGAGCACCGCCTGATCGACGACATGGTCGCCTCGGCGCTCAAGTGGTCGGGCAAGTTCGTCTGGGCCTGCAAGAACTACGACGGCGACGTGCAGTCGGACACCGTGGCACAGGGCTTCGGCTCGCTGGGCCTGATGACCTCGGTCCTGCTCTCGCCCGACGGCAAGACCGTCGAAGCGGAAGCTGCGCACGGCACCGTGACCCGTCACTACCGCCAGCACCAGCAGGGCAAGGCGACCTCGACCAACCCGATCGCGTCGATCTTCGCCTGGACGCGCGGCCTGATCTATCGCGGCAAGTTCGACAACACGCCTGACGTGGTGCGCTTCGCCGAGACGATCGAGCGCATCTGCATCGAAACCGTCGAGAGCGGCAAGATGACCAAGGACCTCGCGCTGCTCATCGGCCCCGACCAGAGCTGGATGACCACCGAGCAGTTCTTCGAAGCCGTCGTCGAGAACCTCGACGCGGAAATGCTCAACTGGGCATGATCCCGTTTCGGCCGGTGGCATAAACCACCGGCCGACCGACACACTAAAAAGCCCGCCGACTCTGATGAGTCGGCGGGCTTTTTACTGGCCTTGCTTCCTCCTCCGAACGTGTTTCAGAGAAGTAGCAGCCCTCACTCGGCCCAGGCTTCCTCGCCTTCCAGCTTGGTGCGGTGCATCATGCGCCCGCAGTCCGGATCGTAGGCCTCGGCGCGGTGCATGGTCCCGGTGTTGTCCCAGATCACCAGATCACCCACCGACCACTCGTGGCTGTAAGTGAAGTCCGGGCTGGTCGCCCATTCGCGCAGGCCGTGGATGATCCGTGCACTCTCGCCGTAATCGACGTCGATCACATGATGGCATGTGCACCCCAGCACCAGCGACTTGCGGCCCGAGGCATGCTTCCACACCAGCGGCAGCACTTTCTCGCCGATGCTCTGCATGATCTTCAGCTTCGCCAGACTGGGCTCGGCCTCATAGTAGAACAGCGAGGCCCAGGGCCCGTGCAATACGCGCATGTCGTCATAGCGCGCCTTGTCCTCATCCGAGAGGGCGTCGTACGCAGCGTAGGTATTTGAAAACCCGGTATTCCCCGTTCCCTTGGGACTGGGCACCTTGCACGACAGCAGCGAGGCCAGGATCGGCACTTCGTTGCGGGTGCCGTCGATGTGCCAGTAGAGCGAACCCTTGAGATATTCAGCGCTGCTGGGGTTTTCCTTCACGTCGAGCGTGATCTTGGACGGCGAACCGTCGGCATTTTCCGAGGCATATTCGCCGAGCGTCTTGGTGAAGGCGATCTGCTCCTCGTCGGAGAAGTTGATCTGCGGGAAGACCAGCACCCCGCGCGCTTCCAGTTCTTCGCGGATCAGTGCGGCAAATTCGCCGGACAGCAGCTCTTCCTTGGAATTGAGGATACGGCTGCCGATCTTCGGCTTGACGTGTTCGACCTTGAACTCAGTCGTAGTTGCGACCGACATGATGATATCTCCCGAAGTTTAGGCTGCGAGAACGCTGTTACCGCGTCTGCGCCCAAAGCTCCGCAAGCGTCAAGCGGACTGGGCCGGCAAGACCAAGTCAGCGCCGATGCGGTATGTCAGCCGGGTGCGGGCAGACCGGATCAGTCCTTCGCGCCAGGTTGGTCGCCCGCGAATGCCAGCTTTTCCAGCCACATCTCGACGATACGCGTGGCCTCGGCGTGGCCGGTGCTCACGCCCAGCCCCTCCTCCATCACGATGGCCCGGCCGATCCCGGCCAGAATGAGACTGAGGCCCGCCGCGTCGAACCCTTCGAGGCGGTCTATCCGGTCGCCCAGAATGCGCTTGAAGATTTCGACCTGACGCGCCCGCATTTCCTCGCTGTGCTGCGCCATATAGTCGCGCACGGCGGGGCGGTGGTTGGCCATCGCCATGAATTCGAGCGCCATCGCGGTGCGACTGGTGTCCACGAAGAACTTCCAGAGCGCCCGCAGCGGATCTTCGGAGGCCAGCGCTTCCTCGATCATCCGGTCGCTCTGCGCGGCGCCAAGCCGGGATACTTCGACCAGCAGGTCGTCAGTGGTCGGGAAATAATAATGCACCAGCGAGGGCTTGAGCCCGGCGTGCGCGGCCACCCGGCGGGTGCTGACCGAGGCATAGCCCTCGTCCCGGATCAACTGGTTGGTCGCCTCGACGATGAGCGCCCGCGTCGCGGACGTCTCTGCTCCGACCCTGCGCGCTGCGCCTGCCATCGTAATTCCCTTCACGGGTCGGCCTAGGGGCGGGAGAATGCAAGATCAACCGCGAAGGGCGGATTGACATTTGTTCTCTTTTTGTTCAATCTCGACTAATGGACGCAATCAAAGGCAGAGGCGCAGTTACGGGAGCGGCAAGCGCGCGCTTCAACCTTCACGCGCGCGAAGCGGACGGCGACTGGCTCGACGACGCCGAGGCCATCGACGGCCCTGCCCGCCATCCGGCAACCACCGTGACCGAGGAACATCCGCGTTCGATTCTCTCGTTCAACAAGTCCCCAGACATACCGTTCGACCGCTCGGTCAACGCTTATCGCGGATGTGAGCACGGCTGCATTTACTGCTTCGCCCGGCCCAGCCACGCCTATCACGATCTCTCCCCCGGCCTGGATTTCGAAACGAAGCTGTTCGCCAAGCCCGCCGCGGCCAGACTGCTGCGCGAAACCTTGGCCAAGCGTGGTTACAACCCCGCGCCGATCGCGATGGGCACCAATACCGACCCTTACCAGCCGATCGAAAACACCTACCGCATCACCCGCGAGGTACTCGAACTGTGCCTTGAAACGCGCCACCCGGTGACGATCACAACCAAGTCCGACCGGGTGCTGCGCGACCTCGACCTGCTGGTGGAACTGGCCCAGCGCAATCTGGTCAGCGTGGGCATTTCGGTGACCAGCCTCGATCCCAAGCTCTCGCAATTGCTGGAACCGCGCGCCTCATCCCCGGCCAAGCGCATGGCGGCGCTGGGGCGGCTGGCCGAAGCGGGCGTCCCTGCGCATGTTTCGGTTGCGCCGGTGATCCCGGCGATCACCGACAGTTTCATGGAAGCGATCCTGGAAGAATCGGCGGCGCGCGGCATCCATGCCGCGACGTGGATCATGGTCCGCCTGCCGCATGAGGTCGCGCCCCTGTTCCGCGAATGGCTGACAGCCCATTTCCCAAGCCGCGCCGACAAGGTCATGGCAACGATCCGCTCGATGCGCGGCGGACGCGACAACGATCCCGATTTCTTCACCCGCATAAAACCCAAGGGCGTCTGGGCCGAACTGTTCCGCAGCCGCTTCCGCCTCGCCGCCACGCGGCTTGGCATCACCGGGCCCGGAAACGTGCTGGACTGTGCGCAGTTTCGCCGCCCGGCGCTGGACGGTCAACTTTCGCTCCTGTGACGCTGCGCTGTTACCGCGATACCCCACGTCTGTTCGTTTGCAACCGCATCGCCGCACGCGCGTTCCGTTGGCAATGAGATAACGGACAGGAGCCCAGATATGGCCGACGAAACCTTCGAAACCGCGCGCCAGGCGGAAGCCCCCGCTACGCATACCACGATCATCCATGAAGCACCGCGCTCCAGCAGCGGGATCGGTATCATCATGGCGCTGATCCTGCTCGTCGTCGTCGTGGGCGGGATTTATCTGTTCAGCAAGACGTCTAGCGAAAGCGTCCGTGACAACGCCATCGCCGAAGCGGCGAGCGATGTCGGCAATGCCGCCACCAAGGTCGGCAATGCCGCCGAAAACGCGGTGAACACCAACAAGTAAGGTGGTGGATCAGTCCAGGCGATAATCGCGAAACTGGAGGCGCAGGTCCTTCTTGCTGATCTTGCCGGTGCCGGTGTGGGGCAACTGCGCGACGAATTCGATCGCATCGGGCACCCACCACTTCGCAACGCGGGTCACGAGATATGCGCGCAGCGCCTCTGCCGACAGCGCGGCGTCCGGTTTCTTCACGACCACCAGCACCGGGCGCTCGTCCCAGCGTGGGTGGAATATCCCGATCGCCGCCGCCTCCAGCACGTCGGGGTGGCCGATGGCGGCGTTTTCCAGTTCGACCGAACTGATCCACTCGCCGCCCGACTTGATGAGGTCCTTGGTCCGATCGGTCAGCCGCACCGTGCCATCGGACGAGATCGCCGCGACATCGCCGGTATCGAACCAGTCGCCAGCGCCTGCAACGTCCTCCTCTGCCTCGAAGTAGCGTTTGATCGTCCATGGGCCGCGCACTTGTAACGGTCCGCTCGTCTCGCCGTCGTGCGCGGCTTCGAATCTGGGATCGGTCAGCGACATCACGCGCACTTCGCTGCCGTAGACCGGGCGGCCCTGGCGGCTCTTGCATTCGACCTGTTGTTCGAATGTCATGTCGTCCCATTCGGGCGGTTCGTAAGTGACAGTGGCAATGGGCGAAGTTTCGGTCATGCCCCAGGCCTGCACCACGCGTACACCGGCACGCATCAACCGCTCGACCACGCTGGATGGCACAGCCGAACCGCCCGAGAGCGCCAACCGAAACGGCGGCATCGTGCGTCCGGTTCTGTCGAGATGCTCGAACATCGCAAACCAGACGGTGGGAACGCCGCCCACATGCGTGACCTTCTCGTCCGCGATCAGATCGCACAGGACGCTCGGCTCGTTGACCTGGCTATAGACCATCTTCGCGCCTGTCGCGGCGCAGGCCCAGGGCAAGCCCCAGTTGTTGGCGTGGAACATCGGCACCACCGGCAGCACGCAGGAGCGCGGTTCGATCGCCAGGCATGCGGGTTGGATCATCGCCAGCGTGTGCAGCACGTTCGAGCGGTGCGAATAAAGCACGCCCTTGGGATCGCCGGTCGTGCCGCTGGTGTAGCACAGCATACACGGCGCCCGCTCGTCGCCGGCGCCCCATACGGCATCGCCGTCCTCTACCGCGATCCAGTCAGTGAAACTGACGGCGTGGCGGGCATCGTCGAAGCATATGTAATGCTCGATCGTGGGCCAGCGCGCGCGCATTCGCTCGACGATGCGCTGGAACTGGATGTCGTAGATCAGCACCCGGTCGCCCGCGTGGTTGACGATATATTCGAGCTGGTCGTCGAACAGGCGCGGGTTGATGGTGTGCAGCACGCAGCCAGAACCGGTGATGCCAAACCAGCTGGCGAGATGGTGCGCATGGTTCATCGCCAGAGTGGCGACACGCGCGCCCGGGTAGATATCCAGCCGCCGCAGCGCCTGCACCATGCGCAGCGCATCGAAGCGCAGGTCATGCCAGTTGGTTAGTGTCTGGGTGCCATCCGCCCATCGGCTGACGATCTCCCGCCCAGGATGAGCCCGCGCGGCGTGATCGATCAGGCCGGAGACGCGCAGTTCCCAATCCTGCATACCACCCAACATCGAAGCGCTCTCCCGTCGCGGCAATTGCGGGGACTTGTGCACTAAAAAAGCAAAAGAAATTGTAAAATAAGGACAAGACGGTGCCAAGCCGAGCCAAACGGAAAAGTCCGTTTTCGGTGATAAGCAATTCTCATTTCGGTGATCGCGAGCGCCGTACCCTTACAATGTGCAAACGGACCGGTTCATTGCATTCGCGGAGGAGAAAGCGAGGCGCGGCGTACCGCCGTCAGGCCGCCATCGGCACCTTTTCCGGCCCTCGCCGCGCGGTCAGTTCGATGCCCGAAATGCCGGCCACGCTCTGCAATTGCTCGGCAAAGTCGCCGTCCAGCGCGAAGTCGCGGCCGAGGCGCACCTTCTGCTCGCGGCCATTGCCCAAATGCAGGGTGGCGATCACCTCGCCGCTGCCCTTGGGGCCGGGGCGCATCAGCAGGGCAAGTTCCTGCACCGCCTCTACCCGATCGATATCCAGCTTCAGCAACATGCGCGCATCCGCCTTCACTTCGGCCAGAGGACGCCCGCCGCGAATGGTAACGCGCGGAGGCTCGTCCACGCTGGGCGAATCCAGTTCGACCTGAAGCAGGATGCAGGTGCCTTCCTTGGCCCACTTCACGAAGTTCTCGACCAGGCTTTCCTCAAAGCACGAGGCAGAGAAATTGCCCGACTGGTCGGAGAAGTCGGCCATGACGAAGTCCTTGCCGCGCTTGGTCTTGCGCCTCTGCACGCTCTCCACCATCGCGGCCATGACCGCGCCGGTACGTCCGCCCCCGCCGCCGCCCGCCATCAGGCTGGAGTACGTCCGCGCGCCGTTGCCGGTGGCGACCACGCGGTACTGCTCGACCGGGTGGGCGGCGAAATAGAAGCCGAAATTCTCACGCTCCTTCGCCATCTGTTCGATGCGGCTCCACGGTTCCGCGTCGACGAGGCGCAGGCCCTGCTCGGCATGGTCATCGCCGCCGAACAGCGCGGCCTGCGTGGAATTGCGTTCGCGCGAGGAGCGGTCCGCCTCCGCCAGCAGGGTGTCCGCGTTGGCGAGGACCTTGGCCCGGTTCGGCTCCAGCGCATCGAAACCGCCCGCCGCGCCGAGGCTTTCAAGCTGGCGGCGGTTCATCGATCCGGCAGGTGCGCGGCGGAACACATCATCCAGGCTGACGAACGGGCCATTGGCTTCACGCTCTGCGACGATGGCGTCCATCGCCTTTTCGCCGACGTTGCGGATGCCTGCCAGGGCATAGCGCACCGCGTGGCTTTCGGCGGTTTCCTCGACGATGAATTCGGCTTCCGAGCGGTTGATGTCGGGCGGGGCCAGTTCGATGCCGTTGCGGCGCGCATCGTCGACGAAGATCGCCAGCTTTTCCGACTGGTGCATGTCGAAGCACATGGCGGCGGCGTAGAATTCGTGCGGGTAATGCGCCTTGAACCAGGCGGTGTGATACGCGAGCAGCGCATAGGCGGCCGCGTGCGACTTGTTGAAGCCGTAGCCGGCGAACTTGTCGATCAAGTCGAACAGTTCGTTGGCCTTGGCCGCTTCGATGTCGGATTCGCGCTTGCAGCCTTCAACGAAGCGCAGGCGCTGGGCATCCATCTCGGCCTGGACCTTCTTGCCCATGGCACGGCGCAGAAGGTCAGCGTCGCCCAGCGAGTAGCCCGCCAGGATCTGCGCGGCCTGCATGACCTGTTCCTGATAAACGAAAATCCCGTAGGTCTCGCCCAGGATCACCGACAGCTTTTCGTGCGGATACTCGATCGGGGCGAGGCCGTTCTTGCGCTGGCCGAACAGCGGAATATTGTCCATCGGCCCCGGACGGTAGAGCGAGACGAGCGCGATGATGTCGCCGAAGTTGGTCGGCTTCACGGCCGACAGCGTGCGGCGCATGCCTTCCGATTCCAGCTGGAACACGCCCACGGTGTCGCCGCGCTTGAGCAGTTCGTAGACCGCTGGATCTTCCCAGCCCAAAGTTGCAAGGTTGATGGTGATGCCGCGCCGCTGCAGCAGTTCGCCCGCCTTGTGCAGCACCGACAGCGTCTTGAGGCCGAGGAAGTCGAATTTGACCAGGCCCGTATCCTCGACATATTTCATGTCGAACTGGGTCACCGGCATGTCGGAGCGCGGATCGCGGTAGAGCGGCACCAACTGCGCCAGCGGACGATCACCGATGACAACACCTGCCGCGTGGGTGGAGGAGTTGCGCGGCAGGCCTTCCAGCTGCACCGCCAGATCGACCAGCCGCCGCACTTCGGCGTCGTTATCGTATTCGCGGCGGAATTCCGGCACCGGGCCGTCCTTGGTGACGCCGTGCTGCTTTCGACCGTTGATCGTCTCGGTCAGCGTCCAGGGGTCGGTCGGATGGTTGGGCACCATCTTGCACAGGCTGTCGACCTTGCCGTAGCCCATCTGCAGGATGCGCCCGCAATCGCGCAGAACCGCGCGGGCCTTCATCTTGCCGAAAGTGATGATCTGGGCGACGTGGTCCTCGCCGTACTTGGCCTGGACGTAGCGGATGACTTCGCCGCGCCGGGTTTCGCAGAAGTCGATGTCGAAGTCAGGCATCGACACGCGTTCCGGGTTGAGGAAGCGTTCGAACAGCAGGCCCAGCTTGAGCGGGTCGAGGCCGGTGATGGTCAAGGCCCATGCCACCAGCGAACCAGCGCCCGAACCACGCCCCGGACCCACGGGAATGCCGTTTTCGTTCGACCACTTGATGAAGTCGGCAACGATCAGGAAGTAGCCGGGAAAGCCCATGCCAACGATGATGCCCACTTCGAAATCGAGGCGATCAGCGTATTCGAGGAAGTCTTCGGTGACGCCTTTTTCGCGCAAGGCTTCGTAGGCGGCGCGGCGCTCGTCGCCCTTGAGGGCCATGGCCTCGTCGAGTTCGTCGACGGTGACATCCGGCCAGTACGGCGCGAGACGCGACGCAAGGCCGAGGCGCGAATCGTCGGCGAGCATCCGCGCCTCGCCCTCGCGGTCACCGGCGAGGCTGGGCAGCAGCGGCTTGCGCTTGGGCGGTGCATAGGCGCAGCGCTGCGCAACGACGAGGGTATTGGCCAGCGCCTCGGGCAGGTCCGCGAACAGTTCCTGCATGACCGGCATCGGCTTTACCCAGCGCTCGGACGAGGAGCGCGGGCGATCTTCGGCGTCGATCTGGGTGGAGTTGGCGATGCACAGTAGCGCGTCGTGCGCGGCGTGGAAGGTTTTTTCCGGGTACTGCGCCGGGTTGGAGGCGACCAGCGGGATATCGCGGCTGTAGGCGAGCGCGATCAGTTCCTCCTCGCTCTCGTCCTCCTCAGGCTCACCCGTGCGGGTGATCTCGATGTAGAGACGGTCGCCGAACAGCGATTGCAGCGTGTCGCAATAGCTTTCCGCAGCGTCGTATTTGCCGCGCGCGAACAGCCGCGCCAACGCGCCTTCGTTGCCGCCGGAAAGGCAGATCAACCCGTCGGTGTAGCCCCGCAGCGATTCGAGCTGGACGTGGGGGTCAAGCTCCAGCGGGCGGGCAAGGTGGGCGCGGCTGACGTGGTGACACAGGTTGAGCCAGCCCGCTTCGTTCTGCGCGAATAGGGCCAGCCAGTCGATCGGGAAATCCTGGCCCTGCACCGCCGCACCGGGCCGGGCCACGGCGAGGAAGGTGCCGACGATGGGCTGCACGCCCGCGCTCTTGGCTGCCCCTGCAAAGATCGGGGCGCCGTAAAGGCCGTTACGATCGCAGATCGCGGCGGCGGGGAACTTACGCTCCTTGGCCAGCTTGGCGATTGCCTTCGGCTCGATCGCGCCGTCCAGCATGGTGAAGCTGGAGAAGATGCGAAGCGGTACGAAGGGAGAATGAGCCATCGCCCGAATTTAGGCACTGCACCCATAGGCGATCAAGGCCGAACCGGGGAAAAGGCGGGGGATAGCCCCGCCCGTCCCTCAATTTGGCGCGCCTTCTGCGTTTCAGCGCTTCAGGGTGAGCGGATCGCGGCCGGCCCGGGCTTCTCCATCG
>Ga0308165_1003312_pt1 | contig 17485 bp, 16 predicted proteins | sample PhyWR2_FD_201032 | JGI IMG/M metagenome (GOLD analysis project Ga0308165, IMG submission 201032) | Phyllosphere microbial communities from UC Gill Tract Community Farm, Albany, California, United States - DLSLW.R2 | ecosystem: Host-associated > Plants > Phyllosphere > Unclassified | place: USA...
CGCGCAGATTGCCAAGACCGGTTTGCTGGTAGCGCTGTCCACCCCCGAGGCCTTTGGCCAGTACCTGCAGGCCGAAACCAAAAAGCTGCAGGCCCTGGTCAAGAGCGGCGTGCGCATCGAGTTGAACTGAGCCGGAGGCACGGGGGCGGGCTGCCGCATAATCGGCTTTTCGCCATCTTTCTGGACCGCGCCATGCCCCTCGACCGCCATACCCTCGCTGCCAGATTGCTCGCCACTGCGTCTTTGCTGAGCGCACCGGCATGGGCCATCAACAAATGCGTTGATGCCCAGGGCCGCACCAGCTTTCAGGATGAGCCCTGCGCGGCCGGGCAGAAGGCCGAGACCATCACCGTGACACCGTCCAGCCAGGGCATCAACCCGCGCGAGCATGACCGCCCGGTCACCAGCCGCCCGGCGGATAACCCACCGGCGTCCGCACCACCGGCAGCAGCACCCGCGGATGCCCCCGAGCCGCGTCCGGCCGATTGCCCCGATCCCGAGCGCATGAAGAGCATGCAGATCGAAGCCGAGTCGATTGCGCTGCCGCTGCCGATCCGCAAGCAAAAGCGGGCGTCGTTTGAGGCGCTGAAGGCGCGCTGCGGGGGGTAGGCGGCAGCCGTCCGGGCGAGGCTTTTGAGCCCTTTACAAGTAAAAATGGACTGCGCTTGGCAGTCCGTTTTCGTTGACCACGGCTTTTGGCCGCTCAATGGCTGCCAATGGACCGGCGCATTCCGAACGCAAACATTCCCAGCAGCGACGCCAGCAAGCCCAACCCGGCAAAGCTCATAGCAGGCACGGCCTTTATAGAGCTATCCGATATGGGCGGAGGGTTGAAGCGTACGGACGCATCGCAAGGGGCGCGATCTCCAGCACAGCTGGCACCGCTGGGCAAGGTCAGGGTGGCGGTAGTCGTCAGCGCTTGCTGGTTATCCAGAATGGTGGCCTCTACAGTGAACTGCAGCTGGGCGCCAGCGCTCAGATCAATGGCGGTGCTCAAAGCGCCACTGGGCAGCGTGGACGGGCAGGCGCTGGCCTGGCCCGCTCCAGCATTGAGTACGGTGCATGACCAAGTGCCAAAACTCATGCCTGCAGGCACTGCGTCGCTCAGGGTCACGCCGTTGGCGGCGCCTGTCGACATATTGCTCACCGTCACGGTGTAGGGTACCTTGCTGCCATTGGCGGGCAGTGCCTCGGTATCGGCGCTGGTCGTCTTGGTAATGTCCAACACGGCAGGCACCGGCGAGAAGGCCACGCTGGCATCGCAAGGCGTGCGGCCTCCGGCGCAGGTGGCGCCAGGGGGCAGGCTCAGGGTGGCAATGTTGGTGAGCGCCTGCTGGTTGTCCACCACCGTGGCGTTCACTGTGAATGCGAGTTCTGCGCCTGCGCTCAGGTTGAATGTTGCGGAGAGATCGCCGCTGGGCAGCGCAGCAGGGCAAGCGCTCGCAGGTGCAGAACCGGCGTTGATCACGGTGCATGACCACTCGCCAAAACGCAGAGCAGCAGGAGCAAGGTCAGTCAAGCCAACGTTACTGGCCAGGGTCGACGAGGTATTGCTAACAGTGATGGTGTAGGGCACGGTACTGCCGTTGGAGGGCAGCGCATCGGTGCTGACCGATGTGCGCTTGGCGATTTCTAGTTCAGGCGGATTGGCAATGGCTGCTGCACAGGGTCCGCTTGGGTTGTTGAAAGACTTGAGGAAGGCATTGCCGACCTTGCCTTGATTGGCTGACCATCCGCCATTGGGTGTGCTGGAATTGGCCCAACCGATATCGTTGGTTCCAAATACGCAAGCACCGTTTCCCGAATAGGAAGTTGTACTGGGTACCAAGACACCGACCGCTGATGTCGTTCCAGAGTTGACGGGTCCGGCGCCGCTCCCCAAGTACAACGCATTCGCATAAGGAACGTTCGTGTATGGGTAATAGCCAAAACTCAGGGTCAGGCTCGCCAAGGCCGTGAAATCAGCGGCGCCGGTTGCAGCCGTGTTGAGGGAATGGCTGTTCACACCGGCGAAAGGCACGCCATTGCCAAGCGCAGGAGAGGGCGAGTTCAACGAACGGTCCAGCAGTGGCCGTACCTGGTTGGCGTTGGTGGTGTTGATCGTGTCGATAAAAAGTACTGCACCGCGGGTGCGGCGGCTCGCAATAGCGGCTTCAAGTTGGGGCCAGTCGCTGGCGTCAATCGTGGAGTACGCGCTGGCAATGACCACGAGATCGTAACCTGGGGCAAACAACTCATCGGGATTCAAGGGCGCGTTATTGATCAGTTCACTGGAATTGCATGTGACCGTTTTGCTAAGGCCAGAAATCGGATCAGTGACGGATTGCGGCGTGTTGCTGCAAGTTGCCAATGTCAACGGGGCAGCGAACTCTTGAATGATCCCATTCATGTAGTTGTTTTCGGGATCAGCCGGGTTGGCATTGCTGCCCCCCGTAGTAAGGATGAGAATATTCTGTGCTTGCGCTGCACCTGCCAGGCTCAGCCCGAGGGCAAGCGCTAGACTGGATAATAAATTTATACTATTAATCACTGGACCTCCTGCTGTAAATTGCTGTCATTCTGGCACGACTAGTGGCGGACGCTAACTTTTGCTGAGCATCGATGATCACCCGGCACTGGCCGCTGTAGCGAGGGCCAGGCCGAAGGTGCAAATCTCTGGCTATCCGTTGATATAGCTATCTATGCTGCTATAAAAATTTCTGATTCTATAGATGCAGAGCCTATACCCTGCGTCTGGGTTCAATAGGCTGTGAGTGTTGGAATTTGCAGGTTTATGAATCTTTGTTTGCAATTTTTTCCTATCAAAAGTTGCATAAAAGACGAAATGATTTGGGTGGAAAGTGAAAGATGCAACCAGAGGTTCACTCCCCGGCGTGTTGGCGCAAAAAAAAGCGCCTCTGCTGAGACGCTAATGGCATGGCGAACTGACAGCCGCGCGTTTAAACCGCCATCGGCGCCGTCAACGGCGCATGGTGCTGGTAGCCTTCCAACCAGAAGTCCGACGGTTCGACCTTTTCCAGCCATTCGGGCTGGTACTGGCCGGTCACCGCGTAGTCGGGGATGCGGTCCGACAGCACCAGCTTGGGGGATTCAAAGGGCTCGCGCTTGAGCTGCTCCTGCAGCATGTCCAGGTGGTTTTCGTAGATGTGGGCATCACCGATGAAGTAGGTAAACCAGCGCGGTGTGTAGCCACTCAGGCGCCCCATCAGGTGCAGCAGCGCGGCGCCTTCGGTCAGGTTGAAGGGGGTGCCCAGGCCGACATCATTGCTGCGGATATACAGGCACAGCGAGATCTCGCGCTTGCTCTGGTCGACGAGGAACTGGTAGAGCAGATGGCAGGGGGGCAGGGCCATTTCTTCGAGCTGGGCCCAGTTCCAGCCGTGGAAGAGGATGCGGCGGCTGCCCGGGTCGGTCATGATGGTGTCCAGGCACTGGCGCAGCTGGTCGATGGCCTTGTAGAGCACGATCTGGCGCTTGCCGCCTTCGGCCACTTCGCCGATCTGGGTGTAGCCCTTGGCAAGCGCGTCGGCCACCTGGGCCTGGCTGTGGGGCTGGGCCAGGTCGATCAGCTTGTAGGCCGGCCACTGGCGCCATTGCACGCCGTAGACGGGGCCCAGGTCGTCGGCCTCCAGGCGGTAGGGGTTGGCCAGCCAGGCCTGGTTTTCATTGGCGTTCTGGTCCCAGACCTTGCAGCCCAGCGCGCGGAAATCGGCGGCGCTGCGCGCGGCACGCAGAAAACCGACCATCTCGCCGATGGCGGATTTGAAAGCCAGCTTCTTGGTGGTGACGGCCGGAAAGCCTTGCTGCAGATCAAACTTGAGCATGGCGCCGGGCATGCTGAGCGTGCGGATGCCGGTGCGGTTGGTCTGCCAGGAGCCTTGGTCCAGGATGTTCTGGACGAGTTGGAGGTATTGCTTCATGTTCTTCTGGGGCTGTTCGGGGGGCCTGGCCGCATCGCCGCCCGGGGGCGGGCGCCTGGCCCGGCGCGGGCATGCGCGCCAAGGCGGCGGGGCAGGTGGCAAGGCCCAAAGGATGTACTGTACGACGGCCGCGTTGCTTGCGTAGGCCGTAAGGATAAGCGCCTGTGGGAGATACCTGCGATGGCCATTGCCGCGCAAAAATTGGTGTAGGGTGTCGGCTTTGGCGCCCGGGCCCACCGGAGCCGGCGGCACGCCGCCGTGGCCCAAGCCGGTGGGCGCCGGGACATCGACAGTTTGCCGGGCGCAGGAGAGGGCGCTGCAAACGCTGACAAGGACACCGATATGTGGACGATGACGAAGAAATGGGGCCTGGCCCTGGGCGCTGCTGCGGCGCTGGCGCTGGCCGGCTGCCAGACGGCGCCCGCTGGCATGGACCCCAACGGCCAGCAGGCCTGGAACCAGCTGCAGGCCCAGGTAGGCCAGTATCCGCACGATGCCGCTTTCCTGCAGCAGGGCGTGATGGCCGCGCGCATGCAGCACCTGCTGGGTGAGCACCGTGCGGCCTTCATGCAGAACCTGCAGGTGACCGGGCCGCTGAGCAAGCAGGGCTCCGTCTACTACATCACCGGCAACCGCCAGCACGATGGTGGCCAGAATGCCGCCGCCGTGGCCCTGGATGCCAAGAGCAACACCATGCGCATCTGGTGGCTGCAGGACGGCCAGCCCCGCGTGGTGCAGGACCCGGGCGCGGCCTTCTCCTGGCCCAAGGATGTGAACCAGATGATCAGCAACGCGGTGGGCACGCCGGCGTCCTGATCCTTCGGCGCGCAAAAAAACAGGGCGGCACCTCATCGAGGGCCGCCCTGTTTGGTGGTGTGCAGCTTATTTAGCCGCGTGTGACCATTGCATGCGGGTTCATGATGTTCTGCGGGTCCAGCGCGGCCTTGACCGCACGCATCATCGACAAGGCCACCGGCGACTGGTACTGCGGCAGGGTGTCGACCTTGAGCGTGCCGATGCCATGCTCGGCCGAGATGGAGCCGCCAAAGGCGGCGACTGCGTCATAGACGATGTGGTTGACCTCGTGCTCGCGCTCATCGAGGAACTGCTTGGCGTCGACGCCCTCGGGCGCCTGCACATTGAAGTGCAGATTGCCGTCGCCCAGGTGGCCGAAATTGACCAGGCGCATGCCCGGCACCTTGTCGTTGAGCACCTGCGTGGCATGCTCGACAAACTCGGGGATGCGCGAGATGGGCACCGAGATGTCGTGCTTGATGTTGAGGCCTTCCTCGACCTGGGCGAGCGGAATGCTCTCGCGGATATGCCAGAGGTTGTGGGCCTGGCCCAGGTTCTCGGCCACGACGGCATCGAGCACGATTTCCTGCTCGAAGGCGGCTTCCATCAGCGCCTCAAAGCGGCTGCGGGCATGTTCTTCCGATTCGCTGTCGGAGTTTTCCAGCACGACGGCGTAGGGGAAGGCGGGGTTGTCGATAAAGGGCACGCGCAGCTGGGGCATGTGCTTGTCCACCAAGGTCAGCGCAAAGCGGTTCATCACCTCGAAGCCGGTCAGGCCCGCGCCCAGGTACTGGTGGGCCAGCGCCAGCAGGCGCACGGCGGCATCGAACGACGGCAGTGCCGCCCAGGCGGTGAGCTGGCTCGCCGGCATCGGGTAGATCTTCATCGTTGCGGCGGTGATCACGCCCAAGGTGCCTTCGCTGCCGATGAAGAGGTTGCGCAGGTCGTAGCCGGTGTTGTCCTTGCGCAGGCCCTTGAGGCCGTTCCAGATCTCGCCCTGGGCATTGACGACTTCGAGGCCCAGGCAGAGCTCGCGGGTATTGCCATAGCGCACGACCTGGGTGCCGCCGGCATTGGTGCCCAGGTTGCCGCCGATGGTGCAGCTGCCTTCGGCCGCCAGCGACAGCGGGAACAGGTAGCCCTGGCTTTCGCAGCGCTCCTGCAGGGTTTGCAGAATGCAGCCGGCCTCGACCGTGACAGTGAGGTTGTCCTTGTCGATCGCACGGATGGCCTGCATGCGGCCCAGGTTCAGCACCACCTGCTGGCCCGAGGTATCGGGCGTGGAGCCCACGACCAGGCCGGTGTTGCCGCCCTGGGGCACGATGGAGGTGCCGTTGGCCGCGCAGGCCTTGACGACGGCCGCCACTTGCTCGGTCGTGGCGGGGCGTACCACCGCCAGCGCCTTGCCGTGGACGCGGCGGCGCCAGTCCTGTTCGTAGGCGCTCAGGTCGCCCTCGGTAAGCACATGGGCATCGCCCACTATCTGGCGCAAGCTCGCTATCAGGTCGGTCATTGGAGGTCTCAGCAAATGAAAAGAAAAAAGGTCTAGGAAGCGGCGGCCGGCTGGGGCGCCGGGGCCACGGCGCGTTGGCGGCCCCGGATATGCACCACGCAGGCGGCAAACAGCAGCAGGCACAGTGCGATCTCGGCCAGCGCGCACCAGCGGCTGGGCGCGGCATCGCCCCAGGCGCGCACCACGCCTTCGACAAAATACAGCCACACCAGCAGGCTCAGCCAGCGGTAGGTATACATGCGGTGCTTGAGCAGGCCGGCCAGCGGAAGGCACAGCGGCAAGGCCTTGAGCACCAGCCAGGAGCCGCCCGGCCGCAACGGAGCGAGCCACAGCTCCCAGGCCAGGCACAGCACGACGAGGCCCAGCAGCGCCGCCACCGCCAGCCAGCGCGAGTATTGCGCAGCGGCGCCGGCCGGCACAGGCGTTACCAATTCAGGCAGATTTGCCGCAGGATCAGGGGTGGATACAGGCATGGAAATGGCATCATATCGGTATGTACGTAAGTGATGAGAAAAACGCGGCATCTTTGCAGGTGCATCGGCGCCAGGGATGGGCGCTGTGGTGGCAGCAGTTTGCGGCGTTTCCGTGGCGCAATACCGTCAACACCTTGCGCACGCGCTTCGGTGAGGACCGCCTGGGCCTGACGGCCAGCAGCCTGACCTTTACCACGATGCTGGCGCTGGTGCCCTTTTTCACGGTGGCGCTGGCCTTGCTCACCGCCTTTCCTATGTTTGCGACGGTCGAGGCGCAGTTGCAGCGCTGGCTGATCGAGAGCCTGATCCCCAGCACCATTGCGAGCCAAGTGCTGGGCTACATCACGCAGTTTGCGTCCAAGGCCAGCCGCCTGGGCCTGGCCGGGCTGAGCTTTTTGCTGGTGACAGCGCTGGCGCTGATCCTGACGATGGACCGTACCCTGAACAACATCTGGCGCGTGCGCCAGCTGCGGCCGCTGGGCCAGCGGGTGCTGATCTACTGGGCGGCCATGTCGCTGGGCCCGCTGGTGCTGGCCTCCAGCCTGGTGCTGACCTCGTCGGTGGTGGCGGCCTCGCGCAGCGCCTTTGGCGAGCTGCCGTACCTGATCCGGCTGGCCTTTGATTCGCTGGAGTTTGTGCTGCTGGCATCGGGCGTGACCGCGATGTACCGCTATGTGCCCAACACCCATGTGCGCTGGCGTGATGCGCTGGCCGGCGGCCTTTTCGTGGCCGTGGGCATCGAGGTGGCCAAGAAGGTGCTGACCTTGTACCTCGTGCATGTGCCGACCTATTCGACGATCTATGGCACCTTTGCCACTTTGCCGATCTTGCTGATCTGGATCTATGTGGCCTGGGTGATCGTGCTGCTGGGCGCGGTGGTGGCTGCCTACCTGCCCAGCCTGCTGGCAGGCGTGGCGCGGCTGCCGCTGGCGCAGAGCTGGGATTTTCAGCTGGCGCTGGAATGCCTGCGCGCGCTCAACCTGATGCGCTACCAACCCGAAAAGGGGCTGTACCTGCACCAGCTTGCGACCCGACTGCAGGTGGAGGATGTGCAGCTGCATCGCGCACTCGATGTGCTGTGCCAGCTCGACTGGGTGGGCGCTGTGGTGGATGTCGATGAACGCCGAACCGGCACGGGTGCGCCCGAGAGCCAGCATGACATGCGCTATGTGCTGCTGATCGAGCCTGCGCAGACCCTGGCCGCGCCGCTGGTGGCTGCGCTGATGCTCGATCGCAATGAAGCCACTGAGCCGCTGTGGTGGCACAGCGGCCTGGACCAGATGGTGCTGATTGCGCTGCTGGAGCGCCGCCAGTGGCTGCCTGATGCGGCACCGGAGCCCGAGTTGCAAGCGCCAGCGCAGGCGCTGGAGTCGGGTGATGAGGGGGGCCAGGCCGTGCCAGCCAAGGCCTGAGCGTTGTTTCAGGGGCCGGAGGTGCTGCGTCCTTCAGACCGCTTGCTGGCTTGGCTGCGCCGGCCGCCACCTGCGCCCGCTTGCGCGGAGGGGCGCTACACGCCCTTCAGTGGACGGCGAAGCTGGCCTCGTTGAATGCCAGCCGCTGGCGCGCCAGCGCCACCATGTCGGCGGGGTAGCAGCTGAAGGCGGTCAGTGCGCTGTCGTCGAGTTCATACAGCACCACCAGCGCGGCGACCTCCCAGGCCCAACGCGGATGGTGTTCGCCCATGCCGATCAGCCGGCCAATGGCCGCCAGCGCGGGGTGGGGCTGGCTGCTGTAGTGTTCTTCCAGATAGTGCTGCAGTGGCGCGGTGCCCAGCTCGGTCTGCTCGAAGAAGGCGGCCAGATCGGCATAAGGTTTGGGACAGAACACCTGGGCGGAGGCCTCGTCCTTGTCGCAGGCGACGGCGCTGAGGTAGTCGAGCAGGCAGTCACAGCGGTTGCCCAGCAGCCGTTTGACGATGCCCGGGATCAGTTCCTGACGCTCCAGCAGGATCGGCAAAGCGAGCAGCTGCACAGCAGCCGGGTAGTTGTTGGAGGCGGGGTTGAACGGCTGCACCGCCTGCGCAGGCGTGGCCGCAGCACTGCGCATGAAATCCGCGTATTCATTGCACCAGTGCAACACGTGCTCGAACAGACCTTCCATCGCACGCGGGGGCAGGCCACGGCTGTAGGCCAGGTCCAGCAGCGCCAGCGACTGCAGCGCAGCCCGGCACCAGCCGGCGCGCGCTGCGCGCTGGCTGTCGGCGTCCAGATCCTGCACGTCCAGACCGTAGTAGCCATGGCTGGAGAATTCATGCAGGCTTGACAACTGGTCCGCCCAGGTCTCCGCCCAACGCTCCAGGTCCATGTCCACGCGTGGCCGCAACAGGTGCCAGGGTTGCGCCTGGCAGTGCTGCAGCAAACAGGGAAGGGCCTTGTATTGCATAAGTCGTATGTATCCGGTCTGCAGCTTTTCAGATGCAGCTGTCTGGGCCTCCATCGGCCTAGTGGATAGGCTAACGCATTTGCTGCCTAGAATGCGGCATTTTCTGCGGAGGCTTACGCCTTCTTACGCCAGATACATACGGGATAGACTGCTATAAAAACAAAAGCAATCACACCATAGCAAAACTGGTGGCGCCATCGGGAGCGGCTCTTGTTGCGCCGCAGCATTTCCTCAGGCGGCGCGCTGGGAGGCGGGCCGGGCCTGGAGAAAATCATGGATGGCGAACAAGGTCTCATCGGGCGACTCGGTCATCTGGTTGTGACCGCAGGGCACCATGCGGACCTGCACCTGCTTGCCGGCCGCCTGGGCTGCATCCACGAGGCTGCGCGCGGCGCGGGCGGGAGTCATCTGGTCCTGCTCGCCCAGCACGAACAGCACCGGGCAGGCCAGCGCGGCCATGGCGGCCTGGCCGTTGCGGTAGCTGTCGCAGGCGACAGAACCGGTGTGCAGCAGGTTGGTATCGCTGTTGCTCGCCTGCACGCGGCGGGCCAGCGCCATGCCTGCGCCAAACACCCAGCTGCCGGCACCCGAAGGGGGGGCCAAGGTCGCGCGCGAGAAGGTCTGCACCATGCCAATGGCCTGGTCAGTGGCGTTCAACGCTTGCTCCAGCAAGGCGGGCGCAACCTTCATCGGATCGGCAGTGCCGACCAGCACCAGGTGGCTGATGCGTTCGCCCAGGCGTGCGGCCGCTTCCATCGCAATCAGGCTGCCCCAGCTGTGGCCGATGAGGGCGGCGCGCTCCAGCCCGGCGGCATCGAGCAGCTGGGCGATGGTGCCGGCGGCCTGCTCCACAGTCTGTGGCGCGGCGCCACCGCTCTTGCAGTGCCCCGGCAGGTCGATGGCCAGCACATTCCAGCCATGGTTGGCGAGGTAGCGGCTTTGCAGCGCCCAGACGCTGTGGTCGCACAGCACGCCGTGGATGAAGATGGCAGTGGGCTGGTTGGCATTGAGCGCCTTGCCGCCGGTGTAGGCATACAGGTCGGCACCTTGAACTTGGATTCGCATGTCTGTGCTCCGATGGTCTAGATGTCTGCAATCAGCCGCTTGCCCAGGCTCACGGTGTGGTCGTCGCTGTAACCCAGGCTTTCATAGAAGGCGATGACGGCCTCGTTGCCGGCACGCACCTGCAGGTTGAGCTTGGGGCAGCCCAGCGCCGTCAGCTCGGCCTCGGCGCGCTGCATCAACTGGCGCGCATGGCCCTGGCGCTGGTGCTTGGGGTGCACGGCCAGGTAGTTGATCCAGCCCCGGTGGCCGTCATAGCCGACCATGATGCTGGCCATCACTTCGCCCTGGTCATCGACACCGACCCAGAACAGCTCGGGCGAGACGCTGAGCTTGCGCGCGATGTCCTTGTGCTGATCATTCCAGGGGCGGGTCAGGCCACAGTCGTTCCACAGCTGCACCACTGCTGGCGCATCCTGCGATGCATAGACACGGATTTCCATCATGCGGCCTTCTCTGCGGCCTTGAGCGCGCGCTTGAGGTCGTCGATCAGGTCGTCGGCATCTTCGAGGCCGATGGACAGACGGATCGTGCCCTGGCTGATGCCCGCTTGCGCCAGCGCATCGTCGTGCATGCGAAAGTGCGTGGTGCTGGCCGGGTGGATGACCAGCGATCGGCAGTCACCGACATTGGCCAGGTGGCTGAAGACCTTGAGCGTCTCGATGAACTTCTTGCCCTGGTTGCGGTTGCCGGCAATGTCAAAGCTGAACACCGAGCCCGCGCCGCGCGGCAGCAGCTTCTGCGCCAGCGCGTGGGAGGGGTGGCTGTCGAGCAGGGGGTGGCCCACGCGGCTGACCAGCGGGTGGCTGGCCAGGAATTGCACCACCTTTTCGGTATTGCGCATATGGCGCTCCATGCGCAGCGGCAGGGTTTCGATGCCTTGCAGAATCAGCCAAGCGCTGTGCGGGCTCATGCAGGCACCAAAGTCGCGCAGGCCTTCACGCCGTGCGCGCAGCAAGAAGGCGCCGGTCGTCGATTCTTCGCTGAACACCATGTTGTGAAAGCCGTCATAGGGCTCGGTCAGCTCGGGGAAGCGGCCAGACTTCTCCCAGTCAAAACTGCCCCCATCGACCACGATGCCGCCGATGACGGTGCCGTGGCCGGAGAGGAACTTGGTGGCCGAGTGGTAGACGATGTCGGCGCCATGCGCAAAGGGCTTGATCAGCCACGGCGAGGTCAAGGTGGAATCGACCAGCAAGGGTACGCCGGCCTCATGGGCGATCGCCGAGACCGTGGGGATGTCCAGCACATCGAGGCCGGGGTTGCCGACGGTCTCGCCAAAGAACAGCTTGGTGTTGGGCCGCACCGCAGCGCGCCAGCCATCGATATCGCCGGGTTTGACAAAGGTCGTCTCGATGCCGAAGCGGGCCAGCGTGTAATGCAGCAGGTTCTGGCTGCCACCATAGAGCGCGGTACTGGCGACGATATGGCTGCCCGCACCCATCAAGGTCGCAATCGACAGGTGCAACGCGGCCTGGCCGCTGGCTACTGCAATGGCGCCTACGCCGCCTTCAAGTGCCGAGACACGCTGCTCCAGCACCGCATTGGTGGGGTTGCTGATGCGGCTGTAGACATGGCCGGGCCGCTCCAGATTGAAGAGGCTGGCCGCGTGGTCGCTCGACTCGAAGACGAAGGACGTGGTCAGGTGGATGGGGACGGCACGGGCGCCGGTGGCAGGGTCCGGCTGGGCGCCGGCGTGCAGACTCAGGGTGTCAAAGCCGGGATCGGTATAACCGGGCATGGCGTATCTCCGCGATGTTGTCGTTCTGGACGGGCATTGTCGGCTATATTTAGCAGACCCGGATTGGCAGGCCTGTCGCCGATGCGTTTGCATGCAGGCGGGTCCCACCCGCATCGGAGAACGGTACAAGGAGACACCCATGAAAGTCAGCGATATCCTCCGCCTCAAAGGCAACACCCTCTACACGGCCAGCGTGAATGACCCTCTGGGCGACGCGATCCAGACCATGGCAGAGAAGGACATTGGCTCGCTGGTGGTGATGGAGCACGGCGACGTCGTGGGCATGTTGACGTTCCGCGAGGTGATCGTCGCCATTGTCAACAACGGCGGTACCGCTGGCAGCATCCTGGTGCGCAGCGTGATGGATGACGCACCTTTGACCTGCACGATGGAGACCGACATGGACGAGGTGCGCCGCATGATGCTGGACCGCCATGCGCGCTACATGCCGGTGATGGACAAGAAGATGCTGATGGGGGTGATCAGCTTCTACGACGTGGCCAAGGCCGTCGTCGACAGCCAGAACTTCGAGAACAAGATGCTCAAGGCCTATATCCGCGACTGGCCGGTGGAAGGCGAGACCGATTCCTGATGCACCGCCGGCGCAGCTTGCGGTGCGCCGGTTCTGCTCAACACCTGCAACACGGGCGGCCTGCGAGGCCGCTTTTTTGCGCCTGGGCTTGGGTGCCGGTCAGAAACGGATGATCCGCCCGGGGATGCTGCTGACAGGGTTGCCGGTGGAGCCAGGGTCCGCCCGCTGGGGTGCGGTGTCAGCCGGCAGACCCACATACTGCGCGCGGGGCCGGATCAGCTGGCCGCTGGCGCGCTGCTCGAGCGCATGGGCCAGCCAGCCTGCCGTGCGGCCCAGTGCAAACAGCACAAAGGCAGTGCCCGCTGGCAGGCCCAGGCCGCGCTGGATGGCCACCAGCGCATAGTCCAGACTGGGGTGCAGGCCGGTGTGGCGGTGGACGCTGGCCAGCAAGGCGCTGCGGGCCGCATCGGCAGGCAGCAGGCGCAGCAGCCGCTCGCTGCGCGGGTCGCCGGCCGGGTAGAGCGGGTGGCCAAAGCCTGCGCAGTAGTGGGGGCTGCCGTTGATGCGGGTGTCGGCCAGCGATTGGGCGAGCGAGGGCGGCAGCGTGCCGTCGGCCTGCGGCGCCGCATGCCAGTCGTCCCAGTGCCGGTCGATCACCGCCGTCATGCCGCCGTGCAGCGGGCCGCTGAGTGCCGCCAGGCCGGCGCCGAGGCTGGCATGCAGGCTGGCGCCTGTAGAGGCCACCACGCGGGCCGCAAAGCTGGAGGCATTGAGCTCATGGTCGGCGCAAAGCACCAAGGCCTGGCGCAGGGTGTCTTCGCCCGCTGCATCCACTTGCCAAAGGGCTGCGAGCTGCTGGTGGATGAGCCCGCCGGCCGCAGATGATGCCGTATCCGTGGCTGGCCACCCGGTCAGCACCCCCAGCATCTGCTGCAGTAGCGGCCCAGGCCAGCCGGGATGGGCCAGCGTGGGCTCGCCAGCAGGCAGACTGTGCCAGGCGCGCAGTGCCTGCTCGGGCGGGCGGGGTTGTGGCACGGGCTGTGTGGCGGCTGCTGTGACTTCGGTGCCTGTCCTGCCTGCAGTGCCTGGCATGGGTGCGCTGGGGGGTGCTGCCGCGATGGGCTGGTCCAGCAGCAGCGCAGCCGTGTCCTCCAGGCTGGCATGCTGCGCCCATTGCAGCGCATGGCGGCCCCGGTAATACAGCTGGCCCTGGCTGACCTGGGTGATGGCCGAGCGCAGCACCGGTGTGCCCCAATCCAGCGTGGAGCGGGCCAGCTGCGCGGGGTTGCGTACTGCTTGCCGCTGGCGCGCCAGGCGCTGCACATCGATACGGGCATAGACATGGCCGCGCGTGCCCGGTTGGCTGTGCGCCCGCAGCAGCCCCCGGCTCACATAGGCATAGAGGCTGGCGCGCTGCACGCCCAGCATCGCGGCGGCCTGCTGGCTGGTGAGCCAGGGGCTGTCGTTGTCGGCAGGCGGGGTGGGGGCGGGGTATGCGGGGACCATGGGCCATGCTACTGCAGTGCGGGGTCACTAGGGGGCCTTTGCACAACCCTCGCCGAATGGGATGGACGTGGATCGCCCGACACCGCGCTCAGACCACGGCAAGGAGTTCTGCAGAGGGCCCCTTATATGTACCGGCCCAATCAAGATTGACCCGAGGGGACGCCGGGTATGCAATGGCGCCCATGTGCCAACCAGGAGAACGCCTTGCACGCTTTTAGCAACCACACCGCCACCAGCCACACCCTGGCGCAGCTGCCGCTGCATGCCGCCATCCAGGCCAGCGTGCACACGCTGTGGCAGCAAGCGGGTCTGCCAGCGCAGGCTTTGCAGCCAGGCGCTCTGGTGCTCAGCGGCGACGGCACGGCCTACCCGTCGAGCTTTTGCATCGATGTGGCGGCCCCGGCGGCAGTGGCTGCCAGCGGCCTGGCCAGCGCCTGGATCGACCAGCACCGCCAGCAGCTGCCCATGCCCCCGGTCAACGTGGATGTGGGCCATGTGCTGGCCGAATGCAGCGGATATTTCACGATAGATGGCGAGCAGCCCAACCTGTGGGCCCCCATTTCGGGCCTGTATGCCTGCGGCGCCGATCTGGGCGAGCCGGGCTGGCTGCGCATCCATGCCAATTTCGACCACCACCGCGATGGCGTGCTGCGGCTGCTGGGCCTGCCCACCGGCGCAGCCACTCCGCGCCAGGCGGTGGCCGATGCGCTCAAAGGCTGGACGGCGCAGGCGGTGGAAGAGCGGGCCGCAGCGCTCGGTCTGGTGGTGGCAGCCGCCCGCAGCCCGCAGGCCTGGCAGGCCCACCCCCAAAGTGCCGCGGTGGCAGCGCAGCCCCTGGTGTCCATCACGCCGCTGGACAGCGGCCAGCCCGCCGCAGCCCGTGACTGGCCTGCGCCTGCCCGGCACCGGCCGCTGGATGGCCTGCGCGTGTTCGACCTGACCCGCATTCTGGCCGGACCCGTGGCCGCCCGCAGCCTGGCCGCGCAAGGGGCCGATGTGCTGATGGTCAATGGCCCGGGCCTGCCCAATATCGACGCCATTGCCGATATGAGCCGGGGCAAGCGCTCGGCGTTGCTGGACCTGAAAACCCCGGCAGGCCAGCGCACCATGGCCGCGTTGCTGGGCCAGGCCCATGTGCTGCTGCAAGGCTACCGGCCTGGCGCGCTGGACGCGCTGGGGCTGGAGCCGCAGTCTGTCGCCCGGCTGCGGCCCGGCATTGTGTATGCCAGCTTGTCGGCCTATGGGCGCAGCGGCCCCTGGGCCGACCGGCGTGGCTTTGATTCGCTGGTGCAGACGGTTTGCGGCATCAATTGGGCCGAGGGCCAGGCTTTTGGCAGTGCGGGGCTGCGGGCGCTGCCGCTGCAGCTGCTGGATTACAGCGCGGGATTTTTGCTGGCCTTTGGCATCCAGGCGGCCTTGTACCGCCAGGTGACGCAAGGCGGCAGCTGGCATGTGCAGGTATCGCTGGCGCGCGTGGCGCAGTGGCTGCAGTCCATGGGCCAGCGGCCAGTAGCCGCTGCGCCGGCACCGGCCGCTGTACCGCCGGAAGCCTATCTGGAAACGATGGACACCGGCTTTGGCCGGCTGCGCGCGGTGCGCCACAGCGCGGTGCTGCAGGGCCTGCCCAGTGGCTGGCCCCATGCCGGCCAGCCGCCCGGGGGGGACCAGCCCTGCTGGTGAGCCCTGCGGGGCTGTGTGGGGCACTGGCATCAGTGATAATGGCGGGCTATGAGCGGCAATACCTTCGGCACCTTATTTACTGTTACCAACTTTGGCGAATCCCATGGCCCGGCGATTGGCTGCGTGATTGACGGCTGCCCGCCGGGCATGGCGTTGAGCGAGGCAGACATCCAGCAGGATCTGGACCGCCGCCGCCCCGGCACCAGCAAATTTGTCACCCAGCGCAATGAGCCCGACAGCGTGGAGATTCTGTCGGGCGTTTACGAGGGCAAGACCACAGGCACGCCGATTGCGCTGCTGATCCGCAATACCGACCAGCGCAGCAAGGACTACTCCAATATTGCGCAGAGCTTTCGCCCGGGCCATGCCGACTATGCCTACTGGCACAAGTACGGCATCCGCGACCCGCGTGGTGGCGGCCGCTCCTCGGCCCGGCTGACGGCACCTACCGTCGCGGCCGGCGCCGTGGCCAAGAAGTGGCTGAAAGAGAAGTTCGGCACCGCGTTCCGCGCCTGCATGCTGCAGGTGGGCGAGGTGGCCCTGCCGTTCGAGGACTGGGCGCATGTGCCCAACAACCCGTTTTTTGCACCGGTGGCCGATGTCAGCCGCTATGAAGACTATATGGATGCGCTGCGCAAGGCGGGCGACTCCTGCGGCGCGCTGATCCGCGTGCAGGCCAGCGGTGTGCCGGTGGGCCTGGGCGAGCCGCTGTATGACAAGCTCGATGCCGACATCGCCTACGCGATGATGGGTCTCAATGCCGTCAAGGCGGTGGAGATCGGCGCTGGTTTTGACAGCGTGGGCCAGCGTGGCACCACGCACGGTGATTCGCTCAGCCCCCAGGGCTTTCGCAGCAACAACGCTGGCGGCATTCTGGGCGGCATCAGCACCGGGCAGGACATCGAGATCCGGATCGCCATCAAGCCGACCAGCTCGATCATCAGCCCCCGCGAGTCCATCGATACCGAGGGCAACAGCACCGAAGTCATCACCAAGGGCCGGCACGACCCCTGTGTGGGCATCCGCGCCGCACCGATTGCCGAAGCCTTGCTGGCCATGGTGCTGATGGACCATGCGCTGCGCCACCGCGCGCAGAACAGCGATGTGCAGCTGGATGTGGGCCCGATCGCTGCGGAGGCGCCGCAGTCCTGACGCGCAGGGGCCGGACCGGCACCGGTCTGGCGCACCCACGAAAAAAAGCGAACCCTGGGGTTCGCTTTTTTTATCGCTCAGTCCTTTTTACGGGCGCTGTCTTTTTTGGCCGGCGGCGGCGGGGTGGTCACCTCGTCGACGATGGACTTGAACTGGTCAATGTCCTCGAAGCTGCGGTAGACGCTGGCATAGCGGATGTAGGCCACCTTGTCGAGCTTTTGCAGCTCGGCCATGACCAGCTCGCCGATCAGATGGGTCTGCACCTCGCGCGCACCCAGGGTGCGCAGCTTGTCTTCGACATGCTCGAGTGCCATGTCCACCTTGTCAATGGGGACCGGGCGCTTGCGCAGCGCCAGGCTGAAGGAGCCGCGCAGCTTGCTGCGGTCATAGTCGATGCGCCGGCCGTCCTTCTTGACGATCACCGGCAGGCTGACTTCGGGGCGCTCGTAGGTGGTGAAGCGCTTTTCGCAATGGCCGCATTGGCGCCTGCGCCGTACAAAGCCGCCGTCTTCTGCAACACGGGTCTCCACCACCTGGGTATCGGGATGGCTGCAGAAGGGGCATTTCATAGGCGCGGGCGCTGCTCAGATCAACGGTAGACGGGGAAACGTGCGGTCAGGGCATTGACCTTTGCGCGCACGGCAGCGATATTGGCCTCGTCACGGGGGTTGTCCAGCACGTCGGCGATCAGGTTGGCGGTCAGGCGCGCTTCTTCGTCCTTGAAGCCAC
>Ga0308165_1003316_pt1 | contig 17468 bp, 17 predicted proteins | sample PhyWR2_FD_201032 | JGI IMG/M metagenome (GOLD analysis project Ga0308165, IMG submission 201032) | Phyllosphere microbial communities from UC Gill Tract Community Farm, Albany, California, United States - DLSLW.R2 | ecosystem: Host-associated > Plants > Phyllosphere > Unclassified | place: USA...
TTTATTTTTCCGGCAGAGGTCCACACACCGGATTGACAGGAAAGTATGGCACCAGTTGCATCACGGCTTACCAGCCCGTTTGGTGAGCAACCGGCGCCCGCCGTGTTGACTCCATCGAGCTGCAGAACCTCACCGGTGGACAGTCGTCCATCGGCACGCACACTTCCTCCACGTACCTGACCACCTGTGTAAATATTTTTGTTATTAACAGCCCGAACCCAGTCATCATCGGACATATAAAAACCACCGCCATGTGTTTCATCCAGCCAGCCTTTCCCGTCCCGCGTAATGAACCAGCCATTATTCGAACGGATATCGTTATTGGCTGTAATGGTATTGCCGGCGGTAACATTTGCCCCTGCAGTGACGTTCTGTCCCGTGACCGTGCCGCTTGCGGTCATATTGCCACCGGCTGTCACGTTGCCACTGAACGTCCCCGTTATGGCCTTGACTGTACCGGTATTGTTGAGGTTGTTGCCGCCCATATCGATGCTGGTATGCATGGTATTAAGATCGGGCTTGCCGGTGACCGAAAAACGGTAAAGGCGGTCACTTTCGCCGCGTGCTACCCCCAGTTCATCCGCAGTCAGCAGTGTGGCAATATGACCCTGAGTGCTGCTGACACCAAACTGAGAGAGAGGAACGGTCCAGCTCCCCATTGCACCGGTGGCGATACCCGACGTCCAGATGTACCCCCCCATGCCGGCAGTGATATCCATTGATATCTGACGCAGAGCGAGAAACGGCAGCGCAGAGCCGTTCTGGGTGTAGACCATCGCCTGTAGCTGGTCGGTGTTGGTGGTATTGCGTATCACCGCAGCGGTATAAGCCTGACCGTCAATGGTGGTCTCACTGAAGCCCTGCTCCAGAAAACCGGTATTTTTCAGCATAGTGGGTGTAACAATGACCGGCGCGGTGGTGCTGGCACTGGCGAGCAGCGTATCGTAATAACGCCCGGTATAACTCTTTACGGCTTGCGTGAAACGGGATACTTGCGCGGAAGTGTTCATCCAGGTCCGTTTCTGCATCCAGTCACTGATAAGCGAATATCCCCATACGCTGACCAGCAACAGAATTATTAAAGCCGCACCCGCGCTGAGAATAGCCCAGCCACGATCGATTGTTTTTGTTGAGTTCACTGGCATCACCATGTAATAAGCGGCTGATAAAGTTTAAGAAGCGTCACTGACATCGCACCGGCACACAGCCAGGGCCCCATCGGCCCACCCTCGCTGAAGCGACGGACTGATAACTGCCACAGCACAAAAAACATTACACCGGTCAGCAGGGCATAAAGCCCATCGGTTCCACCGAGCCATGCGGCAATGGCACCTGCCAGCCACACATCGCCAAGCCCCAGACACTCGCGACCATGAATCTTCGTTGAGCCATATCGCCAGCCGCCGAATATCAACATCGCGATGACCGCAGACAGGAGATGTTCCGTAAACCCCGGGTGCAGAAGTGCGGCAGCAAGCCCCGCAGTAAGGCAGCTCACCGTCATTTCCCGGGGCAACAGTCCCGTCAGCGCATCGGTAAGCGTCATTCTGAAAAGAAACAGGCTGATAAAAAATGACAGCAGGCGCGCCATCGCCGGTGCGGGGGCCAGCAGCATGACACTGACAGCAGCGGCATACAGCCAGACTATCGCCGGAGGCACAGGAGTACTGCGCCCGTTCCAGTTACCCGATGTCACCAGGTTAATACTGACGAGGCTCCCCATAAAATTAAACAAACCGAGGCTCAGTGGAAAAAGGATGCCGAGCGTTGGCCACGGCATACTCAGCGTCAGCAGCGTCACAGTCTGATCCCCCGTTCTTTCAGTAAAAGGCGCCGGTAAATGGCATAAATCCGGTTGGCGTAGGATTCGCGCGTTTCATGGCGATCCTGACGAAAACCGGCGTTGTAAGAACCCAGACAGTTCCAGCTGATGCCGCATACCTGAAAATGTTTCGCCAGAATCCATGTACCAATCTGCACATTGAGACAGGGATGGGTCAGCAGATCCTGTGGACTGCTGATAACCCCCTGCGCTATCAGCCCCGGGATGTGTGAGGAATTGACCTGCATCAGCCCGTAATCAGTGCTGAGCGCACGACCGGTCTTTTTATCGCGGTTAACATTCGTAATCCCCGGACGCAGACTACTTTCGCCGGTGGCAATCGCCTGAATCAGCAGCGGATCGATGTGGTACTTTGCCCCTGCTGCGTCAAAGCAGAATGCCCCCGCGCGGGGGCTGAGCAGGATAAACAGCAGGAGTGCAGTCAGGCGCAGCATGTCATCAGCCGTTGTGCGTGAAGACCAGGGTGTTGTTACCCGTCATGCCTGTGTCAGCGGTACAGGCTTTGCCGGCATCTTCGGCGCTGACCAGGCCATCGCTGTAGTCGGTGCTGTTGATGTTGATGGCACTGAATGCGCCACCGGAGCCGAGCTGAGTAGCAATGGAAATACAGTCGGCCTGCGGCACTTTCTGCGTGGTGACGGAGAAACCATTATTGAATCCATTTGATGCCACCGGTGCCATGACAACCTGGCCGCCATAGCTGTTCCACATCGTCGCCGTGCCGGAACTGGCCGTCCCCTGAATAGTCCATCCAGCCTTCGGCGCGCCCCCCTGCTGGATAAGCGTACCGGTCATGGTGGTGCCACTGGTAAAGTTATACCCACCCTGGGTTTGCTTGAGCTGCTGGGCATTGGTCACAACGGTCTGGATATTTGAGGTTTCCACCGCAACAGACTTTTTGCCTGAGAGACTCCAGACAAGCGCCCCGACAATACAGATGACGATAACCGTAAACAGGGCAATGCTGCCGTGCTCAAGGATGCCCCAGCCCCGGTCTGGCTGGCGCTGGTAATAATGTGATGTCTGAGATGACATAGTCGTTCCTTAATGTATGTTGAAGGTGTTCATGTCCTGAATCTGCATCACCATCAGCAGGATGAGTAAGAAGAAACTCATAATCAGAACGAGAGAAAAGAGTTTGGTAACGTTTGCCCGCCGGGCCACACGCGTCAGCGCCTGTTCGAGCCAGCGGTCGGCATAGTTAGTGATGAGTGATGCAGCACTGTTGCCTTTATCCAGCAGAGAGAGGTAGTTCACCGCCTCGCGGCTGGGGAAGTCGTAACCGCTCTGGCGCAGCGCCATGCCCAGAGAGTTACCGACGCTCATACACTCCATTGCACCTTCGATACGCTCCTGCAGCCAGGGCGGAGCGAACTCGTTCAGGATCTGCAGCGCCTTGAGCTCCTGCACGCCGGCACCCAGCAGGGCCCCGATATTCATCAGGAACACCGCCCCCTGCAGATCTTTATAAACCGACCAGGGCAGCAGATAGTCGGCCAGACGACGCAGTTTTCCCCGCCAGCGCGGTAGCGACCAGAACGCCAGAATGACTCCCCCGACAGCGGCACCCGCTGTGGTCACCCCCCATTTATCCGTCCACTGTGCCACGCCGTTCATCAGCCCGAGTGCACCGGTCCAGCGTGCCGGGTCAGACATTTTGCTTAAGGTGGGCACTAGTGCCATGTTGTTGGCCAGCAGCAGCCCCGTGCTCAGCAGGGCCAGCGCTGACGGAAAGACCGAGGCAAAAACCACCTGACCGAGGATGCGCCGGCGGGCGACAATCAGCTTGTCAGCCTGCATCAGCGCGCCGGGAATATTGCCGGTTTCCATCCCCGCGCTGATAAGCGCTGCCTCTTCATAAGGTGCCCAGGCAGCAAGCACATCCTGCAGGGAGCGCCCCTCACGGTTGTCCTTAACCCCTTCCAGGCAGTCCTGTACCAGCTCATGATAGGGGTGCCATCGCTGACCAAAGTCGGTATGCACCTCGCCTATCATGGTCAGCGCCTCTTTCAGCGGTTTGCGGTTTTCCAGCAGGAAGCGCAGGGTTTCGTAAAACGGCTGGCGATACTGCCCGGTGAAGGTGGCCCTGACCAGGCGATACCGCAGCATTTCCGCCAGCGACATATCACGCTCAGGCGAAAAACGTGTCTTAACCGACATTTGGCACCTCACACTGCATGATGTCGTCCTCGTCCAGCGGACAGATAAGATCGCCTTCCACCGGATCAACGCGCCCCTCCGCGAGATAACGCAGCAGATGCATACGGCGGGTGATCCCCCCCTGGTTTACCCAGTACTGACGGGCAACGGCCGGGCCGTGAGACAACCAGAGCTGCATCAGTCGGGCATCCGTCCGGACCACCTCGGCAATGGCCGTGCGACCGGTTACGCCGCGGCTGACGATGCGGCCGGTCAGCGGCACCGTTTTCTGGCAGTGAGGACAGCCCTCGTGATTACGGAAGAAAAGTTTGCTTGTGTCGCACACCCCCTCCACGGTGCAGTATTTTTCCAGGCGCGCGCGGGTTTCGCCGTCAAGTTCAGGCGCTTTCACCTGCCAGGGAATACGGCATTTTTCACACAGCAGCGGCACCAGACGCTGGCCTATCAGGCCGGTAATGAGTGCGGCATCCGCCAGAAGGTGGCGGTCAATGCCGAAGTGCTCCATACGGCGCAGGGAACCGATGGGGCTCTGGGTATGAAGGGTCGAGAACAGCGCATGGCCGGTTTCACTGGCGTAAATGGCGGCGATGAGGGAATACAGGTCACGCATTTCGCCGTTCAGGATGGCATCCGGATCGAGACGCAGCGCGGAGGCGTTGGCGTTACTCCAGGCGCGGCTGATGGCCTCCGGCGAGTTGTCAGCTGGCATGACGGGGGTCTGGATGGCGCCGGGGATACGTCCCTCCGGCGGGTTTTCCAGCGTCAGCAGGCGCTTTTTTCCCCCGGTCAGTTTCAGCCAGATATCGCTGAACACACGCAGCGTGGCGCTTTTGCCGGAACCGGTAGGCCCGGTCAGCAGCACCATGCCTTCCGGCAGGCGCAGGATCTGCATAATGAGCGTTATCTGCTCCGGCAGAAAACCCAGTTGCGGCAGCCCGGGAATGTTATCGCCGTCATCAGGAATGAGTCGCATGACCACAATAAGCCCGTCGGGCGTGGGGCGGTGTTCATAGCGGGCGCCATACAGACCGGCACGGCGGGCAAACTTCGCATCGATGCGCCCTGACTGCTCGCGGCCGGCAAAAAATGACTGCTCGCGTACGTCGCACATGGAAAGATAGGAGGTGGAGGCCAGCGTCATTCCCTCCACATCTTTCACTTCATCCACCACTTCCAGTTCGCCGTGAATGCGCAGCTGGACGATACTGAGCTTACGGTCGGCGCTGATTTCAATATGGATATCAGACGCACTGAACTCGTTCCCCAGTCTCATATAGCTGATGACTTTATCCTGCGACACGCTGATATCACGGCTGTTAAGGTCAGCCTCATTGACGCTCTGAGACAGGGCCAGCCCCTGACGCTCTGCCACTTCGCGCCGGCGGTTCAGCTCGCTCAGCGCCACAAACTCGGTTTTTGCCGTCGGATACTCGCGGGTGACATCCATTACCCAGCGCTGTATGGCCGGTTCTTTTCGCCGGTTACCGTCGATAAGCAGCGTCACGCCGCCGGACGGATGCTGTTCGGCAAACACAAAATCCATAATGTCTTTATCGGGCGTCATCGTTGCCTCAGAAGGAGAGTTCAGAATCGTCACTGAGGCGCACGAGCGTGGACGTGACCTCCGTGACCCGTTTTGAGGTGCCGGGGATCTGGTCGCCTTTCACCACCTCGGTTACACCACCGTCCGGCAGAACAATGCGGGCGCGCAGCTGTGTGCCGCGACCGTAAATCTCCTGCAGGCGTACACTGCCGGCACGCTTCTCCGCGACAGACGTCGCGGCCGTTTGTGACGGGGCCGGTTGTGTCATGAGCGGTGCTGAGGGTTGCAGGGATGTCGCCAGATAATTACGGTCGGTACTCTGCCCGGACTGGCTTTCACGCAGCTGCTGTTCCAGACGGGCTGTCTGGACTTTCTGCTCCAGAATCAGGTTCCTGGCCTGAGCGGCTTCCAGCTCCCCGAGGGTTACGTTTGGTGGCAGTGCATCGCCGGTGGTGGCTGACAGCGCGTGCCCGCTGAGCAGAACGGACAGCAGCAGCCCCGTCCGGGCGGGATTAATTCTGCGCATAAATGCTCCCCTTCATGGTGTATCCGAACTGCCCCTGCGGGCTCATGGTGATGGACACGCTGGTCAGGCGAAGCCCGGTGGCATTGAAATCCTGCAGCAGACGCTCAGGCTGCAGACGTGAGCTGACGGAGAAGGTAAATTCCCGCCAGTCCTGTACGGGCGTGGTTTTCTCCTGACCCGGGGCGACTGCAGGCGGCTTCACCTCCGTGAATTTCACGTCCAGGTTGCGGCGCTGCAGGTGAGAGATAAACCGCATCAGTTGCGCATCGGCACCGGGCAGCGCTTCATCGGTGTACTCACTGACGTTGTATTTACGGAATGGAATGAAAACATCGCCATTTTTTCCGCCTTCCTGCAGGTTAAAAACAGCCGCATGTCCCAGCAGTTCGCGGGCGCGGCGGGAGAAGTCTTCAACTGTTGAGCCGGGTGTGGCGACAAATCGCAGCCGCAGTCCTTCCGGCACACACTCACCATCGGTGAAACGCCAGCCGGCCACCGAGGCAAAGACCGGCTCCCGCGTCAGCCAGCAATTGCTGAGCAGCACTGACACCGGAGGCTGTGAGGCCCACGGGTGCGGTGCGCGGGCCGGGGCTACCTTGTTTTCCGGCGTCATTGCCATGCGGGCGCGAAACGCCGCAGCTGCAGCCGCCTGTTCCGCTTTCTGTGAGGCGACGTCGTACCAGTAAGTGCCTGAGGCTACTGCGAAGGTCATCACGACAGCCGGCAGGATGAGGGACAACGGCGTAAGGCGTTTTCGCAGGCGGCAGCGCTTCAGCTGTGCACCACTCAGCCTGTCCGTGAGTGTGGTGGCATCGCGGCCATCCTCTGCCGTGGCTGCACAGCGCAGGCCCGGAGCATCTGCATCGTTAAAGCGCAGAAAGTTCTGTGCTGCAGACTCAATGAATGCCCGTGAGCCGGTCACATCACCCATCACGGAGAGCTGACCACCACTGGCGGCAAAGAACACCCACAGGTCTTCATCCCGGCTCAGACGGTAAATGCCCCAGGCATTACCGCCCTCGGACAGCTGAAAGGCCACGGCAAGGGCATAAAGGCGGTGGCGCACACGCCCCGGGGAGACTACGCCCGCCATTGATGAGTTTCCTCTGCCGGCCGTCACGCAGTGGGTGTCCGGCGAGGCCTTGCTCCGCAGACGGACCATGAATGCGCTCCGCTGCGGCACCCAGTGAAGACCGGCCATCCAGTCCCGCCGGTGGTGGGTGATACGAATACCGGTGCGGCGCGCTGTTTTTTTCTGTGATGACATAGTTACCTCAGCAGAACAGGGGTGATCATGATGACGAGCGTGGTACGGCCGCGCGTGCCTGTCTGACCGCCGCCCAGGATAAAGTTGCCCGGCGTGAACGTCCCCTGCTTATCCGCCGAGACGTTCTGCTGTTCAGAACCGGTCAGCACCAGCGTCTGGCCGGAACGCAGGTTGACCTTACGGGCGAGCCCTTCGGTAGAGGTGTCTGCTGTATCATTGCGGGTATTACCGTCCCGGCTGATAAAGCTTTTGATATCCGGCGGGCTGGTATAACTGAAGGCAAACTGCAGCTGCACATCACCGTTTTCCTGAATGAAGGGCAACATGGTCATGAACAGACCGGTGGTGACGTTGGTCGTGGTCATCGTTGACGTCACCCCCACGTTGGCGGTGGCCGTCGAACTGGAGCTGGTCAGCATCCCTGTGGATTTGGAGAGCTGATAGGCTACCGGCGTCAGGTTGGCGGTCGGGTCGGTCTGGTTCAGCGCCATGCTGACGTTACCCTGCTCAGACAGGGCATGAATCAGCAGGCTGGAGCCGGAGAATTTAGCGGCATTGCCGCTGGCAGTATCAAGAATGGAGATACCAGCGCTGGCGGCGGATGAGGAGGCGTTCGCCATTGATCCGGTCAGGCTGGCACCCACGTTCTGCAGCGATTTATAGACCAGCCCCCAGTCCAGCCCCATCTGCTCGTTACGCGTCTGGTTTACGCTGACAATCTGGATATTAAGCTGGACCTGTCGGCTCAGAACCTTGTTCTGGTATTCGATATAGCGACCGATACGATTCAGAACATCGGGTGTATCCGTTACGCTGAGCGTACCGGTGGCAGACGACAGCCAGAACCGGCCGGATTTTGGCGTCACCATCTGCTCAACCGTTTTTTTGATGTCATCGTACAGGTCGCTGTTCATGCCATAGTCGGTCTTCTGGTTCGAGCTGATGTCGCCGGTTGTCCCCCCGGACGTACCGCCACCGCTGCCGAGCTGGTTACCGGAGCCGGAGTTGATGGAGGCACTGCTGTTCACCTTCGTATTAAGGATGACGAGCTGAAAAGTACGCGTATCCTGCTGGTAGAAATACACGCCACTGCTGTCGCTGCGCCATGACAGCCCCAGACCACTGGCTGCCATATCCAGCAGCCCGCGGATATCGCCCTGATATTTCAGACCGCGGATAAGCGAGGGGGCCTGCTGAGAGGAGACCGCCTGCGCAGCCGTGGTGCCCATCTGTGACAGGGGCACGCGTCCGTTATCATCCGGTGCCGGCAGATTACCGCTCATCTGCGAAGTCACCACGCTGCCGGTGGAAACGCTGCTCAGAGCAGCAAAGGCATCCGGTGTGATGGAGACACGTACGCCGCAGAGTGCAGTGATACGCTGCCCCAGCTCAGGCAGCGAAATACCCTCCGGCCGGTTAATGGTTATCTGGCAGGCGGGCAGGTTCTTCTCATCCGGCGTGGAGATGACCGGCGTGACAGGCTGCAGGTTCACCCAGGGTTTATCGGACCAGACAACGGTGGGCTGAGTCAGAGTCTGGCGGCTCTGCAGCACCCGCTGAGCGGTATCGGCCTGCCCCGTGGCCTCCTTATCCATTTTGCTGATTTCATTCAGCGAACATGATGACAGCACAAGCGCGGCGGCCAGCGCTGTCAGGCAGAAAGGTAAACGCGGCATCCGCAGCTCCCTGATGAGGTTAGTTGAGGTAAACAATGCTGCCCTCCGTCACGCCGGACGGCAGGGGCAGGTTCATATCAGTGCCATCCGCCATCCGCAGCCGCCCGCCGCTGACGGTCAGCGCCAGCGCCGAGGTCACGGACTGAGTAAGCAGTGCCGCAAACACGCCATCGGTGGCGGGTACCCAGACCCAGAGGCGTCCCCCCTGAATCACGGTCTGAATACGGCTGTCAGGCACGGGGATGATGCCGGCCTGTGCAGGTGACACCGTGCCGTCAGCCACCGTCCGGCCGTGGCGCCAGTTGTTCACCGCATCTGCGGTGCGCAGCATGTCGGTGGCAAGCTGGTCAGGCAGAGTCTGCTGCAGCGACAGCCGGACGTGTTCAGCGGAGTGACGCTGCGCATCACCGGCCATCAGCGCAATGACCAGACAGAAAACAAATATGGGCAGCGCATAGCCCATATCAGTGCCCTCCGCCCGCGGGGGTATCGCTCACCGAAATCAGGCACTGAATGCGGTTGGCTTCGGCAAACAGAGGTTTTTCCGCTTTTCGGTAGAGGTCAAAGACCTGTACCAGGACGGATTCGAAGTTGCCGTGAAACACCAGAGGCGCATCAATGCGGTAATCCAGTGATACCGGCCAGATGACCACCCAGTTCCCGCCATTGCTGCACGTCGCCTTTGATGCCCAGCCGGTCAGGGTCTCTTTCAGCGTGGAACCCGGCTCGGCACGCCACGTCTGGCCGACCGGGAGGGGGGTGACCGGCGTACCCGGTATATATGAAGTGGCTGTCTGACTGGAGACAGGTGGGGCCGGCGGCAGTGAAGTGACGGGACGGACGGGCACAGTCTGCCGGGCAGCGTTCACTGTAGTCGGCTGTACAGTAACGGGATGGACTGCAGTCACAGGGGTTTTCTGAGATGAGGCAGCTTTCGGTGCAACTGCAGGTGGTGGCACTGACGGGCTTCCGGCTGGCGACAGCGCATCAGACTTCTGTGCTGCCGGTGCCTTCGCCGGTGTCTTCGCCACTGTCAGTAACGGTGACGGGACGGCCAGACTTTGCGGTGTAAGTACAGGTTTTTGCCCGGAGCCCTGAGTGCTGTTGATGCGCGTATCACCGGTAAAGGGATTACGCGGCACGGCATTGACTGTACTGGCTGCCCCCGCAGTCTGAGCTGGCTGTATGACAGGCGGGAGACTGACTGATGCATGCTGTGGCGCCAGTGAGACCGGAACCGTTAACGGTGCAGCGAAACTGCGATACTGGTCCCGCAGTTCAAAGCAGATTTCGCGGTTAACTTCATCCACCTTCAGTCGCCAGGCCGGTCCGGCCACAATCTGCAGGGCTTCACTTAGCCGGACCGGACCGATATCCCGCTGAACGGCCGGAAGTGGACGGCTCAGAAGTTCTGAAAATGCGGATGTTCTGGCTGAGCACAGTGAATAACCTGACTCCAGCAGCAGATAGCGAAAGCCTTCACCGACAGTGTTGACCAGCTGCGCCGGCATTGTGATATCGACAATCTGATTGAGCGGATCGCGCTGCGCATCGTCCGGGCGCGTGCTGACCAGCGTATAGCGATCGTACCTCACCACGTCGGGGGCACGGTTGCGGTAAATATCATCGAAGCGGGCTGGCTGCTGATAGCGGCCGGTTGCAAAGGGCGCGGGATCAGAAACGGCGCTGCTGCAGCCAGCCTGGATAACTGAACAGGCGAGGAGGGCTGCGCCCGTTGTCACACGTCTGGAAGGTACTGCCATCAGGATTCACCCCAGGATTAGTCTTAGTCAGGAGTGCTATTCTGGCGGTGAAGAAAAAACGGACAACGTGAAACTCTGACTGCCAAATAAAGAAAAAAGCAGGGACGCCGGGCCCGTCAGGCTGTCAGGCAGGTTTTACAGCCTGCGGAAGGCCCGGCAAAACCGATGGGTATTTAAAATGCCCCAAAAAAAAGCGCCCTCAGGCGCTTTGTGGTCAGAAAGGCTGACAGATCATTCCGGGTAAAATTCCTGCGACAAAATCTGTCCCATATCCCAGATACAATCTTCAGGAAAAACATCGAGCTGTGTTTCCTGCGCGGCAGAAGACACCGCATCGGCCCAGACTGCCGCAATCCAGTCAGTATCAGAGAGCGCAGTTTTAAGACTGGGTGTTCCTTTTATATGAAGTGCCAGTGCTTTTCTTTGTTCCTTAATGGTTCGCTGCCAGCTGGAGCCACGACGCCCCGGCTGGAACTTCCATTTGAGAAGATGCGCCAGCAGAACGGCTATGCGACAGGCGAATTCGCGCTTTTCGCTTTTACCCACGTCCTCGATCTCCTCGGCGATATTAGCTATATCAATCTCAGAGAACCGACCGGCACGGAGTAAAGCCGCCTGCTCCTGAGCCCAGGCAACAATGTCAGCTTCATATCGCGTGTTCATGGTTGATCTCCAGTGACATTCCTGATTAATACGTTGTGATAGAAGAAGGATAAGAAAAACGCCGGAAAACCGGCGTTTAATGTGATTTCAGCTCCGGGTGTTCAACAGATGACTACCAGCATGAAACCATCATATTTTGTAGAATAACGTGTTAGTCGCAATCGGTGACTGCACAAAGCCAAAGTATTCGTAGAACGCTTTAGCCTGCTCATCAATTGCATGTACCATGATAGCCTTGATGCCGACCTGATCCGCCAGATTCGAAACGCGTACCACGGCATCATTCAGCAACCATTTCCCGAAGTTATTGCCCTGAGTGGATACATCGACTGCAAGACGCCCCAGCAAAACAACCGGTACGGGATCAGGCATATTCTTTCGCAGGCTACGGCTCAAATCAACATGACTCACTGAGCCCGTCGCAATTGAATAATACCCCACCACACGCGCAGTACCTTCAGGACAGATGACGAATGTACGGGAAGCATTGAGATGCTGATTCTTCATCGCACGCCGGCGAAGCCAGTCATCAAGTACCTCATTCCCGCAATCGAACGAGTGAAGGACATGCTCTTCTGTCAGCAAAGCAGGCGCAGTGACATTTATTTCCATTCAGGTTTTACATCCATCAGCCGCTGACGACCTTCAACATTCTGCACAGGGGCTTCGAGCTGCCTGATGAATTCCTGGTAACGGGCATCATCAAGAACGAACACGCGCTGGTCCAGAATAATGTTCTGGGCCTCATGCACAGCCCTTTCAATGATGAAATCAGTACGGTTTTTGTTAACCAGACTCGCAGCGTAATCAATCACTGCGCGTTCTTCATCCGTGGCACGGATATTGATTTGCTTATCACGAACGGACTTACGGACAGTAGTTTGCATAATTACTCCTGTTGGTAACAAATTGCTATACACGCATGGTAGCCTGAATGGTAGCAAATTGCTATACATAGTTTTTCATCTAGAGTTGAAAAAGAAAGCGCCAGACTGAACTGGCGCATGAGAGGGTATAATTATATGAATCCGTTAAGAAATTGCGTAAATGGCTTTCCGGCAGATACCATAACCATGCCCAAGGAACGGTATGTCATCGTCAAAATCCATCGGTGGCTCATTCTGCGGATTTCGTGGCGCTGACGGTGTCTGCTGAGGTTGCTGAGGCTGGCCCCAGCCGCTCTGCTGACCTGACTGCGCATTATTTCCACTGGTGTTGGGGCTGTTGTTACGACCACCGCCCAGCATCTGCATCGTTCCGTTAACCCCGACAACAATTTCGGTTGTCCAGCGATCGGTGCCGCTGTTATCCGTCCATTTGCGGGTACGCAGCTGGCCTTCGATATACACCTGTGAACCCTTACGCAGGTATTCACCGGCAACCTCAGCCAGCTTGCCAAACAGCACGACACGATGCCATTCGGTATTTTCACGGTTCTCACCGCTTTGTTTATCACGCCAGGTTTCCGAGGTAGCCAGACTAATACCGGTCACCGCTTTACCACCAGGCATGTAACGTACTTCAGGGTCCTGACCGAGATGACCGACCAGGATGACTTTGTTGACGCCGCGTGCGGACATAATGATTTCCTCTTAAGAATGGGGTTGAGAGGAGCACACTCACCGGGATGTGTTCCGGTGGTGTGTCCGTGACGCTTAGAATGAATTCGGATCGTACTCTTTAGGAGCCGATGAACCGGATTCCGGCGTCTGGGAAGCGTTGGGTGCCTGATAAACGACGACCTGACCTTTCTTGATGAACTCCACCTTAATCAGGCGGGCCTTCAGGGAAGGGCGGCTTTCACCGGCATGCTCACCCGTTTGCAGGGTAAACACATCGGCTTTAAGTCCGCTCAGCACGAAGCCAATCAGCACTTTTTCTTCTTCATCAACGGCTTTCTGACAGCGGTTGATAAGTTTGGTGTTGTCCGCACCCGCAATGGTGACATCGAAGCGGGTATAAGACGCATTGTCAGTCGGACCGGTCAGGGCATTAATAACAGCGCAGGTGAATTCGCCATTACCATTCTGAACACGGCGTATCGAGTTGAGATAACCGATACCACTGACGTTAAGGTTGAAAAACTCTTTTTTCTGCTGAGTACCAGAAGCAGAGCCGTTTGAAGCAGGGGTAGCTGTGTTTGCAGTCATGATGGTTTCTCCGGAGTAAAACTGAACAGGTTGCGGAGAAACATCTGTCCCTTACGGGAAGTGTTTCCCGCAGGGAGGTCAGCAAGGGTTGCCGACTGGCTGAATTGGTGAAATGGACCTTAACCTGGTTATCAGGTCCCTGTTTGCAAAGGTTAACAGGTTTGAACCACCCGAAGGCGCCACTCTCAGGTTAATGTGGCATTGGCATGTGATTACCCGAAGGCGCCTGTCTCAAATCACCCAGGCATTGGCAGTTGTCGGAAAGACAACGATTAGCCTCATTATCATTCATTCAGACGCCACGGATGTCAACGCCGCAGCGTGCAAAAAATCATCAGTACACAAAAATAAAAAAGCGGTGCCCTGTGGCACCGCCTTCTGAGGTCTGCACCATCGACCTGAGGTTAATCTGCGTAACGCAGTGGCTCCGCAGGCTGAAAGGGCCCGGCACGGGTTTCACGGAGTTTTGTGCCTTACCGTTTCCCGTTCAGGCGGGTCCGGTCAGACTGTATTCAGGCAGCACATGCATTAGATGCTGCCTGAACCCGCAGTCACGGGGTGCGGCTTCAGAGCCGGGGTCACAATAGCAGAGGCCACAACGCCCCGCAATCGGAGTCGGTGGATTAATTCTTCTTTGATTCAGGAGACTTAGCCCTGCGCGGACGTTTCTTTTTGGTGTTGCCGATATTGATGACACCTTTACATGCAGGATAGCGCTGGCAGCTCCAGAATTCCCCTTTTTCTCCCCTGCGCAGACGGGTTTTCCCGCCGCAGAGTGGGCAGGCAGGCGTGGGGGGGACACGGATGCGGACCTGCTGCTGTGATCCCTGACTTACCAGGTTGCGCGTCCATCCAGCCTGTCGCTGAAGGAAGTCATCAAGTGACATACGCCCGGCAGCAACCTCATCCAGCGCCTGTTCCCACAGCGCTGTCATGCCCGGTTCGGTCAGTTGGGGCGGCAGGGCATCAATCACATCGGCGCCCAGTTCGGTCGCCATTATTTTGCTGCCTTTACGCACGATAAAGCGACGGTTCAGCAGTTGCTCAACAATACCCGCGCGGGTGGCTTCTGTACCCAGTCCTGCGTTGTCTTTTAAAACCTTGCGCAGCGCGATGTCGGTGACAAATGCCGCCGCGTTCATCATGGCACCAATCAGGGTGGCAAACGTATAGTGCGCCGGCGGGCGGGTCATAAGCTGAGTGACATCAGCATCGGTTACCAGGCAGCGGTCATTCTGAGCAAGCGGTGGCAGGGCCATATCTGCCTCATCGTCTCCCTGAACCTCATCGTCACCGCCTTTCTCAAACAGGACCTTCCAGCCCCTTATTACCTCCGTACGCCCGGTGGTGCGGAACAGCTGTCCGCCAATGTCGAACTGCAGACGGGTGATATCGGACTCATGCAGGGGGAGGAACTGGGCCAGATAGTTACGGCGGATAAGTAGATAGACGTTACGCTCGGCTTCCGTTAGCGCAGACAGCTGAAACGCGTTGCGGGTGGGGATAATACCGTGGTGTGCCGTGATTTTTTTGTCGTTCCAGATGCGCGAGACAAATGCTTTATCGAGGCGTGCCAGCACCGGAGCATATTCCGGATCGGTGCGGGCGATGGCATCGAGCACACCGGAAATCTCCTCACGCATGGATTCCGGCAGATAACCGCAGTCGGTGCGGGGGTAGGTCGTAGCCTTGTGCTTTTCATACAGACTCTGGGCAGTATCCAGCACCTGCTGCGGGGACATATCCCACATTCTGCCACACGCCTGCTGCAGAGACCCGAGAGAAAAAGCCAGCGGCGCGGCAGCTTTTTCCCGTTTTGTGTCGCATTCTGTCACCACTGCGTGACCTGTCTGCCGGCAGAGTTGCGCCACCTGCTGCGCAATGTTCTGGTGAACACAACGCTTTTCCTCGTCGGTATACACCTTCGCTGGCACCCACTGCGCCGGAAAGGTCAGGCCACCGGCGTAAATGATCGCTTTAACCTGCCAGTAAGGTTTCGGCACAAAGGACGCGATTTCCCGGTCCCGCCGGACAACCAGAGCCAGCGTCGGCGTCTGCACCCGACCGACCGAAACCACGCCATCAAAACCCGCCTCCGCGGCACGCAGGGTATAAAGTCGCGAGAGATTCATGCCTATCAGCCAGTCGGCCCGGGCGCGCCCCAGTCCGGCGTGATACATTCCGAGCGTGGCCTGACCGGGACGCAGATCCTGAAGCGCCGCCCGGATGCTGAGTTCATCCAGTGCAGACAGCCAGAGTCGCTGCACCGGGCCTTCCCAGCGGCAGTAATCGAGCAGCTCGCGCGCAATGACCTCACCCTCACGGTCCGCATCAGTGGCAATGACAACGTCGTCAACCTGACGCAGCAGCCGCTCGATGACTTTGAACTGATCCTGCGTCTCTTTTTTGACAACAACCTGCCAGGGGGCGGGCAGAATGGGTAATACAGACAATGACCAGGGTTTACCGTACTGCTGACCGTAAGCCTCCGGCGGGGCGGTTTCGAGCAGGTGCCCCACCGCCCAGGTGACGGTGACGCCACCGCCTGCCAGAAAGCCGTCACCGCGTCGGGTGGCACCGAGAACAACGGCCAGATCGCGCCCCTGAGAGGGTTTTTCACAGATATAAAGACGCATCACCTGCCTCCTGCGACTCAGACTGCCTGATAACGCAGGCGCAGCAGGTTCACGCTCGCTTCATTAACAGGAGGGGAAAATGCTGAGCGTTTTTCTCCGAGCAGAACAGCACGATCGGGCTCACCCACCTCCTGACAGGCCTTCTGCCAGACTTCATTATTCTCCACCGCATCCAGACGTGTTGCGCCGGTTTTGCGATAACGCAACACACATCCGTAAATTTCACGCAGAAGCCGGCTGCCATCACCCAGCAGTTCATAGCGCTGCGTGCGTGAAATGACACCATAATGCGCCGCCTGGAGGACTTTTTTGGCAAACTGATCGAACCCCATCAGCAGAAATACGCATCGATACCCCAGCGGAGTACCGCTGAATACGGTCAAGTCCAGAGGTTCCACCGCCTGAGCATCGCTGATAGTCACACCCGCCGGGATAAAGCTCATTTGTTTGTCCAGACTCGCAATCAGAGAGTTCATTTGCTTGCCGGCATACTCAATTTTTTCCTCCAGAGCCAGCATAGCCATATCTGCCCAGGGATCGTTCTGAATTGAGTCTTTGTTAATGAGCGTAGCGCGGTACAGGAACTGGGGCATGCCCATAATCGGCTGCTTTCCTTTTTTACCATCCTCCCGGCTCTCCCGTTTACGGCCCTCCCATAAACCTATCGCGTAGTTGGTATGCAGTTCGATATGGAGTTCGGACTGGAGCGCCCCGGCCCGTTTTTGCTTTTCTGCCATCGTTGTCATCACCTGTATTCAGTTAAGAAGAACAGGCATAGTCCTGAATATCCCGTGGCACTAACAATGTGAAACTCATAATTAACCGGATGAAATTATGATCTAACAGTTTTCAATTGTTATCCGCTATCGCGCCCCACAACACTGCTCACTTTTTAGCCACTGTTGCACCCCATGAGTATTTGCATTCACTTGAGAACCCAGTTGCATTTCACGTGGACATCTCCAACAAAAAAGGAAGGCAAGTCACCTGCTGTGTTGATAGGCAGTTATGAGCGAGATATAGTCATTCGCACCCTGAGAATTACACTTTTAAGTGATTCAGGGTATGCGCTTACTGGTTACGAATATTGAGCGAGAATCACGTGATGATCGCTGCTTTTCTTTCGAGCCAGTAGGTGCTCCACGTTCGCTAACGAATACTCAGGGCATGCAGATAAACTGCTGGCTATATTTCTTTCGAAGAGCGTGGAATGCATACCAATCCCCGATAAAAAGGAGTTG
>Ga0308165_1003317_pt1 | contig 17464 bp, 17 predicted proteins | sample PhyWR2_FD_201032 | JGI IMG/M metagenome (GOLD analysis project Ga0308165, IMG submission 201032) | Phyllosphere microbial communities from UC Gill Tract Community Farm, Albany, California, United States - DLSLW.R2 | ecosystem: Host-associated > Plants > Phyllosphere > Unclassified | place: USA...
CCGCACAGCAGCCGAGCCAAGCCTGCTGCCAGGCCGGGTTGATACCTCGATACTCGACCATTGGAATTATCGCGTTGATCAATCTCGTACTTTGCACGACCGCGACCGCTCCTCGATCTATGGCGGCTTCCACCTCTATGTTCTGAAAGACGCATAATATGAGCGCCGATCAGAAAGACGTTCACGGTATTGACCACGCCAGCCTGATGGACCGCGTTTATCGTCACCAACGATACTTATACGATGCCACGCGCAAATATTACCTTCTGGGGCGCGATACGATGATTGCGGGCCTGAACGTCCCTGAAGGCGGCAGCGTGCTGGAAATAGGCTGTGGCACAGGACGCAATCTGGTCAAAACCGCAAAGACCTACCCTCGCGCGAAGCTCTACGGCATCGATATTTCAGCCGAGATGCTCGACACCGCTCATGCGGCTGCAAAGCGTGCCGGAATTGCGGAACGCACAAAACTCGAACGCGCCGATGCCACGCATTTTGATCCAGTCACACTTTTCAATGTGAACAGTTTCGATCGTATCTTCATTTCCTATGCAGTTTCAATGATACCGCAATGGCAGTCGGCAATTCAGGAAAGCATTCGGCACTTAAAGCCCGGCGGCGAAATGCATATTGTCGATTTTGGCGATCAGCAACGCCTGCCAAGCCTTTTCAAGAATGCGCTTTTTACATGGCTTAACTGGTTTCATGTGACACCTCGCGAAAATCTTTTCACCGTTTCAGATCAACTTGCAAAAGAGCAAAGCGCTCATCTTAAACAAAAAGTCCTGCATCGCGGCTTTGCATGGATCGCTATAATCCGCGCCAAAACATAAACAGTGCGACACAATATATATTGAGCAAAGTTTTGCGGCCTCAGCGGGTGACGCAGACAACGGTATCGCGTAACCCTAATCAAGACTGATTCGCGACACCGGGACCATTGTATGAACGCTATCGCCAGCCGCTGCTTTCTTGCCCTCGGGGCGTTTCTTCTGTCCGCTTGTACGACAGTCGATTATGATTTCGCCGACGTTAAAAAGTCAGGCAATTCGATGCAGCAGATGGCGCGACCATCCGGCTCAGTTAATGCGCCGCGCTTTGGTGATCGCAAGCCGTTTGAATGGACGGGTCGCACGCCTTGGCATTATCCGATCCACGGCACAGATGTTTCCAAATATCAGGTGGATGTTGACTGGAACGCGGTGCGACGCAGCGGCATTTCCTTTGCTTTCATCAAAGCGACAGAGGGCGGCGACCGTTTTGATGATCGCTTTACCGAACATTGGAACGGTGCGAAGCAAGCTGGCATTCCGCGCAGCGCCTATCATTTTTATTATTTCTGTCGCCCTGCAATTGAGCAGGCCCGCTGGTATATCCAAAATGTACCGCGCGATCCGAACGCGTTGCCGCCGGTACTCGACATGGAATGGAATGCGCATTCACCCTCGTGCAAGCTGAGGCCGAATGAAGTCGTCGTGCGCAAAGAAATGAAGATTTTCCTTGATGCTGTCGAAAAACATTATGGCAAGCGCCCAATCATTTACACGACCGTGGACTTCTTCGATGAGAACAACCTTAACCAGCTGAACGGCTATCCGTTCTGGTTGCGCTCGACTGCCGGTCATCCGACAGAGAAATACGGCCCGCATCCCTGGACTTTCTGGCAATATACTGGCACCGGCACCATTCCTGGCATCAAGGGTGATGCAGACATCAATGTCTTCGCAGGCAGCGCGGGAGCATGGAAAAAGTGGCTGGAAAGCAACAAGGTCCGTTAACTGAGCAATAAACGGGAACTCACACTAAGTTTCGCTTCATTTCCATGGCGTGATGAGGCAATAGCTTAAAAAACAAATGGGGACGTTATTTCCCTTTTAATTGTGAGTTCTCTCGATGAAACTTATCGCTTCAGTGATGGCTGCCGCTTTACTGGCATCAACTGCAATTTCCCCTGCTCTCGCTTCCCCAGCACCGACTGCTGCGACGGATACGGCAAATATGCCGAAGCCCGAATGCGAAATCGATTATGGTCAGTGGATGGACAATCTGACCAAAGAAGCGCGCGAAGCGGGCGTTGGCGAAAAGGGCATTGCTGAACTGCACAAGGCAACGCTAGAACAAAAGGTTCTGGATCGCGACCGTAAGCAGACTGTTTTCAACCTCACCTTCACCGAATTTTCCAAGCGCCTGATTTCCGAAGCGCGTTTGAAGAACGGTCAAAGCAATCTCGCCAAACATGCAGATGTGTTCAAAAAGGTTGAAGAGACCTATGGCGTACCCGGCCCGGTTCTCGCAGCCTTCTGGGGATTGGAAACCGATTACGGCGCTATTCAGGGCGATTTCGATACGCTGAACGCGCTTGTGACCCTTTCTTACGATTGTCGCCGCCCAGACCTGTTCCGTCCACAATTGATCGCGCTGCTTAAGCTTTTCGATACCGGCGTTGTCGATGCAGCCACAACCGGCGCATGGGCTGGCGAAATCGGCATGATGCAGCTTCTGCCGAAGGATTATCTGGAACGCGGCGTTGATGGCGACGGCGATGGCAAGGTCGATCTGAAGAACAGCATTCCTGATGCGATGATGACCGCTGGCCGCATGATCTCCGAGCTTGGCTGGAAGCGCGGCGAGCCATGGCTCGAAGAAGTCCGCATCACGCAGGATCTCCCTTGGGAGGAATCCATCCGCACCAATCGCAAGCCGCATTCATGGTGGGCGCAGCACGGTGTAACAGGCCTCAATGGTCCACTCGGCCCCGATGATGGCGATGCATCGCTTCTGCTGCCATTGGGCCGCAAAGGTCCCGCGTTTCTTTCCTATGCAAACTTCGACATCTTCGTTGAATGGAACAAGTCGATTGTTTACGCAACGACTGCTGCCTATTTCGCGACCCGTCTTGCAGGTGCTCCAGCCTTTAATGCTGGCAATCCTGATCAGGGCCTAACGCAGGAGCAGATGAAAGAACTCCAGACCAAGCTTCAGGCGCGTGGCTATGAGATGGGCAAGATTGACGGCGTCTTCGGTGTGTTAACCCGCGATGCGGTTCGCACCGAACAATTGCGTCTGGGTATGCCTGCAGATTCATGGGCAACGCCAGAACTTCTCGACAAGCTCTGATTATATTATCCAAAGGCGCGGACCATCTCCGCGCCTTTTCAATTATTATAAGCTGATCCCCCGCAATGCTCTCAACCCTGATTATCGTTTTGCCCGTCTTCGCCCTCATCTTTTCCGGTTGGGGTGCCTTCAAGCTAAACATATTAGGACCGCATGCCATAGCGGAATTGAACCGCTTCGTTGTCTATCTCGCCCTGCCCGCTCTGCTGTTTGACATCATGGCCAACACCCATGGCAGCGATCTCTGGCAGCGGGGTTTTATCAGCGTCTTTCTGCTCAGCAGCGCGATTGCCTTCGTGCTTCCATTCCTTATTCGCCTTCGTGGTCAGCTATCGCTTGCTGACAATGCACTCGACGGTCTGAATGCCGCCTATCCGAATACGGGCTATATGGGCATCCCGCTTTCGATGATTGCATTCGGCTCCGGTGTTCTCGCTGCAACGACGATCTCCATCATCATCACCGTCTGTGTGACTTTTGCTTTTGCGATTGTGCTGATTGAGATCGGTCTGCAAACAGAGAAAAAGCCGCTGCGCCTTATCTGGAAAGTCGCTCGTTCGCTGGTGCGTAATCCGCTGCTGGTTGCGCCGTTTCTCGGCGCATTGATGCCTGTGACCGGCCTCACCATTCCCGCCCCCGCCGAAACCTTTTTGAAAATGTTGGGCGGTGCTGCTTCACCATGTGCATTGGTAGCGCTTGGCCTGTTCCTCGCGCAGCCACGCAAGATTGAGCGCGATAGCGTTAACGCCATCGCATTTCTTGTCTCGGTAAAACTCATTGTTATGCCATTGGCCACATGGCTGCTTGCAGTTTACGTTTTCAATCTGCCGACACATCTTGCGCAAAGCGCCACATTGCTTGCAGCCCTTCCTGCCGGAACTGGCCCATTCATGCTGGCTGAACATTACCGTCGCGAAGCTGCAATCACGTCGAATGTCATCCTCTATTCGACGGTTCTTTCAGTGCTGACTCTCTCGGCTTTCCTTGCCTTAATCCGCTAAAAAAGCAAAAGCCACCCTCAAAATTGGCAGTTTCGTGGCTTTTTCATGAAATGTGAACAAATTTTTACAGGCAAAAATTTCAAAGACTTAGGTGGTAAACAGAAGGTTTTTTTCGCAATCACCTCATATTGCAGCAAGAAATCTTCTTTTGTTTAAACCGTTTTGCGCTTAGATTTGGGTTCTCTACCAGCGCGCATTCGACCAGTCATTGGCTCGTCGGGTGCATAGAAGGAGACAGACCGATGGGACTTACACGATCTTTGAACGTCCTCATGATCTGTGCAGCATTTGCATTTGTTGCAGCGTTGATAGCAGGCGTCATTCCCTGAATGAGGGATAGCCTAAGCCATTAGACGGCATCAGTTTTTGAGGATGAACTGATGGGTCTTACTTAAAGAAAAGCCCGGTTTTAAACCGGGCTTTTTTCATATTATGCAACTTCGAGCGCAGGCTCTGTCTTTGGCCGAATGCCAATCATATGGCAAATCGCAAAAGGAAGATCAGCACGGTTCATGGTATAAAAATGGAAGTCCTGCACACCGCGCTCAATCAGGTCCATGACCTGCTCAGCAGCAATTGCGGCTGCAACCAGCTGATGGGTCTGCGGGTCTTTATCCAATCCATCAAAGCGTTCTGCAAGCCATGCCGGAATATGGGTTGCTGAGCGCGCGCAGAAATTGCTGACCTGCTTGAAATTATGCACTGGCAAGACACCCGGAACGATTGGGATATAAATGCCTGCACGGCGCACACGCTCGACATAACGCTCATAAAGATCGTTATCGAAGAAGAACTGCGTGATCGCCCGCGTTGCACCATTATCGACCTTGCGCTTGAGCATATCGATGTCAGTCGCGAAATCCGGGCTTTCAGGATGCTTTTCCGGATAAGCCGAAACGGAAATATCGAAATCGGAAAGCTTACGCAGACCACCGACCAAGTCAGCGCCATTCTGATAGCCACCAGAAGTCGGCACATATTTTTCGCCAATGCCGCTGGCAGGGTCGCCACGCAGCGCCACAAAGCGATTAACGCCTAGCGCTGCAAATTCCTGCGCAACGCGATCCACTTCCTCACGTGTTGCATCCACACACGTCAGATGTGCCGCAGGCTGAATATCCGTTTCCTTCAAGATACGCGCAACAGTGCGGATCGTGCGCTCACGCGTCGAGCCACCCGCACCATAAGTCACAGAGACAAACTCAGGCTTAAGCGGCGCGAGCCGCGTTACTGTCTCCCATAGGCGCTGTTCCATTTCTTCCGACTTCGGAGGGAAGAATTCGAACGATACCCGGGTGGTCTGGCCGATATCAGGTCGGCGGGAAAGACCATAAAAGCCCATTAGACTGTCTCCGTCATGCTTGCATTGCGCGGTGCCGGATCAGCAATCAGCAAACGCGGATCATGGGCAAGCCAAAGCTTCACCGTCAGTCCATCGTCACCATTTGCAGCCTTTGGCGCCAACTCAGTTGTTTTTGCAGGCTCCAGTCCTGCCTCTTTCATCCAGCCCAGCATCTGCTCATCACTGAAACCAAGCCGTAAATGCGCATGTTCTTCGCGCAGAAACTCGAGAAGATGCGGGGCAAAATCGACAATCAGCAATCGACCGCCCGGACGCAGCGCACGCGCCGCTTCACGGATTGCAGCCAATGGATCATCAAGAAAATGCAGCACCTGGTGGATTGTCACCAGATCGAAATTCTCGCGCTCAACAGGTAGTGCATAGACATCACCCTGCCGCACTTGCGCATTGCCGACCGATGCAAGATCAAGATTGGCACGCGCCACAGCCAGCATATCGCGATTGATATCGATGCCAAGCCCACGCACATAAAGCGGTGAGAACAGCTCTAGCAAACGGCCAGTCCCCGTACCTACATCAAGCATAGCCTGAAACGGCCGGTCGCCGATGATGCCCTTGAGGGCAACCTCAACAGCATTTTCCGACACATGCAGCTTGCGAATTTCATCCCAGCTGACCGCATTCGCGCTAAAATAAGCTGCGGCCTTTTCCTGTCGACTGGATTTGACCTGCGAAAGCCGCTCCATATCCCGTTCAAGCAATGCATCGGAAATATCAAGCTTCGATAAGAGATTGCGCGCGACCTCGCCACAAGCAGCACTCTCCGACAGCCGGAAATAGGCCCATGCGCCTTCCTGATAGCGATCAATCAAATCTGCCTCACCAAGAAGCTTGAGATGACGCGATACACGCGGTTGCGACTGTCCAAGAATGGTCGTGAGGTCTGAGACGGTCAGATCGCCCTTTGAAAGCAGCGCAAGGATACGCAAGCGGCTTGGTTCAGCCACTGCTTTTAACACATCCACCATCTGATCGAGCTGCATGCGCAAATCGCAATCTCCATACCCTCAAACATATAAAGATATGTTTATGTGAATTATAGAAATCGCGCAAGTGATTTTCACACACCCATACACAGCAAAACTGCTGTGAAACTCGGGTAGCCGTTTGAGTGAAATAATAAGCAGAGTATGCTTGTTGCGAATCTCGCTGAAAGCCGGAAAGGAAGACAGCCATGGGTGCAAGCACTGTACGACAGAAGGCAATCGCAAAGTCGCTCACACTTTTGCTCCCCGCTGTCCCCTATTCCGATTCAGAGCCCATTCGCGCGGCAGCCTTAGCGCCTCACATGAAGTCTCTTCCTCCATCCATCGCCGTATGGCTTGCAACGGTTGCGCATGTTCGCCACGCGCATACCGACTATGACGCTCTGCGTGATGATGGGTACGATAAAGATTCAGCACGCTTTTTCGTGATGGATTCAATCAATAAAAAGCTGACCGAATGGCGAGCGACACGACTCGTCACCGAAGACGATGACGAGAAAACTGAGGCGTAAATCTCCGACTATTTTTGTGCGACGATGAAAATGCGCGGGAAACGCAGTAACACCCGCCCATCATTCAGCGTTGGATAGAACGCCTCAAGCCGTGCCTTATACGCTTTAAGATACTCGCGCTGCTCATCATCATTCAATGGATCGAGAAACGGGCGCAGTCCGGTGGACTTCACCCACTCAATGATTGCATCCACATCGACCAATTGATGATTATAAATCACATGCCAAATATCAACACGGGAGGCATGTTCGATCAAAGCATTATAGTAATTCGTCGCTGGCGGCAGTGGTGCCCTGCCCTTATCGCCAATCCTGACCTTAAAAGGCTCTGTTTTGGCAACTTCGCGCATTAAAACATGGGTTGGTTCAGCCATGTTATCCGGCATCTGCACTGCCAGATAAGCACCTGTCTGAAGCTCAGACAGTAACCTTTGCATCTGCTCAATGTGATCAGGAACCCACTGAAAAACAGCATTGGAAAACAGCACATCCGTTTCAGCATCTGGCACAAATTTGGTGAGATCACCAAGAGCGAAGTCCACTTGTGGCAAGTGCACTTTCGCCTTCTCAACCATATCCGGCGATGTATCAAAGCCCGACATCTTCGCATTTGGCCATCGCTGAACCAGAAGTTCCGTAGAGTTCCCCGGTCCACAACCAATATCGACAACCTTACGCGGATTATCGATCTTTATCTGCGCCAGAAGGTCAGCCGCCGGGCGGCTACGCTCAACTTCAAACTTCAGATATTGCTGTGCGGACCAGTCTTTCATTTCAAACTCCATTCAAAGAAAAAGGCCGGTGCAATGCACCGGCCTTGATTTTGTTTAGCGCGTCAGCGGCTTGTAAGTAACCCGCTTTGGGTTGACGCTTTCAGGTCCGAGACGACGAACCTTATCTGCTTCATAATCCTCGAAGTTACCTTCGAACCATTCGACATGGCTATCGCCTTCGAATGCCAGAATATGCGTTGCCAAACGATCAAGGAACATACGATCGTGGGAGATGATAACAGCGCAGCCAGCGTATTTTTCGAGCGCATCTTCGAGCGCTGCCAGCGTTTCGGTATCAAGATCGTTGGTTGGTTCGTCGAGGAGCAGTACGTTGCCGCCTGCCTGCAACATCTTGGCGAGATGCACACGGTTACGCTGACCACCGGAAAGATTGCCGACTTTCGCCTGCTGATCGCCGCCCTTGAAGTTGAACGCGCCGCAATAAGCGCGGGAGTTCATTTCAAACTTACCGAGCTTGATGATGTCGTTACCGCCGGAAATTTCTTCCCAAACATTCTTGTTTGGGTCGAGATGGTCACGGCTCTGATCGACATAACCAAGGTGAACGGTGTCACCGATACGGATCGAACCGGAATCCGGCGTTTCCTGACCGGTAATCATCTTGAAAAGTGTCGATTTACCGGCACCGTTCGGGCCGATAACACCAACGATACCGCCCGGAGGCAGCTTGAATGTCAGATTTTCGATCAGCATACGGTCGCCAAACGACTTGGTCAGACCTTCTGCTTCAATAACCACCTGACCGAGACGCTCACCAGCTGGGATCAGAATCTGAGCATCGCCCGGACGCTGATTGTTGGCAGCTTCAACCAACTGATCATAGGCCTTGATACGCGCCTTGGACTTCGACTGACGGGCTTTCGGGCTCGCGGCAATCCACTGGCGTTCGCGCTCAAGTGCCTTCTGACGCGAATCGTCTTCACGGCCTTCCTGAATCATACGCTTGGACTTGGCTTCCAGATAAGCAGAGTAGTTGCCTTCGTAAGGAATGCCGCGACCGCGATCGAGTTCGAGAATCCAGCCGGTTACATTGTCGAGGAAGTAGCGATCATGCGTGATAAGAAGAACGGCGCCTTCGTATTCACGCAGATGCTTTTCCAGCCACGCAGTCGTTTCAGCGTCAAGGTGGTTGGTCGGTTCGTCAAGCAGTAGCAGGTCAGGCTTCGAAAGAAGCAGCTTGCAAAGTGCTACACGACGACGCTCACCACCCGAAAGCTTGGTAACATCGGCATCAGCTGGCGGGCAGCGCAGGGCTTCCATCGCCATTTCAACCTGACTGTCGAGATCCCAGAGATTCTGGCTATCGATGACGTCCTGAAGAGCCGCACCTTCGTCTGCGGTTTCATCAGAATAGTTCATCATCAGTTCGTTGTAACGGTCGAGAATAGCTGTCTTTGAAGCTACACCTTCCATGACATTGCCGAGAACGGTCTTTTCTGGATCAAGATGCGGTTCCTGAGCAAGATAGCCGCAAGTCGCACCATCAGCGAGCCAAGCTTCGCCGGTGTAATCCTTGTCCATACCGGCCATGATCTTGAGGATCGTCGATTTACCGGCACCGTTCGGCCCAAGAATACCGATCTTAGCATCTGGGTAGAATGACAGATGAAGGTTTTCGATAACCTTTTTAGCACCATAGGCCTTGTTCAGCCCTGACATATGATAAATGAATTGGCGTGCCATAAAGCGCGTCGTCTCCACGAGTTAGAGAGCGTGAACAGCGATAACGCCGAACCGCAGGGAAATTTCTGAAGGGTATGTAGGCGAAATAGCGCGCGGAAGCAAATATCATCGCGCAAACTTCAGCTTGAAAAGCTTCTAAACAAAATGAAACCGGGCGCGGATATTTCCGTCACCCGGTTTCCCCTCTGGCCACCACTCGGGAAAGTATCCTCCCTTTCGCCGAATAGCCTGCTAGTTATGCCTTAATACCGAAATTTAACGCCTCTGGATTTCCTTCAAAACTCCGTCGACATCCTCTGTTAGAGATAGATTTGCCTAGGTTTTTACGGTTTTCAAGCGGAATTTGCTCAAAAATTGCATTTGCCTAAAATTAATTCACTCAACCTCTGGATGCCTTTTTAAATGACACCACCAAAAGAGGGTTTGACTATTTGCGCAGCATAAATTCAGATGGTCTCATGTCGTTTGAAAACATCCATCGCTTGCCGCTCAGTAGCGGAATCGAACTACCATTTCGGCAATCGCTGATTGCTGCACCAAAGGCTGCTGTGCACATCTGCCACGGGCTTGCGGAACACTCAGCCCGTTACGCGCGGTTTGCAACCGCCCTTAACGCAGCAGGTTACAACGTCTATGCGCATGATCATCGCGGTCATGGCGCAAATATTGGCGCATATGCGCCAAGAGGAATATTCGCGCAAAAAGACGGCTATAGAGTCGCAATTGATGATGTTCTTGCCCTAAACCGTCATATTCATGCCTCGCACCCTGGCTTGCCGGTGGTTTTATTCGGGCACTCTATGGGCGGACTGATCGCGCTCAATTATACGCTCGTGCACTCTGAAACAATTGACGCTGCCGCCATCTGGAACGCCAATTTCAATGGTGGCATCGAAAATAGCGCTGCAATGGCAATTCTGAAAATCGAACGCATGCTCAAAGGTTCAGACGTTCCAAGTTCGATCTTGCCAAAGCTCACGTTTCGGGCATGGGGCAACGCTATCCCCAACCATCGCACGGCGTTTGACTGGCTTTCGCGCGACGCTTCAGAGGTTGAAGCCTATGCTAACGATCCACTCTGCGGTTTTGATGCAAGCGTTGCATTGTGGATTGACGTATTCCGCATGATGAAGGCTGGTGCGACGGACCGCAATTTTGCAAATATCCGCCGCGATCTACCGTTTAATCTGGTTGGCGGTGGCGAAGACCCTGCAACCGACAAAGCCAAAGCCACCCAAAAACTTGCACACAGAATGCGGGTGATGGGCTTTGGCAAAGTAACCTGCACGATATATCCAGATACCCGTCACGAGAGCCTCAACGACCTAAACCGGGATGAAGTGACGCAGAATTTTCTGGATTGGCTCGCGCAAGCTCTTCCGTCCGGTAACAAGTCCGGCTAAAAGCAGCTGATATTCTGAGAAACTGGTCAAACTCACGATTTCTTGAGACACTTGGTTTGCCCGGCAATCAATGGTATGGAGCCCGCCTTGCGCGCTACAGGGCACCTGTACTGAGATATTACGCACACTGATTTACGGTAAATGCGCAAGGAATGAAGGAACTCCGCTTGTCAACACCGACGATTTCTGTGGTCATCCCCTGCCGCAACGAAGCCGACAATCTCGCTTTTCTGCTCGATGAAGTCGATAGCGCCATGCTGGGCCGCGCCTATGAAGTCATTGTCGTAGACGATGGCTCAACAGATTCAACCAGCGATGTGCTGGCTGGCCGCATCCATGCTGGCAAGCCGCTGCGCCATATCCGCCATGACCGCTCATCCGGCCAGAGCGCTGCTTTGCGTTCGGGCGTTTTCGCAGCGCGTGGCCAGATTGTTGTGACAATGGATGGTGACGGGCAGAACAATCCTGCCTATCTGCCAGCACTTGCCGACGCCCTGATCAATGCAGGCCCTGCTTTCGGTATCGCTGCCGGTCAGCGCCTCAAGCGCACTGATACCAAGCTCAAGCAGCTTTCATCACGCTTTGCCAACAATCTGCGCGGCGCGATCCTCAAAGACAAAACACGCGATTCCGGTTGCGGCCTCAAGGCGCTGCACACCGACCTGTTCCGCGAGCTGCCATTCTTTGATGGCTGGCATCGCTATCTGCCAGCGCTGGCTTTACGTGAAGGTTTTGACGTCGTGCATATCGATGTCACCGACCGCGAACGCCGCCACGGCAAATCGAATTACGGCATTCTCGACCGCGGACTTCGCGGCATTCTCGACCTTTACGGCGTGTGGTGGCTGCGCAAGCGCCGCAAGGTTGTGCCGCGCGTGACGGAGATTACCCATGACTGATATTTTCAGCAGCTTCATCCAGTGGTTACACGATGTGTTCGTAGCACAGTGGGACGGCTGGATCATTTTGGGCTTTGTCGCTCAGGCCTGCTTTACCATGCGCTTTGTCGTCCAGTGGCTGGCGTCTGAAAAAGCAAAAAAGAGCGTGATGCCAGTGGCATTCTGGTTCTTCTCGCTCATTGGTGGCGTGTTGCTCTTGGTTTACGCCATCCAGCGCAAAGACCCCGTTTTCATCGCAGGTCAGGGCTTTGGCCTGATCGTCTATATCCGCAATCTCTGGCTTATTGCCAATGAGCGGAAGCGGTTGAAGGCAGCGAGCTAATTCGTTTCACCAAACAAAAACGCCGATCTGAAATCCTCAGATCGGCGTTTTTGTTTTTAGCTCTTTAGCGTCCGCCCCACCGAGCGATAATCCAATCCGGTTCCGGCAACATCGTCCGCTTTATAGACATTGCGCAGATCAATCAGCACATTGCCATCCATCGCTTTTGCGACACGCTTCAAATCAAGCGCACGATAAGCATTCCACTCGGTCAAAAGCGCCGTAACACCCGCGCCTTCTACTGCCTCATAAGCGGAACCGCACCAGATCACCTCCGGCAAGACTGCTTTGGCAGCATCCATCGCTTCCGGATCATGCGCACGCACAGAAATGCCTGCTTTTTGAATAGCGGCAATAATGTCGATCGCAGGCGATTCACGAATATCATCGGTGTTCGGTTTAAAAGCTACGCCCAGCACAGCAACCGTTTTCGTTCCACTCTCACGAGCAGCAACAATGATACGATCTGCCATGGATAACTTGCGCGCTTCGTTGACCGCGATTACTTCTTCGATCAGCGACTGCGGTGCATCATATTTTTTGCCGGTCGCAGCAAAAGCACGTGTATCTTTCGGGAAACACGAACCACCAAACCCAGGCCCGGCATGCAAGAATTTCGACCCGATGCGGTTATCCATGCCGATTGCACGTGCAACTTCCTGCACATTGCCGCCGGTCTTTTCGCAAAGATCAGCCACCTGATTGATGAAAGTCACCTTCATCGCCAGAAAGGCATTGGCTGCATATTTGATGATTTCAGCGTTCTCCAGCGAGGTCACGACCATCGGCGTTTCACGCAAATAGAGCGGACGATAAAGCCGCTGCATCGCCGCCTTGCCGCGCTCATCATCAACACCCACCACCACACGATCAGGGCGCATGAAGTCTTCAATCGCTGAGCCTTCACGCAGGAATTCCGGGTTTGAAACCATCGAAAACTCAACACCCGGACGCGCTTCCGCAATGCGGTCGCGAATACGCGCATTGGTTCCGACAACAACTGTCGATTTGATGACGACCACTGCACCCGGCTTCATGGCAGCAGCGATTTCATCGGCAGCAGCTTCAATATATTGGAGGTCCGCTTCACCATCGCCACGACGCGACGGCGTGCCGACTGCAATCAGGATCACATCGGCATCAGCAACGCTGATCGCAAGATCGGTACTGAATTCAAGACGACCATCACGAATGTTGCGCCCCATAAGCTCATCAAGCCCGGGCTCGAAAATCGTGACTTTGCCAGCTTCAAGCCGCTCGATGATCGACGGGTTCTTGTCGACACAGGTAACGTGAAAGCCAAATTCGGCAAAACACACACCTGAAACCAGACCCACGTAGCCCGTTCCGATCATCGCTAGCTTCATATGTTCAGTCCTTTAATCTAGCTTAGAGCCATTTATCATAGTCTGAGACGAGCAAATGCAATGGCTGTTCGTTTTCTTCAATATCGGAAAAGCGGCCAATCGGCTCACGGAAAATATTGTCCGTCAGATCGTCGTTGACGGTCGATACTTCACCGATCAGAACATCGCCGCCCTCACCCCAGAAAGCATGCCAGTTGCCCGGTAGCAGCGTGACGCTCTCGCCCGGGCTTAGCTTCAAATGCGCACCAGCTTTCTGCGTCACCAGCCGCCCATCCGTTGCGACTGTCACATCCGTTTCTTCATCAACGCTGCCATCGGCGCGCGAGTTAAACAGTTCCAGCACCAGCGTACCGCCACCACGATTGATGATATCTTCGGCCTTCAATGCATGGCGATGCATCGGCGAAATCTGGTTTTTGCGTGAGATCATGATCTTTTCGGCATAAAGCATACCGGTGCCGCGCTTCAGATCTTCGACATTACCGTTGCGCGTTGTAAACAGGAATAAGCCGAGATCGGCGAAATTGCCCTGACCATAATCGGTAATGTCCCAGCCAAGACGCCCGTCGAGAATAGCCTTCGCATCGCTTGATGTACGCTTTTTCAGCTCTTCCGGCGTCCAATAAGCGAATGGCGGCATGATATAACCAAAAGAACGGATGAAAGCGTCGCTTTCGCGAATAATCTCATTAACTTCTGAACGTTTCATGGCCTGCGAGCCTCCCATGGAATGAAACCGAATATGTCAGGCAGCTTGGTAACTGGCTTTCTCCCATCTTGGCAATCCCGCGCGCGCAACTCACACATATTTGCGAAGAACTGCGCGAATGCGCGCGTGTCGTCTTTACGCGAAAATCATGTCGCATCCCAATGCGCGTTTAGAACATTTCAATGATTGAATCATGACAACGGAAGCCAGTCTGAACATGAGCCAATGAACAGACAAGCCATTGAGATAATGGGAAAGCGCAGCTTCCGGAGGACAAAGGGAACATTCGGTCGAGCAAGCGTCGCTGAGAGAACAGCACCAGCCCGACTTTGATACGGACGCAAAGGTTTGATTCTATGGACGTTCGCAACGAAATGCTGGGGCTTTTGACCGGGCGCGACCCAAATTTCAGCCTTGAACAGAAGTTTTACACCGATCCGGATTTCTACAAGCTGGATCTGGAGAACATTTTTTATCGCGACTGGCTGTTTGTCGGTCACGATTGCGAATTGCCCAAGACCGGCTCTTATATGACCGTGCAGGTCGGCGCTTATCCCGTCGTCATTGTGCGCGATTCACAAGGGACCATCCGTGCGTTCCACAATTCCTGCCGTCACCGTGGTTCGCGCATCTGCGCGGCTGAAAAAGGCACCGCTGCCAAGCTTGTGTGCCCCTATCACCAGTGGACTTATGAACTCGATGGCCGGCTGTTGTTCGCGCGACAGGTTGGACCAGATTTCAAGCCCGCCGAATATGGCTTGAAGCAAGTGCATTGCGAGAGCGTCGCGGGCTATATCTATGTTTGCCTTGCAGACGAAGCGCCCGATTTCAACAGCTTCCGCACTCTGGTCGAGCCTTACCTCGCGCCGCACAATATTAAGGATGCTAAGGTCGCCTTTGAAAGCTCGATCATCGAGAAGGGCAACTGGAAGCTCGTTTGGGAAAACAACCGCGAATGCTATCACTGCGCGGCTAACCACCCGGAACTTTGCCGCACCTATCCCGAAGCACCTAGCGCTACGGGCGTTCAGGGTGTGATGGAAGACCCAGAGATCAACCAGCTCTGGAATAATTGTGCTTCCATCGGCTTGCCAGCCGAGTTCAACATGTCGGAAGACGGCCGCTATCGGATCACGCGCATTCCGCTTTTGCGCGACGCAGTGAGCTACACGATGTCGGGCAAACCAGCGGTCAAAAAACCATTGAGCGATCAGGTTTCAGGCGGCACCAATATCGGCGCGATGCTGCTGTTCAATTATCCTTCGACCTGGAACCATCTGATGGTCGATCACGCCATTTCCTTCCGCGTGATGCCAATCAGCGCCGAGGAAACCATGGTCACTACCAAATGGCTTGTTCACAAAGATGCGGTTGAAGGCGTCGATTACGACCTTGATGAGCTGACACATGTGTGGATTCAAACCAACGATCAGGATCGCCAGATCGTCGAAGAAAATGCCATTGGCATTCGATCGCCCGCCTATCAGCCCGGTCCTTATTCGGTCGAGCACGAGGGTGGCGTGATGCAGTTCCTTGAATGGTACACCAATACCATCACGCCTCGCCTGAAGGGTGAGACGGCAAAGCTCAGCCGCGTCGCGTAAAACAAAGCGCATCCCGAAAAGTGTGAAGCGGTTTTCGGAATAAGATGCGCGTAAAACGAAGCATTTTAAGAAGTGAGAAGGCCATGCAGCCTCTGAAATATCTGGATGAGATGCTGCCGTGGAACGACAGGTTGCAGATGCTGCAATGCATCTCGGCCATCGAAGAAGCGCCAGACGTCATGACCTTCTCCTTCAAGACACTGGAGGATAACTGGTTCCGCTACACGCCGGGTCAGTTCGTCACGCTGGAACTGCCAATTGAACGGGCCGATGGACTGGGACCGGTACTGCGTACATATACGCTGTCATCGACCCCTTCCCGGCCCTATCATATCTCCGTCACTGTCAAAGCGCAGAAGGACAGCATTGGCACCCGCTGGATGCTGGATCATCTGCGTCCGCCCATGACCATCAAAGCCTATGGTCCAAATGGCGACTTCTCACTCGCCAATCATCCGAGCGAGAAATACCTCTTCATCTCGGCCGGTTCCGGCATAACGCCGATGGTATCAATGACGCGATGGCTGTTTGATTGCGCACCGGCAACCGATGTCGCTTTTATCAACTGCGCGCGCTCGCCTGATGACATCATTTTCCGCAAAGAACTGGAACTGCTTTCAGGCCGAATGGAAGCCATGCGCCTTGCATTCATTGTGGAGCAATCATCGGCAAGGCATGTCTGGCTGGGACTTCATGGCCGCATCGACCAGCCAAGGCTTGAACTGCTGGCACCAGATTTTCTACATCGCAAAGTGTTCTGCTGCGGACCTGAGCCATTCATGAATGGCGTGCGTGGTCTCTTGGAGCGATCCGGCTTTGATATGGCCAATTATCATCAGGAAAGCTTCCAGCCTGCCAGCGAAATTTCTGCTGTACCTTTGCCATCGACACTCGCTGCAACGACTGAAAAACCTGCAGCTCCAGCAAAGCCTGCAGTGCTACCTGCCACTGTTGTCTTTACGCTTTCAGGTGTTGAAGTCGAATGCACCGAGAACGACACAATTCTGCTCACCGCCCGCAATGGCGGATTAAAAATCCCAAGCGCATGTGAATTTGGCATTTGCGGCACCTGCAAAGTCAAATGCATCGGCGGCGAAACCGAGATGACCCACAATGGCGGTATTCGTGATGACGAAGTCGCGGAAGGCTACATCCTTGCCTGTTGCAGCCGTCCGCGTGGTCGTGTCGAGATCGACGCCTGATTAGGCTTTCTTGAGAAATTCGGTACGCAGCACGAGGCCTTTGACCTGCTTTGTGCTGCAGTCAACTTCGTCAGGGTTCCCCGTGAGGCGAATACCCTTCACCAGCGTACCGCGCTTGAGCGTCGTCGAGGTTCCCTTAACCTTCAAATCCTTGATAAGCGTAACAGAATCGCCGTCATTCAGCTGTGCTCCATTGCTGTCACGCGTAATTTCATCGGTCATAACAATCCCCTCTTCGTGTCAATAAAGCTGCTCGGTAGCACCAAAGACAATGTAATACCAGAACGCGGATAATCACTGGCATCAGTCCTGATCGCTGACTATAGTTGCCGCAAAGCATTCAGGAGCCTTTTATGATCGGACATGCCCTTCTCGTCGTTGATGTGCAAAATGACTTCTGCCCCGGTGGTGCACTGGCCGTCGATAAGGGGGATGAAATTCTACCTGCGATCAACCGCCTGATTGACGAGAGCGAACATGTTATCCTGACACAAGACTGGCA
>Ga0308165_1003318_pt1 | contig 17458 bp, 10 predicted proteins | sample PhyWR2_FD_201032 | JGI IMG/M metagenome (GOLD analysis project Ga0308165, IMG submission 201032) | Phyllosphere microbial communities from UC Gill Tract Community Farm, Albany, California, United States - DLSLW.R2 | ecosystem: Host-associated > Plants > Phyllosphere > Unclassified | place: USA...
ACGTTCGGGAACGTTTAATAATGGATAATTCATATGCGTACAAAAGTGAAAAAAATTTTGAGATTTATTTGTTAAATTTTTCTCACAAGGTCGTTACCTAATATATCTGTTTATTACGTTCAAAATGGCACTATTATCCTGCAATTGCGGTAAATATTCGAATAGAATATAGTGTTTGTCAGGGTCCGTTGTTAAAGCGGTTTCCAGATATCCAAGTGCATCACTATAATTTCCGAGTGCAAAAAGGTAGGCTACCATTCGGTAATACAGTTCTGCAGCTTCTGGATTGTTCTTAATTGCTTCAGCCATTGTTTCTGATGCTTCCAATAGTTTTCCCTGCTCGTAAAGAACGGTACTAAAGTCTAACCAGGCCTCAATATCCAATGGATTGAATTCCAATACTTTTTCATAAGCCTCGATCGATTCCTCGATCTGGCCCAATTTATAGTATGCATCGGCCATAGCAAACCAAAAATCAGGATTTTCGGCTTCTAAATCGATTGCCTTTTTATAAAAATGAAGTGATTCGAAATAACGTTCCTCAAAATTCAGCGTAACACCGATCCCAAACCAGGCATCTGCCATCTTAGGATCCATTTTTACCGATTTTTTGTAATAAGAACGGGCTTCGTCCATTTTCTCCAGCTTTTCGTAACATTCGCCTATGGCGCAGTAAGTATCTGCATTCGGCTGTTCGTACTCGAATGTCTGTTTATACACCTCAATGGCTTCGTCGTACTTATCTAACTGTACCAGTGCATTCCCTTTATTAAAATAAGCAGAGCTGAAATCTTCTTTAATTAAAATTGCATAATCGTAGGCATCAATGGCTTTCTCAAAAAGATTCAATTTGTGAAAACTGTTGCCCAGGTTGTACCATGCCGCATATGAATAAGGATCGGTATCAATATATTGCTGATAAAACTTAATGCTTTCTTCCTGTTTGTCCAGAACATCATAACAGAAAGCCAATTCGTACAAGCCGTCCTGATTTTCCATATTTTGCTCCAAACTGAGCTTGATATAGGTTATCGCACTTTCATAATCGCTCATGCTCTGGTAAACATAGGCCATCTGTAATAAGATTTCGTCGGTACTTTCTGCAAGGCCCAAAGCTTTTTCATAATTTTCCAAAGCCTCATCATAACGTTCGGTGTTTTGGAATATATTACCACGTAACAGATAAATATCCGGTTCGGAGGGTTCTAACAGCTCTGCTTTTTGCAAAGCAATAAACGCGTTCTCGTTGTTGTTGGTTAAAATGTAGAGATGAGCCTGCTTAATTAAAAATACAGTTGCATAAGGGTGTTGACTGATTGCAAAATCAACTACCTGCAAAGCTTTGACCGGATCATTTTTCTCAATGTAAAAATCTACAATGTATTCGAATGCGCCTGCATCGAAAAAATACTGATCCTGATTGCGGAGCATTTCTTCGTAACGTTCTACTGAGCGTTGTGCGTCTTCGTTGGATTCAAAAAAGAATTCTTCTTCCATATATTATACTATTAAAGAACCGTGCCAATTAGCATAAAAACACATTATAAGTTTACCGATTATAATTATCCGTTTTTAAAATAATTATTAACATCAATTGTATAAAACAGCGTAAACGGCTGAATATAAAGCGTATTAACTGTGGTTAAGATGTGTGGATAATCGATAGATTTTTTGCAACATCGCGGTTCCTTTTCCCTTCTTTTACAAAAATACTATAAATTTATGGTATATACGTAATCAAGAAGTCATGAAAGGATCGATCATTTTTGCCCTGTTTTTACTATGTTTTGTTACTCAAAGCTTTGCACAGCGTGATGAAGAAACTGCTGTAAAAAAAGCTGTAAACAATCTTTTTGAAGGAATGAAAACAGGTGACAGTATATTAACAGGAGCCGCGTTTGCTAAGAGTGCGGTAATGCATACTATAGTGGAAAAAGATGGAAAAGCGCGTGTACGTACCGAATCGGTGAGCGATTTTGTTAAATTCATTGGAACACCGCATCAGGAAAAATACGATGAGCGAATTGTTTTTACCAAAATATTGATTGATGGCCCGCTGGCTTCTGTTTGGACGGACTATACATTTTACCTTGGTGAGAAGTTCAGCCATTGCGGTGTGAACTCTTTCCAGTTGGTAAATGGAGATAGGGGCTGGCAGATTGTATACATCATCGACACGCGAAGAAAAACGGGATGTAACTAAACCACCAGCCTTTATTGTGTTTAATTTAAAGTATTGTAATATTTGAATACTTTAATCAGGTCATCGTCCTGTTTTAGATCCAGTTGTTCGTTTTTGATATAAGCGGATACTTTATCTTTTTTATTGGCCAAAACCATGGCAATATTTTTTGCTGAAGGCGTAAATTTTTGAAGTATACCCCCTTTATTGGTAAAATACACAGCGTGCGGTACCAATTTGTTGGTTTTCTTCTTGGTGAACCAGTCTTCAACTATTTCTTTTTTAACACTGTATTGTTTTAACAGCACAACATTACCATCTGCAACTGCCTCATAGAATCCTTCTGACTGGCCTGATTTCAATTTGGTAAATTGGTGTGAATTGCCTACTGAATCGAGTAGGGTGAAAGATTGCACGGAATCCTGAATGGCATAGATGTTATCATTTTCGGTGTATTCTAATTGCTGCGTTTCTAAATTATACCTCACATTCTTGATGTCAAACTCTTTCTGGCTTACGGTTTTTATACTGCCGTTGGCGTATTTGCTGTTGAAATAAGGACTTCCCTCAACTGGATTTTTAACTAAAGATTTTAAAAGCGGTTTTGCGCTTGGGCCGACTGTAACATTTTGAGCAAAAGCGGATGTGCTTAGGCTAGTAATTAAAAGAAGTGAAAAAAGTATTTTCATGGTTGCGTTTTATAAAAAAGTGAAATTCCTGTTGTTTCGATTGCTTTCTTTTTACTGATGGTTTTTATATAAACAAAATTTTTAAAAAGGGAAAAAATGGTAATTATCCTGTCTGTATTTATAATAAATCCAAATTACTAAAACAATTTAGTCGATATCTAAACGCAATTTATAACATTTTTAAGATAAACATTATTTTTTTTGATTTTATGATAATAAAAACTGTTATTCGCGGAATATTAACTTAAACAAACTTTAAAAACTATGAAAAAACTCGTACTGTGTTTATTCATATTTTTATTTTGCGGTATCATACAAGCAGATGCTCAAAGTAAAAATATTACTGGTAAAGTGGTTGCATCTAATGATGGATTGCCTTTACCCGGAGTTAGTGTCCGTGTAAAGGATACTAAAAAAGCAACATCAACCAGCTCGGATGGAAAATTTACCATCAGCGTTAATCCAAATGAAGTGTTACAATTCTCTTACATTGGGTTTGTAGCGAAAGAAATTTCAGTTGGTACGCAATCAAATTTTAACGTTAACCTCGAGCCAGACTCAAAAAGTTTAAGCGAGGTTACGATTTCTACCGCTTTAGGTATTAAACGTAAGCCAAAGGAAATCGGTTATGCTACTCAACAGGTAACCGGTAAAGCACTTACTTCGAGCAGACCGACCAACCTGGCAACCGGTTTATCAGGTAAAGTTGCCGGTTTACAGATTAACCAAGCGAACAATCAGATTGATGCTGGTGATCAGGTAAGGGTGGTATTGCGCGGTAACAGATCATTTACTGGAAACAACCAGGCACTTTTGGTATTGGATGGTATTATTGTTCCATTAAGCCAGTTAAACTCGATCAACCCTAACGATATCGAAAATGTTAATATTTTAAAAGGTGCAAACGCTGCGGCACTTTATGGATCGGATGCATCGAACGGTGTAATTATTGTGAGCACAAAGAGGGGATCTTCTGACGGAGGTAGCATAACTTATACTAATTCCACTTTACTAAATCGTTTAAGTTACTTTCCAAAGCTGCAAACAGAGTTTGGTGGAGGTACCACTCAAGATGATTTCGGATTTGGTTTATATACCCCTTTTGAGAACCAGACCTTTGGAGAACGTTTTGATGGAAGTATCAGACCACTGGGCCGTATCTTAGAAGATGGAACTTACCAGATGGTTCCTTATACCTACAAAGATGGAGAAAAAGAAAATTTCTTTGAAACAGGAATCGACGAGCAAAATGATGTTACCTATTCGGGCGGAAACGAGAACGGAACAACCTATATCAACCTTCAGCGTGTAAATAGCAAAGGTTATGTTCCGGGCGATAAATCAGACAGAACAGCTATCCGCGTCAACGGAACCCGTAAACTCAACAAATTTTTAGCCGATTATTCATTTAACTATACCCAAAGAAATTATGATAAAAGTAATAATCAGGTGTATAATAATGTGATCAACACCCCAGGAAACGTACCCTTGACAGAGTATAGTGATTTAAACTCGAAATATGGCAATCCTAACGACTACTACAATGATTATTATAACAGTCCTTATTTCGGTTTACAGCAAAACCGCAATAACGAAAGAAGAGATGATTTGTTGGGTAATCTTTCATTCACCTATAAACCAGTTGATTGGTTGAGCTTGATGGCGAGAGGTGGTCTGAGTACGAAAAACACGCAAGGTAAAAATAGTAATTATGCTTACACCTACTCTGATTTTGCACATAATTCGGGCAAAGGGATAGCGGCTACACAATACACAAAATCATCGGTAACTGATTATAGTGAATTTGAAAGCAGATACACCGGCGATTTCCTTGCAACAGCTACTAAAACGTTTAACCTATTTAAATTTACGGTAATTGGTGGTGCGCAGGTAATTCAAAAAAACTATAAAACCATGTCACAATCTGGCTCTAACCTAGTGGTTGATAATTTATTCAATATTGAAAATCGTACGGGTGAAATTGTAGGTTCGGAAAGTGAGCGCAATTCTCGTCAGTTGGGTGTTTTCGGAGATATAACCGCCACTTATAACGATTACTTAACTATCCATATCTCTGGCAGGAATGATTGGGATTCCAGGCTGGCAAAAAGCAACCGCTCTTTCTTCTATCCAGCGATCGATGCAGCCCTAACACTAACCGATGCTATTCCTTCACTAAAAGAAAGTAAGGTGATCAGCAATTTAAAAATCCGTGGCGGTATTTCGAAAGTATATGCGGTTCAGGTTGATCCCTATAATATCATTTCTACAATCAGTCCGGCAGGAAACTTCCCCTATGGTAGTACAGCCGGATATTCTATTGATAACAAATTGCTTGACCCTAACTTAAAGCCTGAAAATACAGTTTCGAAAGAGATTGGTGTTGATATCGGTTTTTTAAATAATCGGATTACCTTAGAAACCTCAGCTTATCTTCAGAATACTAGAAACCAAGAAATTATCAACGGTATAGACTTATCAGGTACAACTGGATATACCAGTGCGGTAATCAATACCGGAGAAGGTGAAAATAAAGGTATTGAGTTTAGTTTAAATGCAGCACCTGTGATTGGTTTCTCAAATGGATTTAGATGGAATGTGGGTGTAAACTACTCTTATAATACGAATAAGGTAATAGCTTTATATCAAGGACAAAACCAACTAGGCATTGGCGACAATAACTATATCGTAGTTGGCCAGAGTTTCCCTTCGTTACAAGTAAGTAGCTATCAAACAGACCCGCAGGGTCGTGTTATTGTAGACGCTAACACAGGTTTACCACTTTCAAACCCAATCAACAAAGATTTCGGACAAACCAATCCAAGCAGTGTACTGGGAATTAACACCAGTTTTACCTTTAAAAACTTTACCCTTTCGGGCGTAGCAGAATACCGCAGTGGTAATGTATTCTACAATAGTTTTGCTAGTACGCTTGATTTCGCTGGTATCAGTTATACTTCAGCTCAAGCTGGTCGTGAACGTTTTGTTTATCCAAATTCGGTTATCCAAACTTCACCGGGCGTATTTGTACCAAATACCAATACCACAACTATACAAGGTAATGGATCTTTTTGGTCCGACGGTATCCGTGCAAATACTGCTTCTAACTATGTAATGAGTGCTGCATTCTGGAAAATCAGAGAACTTTCTTTGGCTTATCAGGTACCAACACAGTGGTTACAGAGCAAAGCCAAATTTATTAAGAATGCAAGCATAGCTCTGATCGGAAGAAACTTATTTATGTTCAGACCTAGTGATAATATTTATACCGATCCGGAGATTAACGTGGGAACAGGAAATGCACAGGGTGTAAATAACTTAAATCAAACGCCACCTACGCGTATTTATGGTTTTACCGCAACAATAGGCTTTTAATAACTAACAAAGACATGAAAAGAAAATTTATATATTTATTTATAGTGTCAGTATTATTACTGAGCGCATGTAAAAAAGGGTTTTTAGACATCAATGATAATCCAAATAAGGCAACTGCTGTTAGCCCCGCATTAATTTTAACTGGAGCACTGAATAATACAGCTGCTTATACAACAGGTGGCTCAATTTTTTATAGTTTTGCTGCCTTATGGATGAATTATTGGATGACACCAGGAGGTGTTTCAGGTTGGTACGAGGAACGTTCGTATAACTTTACTACCAATTGGAGTGGTTCTACTACACTTTGGGCTAATCTTTACGATAACCTTAACGATTATGCTTATCTGGAAACACAGAGCAAAGCAACAGGAAAAAACTTTTTCTTAGGCGTAGCGAAGACAATGAAGGCCTGGGATTATCAATATTTGGTAGATTTTTATGGAAACGTACCATATTCTCAAGCATCAAAAAATATAGCTTTTCTAAACCCAAAATACGATAAAGCACAGGCTATTTACGAAGATTTGGCAAAACAGTTGGATACAGCAGCAAATTTATTTAAGACTGCTGCGGTTAGTCCAGCTGATGCTGCAGCAGATATATACGCTAAAGGAAACCTACAAAAGTGGGGTAAATTTGCGAATACCTTAAAGCTTAGAATTCTTTTGCGTCAATCGGAAGTACCTGGAAGGGAACAGTACATCAAAGATGAAATTGCTAAAATTACGGCTAATGGTTTCGGCTATATAGGAACCGGAGATGGTATGTTCAATAACCCGGGTTATTTAAATACATCTGGTAAGCAAAATCCTTTTTGGGGTGTTTATGGTTATGGTGTTGATGGAACAAGAACGGCTTCGCATAGCTATATGCTGGCTAGCACTTATGGCATGGATTTCCTTCAGGATAATGATGACCCAAGGTTGGGTAAATTCTATAATACGGTAAACGACGGTGCCGGTAGTACATACGTAAGTTTGGTATGGGGCCAGGACGTTGATGCTACACAGATACTTGCGACTGTTTCAAGTATAGGTAAAGGTGTGTTAAAATCATTCGATCAGGCCCAACCAATTATGACAGATTTTGAGAGTTTGTTCTTACAAGCTGAAGCTGCACAAAGAGGTTACCTAACAAGCAGTGCACAGTCGAATTATGAAGCAGCTGTAACGGCCAACTTTGTTTACCTAGGATTAAAAGAAGTAGACGCAAAAACTTACCTTGCTGATCAGGGTGTGGCAACATGGAACGCTAACCCCGATAAAATTGCCTTGATTATTAAACAAAAATGGGCTGCCATGAACGGTACAAATGATATTGAACCTTGGACAGATTACAGGCGTTTAGAACTTCCTGCAGATATGCCGATTTCGATCGCCTCGACCGTAACTACTAAAAAGATCCCGGTAAGAATGTTATATCCACAAAGAGAATATAATACCAACTCGGCAAATGTAATTGCAGAAGGTACAATTAACCAATTTACGTCAAGAATTTTCTGGGATGTTAAATAAATCAATCAAAACGATGACAAATAAAAATATATTCAAAGGATTTATTGCAGCGCTATGTGTGATAAGTCTATCTTCTTGTTTGAAGAACAAAAATGAGCAACCCGATTTCTCATCAACAACCCCAGTTGTGGAAATTCCTGTTGGCTCGCCTGTGGGTGATGGTAGCGTGAATTCTTTAAGCACTTCACTTATTCAAAAAGATGCCCCAACTGACTATTACTTTTATATTAACTATGCAGCATCAAGCACGAAGCCGACGGACATCAAGGTTACTTTATCTATTGATCCAGCTGCGCTTTTGACTTACAACAAAGCACATCCAACTGATACCCCGTTAAAGATCGTGCCAACAAATGCTTTTACCATGTCCACAACTATAACTATTCCTGCCAACCAGCGCAGGGTGGAGGTTCCGGTAAAATTTATAAGTACCGCACTAGATCCGGCCATAAGTTATGGTTTACCTGTAATCATTAAGGATGCTTCGGGCGAAGTAATAAGCAATAAATTTGGCTCAGTGGTGATTAAAGTTGCCGTAAGGAACAAATATGATGGGAAATATAGTTTAAAAGGCTATGTTTTTAGAGAAGGTGATACTGGTGGCTTAACCGGGTTCTTCAAAGGGTTAAGTAGAGATTTACCAAGTAATGGTGCCAATGCTGTTAATTTTGCTCAAAACTGGGCTGATGGTGGCGGTGCAGGCGGTATTGATGGCTTAACCATTAGTGTTAACCCTACAACCAACAAGGTAACGATGAAAAGTACTGCTAACGCAACTTTAGCAAATGATCCTGCCTACGATAACCGTTACGACCCGGCTACCAAGACCTTTTATATTTCTTTTAAATGGGGAGCAAGTCCAACAAGCCGATCGGCTACCGATACGCTTACCTATGTATCAATAAGATAGTTTATTGTATCATAGCTTAACTGAAAGAGGCCCGTTTGATCGATTCAAACGGGCCTCTTATTTTTATTGCTTTTTTAAACTATAGTGTTTAGTGCTGTTTAAATGTTATTCTTTTCCTAAAGCTGCTGCACCTTTTTTAAACAATTCGGCCTGTTTGCTCAGGTTGGCTTTGGCATCGCCACTTACCGCTGCAGCAAGTTGCGTTTTAGCCTGCGCAGTTGCAGTATAAGCGCTAGCCAATTGCTTATTTAAGTATGATTGCAATTTCAACCTTTCAATGGCGCTGCTGATATTGTTAATACCTTTTTCGGTAATAACAGGGTTTGTATTTGCCCTTAAATACTGAAAATACTGGCCAATTACGGCAAAGATTTTGTTGCGGTCGCCGGTAAGCATAATATTTTCATAAAATGTCTGATGTTCATCTTTAGGATCGCTGATATATAATGATGCGATAGAAGGGGCAATGTGTTCTTTCGTATCCGAATCTAAAGATGATAAAGCCGAAATACTTTCTTGTGGGGCAAGTTTTGCCAAGCCACCAATACCAGCTGCAATTACCTTGTACGATCTATCCTTTAAGCTCTCGCTCATTAATGTTTTATAAGCCTGATCGTTTGTTTCAGCTAATTTTACAATTGCGGCAGACCTGACTTCAGTATCTTTGTCAGTTTTGGCCATCTGCAACAAGATTGGCAAAGCCACGGTTTTGATTTTGGCATCTTCCAGATTAATCCCATCAATGCTCAAAGCACGTAAATCAGCTGATCTGTCTTTTAATCCTTCTAAAAGTACTTGTTGACCGCTGTTGGCTTTGCTCTGCATAATAAACTGAAGGGCTTCTATCCTATTGGCATAGCTAGGAGCATTTTTATACTGGAAATAATAATTTTCGGCAGTTTTATTATCATTTGTTTCGCCAACCAGAATTTTATCTACGTCAAAATCAATCAGGTCGGGTTTGGTGCTTACATCGAAACTGAAGTTTTGCTCGCGGCTATTGATTAATATTTCCTTTCTGATTTTCTTTCCACCGGCATAAATATCAATTTTGATCGGTAAAATGAAAGTTTGAACGCTCGAATCCTGTGTCTGTTTTACCTTAATGGTAGCTTTTCCGTTTTCGTAGCCATAATCAACGCTCAAAATCGGGTGGCCGCTGTTATAGTACCACTGGTTAAAGTAAGGGCTCCAATCTTTTCCGGTAATATCTTCCATGGCCAAACGCAATTGATGGGTTTCGCCATTTTTGAAAGCATTGGTGGTTAAATAACGGTTAAGCGATTTATAAAAAGCTGCATCGCCCATCTGGTTTTTCAGTGCATAAAGAATGATCGATCCTTTGGCATAACTGATGTTGTCGAACATATCTTCTTTATCACCATAATAGAAACGTGCTAAAACGGGGCTTTCACCTTTTTTGGTCGAACCGATGTAAGATTGCAGTTTATCATAACGCGATTTATCTTCTGCATCCTGCCCAGCATCGTGCCCATGCCAGATCACTTCGCCAAAGGTGGCAAAAGATTCGTTCATGGTTAAGTTGGACCAAGATTCTGCAGTTACATAATCGCCAAACCATTGGTGGAAAAGTTCGTGCGCAATGGTTCCTTCTTCATTGCCATCTAACAGCTCACGGTCTGTTTTTTGTACCTGTTCCCCGTGTAGTGTCGCCGAAGTATTCTCCATCGCTCCCGAAACGTAATCTCTTGCTACCACCTGCGCATATTTGTTCCATGGATAGTCAACACCAAGCAAATTGCTGTAAAACTGAATCATATCAGGCGTTTTTCCGAAAATCTGTTTGGCAAAAGGTGCAAATTTTGGTTCCAGGTAGTAACTCACTTCTTTACCCTTGTACGTATCTTTTGTTACCTTAAAATCGCCGATTGCCATCATAAATAAATATGGAGAATGCGGCAGATCCATTTTCCAGGTATCCGTCCTGGTTCCATCTGCATTGGCTTTCTGACTCACCAGTTTTCCGTTAGAAAGTGTGGTATATTTCGATTTTACAGTCATCGAAATCTCGTCGGTAGTTTTCTGATCGGGTTTATCAATGGTAGGGAACCATGCCGAAGACGATTCGGTTTCGCCCTGGGTCCAGATCTGTGTTGGTTTGTTTTTATCTGTACCATCCGGGTTGATGAAATAAAGGCCTTTTGCATCAGTTATGGCTGCACTTCCCTTCACTTTCAATTCATCTGGTTTTGCGGTATAGGCAATATACACCGTGTACTTTTCATTATTGGTATATTTTTTATTTAACGTGATGTAGAGTTTATTGTCATTATAAACATATTTAAGTGGCGTATTTCCTTTTGCGCCAACCAGCGAAACAGTTTTAATGTCCATGCCCTGTGCATCGAGCGTTAATGAATCTGTAGCATAGAAATGAGGTTTTAAAGTAACCCATTCTTTTCCATATAGATACCGCTTAGCGTAATCGAAAGAAACATCAAGTTTGGTATGAACCAGATCGTTCACTTTTGTTGCTGTAACGCGGTAAATACCCAGATTATTTGATTTTTCAACAGGCTGTTCCTGTGCGAAAAGTGGATTGGCCATAAAAGCTGAAACCAATATTACGCCGCAGGCCATAAATTTTTTATTCATTTTTTAAGATTTAATAAGTCAGTTAACTTTAAAGCACGATATTAAGAATTGTGATAAAGTAAAGACCCAAATTTAGCCTCCTTTCTGTTAATTTTTTGTTTTTTTGTGTAAATCGTTAGATATATGACTACAGCTATTCAATCCATTTTAAACAATTTGGGCATTAATGCAAATAATGCCGCCTTTAGTACAGGCAGCAATTGGGGCGGAGAATCGAACGCAGATACCTTGGAAAGTTTTTCTCCTGTTGATGGTAAGTTGATCGCTTCGGCAAAAGTTGCCGGCAGCGCAGATTATGAAGCGGTTGTGTTAAAAGCGCAATCGGCATTTAAGGAATGGCGAATCCTCCCTGCTCCAAAAAGGGGAGAAATTGTACGTCAGTTTGGCGATGCCTTACGTGAAAACAAAGATGCTTTGGGTACACTGGTTTCTTATGAGATGGGGAAAAGTTTGCAGGAGGGTTTTGGTGAGGTGCAGGAGATGATTGATATCTGCGATTTTGCCGTGGGTTTATCGCGTCAGCTGTATGGCCTTACCATGCATAGCGAACGTCCGAGCCACCGGATGTACGAGCAATGGCACCCGCTGGGAATTGTTGGTATCATTTCGGCATTTAATTTTCCTGTGGCGGTTTGGAGCTGGAATACAGCTCTAGCCCTGGTTTGTGGCAATGTTTGCATTTGGAAACCATCAGAAAAAACACCTTTGACCGCTATTGCCTGTCAGCATATTATTGCTAAGGTTTTTAAAGATAATGATATAGCTGAAGGCGTTTGTAACTTAATTTTAGGCGATAGAACAGTTGGTGAATTAATGACCAATGACGGACGTGTTGCATTGATTTCTGCTACAGGGTCAACCCGTATGGGGAAAGCCGTTGGTGCAGCAGTTGGTGCCCGTTTAGGCAAGAGTTTGCTGGAACTTGGAGGCAATAATGCCATCATAATTTCTGAGCACGCTGATTTGGATATGAGTTTAATTGGCGCTGTGTTTGGAGCCGTTGGTACCGCTGGCCAGCGTTGTACTTCTACAAGAAGATTGATTATTCACGAAAGCGTATATGATGTTTTTAAAGCCAAACTGGTCAAAGCGTATGGGCAATTGCGCATTGGCGATCCTTTAGATCAAAACAACCATGTTGGGCCTTTGATTGATACGGATGCGGTTGCAGCTTATTTGGATTCAATAGAAAAATGTAAAACTGAGGGCGGTAATTTCGTGGTTGAAGGTGGTGTTTTAGCTGGTGATGCCTACTCGAGTGGTTGCTACGTAAAACCCTGCATCGCTGAGGTAAAGAATGATTTTAAGATTGTTCAGCATGAAACGTTTGCGCCAATTTTATACCTGATTAAATACAACACCTTAGATGAGGCCATTGCCTTGCAGAATGGTGTACCTCAGGGGCTATCATCAGCTATAATGACCTTAAATTTAAGGGAAGCTGAGCAGTTTTTATCTGCTAAAGGATCAGATTGCGGCATTGCAAACGTAAATATTGGTACTTCTGGAGCTGAAATAGGTGGTGCTTTTGGTGGCGAAAAAGAAACCGGTGGCGGTAGAGAAAGTGGATCGGATGCCTGGAGAGCTTATATGCGCAGGCAGACCAACACCATCAATTATTCGAATACTCTGCCACTGGCTCAAGGAATAAAATTTGATTTATAATATCGTTCCCGTTTGTAACGAGCATACATGGAAAAGGTGCTTTTCTAGTCATTTGACTTGCCTGCAACTAGTATAAGTATAAAATTAATAATGGAAAATATAACAGGAAAAAATGCGCTGATTACCGGTGCAGGAAAAGGAATAGGAAGAGCAATTGCCGTCGCTTTAGCTAAAGAGGGTGTAAATGTTGCACTGGTTGGCCGAACAAAGAGCCATTTAGATGAACTGGCAGTAGAATTAAAACAATATAATGTTAAAGTACTGGTTGCTTCCACTGATGTGGCCGATATCGATTCGGTAAACAGGGCTGTAGAAACAGTGCAGTCAGGATTAGGTTTTATCGATATTCTGATCAATAATGCAGGCATGGGCAAGTTTGCCAAATTCTTAGAACTGAGCCCTATTGAATGGCAGGAAATTATCCAGACCAACCTAATGGGGACTTATTTTGTTACCCATGCTGTTGTACCAGCCATGATCGAAAAACAAACAGGTGATATCATCAATATTTCAAGTTCTTCTGCATTTAGCCCGGCGGCAGTTACCAGTGCTTATTCTGCATCGAAAGCAGCGATTAATGCTCTATCAGTTTCCTTAATGCAAGAAATGCGTAAACACAACATTCGTGTTACTGCATTGGCACCGAGCACAACCGCAACGGATATGGCAATTAACCTTAAATTAACAGATGGGAATCCGGAGAAGGTAATGCAACCCGAAGATTTGGCGGAGTTTATTGTTTCACAATTGAAGCTGAACAGAAGGGTTTTTGTTAAAGATGCCAGTCTTTGGTCTACAAATCCATAAATAAAGTTAAGGTACAATTTAGATTAGCAAAAAAAAAGGCGCTGAACTTAAAATTCAGTGCCTTTGTGGTTAAATATATAGTAGAGTTAGAATAGTTTTTCTAATAAGTCTACTCGCAAATCATCATAGCGTGATTTATTATCTTTTGCTAGAGCAGATTTGGCAACCAGTTTAAGATTGCTGTTCTGAGCAGTAAGGTCTCCGGTTTCGATTTTTGAGGCTATACCGCTTATAGATAAGTGTGTTTCTGTTGTGCCTTCTAGCTTTAACGATGCTGAATCTTTTACGTCTGTAGTTAGGTTAACCGCATTAACATTAATATCTGCTGTGGCGTCATCACCCAAAATAATATTTAAGTTTAATAGATTGAATTTCCCGGCAGTGCTTACGGTTGCTGAGTTAAGGACTTCAATTCTGGTTAGATTATTCACATGGGCAATTATTGTTAAGGTATTTTTCTCAAAAGAGCTTATTCTCAGCTCTGCACCCTGTTGTTGAATCAAAGCATTTTTGGTGTAATATTGATCGTAAACTTCTACACTTTCTTTAGCATCCTGAACCAGGATTAATTTCACATTTCCTGATACCACAATTTTGCTGATGTTTTTAACCTTTGTTAATGCAGTATAGCTTGCATTATTTTCTGCTGCGTTTGCTACTACTGTTGCGCTGCTTAGAGTAACCATTACCAATGCTGCTGCGAATAAGTTTTTAATAGAATTTTTCATGATCTGAATATTTTATGTTTATAAATCTTTTATTTAAATCCCTAATTATTAGGGGGTTTTGTAATTAAGACTGCCTTGATGGAAGGATGTTTCAGTAAATTTTGGTGTATTATACCATAAGCTTGTATTTATAGACGAACGCCAAAATAACCTATACGAAAAACGATTGGTTGTTGGTGAAAAAGAATCAGATTTACTAAATATTAAGTAATAATGTTAAAAAAGGTTAAACCCTTGCAAATAACTAATGGATTAGTTTTATCTTCGGGAAAACAAAACCAAATCCTTCTATGAAACGTCTATTACTCTCGTTGTGCTTTCTCCTATTTATTTCCTCCTATTCGAAAGCGCAGAACCTCCACACCATCAAAGGACGGACAATAGATACCGCCTCCACAACCCTTTTATCGGGAACTTCGGTGGCCGTTTTAAATGCCAAAGATTCTACATTGGTAAAATTTACCAGAACTGCAGAAAACGGCTCGTTCGAAATCAACGGCATTAAAAACGGAAAATTTATCCTATTGGTATCTTATCCGAAATATGCCGATTTTGTAGATCATTTTACGCTTGATTCTACTACACAGGTTAAGGACTACGCAAAGATCAACCTTACAGGAATGGCAAAAATACTTGCAGACGTCATTATCAAAGGAAATAGGGCCGCAATGAAAATTAAAGGAGATACCACCGAATTTGATCCAAAAGCCTTCAATATTGAGCCAAATTCGAAGGTTGAGGATTTAATTAAACAGTTTCCAGGGATACAGGTAGATAAAGATGGAAAGATTACCGCACAAGGTAAAGCTGTTCAGAAGGTTTTGGTAGATGGTGAAGAGTTTTTTGGCGATGATCCTACGCTGGTAACTAAAAATCTCCGTGCAGATATGGTAGAATCGGTTCAGCTTTATGATAAAGCCAGCGATCAGGCTAGCTTTACTGGAATTGATGATGGGGAAAAAACCAAAACGCTTAATGTTAAATTAAAGGAAGATAAAAAGAACGGCTATTTCGGTAAGGCGCAAGCTGGTTACGGAACAGACGATTACTATACTGGCCAGTTGATGTTTAATAAGTTTTGGGGCAAAAAGAAGTTTTCTGCTTATGGTATTTTTGGCAATAATGGTACAGTTGGTTTAGGATGGGATGATCGTGATAAATATGGTGGGAACACCATGTCTGTGAGTGATGATGGCTTTATGTACTTTAGTTCTGGTGGCGACGACTTCGATAGTTACGACGGGCAATACAATGGTGAAGGGCTTCCGGTAGCCAGAACTGGTGGTTTACATTTTGATAGTAAGTGGAATAAAGACAAAGAATCTTTAAATACCAACTACAAAATCGGATCGATTCGGGTAACTGGCACCAGAAATACGCTAAATCAAAATAACTTAAGCGCTGGCGTAATCAATAGCGAAACTAATCAGAGTGATGATAAAGATATGTTTAAGCAGAAGTTGGATGCAACCTATGAAGTGAAGCTAGACTCGACCTTAACCTTAAAAGTGAATGTAGATGGAAGCGTTAAAAAGAGCAGTATACTTAACACCAATAATTCTATAAGTACAAATGGAAATGGCGATATGGTTAACGCTAATAATACGTCTTTAACCAACGATGTAGATGAGCAAGCTTTTAATGCAAATGTACTGTTAACCAAAAGGTTTAATAAAAAAGGCCGTACGCTTTCCCTTAATTTGATCCAAAGCATTAATAAAAGTAACAGTGATGGATACCTTAATTCAGAAACTAGATATGCACCAACAAGTGGTTTGCAAGATAGTCTCGTTAATCAATTAAAAATTAACGATATAACCAACAACTCTTTCAGATCTAACCTTGCCTATACCGAGCCATTATCTAAAACGTTAACTGTAATTGTTAACTATGGTTTTAATTTGATGAACGGAAGGTCTGACAGGAAATCTTACAATCAATCGCCAAACGGAAATTATAATTTATTAGATACCGTTTATAGTAATGATTATGAATTGAACCAAACTATTAATCAAGGAGGAGCAATTTTTAATTACAAAAAAGGAAAGTCGGTGCTAAATTTTGGTTCAAAGTTCAGTGGTGTAAATTTCGATCAGGATGACCTTTACCATAATAAAACTTACACGCGTAATTTTATTAACTACATGCCTCAGGCATCGTATCAATATCGTTTTTCTCAGCAAAAATCGTTTAGAATAAGTTATAATGGTAATACTAATCAACCCTCATTAGATCAAATTCAGCCGATTAGGGTAAATACCAATCAATTAAACCAAACCATTGGTAATCCAGATTTAAGACCATCTTTTAGAAGCAATATCAATGCGAATTATAATTCTTACAAAGTATTAACCAATCAATCAATTTGGTTAAGCGGATCTTACAGTTTTACCTCGAACCCTATTATTAGCGATGTAGTTACAAGTTCGCTCGGACAAAGCATAAGTAGAGCAGTAAATATTTCAGATAAAATGACAACAAACTTTTATGCAAATGCTTCAGTAAGCAGAAAGATAAAGGCTTTAGATATGAATGTTGGTTTAAATGGATATACAAGCGGAAGTTCATCGTATAATTACATCAATAATGATTTGAATAATACAAAGAATTATACTTACCAAGCTGGGGTGAGTATTTCTAAGTACAAAGAAAAAAAATACAGTTTTTATGGTCGCTTTGGTCCAACTTACAATGTAGCAAGAGCAAGTGTTAACACTTTCGGTAATAGTGATGGATGGGGTTGGACAGGTTATTTATCAGGAGATGCACAATTGCCTGGGAAATTTACGATAGCAACGGATGGCCAATATGAATTTAAGGGGCCAACTCAAACCTTTAACCAGGATTTCTCTCGTTTTCTTTGGAATGCATCAATAACTAAAAAATTCTTTAAGTCAGAAAACCTTAAATTTTCTTTAGCTGTAAATGATATTTTAAACCAAAACGTTGGGTTTGATCGCTCTGCTTATAAT
>Ga0308165_1003319_pt1 | contig 17433 bp, 15 predicted proteins | sample PhyWR2_FD_201032 | JGI IMG/M metagenome (GOLD analysis project Ga0308165, IMG submission 201032) | Phyllosphere microbial communities from UC Gill Tract Community Farm, Albany, California, United States - DLSLW.R2 | ecosystem: Host-associated > Plants > Phyllosphere > Unclassified | place: USA...
TCAGGCTAGTCTGTTAGTGGCGTGTCTGTTCGCAGCTAACCGGCGAATGTAAAAACTGACTAAGCATGTAGTGCCGACGGTGTAGTAATTTCGGACGCGGGTTCAACTCCCGCCAGCTCCACCAAATCTTGATCCGGATACGTCCGGTGAAGTACGGAAAGCCCGCATGGCATAAGCCTTCGCGGGCTTTTTTGTATCTGTAATTGTCCGAGGACATCCGGCTAAATCCGGTGATTATTGGTATACGTATTGGTATACGGTAAAATGTATGCCAATAACGTATACCAATTCACGCAGGAAAGCCCCGCATGGCAAGGACTACGCGCCCTCTCACCAACACAGAAGTTCTTCGTTCCAAAGCCATAGATAAAGATTTGACGCTTCATGATGGCGACGGACTTTTCATGGTGGTGAAAACCACCGGCAAGAAGCTTTGGCGTTTCCGCTATCAAAGACCAGCAACAAAGCAGCGCACCATGATGGGCCTGGGTGCCTTCCCTTCCCTTTCGCTGGCAGATGCCAGACGTCTGCGCGCTGATTACCTCTCCTTACTTGCTAACGGCATTGACCCGCAAACTCAGGCTGAACAGGTCACCGAACAGCAACAGATCGCATTAGACAGCATTTTCTCAACCGTGGCTGCTAACTGGTTTGCTTTGAAGCAGGCCAGCGTTACGCCGGATTACGCTAAGGATATCTGGCGCTCTCTTGAGAAAGATGTTTTCCCTGCCATCGGCGAGATCCCTGTCCAGGAAATCAAAGCACGTAAGCTGGTTGAGGCGTTAGAACCCATTAAGGCCCGTGGCGCTCTTGAAACCGTTCGTCGTCTGGTACAGCGCATCAACGAGATTATGATTTATGCAGTTAATACCGGGCTGATTGATGCTAACCCTGCCTCGGGTGTGGGGATGGCTTTTGAAAAGCCCAAGAAACAGAATATGCCAACGCTGCGACCAGAGGAATTGCCGAAGCTTATGCGTTCGCTGGCGATGTCGAATCTGTCTGTTCCCACTCGCTGCCTGATCGAATGGCAGCTCCTGACCCTTGTGCGCCCTTCAGAGGCTTCTGGCGCTCGATGGGAAGAGATCGATCGCGATGCTAAGCTCTGGACAATTCCAGCTGAACGGATGAAGGCCAAGCGAGAGCACATTGTTCCTTTATCCGCTCAGGCAATGGACATTCTAGAGGTAATGAAACCTATTAGCGCACATCGTGAGCATGTTTTCCCAAGCAGAAATGACCCTAAACAACCAATGAATAGCCAGACTGCCAATGCAGCATTAAAACGGATTGGATATGGAGGTAAGTTGGTAGCTCATGGATTACGTTCAATTGCCAGTACATCTATGAATGAAGCTGGATTTAATTCAGATGTCATTGAGGCTGCATTAGCACATATTGACAAAAATGAAGTTCGGCGGGCATACAACCGTTCAACCTATCTTCAAAAAAGAATTGAATTAATGAGTTGGTGGGGTGATTTAATTAGAATCTCATACAAGTAGAAATGTGGAGGTGATAACCCCCCACCTCCCTCGCACTTAATTGATTTCTTTGAACTTATCACGCAGCATACTGAAGTGCTGCTCACCAATTTTATAATATTCGTCCAGAATACCATCAACAACTGCACTATTTATAATAAAAATATACTTACCTTTGCTTTTTGCCAGCGCTTTTATCTTGTCTTTTTGTAGTTCGTTTGTTGCTTCACAGCAGGATAACAAACAAACTGATGTTTTGATGACATCCATTTCTTTAACGAGGTTTTCCAGATAATCATTAGTAATATAAGAGCTTGACATCACAATATCAATTAAAACTTTTTCGGCTGAGATTTCAAAAACAGAAAAATCAAAAAAGAATCCAGAACGAGATTCATTCAACATTGTAAAGCTATAACCATGCACATCTCTCTTTATCAAACATGGATAAAAAAGAGAAGGATAAAATATAGTTATAAATATTTTTTTAAGGCTTTCAATATATAATTTTTCATCATTTTCTTTTATTGCAAACTTAAGATTCTCAACATCTGATGATAGTGGACCAGTTACATCCCCTGTTGAATCATTAAAGCTTCTATGGGGAAGAGGCGGTGGCGGTGAAAGCAATAGTTCTTCTTTATATTGCTTTATTGCATCAGGATATTTTACTATCTGCTCTTCAATAAATGCCTTAGACTGCCCAAATTCTTCGATAATCTTTGTAGCTGTTACTGTTTGCTTCCCTCTTAAAAGAGTTACAAGCGCAGATCCTGCTTTAAGATGTTCAGCTCTAATTTCTGGGATTATATACTTCCGATAAAACTTGGAGTGTGAATAAGATATTTTCTCTCTAGCCAGCACCTTTGGAATAAGTATAACCTCTTCACCATCATAAACAGGAAGCTTGAATGTTCTTTTTCCCCACCGCCCACTAATGGGATCCCACAAACGAATACCAGGAACATCGGACATACCCACATTATAAAAATCACAAATCTTTTGTGTGTATTCTATAAACGGAAGCTTAAGTATATTACATACAGAATCAGAAATCCTGTCAGATGCAATCCCGTCAATAGTTAATGCTGTATCCTCGAGATCATGAAGTAATCCTGTCTGAGCTGCCTTACTGTTTTTCAATGACTCCAAGATTAGCTCTGCCGTTTTAACCCCTAAGGCCTTACCAGTGGATTTTTTAGTAGAATACCCAAGATGAAATGAATTGGATTCCTTTAAAGAAGATAATAACAGTCCAGCTCTCTTAAGGTCTCCATTTTTTATACTAGCCATGACATCTGCAAAATAATCCTGAATTAATTTTTCAAGACCGCCCCCCCAATTTGTTTTTAACGCTCGAATAGAAGTGGGATCTACAAAAAACTGTAGATCAGTATCCAAAGGGATATCAATAAAATCTAAACTTACTTGCTGAAATTCTATATTAAAAGCTTCAGAAAACCTCATGCAGCACTCCTTACTTTAAGTATCTGACAATGGGAACTTTCTTATTTATATTACATTAGGAAAAAGATCACAAGTTGAACAGATGGGAGTTATTTTAAAAATCAAAAAAAAATAAATTTATGTATAATATCAAATAAATACGCCAAAAAAAGCCAATTAGGTACGCACTACATTGCACTTATCATCTTCAAACTAACATAGCACTCAATCGACAGCCTTTGGTGAAACACCAAGTCAATACATTTGAGTACAGCGCGCAATGCTACCCCCGCCTCGCCTGCCCGCTTTGTGCATCGTTTTTTATGCAGCTGCATGAACCGGGCTAAGCCCCGCCGCGCGTGGGCTGACAGGGTGTCTGGTGCGCTGCATTCTGCATGCAAAATCATGCACCCTATGCATGCATGGCTCTTTACAAACCCGGCTGGCCAGAAAAAGGGCGTTGAAAGGATAAAAAGCGGAGACAAAAAAGCCGCTGTGTTCAGCGGCCGTTGTTGTCAGTGGAGGGTATGGAAGGCAGAGCCGTAGCGCCCGAGCGTCTGCCGCTCTTTAACCGGCTCCGGCGTGATGACGGGAACCGGTTCGGGCTGCGGCGGCGCGGTAATTACCCTCGTGATGCTCTCGCTGGTTTTGAACGTGCAGGAGCAGTCAAGGTTGGTGCACTCGTGATAGCGCTCCTTCACCTGCTCCGACATATAGCGGCTTGATTTGGCGTGTGCCGGGCTTTTGCAGTACGGGCAGTGCATCATTTCTTTTTACCTTCCCTTATCCACGGACGGTGTACGTGGATGGCATCCCACGCCCTGTTGCGCTTAATCGGATTTGCATACAGCACCATATCCACGCCGGTGAGCGCCGGACGCCACAGGCCGATATTCTCCAGCACCGGCGCTTCGGTCAGCACCTTCTCCGGCAGCGCGGCAGCCGCGCGGGTCAGCGCGTTACCAATCAGCTCCGCCACCACCTGCATATCGCTGCGCTCGTCGTCATCGCGTGGATTGACCTTCTCACGCTGGAGCCGCAGGCGGATGGCCCACAACAGCGAAGGGCTGACGTTGCGCAGCGCCGACTGCCAGGTCGCGTCGGCAAACTCATTGAATGCCAGCTGGTGCGCATAAACGTATTCCTTACCCGTTACACAGGCGTTAAGCATGAAGACCTGCTTATCCAGCTCCAGCTCGGCAATCAGCCCGGTAAACTCTTCCGCCAGCTCCCGGCTGGCAATGCGCTGGCTGTGCTCCGCCTTCAGCTCGTCGGTCAGGTTGCCGCGCAGGTTGCGAAAGCGGGTGCGCCAGTTCGTTTCGGCTTCCTTTCCCGCCTCAATGGCCGCCTCACGCTCCTTCTCGCAGCGGGTAATGTCGGCGCAGGTGTTGTTGTACTGTTTCATCTTCTCAAGGTGCGCGGTGCGTGCCTGCTCAAAATTTTTCAGGGCGGTGCTCTTTTCCGGGGTGCTCATAGCGTTGTCTCTTCATCTGTAAAGGATGTCGCTATTCTGCTGTTCACCACCGGACAAATCATTTCATTGCTGTCTGCCTGTCGCTGAGCAAACACGGCCAAATCTTCACCGGAAACCCTTCCTGAGCTTTTAGTTTTATATAAAACTGTTCACTACTCTTCACCCTTATAAAAAAGATAATAAATACAGTAATTAAAGGGGTGAACACTTGAAAATGAACTGTTCACCGGGTGTTCACCACTGTTCACCCGCTTTTAAATGAGCCTTTTTCTGGCGAGCATTTTTTTAAAGTTTTTAGCTATTGATGAATCTGAATTTCCGGTTAATTTTTTATAAATGACAATCTCTGACAATCGTTGATAAACAGTGAGCAACAGGGTGCAACAAAACGCGGTTTTGCTCATTTACCAAACAACAAGGGCTTGTTTACACGGGCAAAAATATTCTCACAATAGGGGGTTACCAGCACAACACGACCGGAACCGGCCAGCGCCGTCCGGATACAAAATGAGGTAACACCATGCTTTCCACCGCTTCACCATCCGCCCCGGCCACACCGTCCGTTAATGACCTGCATTACCCCCGCGACCGCTTTATGCGCCTGCCGGAGGTTATCAGCACCTGCGGCCTGTCCCGCTCCACCATTTACGACTTAATCTGCCGCGAGCAGTTTCCGTCACAGATTTCCCTCGGCGGCAAGAACGTTGCCTGGCTGGCGTCGGAGATTGACAACTGGATGCAGGCCCGCATCGCGCAGCGTGCCGGAGGTGCGGCATGATTAAGCTCAACTTCGGCACCCGCAGCTATCCGCTCAGCCAGGAAGAGGCCGTGTACGTGGCCGAAAGCCTGCTTTCCGCCATTGCTGGCAAAAAATCCACGCTGCCCGCATTCAACAGCAGCCGCCACGGCCATATTTCCGTGCTTTCCGAAAAGCCGAAGCCCGCAAAGGGGAGTAAAGGTGAGCAAAGCAAGAACTTCCGATCAAATCCGCCGCAATCCGATCACGTCCTGACCGATTGCTGAGGAAAAAGGCCCGATGTTTAAAAAAAGGCTTTTTTCTGGCGAGCCGCCGGTGTACTGTTTTCCCGCTGCCGCAAAATCGGCAGCCGGGCGTAGGAACCCGAGTTACTTCAAGGCGACACGACACGCGCCACGCGTGTTTTTTTACGTCGTTGCCTCAGTGCGCCATTTTTTAGCGCAGCGGTTCTTATGCCGTTGTGCCTTTAAGACAATGGTGGCTCAGGCGGGGCAGCCCTCGGGCTGGCCGGTGTCCTTGAAGGCCGGTATTCCTACCCCCGTCTGGGCTACCACCCCCGAGTGTAGGAACTCTGGTGGTAGCAGTAATCGCTACTTCAAGGAGTCTGCCACTATGGCCGCAACCCTCATTTCTGCACGCATGCAGTTCACCTTTATCTTTGCCGCCGTGCGCCGTGCCGACACCGCCGCCCGTCCCTGCATGCTGCGCACCACCGCCGAAACCGAATCCGCCGCCCGCCGCCTGCTCGCCCGCGATTATGTGCTGTCCTTTGCCGGTCGCCTGCCGCTCTGTGAGGTGGCCGCATGAATACCCTGTCAGCCCGACTCAACAACCACGACAGCTACCCCATTCCGCACGCCGATTTTCTGCGCCTTCAGCATGCCCACAGCGTCGGCGTGACCGTGCTCGACATGCTCGACGTTATCGAATGCTCCGGCAACCGTAAGGATGGTCCCGACGGTAACGCGCTCGCGTCCGTGGTGGCGCTGCTCACCGACCAGCTGGGCAAGGTAGTCAGTACCTGTGAATCCGTCATGCTTAACGATATGGAGGTCTCCCGTGACAACTAATAACTCTAATAATCATTCCTGCCTGCCCATTGAGGTTCGCACCGCCGTTTACCGCCGCGCAGTGGCCCAGGGCTACCTGACCGCCTGCGAACATTACGGCCTCGACGTTTCCGCCTCGCTGGACGAGGTGCAGATGACCATCGCGCTGGAGCTGGAAGGCTACTACGTGCGTAAGTACGGCCCGGAAAACGGCATGGACATGGCCTGCACCATGCTCAGCGAAATGGTACAGCCCGACGTGCTGGTCGCCGCGCCGCGGCTGACGCGCATGGGTGAAACCATGATGGATGAACTGCTGTGCGGCCGCCTGGCCGCCTCAAAAGCCACGCTGCATTAAGGAGGCCGCATGAAACATATCGTCACCGACACCGTGCGCGCCGCCGCCGGTCACTGGCCCCAGCTGCTGCCGGCGCTGGGCATCAGCATCAACGCCGCCGGACAGCACTCACCGTGTCCGGTCTGCGGCGGCAAAGACCGCTTTCGCTTTGACAATCAGGCCGGGCGCGGCACGTGGGTGTGCAACCAGTGCGGCGCGGGCGACGGTCTGGCGCTGGTTGAAAAGGCGCTGGACGTGAACACAAAGGAGGCCGCCTGCCGGGTGGCCGGGCTGATTGGCACGCTGCCGGTTAAGCTGGTTCAGATGCCCACGGAGAAAACCGACGGGGAGAAGGCGCAGGCACGCCTCAAGGCAGCACAGGAAGCCGCCCGACTTGTTGCCGGAGCGACAGCGCAGGCAGGTAACGCCTATCTGACCAGCAAGAGGCTGGCTGAAGCTTCCTCCCTGACGCTGACCACGACCAAGCATATCAGCGATACCACGTATCAGCCGGGCGACCTGATTGTGCCGTTGACCGACTTTACCGGCGACACGGTCAACGCCCAGCTGATTAACGCCGACGGTGTGAAGCGCACGCTGGCGGGCGGTCAGGTAAAAGAGGCTTTCCACCGCCTGGGCGAACCGGGCGACATGCTCTGGCTGACCGAAGGGTATGCCACCGGCCTGACCGTGCACCGGCTTACCGGCCAGGCGGTTTACGTGGCCTTAAGCGCCAACAACCTGCCCGCGTTGGCGGAGCGCCTGCATACGGAGCACCCGGAGGCGATGATACTGATTGCCGTCGATAATGACGAGAACGGCACCGGCCAGCTGCGCGCCGAGGCGGCCGCAAAGCGCTGCAACGGCAAACCGGCCTTACCGCCCGTGACCGGCGACTGGAACGACGTCTTTCAGGCAGAGGGGGAAGTCACTACTCAGGCGATGCTGACCGCGTTCACCCAGCCGAAAGCGCTCAGCCCGTTTGAGTCGGTGAGCGAGGCCGACCTGAAGGCCATGAGCGCCAGCCAGAAGGCCGAACTGCTGGCCGCGCACTACCTCAACACGCTGGCCGTGCCGGTTGTGGGCGAAGACCTGTGCCGCTACGAGGGCGGCGCGTGGCAGGTGCTGCCGTACCGGGTGCTCAGCCGCGAAATCGCCGCGCTGTTCCAGAAGGTGCGCGCGCCGTTCTCCGCAACCGGTATCGGCGGCATCGTGGACACGCTCAAGCTGATGGTGCCGCAGATGGGCGCACCGGCCCGCCGGCTGATTGGCTTTCGTAACGGGGTGTTTGACACTGCGACCGGCACCTTCGGCCCGCATAAAAAAGAGCACTGGCTCAGAACCATCAACAGCGTGGACTACACCACACCCAAGGCGGGCGAGAATCTGGCCGACGATGCGCCGTACTTCTGGCAGTGGCTGACGCGGGCAGCGGGACGTAATGAGACGAAACAGGAGCGTATCCTCGCGGCGTTATTTATGGTGCTGGCGAACCGCTACGACTGGCAGCTGTTTCTCGAAGTGACCGGCCCCGGCGGCAGCGGTAAAAGCGTGATGGCGTCCATTGCCCGCCTGCTGGCCGGAGAAGACAACACCACGGCGGCAACCATAGATACGCTGGAGTCGTCACGGGAACGTGCAAGCGTGGTCGGTTACTCCTTAATTATCCTGCCCGACCAGGAGAAGTGGAGCGGCGACGGCGCGGGCATCAAGGCGATTACCGGCGGCGACGCCGTGGCGATTGACCCGAAGTACCGCGACGCCTATTCAACCCACATCCCGGCGGTAATACTGGCGGTAAATAACAACCCGATGCGCTTCAGCGACCGCAGCGGCGGCGTATCCCGTCGCCGGGTAATCCTGCCGTTCCCGGACGTGGTACCGGCAAACGAGCGCGACCCGCAGCTGCTGGAAAAGATTGCCGGAGAGCTGGCGGTTATCGTGCGCCACCTGATGCAGCGCTTCACCCGCCCTGACGATGCTCGCGAACTGTTGCAAGCGCAGCAGTCGTCGGAAGAAGCGCTGGAAATCAAGCGCAGCGCCGACCCGCTGGTCGACTTCTGCGGCTACCTGACGCCGCTGAGCACGCCTACCGGGCTGTTTATCGGCAACGCCAATATCCGGCCCATGAACCCACGCCGCTACCTCTATCACGCCTACCTGTCCTTTATGGAGGCCAGAGGCCATCAGCATCCTATGAGTCTGACTGCCTTCGGCCAGGCGGTACCGCAGACGCTGAAGGAATACGAGATAGAGCTGCTGAAGCGCAAGACAAAGAACGGCATCCAGACCAGCCTGGAGCTGAGCGAAGACTGCGAGGCCGACTGGCTGCCGCGTTGTGATGGATAGTAAAATTGCAATATCAAACCGGCTTAGGCCGGTTTGTGCCAGAAGCGGACATTGCTTTTCTAGGGAAAAATGGCGATGGTACACTCTGTTAATTACATCGCCATTACAATAACATTCAATATATCTAGAAAAATCAAAGTGCCACGTTAATAGTCTCGACCTCTATATCGTAATCTGCTGATTTGATCACCGGAAAACTATGTTCTTGTTCCATAGGGGCTAACAGGTCACGTGATTTAAATACAAGATATTTTTTTGAGATTTTATAAGAGTCATTATTTATATAGGGGAAACCTATTTCATTATACTCATAATCTTTAGTGTTAGCATTCAATTGTGGTGGGGCTGCGATATATTTACTGAAGTTATCCTTCAATTCATTGATGTTGTTATAAAGTCTGTACCAAGCAATAGATTTCGACTTATTTTGTGAAATCACAGTTAACAGGTTTATTTCATTTGAGGAGAAGTATGCCTGAAGTATTTTTTCATCAATTACTGGAATTGAATTAAATGCATGTCCGACAAATATGCGACTACTGTTAATGATAAATCCTGCAAACTTATAATCTTTATTCGCATCATAACTCCATTTCAATACTTCAAAAATAGCCTGTAAATTCGTTTTTAAAAACTCTATTTTCCTTACAACCTGTTCTCCCGCATGTTGAAGTATTTCAGACGTCCGATACTTAGATATTTCTGAATCAGTGGTAACTATAGACTTTGCTTCACCAATCAATATCAAATCATCGACCCTTGCCAATAAGTCAATCTCTTCCTCACCAGATATTATTTTAATCCTTTTAGATACTGCATCGTCATAGTCAGTTATAAATACATTGCTTCTAAGAACGCTGTTTATTTCGTCTACAACTTTTATTTCATAAGTCGTTCCTTTTTTACTGAGATCAATATCAAAAAGATATGCCCAACGCTCGAAAAGCCTAAATATCACCGGTGCGTTTAATGCGCTAGTCAATAATGCATACTTATTTTTCTTTAATTTTACCAACGGTTGACACCAAATATCTCCAGTTGGAGAAGAATTAAATGTCAGAAAATCAAGAATCTTACTAACTTTAAGGGCGTTAATTTCTGTAGCTTCACACAAGGCACATTCTAATGAGCTTGCTTGAACGGTTGGGCAAAACTCCCTTAATTTATTAACATTAAATGCACTATCATCTTCTGGGTATTTTTCAGTCTCAATGTTAGCGATGAGCATCAATACTCTCATTACATTCAATACTTCTGACAAGCAAAACCCTTTACCAAAATCGCTGTTTAACCACTCTTTAGGAAAGTGGTCTTCAAGATCATGCTCTCCCATTCTCCAGTGCGCGTTAATTGTTTTTAATTCTCTATTCGCATTACTAATAGATGCAACTTTTGCCACTCTTTTTTTATTACCCCGAATAATTAAAATATATTTATCACTATCAAAGAATTGGGCTATATTAGGTCGGGTAGCTATAAGTGTCATTTGGGCTGAAAGACTTTCTTTTCGCTGGCTACTGTTATTAAATGCAATTTCAAATGGTGTGTTTGGCTGTTCGATTCTGAATATTTTATTTTCAACATCAACGTCTACTAAATTATAATCACTCCATAAAACGCATTGCCAAAGATGGAGGTAAGTATGATATAACTGAGATAACCAGCTTTCTTGTTGGATGAAAACCATTTCATCTATTGGATCATCAGAACTTGTTATTTGACTATTATTCTCTATGCCTTTCATGCATTCTCTTATGGCAAGCTGAAAACCATCAACAGCTCCATGAACGATCTCTCCTAAGCTTTGTTTGTTTACTCGACCATTTGCTTTTAGCATTATGTCATTAACATTTGTCGTTGGTGTTCTTTTTGCAAGTTTAAGAGCAACAGCTGATGTCCTATTGGAGCTTGCAATATACGAGATCATCAGTTTTTCATGGTTTGTTTTCGGTGCTTGTCGATATAAATCCGCTAGTTTTTTTCTAATATCACTGAGCACACCATCAATGATTATACCCATTGTATGGACTTTTTTATCTCTCGCTGAAGAGTTTGCCTCAACCTTAGCCCACTCCTCATTCCATTTTTCAAGACTAAAATCAGCACGTATTGGTGGTTTGATTCTTCCCTTAACAATTTTACTAACAAACTTATCACTCATAACGATTAATTTCCTTGATTAAATCCATACATGCAAGTCAGTGCCCGGTAGGTGACCACTGGTCTCTGATTTGTTCGTTCGAAAACTCGCATTAATGTGAATATCATAGCGTTGTATATGAAGAAACTACTAACATTGGGGGTCATTAATCAACAAAGATCAGATCACAATTTCGAACTTCCGCTATTCGCTCAAAGCCGACTTGCAACGTAGGCGATAAGTTCCTTTCAGCCAAGCAGTGAAACCGGCCATCTTCCGCAGTGGACGAAAATCCAAACATTGCCATCATACTTTTACGTCTGAAGGTGAATGGTGTTCACCTCGGGTGAAGAGTGGTGAAGAGTACTCGTCTAAGTAATCACCAGATAACCTTATGATTATTAACCATAAAAATCAAAGGTGAACAGGGTGAACACTTTTTCGTAAAATCTTTTTTTTCTGAAGATAACCTGTGCATTTAATTTCATAAATTCTTAACTTATCAGCTGTCGTAAAGCCACAGACGAAACGGCATTGGTATACGCTTAGGTATACCAACCAAAGTTGAACTCATAAAAACCACGTAAAAACATAAAGTTGATGTAAAAATTCAGATTCCGCCAGCCCACCAAAATTCTTGGTTGATGGTTACCAGAACCATCATCGAAGTCCTGAGAGCCCGCAAGGTGAAAACCTTGCGGGCTTTTTTGTGTCTTAAGTTTGTTCAGCAAGGTCCGAAGAGAACTAATTAAATCCGGACCTTTTAGGCCCATTGATAGGCCCAACGAAAAGCTCTATTGTTTTCGTTGGGCCTAAACGCATGGAGACTCCATCATGGCAAGAAAAACCAAGCCGTTAACCGATACGGAAATCAAAGCCGCCAAACCTAAAGATGCCGATTATCAGCTGTATGATGGTGATGGGCTTACTCTGTTAATCAAGTCCAGTGGTAGTAAGCTCTGGCAGTTCCGTTACTATCGACCTCTGACAAAGCAGCGAACCAAACAAAGCTTCGGTGCCTACCCTGCCGTCTCGCTTTCTGATGCGCGTAAACTCAGAGCTGAATCTCGAGTTTTATTAGCAAAAGATATCGACCCTCAAGAACATCAAAAGGAGCAGTCAAGAAGCACTCAGGAGGCCAAAACCAATACGTTCATGTTGATTGCCGAGCGTTGGTGGAACCTCAAGAAAACCAGCGTCACAGAGGACTACGCTCATGATATTTGGCGCTCACTTGAAAGAGACGTTTTCCCCGCAATTGGCAAGATCAATATTACGGACATTAAAGCTCATACATTGGTTCAGGCTGTCCAACCAGTTCAAGCCAGAGGTGCGTTAGAAACAGTCCGTCGCCTTTGCCAACGTATCAATGAAGTCATGATTTACGCCTAAAACACAGGCATTATTGATGCAGTTCCCAGTGTCAATATTGGCAAAGCCTTTGAGAAACCCCAGAAAAAGAACATGCCGAGCATCCGCCCTGATCAGTTACCGCAAGTGATGCATACAATGAGAAATGCCAACATTAGTTTGCCTACTCGATGTTTGTTCATGTGGCAACTTCTGACCATCTCACGGCCCGCTGAACCAGCGGAAGCTCGATGGGATGAGATCGATTTTGATGCTAAAGAATGGAAAATCCCAGCAGCTCGAATGAAGATGATCCGAGATCATACAGTTCCATTATCGGATGAGGCGCTTTCTATTCTGGAAATGATGAAGCCTTTGAGTAGTGGCCGAGAATTCATTTTTCCAAGCCGTATCAAGCCGAATCAGTCTATGAATAGCCAAACAGTAAACGCTGCACTTAAACGTGCTGGCTTTGGTGGTGTGCTCGTCTCTCATGGCTTGCGATCTATTGCTAGTACAGCCCTTAATGAGCAGGGTTTTCTACCTGACGTTGTTGAAGCGGCATTAGCCCATGAGGATAAGAATGAGGTTCGCCGTGCTTATAACCGTACAGATTATCTTGAGCAGAGACGCCCAATGATGCAGTGGTGGGCTGATTTTTTGATGGCTGCGGATCGTGGGAGCATGATTGAAGGAGGGATGAAAGGAATGCGGCTTGTTGGTGTTTGTTACGGCTTATATCCACTAATTTATGGGGCGGATAAGTTTAATATTAACCTCCACTGTTTCCCACAATTGGAAGTAATGAGCCATTAATAACCTCTTAATTAAAAGGAATTCGTTAACTCACAAAAAATTGAAATTCTTTAGTTCACATATTGATGTCAACTTGCAATATTGCCGCAATGACAGAGAGACTAAAGCAGCACCGCCTTCTAAGAAGGCGGCTTTTACAATTCTCAACCATTAATACCTGCACGTGCTTCTTCCATGAAGTTGATTCTTCCTGCCGACATACCAAATTTTTTGTATTTATAACGAAAATATGCCGACATACGATCTTCATGCGTTGACATAATTATCTGGCGGTCCCGAAATTCAGTACGAAGCAACTCTACAAATCCTGCCACATTGATTTCATCCAGTGTCTGGACAGGATCGTCTACTAGCAACAAAGTATGTTTCGCGTACCGCTGGTTCAGCGCGAGCGTAAATGACAACACCAGTGCTGAAAGCTGACCCGAACTCATGGAAAAGACAGCATCATGCCCATGTCCAGGTGTTTCATTAAAAGCTATTGAATTACCGTCATTTTCTATAAAAATGCCTAGCCCTTGCTGATAACTTTGCATAAGGCGGCCAGAATAGATATGAAAAAGGATCTCAATTTCTTTGACGATAGATTCAAGATATAATCTTTTCTCGTCTTCATATATTTTTTTGAGTTTACGTAGATACTCTTTAAATCTGATGGCTTTTTTGATCAGCAGATCTGCTTTGTTATACTCCTGTTCACACTCCAAGATAAATTTAGAAGACGCAATGGCATACTGTTGCTCCAGATATACTTTTTTTAATTCAAGACGTTGGGAGGTAACTTGTTCAACGGCCAGTGGATCGTTTTTAAAAATTTCTCGATAAATCTTCTCGTAATCATCAAAAATGCAGCTATCGTCAAAGGATTTAAACCTTTCCCGGACCTGACGTTCTAGTTCGTCTGTTGCTTGCTGCGTTACAGGCTCGAAATTTTCAGACAGAAGCTCCTTAATATTAATACCTGCCGTCTTAAGATGTTGATAATAATTTTCCAGCCACTGGGTTTGCTCTTCTGTGAAGCTTAAGAGTTGACGCTTACGTTCAACGATCTCTTTCTTTTGCTCTAGACAGGACTGCAAAGCCAGTTCGATAGGCTCCTGCCAGTTACGTCTGAAGCTTACTAATGTTTGTGAGAATTGATTATTTTGTTGAGCTGCTAAAGTTTCAAGTGATTTGCTCTGACTTTCAATTCCTTCGAGAAGCGTTGCTGCCGTCGGCCAAGGATGTCCGCATGTCGGACAAATATTTGTGGGATCGCAATGTGACTGATGCTCCCTGAACGCATTCAACAAGAGTTCACGTGTCTGTATTAGTTCCGCGTAGCATTCCTGAACTTTGTCTGCGGTAGTCAACTGTTGTTTGAGTCCGGCGACCTGTTGCTGAAACTCCTCTGCTGTTATATTGGGCGGAAGGAGTGGTACCAATGGAGCTGTAATTGACAGGCGATCCTCGCTAATAGCCTTTATTAGGTCTTTGAAGGCGTCACTTATCGCTAGTGCGGCATCAAAGCAAGCGACCTCTTCCTCCCATTCATTTATGTGTTCAAGTGGACGATAAAACATTAACAGACGTTGTTGCAGTTCCTTTTTAGGAAGAAGTTTATTCACTAATTCATTATTATACAGTTGATTTTCATAATGTTTGAAATTATCTATAAAACGTCTGACGCGAAACAATTCCCCATCTGCGGATAGCCACTGTTCAAATTGTTTTACACCAAACTCTACTATTTCACGATCCCATGGCTGATCAGTAACTTCAATAATTCTTTTGTATGTGACAGAACTACCTGTCGGTAACAGCTGCTGCTTAGCTGTATCCCATTTATCTTTAAGTTGTTTCAGTTCGTTTGTTTTCTGCGGGTTACACAAATTTCCTATTTTGGTCGACGCCTGTGTAATGTTATTAATTTTACCCTGAATATCACCAATGTCGAAAAGGTGTGCAATCTGCCCCTGCCTGTCTTTTTCCTTTTGTTTTAATAAGCGAGTATTTTCTTACTGCTCAACATAATGGAATAATTCAAAATCACGCTGATATTGCTCACCGAGTAAGGTTGAAAGGTAAGTTTCTTCTTGTGAAATGGCTTCAATCCGCTCCGCACTAAAGTCTACTAATTCATAAAGAGGTAACCTTAGATCAGTTACACCTTTATGCTCATCCAGTACAGCTTTACTGGCCGCTCTCTCAAAGAAATGGCTCTGACCATTAACTACAATCTCTGCACGAATGGAAAGCCAGGAATTTACCTTTGCTTGTTTGAATAGCCAAGGGCAGCCTGTTTTCAGGCTACGCCGATCCACTGTCAGTTCTTCAAGCTCAATATAGCGACGAATCTTTCCTGTCAGCAGGAGCTCCATAGCGTCAAAAAAAGATGATTTACCGAAACCGTTGGGGCCATCAAGAACGACGAGATGATCGCTTTCAAGGGTTAACTCAAGCTTTTCAAAAACTTTAAAATTACGTACTTCTAGACGCTTAACTATCACTTTCATAGCCTGCCTCCAACAATTTCGCATCCATGTAGGTCAATAAATCTTCCGGCAGCACATCCGTCGATGAGATCTGATTTGCTAGAAAGTCAATAGCCGAATCTGTTGCAAGCAGTACATCTGGATTAGCTGTACGCTGGATTTTTTCTCGAATGTTTCTCTCGAGACTGGCTAGATCGGAATTACCCGAACTATTAACTGCAATAAAGGGAAGCTTTATCGCAATCCTGTATAATAGGCTTTGCCAGCCTCCTTCTAGATAGTTTGATTTATATTCAGCAAAGGTGCTAGGAGTAGTAATTGACTCACGGAAAACTATTGAAAAAACATGAGTTTCAATCTGTTGACGTAGCGCTTCTAATTCTTCGGTGGTATAAGGAAGTACATGCTTTTTAAAAAAATAGCTGTCTTCCTCTATATGGTGAACTTGTTTACTGGCTAACACTTTGCTGCTATTAGCATTCCAGACAATCAATAAATTAATATTTTTCTCAAGAGCAGGATCGGCAGTAGCATTTTTACATTTTCTTAACCATCCAGCCTGAATTTCAGGAGTGATTATTGGTTCGCCATGGATTACCAACCAATAATTTGTCTTTCCAGTACTACTGTATTCGTATAACGCTAAGTCAGTGGAGAGCTTACGCGTTAATCCTTCTGATTCCAACAATTGTTCAATCAGGTTCTGCATCTTTCAAATTCTCAGGTACATTGTTTAAAGAAATCATAGCCACCTTCTTATAATTCCCAATGCGGTTTTCCCTCAGCAATTCGTATTCAGCGGTATCCACTCCCTCAGTAGCGTCAATGCCTATAATTACATCAGAAATTGAAGGTCTGTCTATGGCACTAGTGATAAGTGCACCACACTCAAATAAACACTCCACATCTTCACTAATTGCCTGTTGCATGATGTCATGACAGATACTATCTTGATGCTCTGCAGCATGGTGGATACCTGTTGGATAGTAGAAAAGCCCGTCATTTAGCCAAGAGAAAGCGATATCAGAACCATCATTACGTGCAGCCTGAACTAGTTTCCAGAAAATCGTAAACATCCCAAGTCGCATTGCATCACGATCGAGTGATTGATCCTTAAATTCACTAAGTGTTTTAAAACGTCCTTTTTTATGCGGCATTGTTGCTCGCAGGAATGTCTTCATTCCCCCAACATTCAGCTCAGCAATAGCAGCCAGATAGTCATCTAACTTTTGACATGCTGCCTGCGAGAGGCCGTCTTGGCGTTCACAAAACTCCTGGTAGTATGTGCCAATATCAATCTGCAGACGGCTAAGGAAGAATGCCTCATTCTCAAACGGAGCATAATTATCTGCTTCGATTACACCATACAGTTCTGAAAACTCGATGAATTCGCTGGCCGCAATTACGGTCTGATGACGAGTGGACTCGTGTATCTTGCTGTGGGTCATAATGACCTTCGAATTTACTATTGCTTCAAGCGTATTCTGAATATTCGCAACAATATAATTCTTCCAAGCGGGTTGCATTGCAGCATTCACAAGCAGACTGGAAAGTTCACCCCGGATAAACATATCTACCTGATTCAGCGGACAAAACGATTGTGTGACATTTCCATCTGCGTCAGGCGGATTAGGGTAAGTATAAAATCTCACTGGTCCATAGTCAGCCACAAACGTTACCGGAACGTTCGTTACTTCACGTGCCACATGAAAGTAAGCGAGTGGTACTCCCCGTTGCCTCGCATTATCTCGTTGAGT
>Ga0308165_1003321_pt1 | contig 17430 bp, 12 predicted proteins | sample PhyWR2_FD_201032 | JGI IMG/M metagenome (GOLD analysis project Ga0308165, IMG submission 201032) | Phyllosphere microbial communities from UC Gill Tract Community Farm, Albany, California, United States - DLSLW.R2 | ecosystem: Host-associated > Plants > Phyllosphere > Unclassified | place: USA...
TCGGTATCGCTCTCGCGACCGACCACCACCAGCCGGTACAGCAGCTTGCCGTCGTCATCAAAGGCGCCGGTGAAGTCGCCCGATATCTGCTTGCGATTGTTCAGGCCGAGCTGTACGCCGATCTCGTTCATGCGCTCGGCCTGCGGCATCTTCGACGTCATGTTGACGATGCCGCCGACGCTGCCCTGGCCGTACAGCACTGAAGACGGGCCGTGCAAGACTTCGACCCGCTCAAGCATGTAGACGTCGGGACGAATATTGGTATAGCTGCCGAAGGACATCTGCAGACCATCCAGATAAATCACCGGCGCGACACCGCGCACGGTGCTCCAGTCGCCGCGATTGTCGAAGCCGTAAGCCTCGGTGCGAATGCCGGCGCTGTAGCGCATGGTTTCCTGCAGGTTGAGCGCGCCGCGGTCTTCGATCTGATCGCGCGTGATGACGCTGATGGCCTGCGGCGTTTCGATCAGGGCGGAGTCGGTCTTGGAACCTGTGGCGCTGCGCCGCGCCACATAGCCGCGCACCGGGCCTTTGGCGGTTTCCTTGTCGCTCTCTGCCGAGACATCGATCTGCGGCAAAGTTTCTTGCGCCTGCGCCAACGGCAATACGGCACCGGCCAGCAGTGCAGAAAATGTCACCGGCAAGAAGCCGGGGTGCCAGGCACGCTGTTGCCTGCCCCGATACCCAATGCCCTGTTGCCGATGTGCGTGGTTTTGCCTTGCCGTCCGTTCTGCCATGTCGCTTCCTTTAAGAAATGAAGTCGCTGGCAGTGAGCGTTCAAGCACGCCGCAGATAATTACGGCAACCGGAACCGGGCTGGCTATTGAAGAAAAACTGGAAGCCGCATTGTAAATGCTTTCTAAGAATGCTTCTCATTTTTACTACTTACAGCCCAATTGTTCGAAGTGGGATTGGTTCTTTGTGCGGTTTGAAAACTTACCTACAGAACCGGCAGCCCGACAACTGGTGAAAGAAAAATTGAAAGCCAGCCTCTCGGATAATGGGGGCATGGCACAGATTGCCAGACGTTTAGGTATAGTTCGTTTCAATCTCCGGCACTGACGGGCGGAGGTTATTGGGGACTCTTCACGGCTGGTGCATTTACGTATTTCATAGCCAACAATCTGTTGATGATAAACAGGAAGAAAAGCTGCTATAGATCCGGCTTGTTCATATTGATAAACGTGACGAAGTCATTTTTTTGAGGGAATCAGAATCAGCATTTGCGTAGTCGTTTTCGGACAAGGATTTCGCGCCTTCATAATCTGAACATCAGCGCTCTCCAAACGTTCGGCAATATCTGGATAGGCTTTCTTCAAATAAGCTCTGGCCGCCACGATATTGCTGTCGTACTCAAAAAACAACCTAAGAACTGAATTGGGCAATAGTTCTTGGTTCTCCGACCGGCTAAAGTCAAAATCGCCGATATAAAGCACCTTGCCCCGAGGAATATCAAACACCGCTTTATCGCCTCCTCCGCAGGGATAATATACCTTCCCCAAAAGCCCCTTTTCAGAGTTGAGAGTGCGGCGTACGGATGTCCCTTCCATGGTAATTCCAGCTGCGACGCGACCAACCAGATAGCCTTCGCTTGGTGCGCCTATGAGCCATCTGTTGGAGGGGGTGTTTTTGGGACCGTTGTAATCGATGGTCTTGAAGTTGACTTCATAGTATGGCTGTCGAACTCCGATGACGACAATGGACTCATCCTCGGCGACCGCAATCTCTCCAGGCTTAAGCACCCCATGACCTGCGAGTGGCGCACAAGCCGCGACGTACAACGCAGATAAACTCAGAAACACAACTCGTGCAATCAATTTCATCTTTTCCATTGCTTCTTTATTAGTAGTGATGAATCTATTATTAGCCTGTAGAAAATCAGCTCAACTTGGCCCTATCCTGTCTTGGTGGAACAGTTGCAGATCTGGGCTAAAAGTTAGTTGCGAAGAAATAAGAATGCTTATGCCGATGGCGACTTCAGCAAGCTACACATTTACCACATTTCATTGAGCAAGCTAACTTTTGGCTTGTCGATTTCGAAGCCGAGAATATCCTCAAACATTCCCAACAGTATTTAAAATAGACGTAGTAGTCCAAACTTAAGCCGCTATCTTCCGCGATAACGTGGACCAGTGTATTCTTTTGTACCAAAGATAATGTCGACATCAGCACGTTGTTGTTATTGCTTATGCCGACTAGCATCCCGCATACGCTCCTACAACAGTGCAGGCTGAGTTAGGGAGCTTAATGGTGTCTTTAAGAACGCTCTCCACGAAAAAGAAAAATATGAATGCAGTAGACACGTTCAAAGCCAATTTCATTACTACCTTCCCAACGCTCCTCGACGCCCGGCCGTTCATGTGCGAAGGGTCACCACTGGATTGCACCATTTTCATTGTGGGATTTAATCCGGCGACCACTATGCATAGCGATTTTTGGAATTATTGGAGTGACGGTTACGGATACCGGAAGTCAGAATGGTTTGAACAATATAAGTCAGATCGAAAGAAACAAAAGGAAGCTACGGGAAGGCCACACATGGCAGTAAGTGCTACACGCCGCAATATCGACTGGGTAATCGAGGGCGGTACCGGCACTAGCTTCTTGGAAACCAACATATACGCATCGCCTACTGCTACGGAAGCAGGGCTATCCGATGACAAACGCGTTACGGAAATTTTTGAGTTCTTGCTTGCGACAATTCGACCGAAACTTATATTGACTCACGGACGCACAGCTACCGACGCTGTTCGCAGTCTGAACCCGAATGCCGCGCTACAGGACATCTCACATCTCTCTCGCGGCTGGTCACGGTTACGCGCAATTGAAATCGGAAGATCACTACATGCAAAGACTCAACCTGCATATCAGCCGTAGATAAAAATATAGGGATAGCAATGAGGGCCTCCTTTCAGCGCCAACGCATGACAATGCAGCGTGAATTTAATAGTTTGATTGAATTTGCTACGGATATTGCCGAGAAAGATCCAAGGGCGCTGAGTGATTTAGTAAGAATGCTGCTGCGTCCGCTTCAAGCTGAAATGCTAATAGATGCCGCACAGAAGGGAAAGGACCTAGATGCACCATCTATAGATGAACGAGGTTTTTTCTGGGATGAACAATATCGAATGTTTGGCTTACTTTTGCGCACCAAACGCCGGAGAAAGGACATTGAAATTCATCTAAATCGTGATGTGATTTTACCTTGGCCTTGGGAACGAAACCGGCTTATTAGGGCACTTTCCCTAATAGGAAAAGGAAAAGAATGGGGTAGATGGAAACAAGATGAAATGAATCATCTTGTTCATGTTTGGCTGCCTTGGGGGATTTCATTCGTTGGCGGAGGAAATCACTCGATTGCAGCGGGAATTCTCGGCGGAGAAGGAAAAATCATACCGACAGAAGTTCACGACATGTCAGGCATTTTCAGGATCGTCTGCTGCGATGGAATGAACTACATGAAGAAGAAAGATGGAGAAAAAATTGCCCCAGTAACTGATCCCAGGGTAGCTGCGGTTTTTGAAATCGGTCGATTGATGCATAAGAAGAAATGCGGTGCGTGGTAAACCACTTATAGAACGTCCGCTTCCGTAGTTTTGCTTCGAAAACTGACCCACTCTCGCGGGTCAATATTCGACAACGCCATCAAATCTAATCGGCTCTCGCCTTTATTTTAATTTTTATTTGCGCGTAGTCTTGCCGCTCGCGCCTTAACAATAATTGCTGTGTACGCAATCGCCAACTCGATTCCGTTTGGACGCTCCGCGAAACTCAACAAGTCAATTCCAATAATTTTAGGATCGAATCCAGAACGAATTGCCTTATCGGTTAATTCATCGAGATTTGGATGATACCCAACATTTCTGTCGCTATTAGCTGGAATGGGCGATTTATTTTTGTCTTGCTTAGCTACCTCCCGCATCTCTCCCCGAAAGGCAGACGAATTCTCACGAAGGGTAGATGTAGTCGTGGAAGGGCTAGACATCTGGAATGCATTTTCCTGAAATAAATCTCCAGAGCTTTTTTGAGTCGGACTATTCAATTGCCCCCGCGTTGAATAATCCTCGGACGTTCTTACTGAAGCCGGATATGCGCTTTTTGATAATTCTGGCAACGGGATGCGCTGTTTGCACAAAATCGTTTGCCCGAAATCGAGTCTTAACCATTGCCAAACATGATCACCTTTAGCAGACTTGAATACATCCCCAACTGGATCTGCGAATGCCAACCCCGCTACTGCTAAACGGTTACCAATCATTCCAACACTGTCAGACTGGCTGCGCGGCGGCAGCCATTTCAAAAGGTCAGGATATTGGAAACTCTCTTGGGAATTGCCGCGACTTATCTGATACAGGCGCGTAGCCCCCGAAGTAATGTAGTCAACATCTTGAATAGCCTCGTCGGGATGAACGTCAGGCTGTAGGGCACCGAGAAGTGCACCAGCCATAGTTCCAATCGTGTCCGTGTCACTTCCAAGACAATTTGCTATTGTTTTTATTGCCTCTGCTGGATTTTTTTCACGATATATCCATGCGGCTATAAGCGAAAACAATGCCGATTTAATCCCTGATCCACGTTGTTCGGGTATTTTTGCACCGAGCACATCCAAAACTTCATCATAAGAAATTTCTGAATTCTTCTCTGCAAAACGTAAAAATTTTTCGACATCTGCTTCCCACTCTCCGCGCACGCGTTGCATGGCTTTCAAAAAATCTTCACCGCTTCGGTCACACCACGTCGGCAGCCAAAAAGTACCTAACTCCGAATCTTCTTTAATAAACTTTGCCGCTATATCGATGTATAAGCCCAAATCCGCCCATTGTTTTGGGTGTGGAATTTCTCTATCTGACAATACGGCAGCAAGGCATGCAGAGTGAATAACCGCACCCGCAATTCCGCGCGGATGTCCGTGCGTACACAATGTATTCCTAACCACATCAGGGAGGTAACTTGTCGAATCGTTTAAATTTGCAGATGCCCAAACATGAGGTTGAATCCGCATTGCGGCCCCATTCCCCCCACCATTAATATAGCTTGTATCTTTTTGATCGAAGAAGTTACTGAACCACGCCACATTGCGCTGCCCCAAAGCTGAAGCACCAACCTTACTTCCTCTTCCTGCCCCTAGACAATAAGAAAGCCAAACTGGCAATTCAATTTTTGAAAAAGTTTCTATATCAAAGTAGCCATCGCTCCGAATTGAACGCGCTGTTGATAGGCGGAGCTGAGTATCATCTGAATATGTACCGGCACCGAGGGTCACTGGCGTACCAAATTTTCCGCCTACCAAACGACTCCACTCAGCTGTATGTTCAATACGACTTTGCCCGATTCGACGTTTCAGTCCGTCTTCAGTCACCAACTCCGTAGGAAAGCCCATAGCATCCCCAAGGGCAGCCCATAGCGCTGAATTGATAATTTGTTGCTCTGTAATTTGATTCATTACACGACTTTTCTCATTTTTCAAATAGATTGCTGCTGATTTGGATTGGAACAGCAGGATGGGATACACCCGCAAACTGTCCTTCAAGTTGATCTTGAGCTTCCCCATCTAACACATATATCTTTTGGAGATATTTGGTGTCTACTTCTTCCGGATAGAGCACCTCGGCTTGACTGCATGTAGTGAAATCATCTCGTTCTTCAGCTCCACGTTTAACGACCTGCCCGCTCCATTGGACAATTTTTGGTGCAAATAGCGCCTCAAGTCCCTTTCCACCCTGTTCCCTATGAACACCTGTATAGATGTTGTTTGTAGTGGTGAATATCACTCCGGGATGAGACAGTATTTCAGGCGAAATGGAAATAACACACCACCATAGATCCTTATCTTTGTGCCAATTACGCGCCGACTGCCTAAAAAAGTTATTGTTAATCCGTGAAATTGATAAATTGACGTAGTTCAAATATGCTGAGTCCCTTGTCCGAGATGCGGCATTGGGCGTAAATATTGCCTTCAGACGCTCATCCAAATCTAAGTGAGATCTAGCCTTGACTGAATGTGAATCTAGAATCCCAAGAATGCCTTTGTTTGTAGTGAAATGCAGTAGTTCGGTAATACCGCGTGATTGGACTAGTTGATTAACTGTCATACCGCGACCTCATCAAAAGTCTTTTTGTCAGCAAATTTCATAACTTCCGATACGTCGCTGCCTTTATATCCCAGGGTTACAGAAATTTTGGCTCTGCCAATACCCATAGCGACCAAGCGACGCAAGGTGACCAATCGATCATCGTCCTCACCAGGTCCGTGAGGCATCATTTCAGCATTCAAGCCTAAAATAAAAACGTGATCGAATTCGAGGCCTTTCGCGGAGTGCAACGTACTAAGAGCGATATTCTCTGGGCCTGTTGGCCATTCGGATTCCCTGCTTATAGCAACATACGGAAGTCCAGCCTCTACTAACCGTGTTCGAGCAAATGAAAAAGAATTTCTCGGTTGAAGAATTGCAACCGACTCGTTTTCCAAATCGACATTATCTTTAATAAATTTTATTGCATCCGCCAGTTGATTCCGATAAAGACCGACGACGACTCTTGGCTTAGATCCCGTTCGCATAGTCCCGTCAAAATTCGGCGACGTTCCATCATCGTCATTTGACAACCCTTTAAGAAACGACGCCGCAAACAGTGCAATCTCTTTGGTGTTCCGATAATTGCTTGACAGCCTGAAGCTATTTTCAGGTCTAACGACGATACCAACCTCTTGCCAAATAAACCCACTTGCATAAATCCGTTGAGCCGTATCCAAAATAAACGTGGTAGAGCTCGGATTCATTAACTGATTCATTATTCCGCGAATCTGATTCGCAGAGAAATCCTGCGTTTCATCGGCGATAACAATGTCGTACGAAAAATATTTTGCTCGCGCCATCCCGACCGCCACATCATTCCAATCCGATAAGCCATTCGCAGCTTTTGCGGCTAAATATGGAAAGACCACCTCATTCAGCAATGCCTCTCTGGTCGGCTTTTCCATTTTCGGCGATCCGCCCCTTCCATCACGTCGAACGTTCATATAATCGGTCAAATTCTCTGGCAAAAATTTTCCCAAGAGGTAATTTACTTCCTCGATTACAAATTCATCCGGCAAATCTACGTTTTTCGCAAACCCGCTGATCCACTCCTCTCCATCTGCTCGTTCCAACATCCGAGGCTTGTCGAGTGCTGTCCATGCCCATTTCGAAAAAGTGGATACTTCGAGTTCGATCTCTTCGGTTTGAGCAAACTGTTGCTGGGCCAAATTGGAAACATAGCCACGAAGAGTTTTATTGTAAGTTAGCAACAAAATCCGCACTGGATCTGTTCTATTTTGTCTGCGTTTCCTGTTCATCGCAGAAGCAATAGAAGAACGTAACCTAAGCAACGCCGTGGTGGTCTTCCCGCTTCCAGCTGCGCCGCGGATGACGTCCACGCCATCACGTAACCGAGAAATTAACGCCAACTGTTCCGGAGTTGGCCGCACATTTAGAAGTGTCCGCAATTATTGCCCCTATCCCAATGCCGAAATTTATTTTTATTCCACGCGGTATAGCTGCTGTTTGAAAACGCGTCGAAAATCTTATTTTGTAGACTACCACTTGAGACGCTTGTCTAAAAGTCCCAACGTTCGTCGTAGTCGCCTAGGCTTCGATTTCCAGCCTATGCGACGTAGAAATCGACCAACTATCTTTTGCAGAAATTAGTAGCAACGCACTAATATAATGCAATCGGTAGGAATCGAGAACAGCTTGAAATAATCGGCCACCCCAGAATCCATCACACCGAACAACCTTCAGGCTCACAAACACCCCAAATCCCGCGTAAAATGCGGGGTTCGCGGGTGTAGCTCAATGGTAGAGCAGAAGCTTCCCAAGCTTACGACGAGGGTTCGATCCCCTTCACCCGCTCCAGGGTGCAAGAGGATCAGGCGTTTTTCTTCGCTGCTCTACTTGCCTTTTGCCTGCCTTTTGCACGCCGCATAACAATTCCATCTTCCGATCTTTCGCTTCACGAGTCATTCATGTCAGAAAACAAATCCGGCAAACCGCTTTTTTACGATCCGACCGAACATCGCATCCGCAGCTTCGTCACGCGCGCGGGTCGCTTGTCCGGTGCGCAGGCGCGCGCCATTGAGGAGCTGGGTCCGCAGTTCCTGTTGCCGTATGCGAAGGGGACGCTGGATATCGATGCGGCCTTCGGACGCACGGCGCCGACGGTGTTTGAGATCGGTTTCGGCATGGGCGACACCAGCGCGAAGATTGCGGCGGATATGCCGGAGAAGAATTTCATCGGCGTGGAAGTACATACGCCGGGCGTGGGTAGTTTGCTGAAGCAGATCGGCGAACAGAGCCTCTCCAACATGCGTCTGATCCAGCACGATGCGGTGGAGGTGTTGACCAACATGATTGCGCCGGGATCGCTGGCGGGCGTGCATGTGTTCTTCCCCGATCCGTGGCACAAGGCGCGTCACAACAAGCGCCGCCTGATCCAGGGGCCGCTGGTGAGCCTGCTGGCGTCGCGTCTGGCGCCGGGCGGTTACCTGCATTGCGCGACCGACTGGGAAGAGTATGCGATCCAGATGTTGGAAGTGCTGGGCGCGGAACCGGCGCTGAAGAACAGCACCGATGCCGCCGAAGGTTATGCGCCGCGTCCTGATTACCGTCCCGTCACCAAGTTTGAAAACCGCGGCCTGCGTTTAGGCCACGGTGTCTGGGATCTGGTGTTCATCAAGCAGGGCTGATCAGGCCCCGCTCTACCTTCTTTCTATGCGCTGCGCAGTTTGAAGACACTAACTGTGCGCGCAAGGCCGGCCGCCTGATCCTGCAGGCTTTCTGCAGCGGCGGCGGCTTGTTCCACCAGCGCGGCGTTCTGCTGCGTGACCATATCCATCTGCACCACCGCACGATTGACTTCGTCGATGCCGGCGCTTTGCTCGCGGTTGGCGCGCGTGATCTCGTCCATGATGCCGGCGACCTGGGCGACGGCGCCAACGATTTCCTGCATGGTCTGGCCGGCATTGCCGACCAGGCTGGTGCCGGTGTTGATCTTGGTGACGGAGTCACCGATGAGTTCCTTGATTTCCTTGGCGGCGGTGGCGCTGCGCTGGGCCAGCGTGCGCACTTCCGATGCGACCACGGCGAAGCCCCTGCCCTGTTCGCCGGCGCGGGCTGCCTCCACCGCTGCGTTGAGCGCGAGGATGTTGGTCTGGAACGCGATGCCGTCGATGACGCCGATGATGTCGACGATCTTGTGCGAGCTTTGCTCGATGGCGTTCATGGTGTCGACCACGGCGGCGACCATCTCGCCGCCCTTGACGGCGACGCCCGAGGCATCGGCGGCGAGCTTGTTGGCCTGCTGCGTGTTCTCGGCGTTCTTTTGCACGGTGGCGGTGATCTCTTCCATCGAGGCGGCGGTTTCTTCCAGCGAGCCGGCTTGCTGTTCGGTGCGCGAGGACAGGTCCTGGTTGCCGGTGGCGATCTCGGTGGAGGCGGTGGCGATGGTGTCGGTGCCATTGCGCACCTCGCTGACGATGCGCACCAGGTTGTCGTTCATGTCCTTGAGCGCTTGCAGCAGCTGCGCGGTCTCGTCCTTGCCGCTGACGATGACTTCGGAGCGCAGGTCGCCTGCGGCCACGGTCTGCGCAATCAGCACGGCGGTGTTGAGCGGACGCGTGATGCTGGTCACCAGCCAGACCGTGACGATGCTGCCGAGAATCAGCGCCAGCACGATCGACACTACCAGCGTCAGGCGCGCCTCGCGATAATCGGCGGCTGCATCGAGGGCGATCTCTTCACGGAATTTGTCGGCGGACTTGCGTACTTCGGCGACGATGTCGTCGATCATTTGCGTGGGCAGGCGGTCTGCGCCTTTGACGGCTTCATCGACGCGGGTGACGCTGTCGCGGTCTTCCGGCTTGTATTCTTTCTGGAGAGCGGCGAGATAGTGGGTGCCGAGATCGGAGTGCGCCTTCTGAGCCTGCTTGAGCTTGTCGGTGCCCATGCCGAGCGCCGGCAGCAAGGTGGTGAGCTTGTCGAGGTTGACCTGGGTGGCTTTGCCTTCGTCGATGAAGGCTTGGCGGTATTTGTTGAAGGTGGTCTCGTCCTTGCCGCGCAGCAAGGTGTTCTTCCACTCCTGCACCTGGATCTTGAATTGCACCTGGGCGCTGCGGGCGGAGTCGATGGCCTTCTCGATGGTGCCGGCTTTTTGCATCGCCTGCGTGTTTTGCTCAAAGCTTTCGTTGAGCGTCATCCATCCGCGAACCCCGACGAAGATGGTCGCCAGCAGCAGCAATGCCGCCAGCATACCGAGACGCGTGCCTATCCTTAAATTGGTCAGCTTCATATATCCCCCCCAATGCTTGTCAGCGCGGAACCAGGGCGACGAACGAAAACCGTCGGCTGCGCGATGGCCAACGGTTGGTTGTCAGAATATAGGAGTTAACGGCAGGACGAGTGCGCCGCTGAAGGCTCTAGCCCGAAATTTCCCGGATCAGGGCAATAATTTCTGCGCCGTAGGTTTCGAGTTTCTTCTCTCCAACTCCCGTGACGCCGCGCAGGTCGTCCAGCGAGGACGGCTTGGCCTTGGCGATCTCGCGCATGGTGGCGTCGTGGAAAATGACGTAGGCCGGCACGTTGTGCTTGCGCGCGGTTTCGACGCGCCACCAGCGCAGCTTGTCGAAGATGCCCTGTTCTTCGGTCGACAGGTCGGTTTCGACGTAGTTGGATTTGGAGGAGCCGGAGGTGCGCTTGGGCTTGACCGGTTTCTGGTACTGGCGCAGCTGGATCTTTTGCTCGCCGCGCAGGACCGGCTTGGCCTCTTCGGTCAGCTTGAGCGAACTGTAGTTTTCATGGTCGACGCTCAGCAGGCCGAGCGCGATGACCTGGCGCAACACGGCGCGCCATTCGGCTTCGCCGTATTCGCTGCCGATCCCGAATACCGATAGCTGGTCGTGGCGCCATTGCTTGACCCGCTCGCCGTCGATGCCGCGCAAGACATCCAGCACATGGCCGGCGGCGAAACGCTGCTCGACGCGATAGACGGTCGACAGCAGCTTTTGCGCCATCAAGGTGCCGTCGAAGGACACCGGCGGCGTCAGGCAGATATCGCAATTGCCGCAGGCTTGCTGGCCGTGCTGGCCGAAATAGTCGAGCAGGCGGACGCGGCGGCAATGCAGGGTTTCGCACAGGCCGAGCATGGCGTCGAGCTTGATGCCGAGCACGCGCTTGAAGGTTTCGTCGGCTTCCGACTCGGAGATCATGCGGCGCTGCTGCACCACGTCTTGCAGGCCGTAGGCCATCCAGGCGTTGGCGGGCAAGCCGTCGCGGCCGGCACGGCCGGTTTCCTGGTAATAACCTTCGATGCTCTTGGGCAGGTCCAGGTGGGCGACGAAGCGCACGTCGGGCTTGTCGATACCCATGCCGAAGGCGATGGTGGCGACCATGACGATCTTGTCTTCCCGCAGGAAGCGCGCCTGGTTGGCGGTGCGCTTGGCGTAGTCCATGCCGGCGTGGTACGGCAGCGCGTTGATGCCGCTCTGCTTGAGGAATTCGGCGGTCTCTTCGACTTTCTTGCGCGACAGGCAATACACCACGCCGGCGTCGTCGGCATGCTCGCTCTCGATGAAGTCGAGCAGCTGCTTGCGGCCGTTGGCCTTCTCGACGATCTGGTAGCGGATGTTGGGGCGGTCGAACGACGACACGAACTGGCGCGCGTCTTCGAGTTGCAGGCGATGGATGATTTCTTCGCGGGTCTGCTGGTCGGCGGTCGCGGTCAGCGCAATGCGCGGGACGTTGGGAAAGCGCTCGTGCAGCACCGACAGCTTGATGTATTCAGGGCGGAAATCGTGGCCCCACTGCGACACGCAATGCGCCTCGTCGATGGCGAACAGCGCGATGTGCGCGGCTTCCAGCAGGTCGAGGCAGCGCGGCGTCATCAGGCGCTCGGGCGCGACGTAGAGCAGGTCGATATCGCCGCTGCGCACGCGCCGCTCGATCTGCATCGCTTCGTCGAAGGTCTGGGTGGAATTGAGGAAGGCGGCGCGCACGCCGACTTCGGCGAGCGCATCGACCTGGTCCTGCATCAGCGCGATCAGCGGCGACACCACCACGCCCACGCCGTCGCGTACCAGGGCCGGCACCTGGTAGCACAACGACTTGCCGCCGCCGGTCGGCATCAGCACCAGTGCATCGCCGCCTTGCACCACGTGCTGGACGATGTCAGCCTGCTGCCCGCGGAACGACGAGTAGCCGAAGACGGTTTCGAGTATGTGCAGCGCTTTGGCTTGCTGCTCCTGAACGAGTTCTGACATGTGATGCGACATCCCTTGCTGACCACAACCAATAAAAACATCAATTACACGAGGCTGGGTCGAATCCTGGCCGGGGCGACACGGCAATGTGCCGCCCTTGATGCAATGAACTTACTCCACCCAGGCGACCACGCCGGTGTAGGCGGTGCCGAGGATGACCAGGCCGAACACGATGCGGTACCACGCGAACACGGTGAAGTCATGCGAGCTGATGTAACGCAGCAGCCAGCGTACGCACAGGAAGGCCGAGACGAAGGCGGCCACGGTGCCGACCGTGAACAGCGGCACGTCGGCGGCGCTCAGCAGTGCGCGTTCCTTGTACAGCGAATAGAGGGTGGCGGCGAACAGCGTCGGGATCGCCAGGAAGAACGAGAACTCCGTGGCGGCCTTGCGCGACAGGCCGAACATCATGCCGCCGATAATCGTGGCGCCGGAACGACTGGTGCCCGGAATCAACGCGAAGGCTTGTGCGCAACCGACCTTGAAGGCGTCCAGCGGCGTCATGTCGTCGACCGAATCGATGCGCGCCGAGGAGTAACCCATGCGGCCCTTGTTGCGACGCTCGACCCACAGGATGACCAGGCCGCCGACGATGAAGGCGATCGCCACCGGCACCGGCGCGAACAGCACCGCCTTGATCTTCTTGCTGAACAGGAAGCCGAGGATGGCCGCCGGCAGGAAGGCGATGATCAGGTTGATTACCAGGCGCTGCGCCTTGCGGTCGGAAAACATGCCGGCCAGCACCGAGGCGATGCGCACGCGGTATTCCCAGCACACGGCGAGGATGGCGCCGGCCTGGATGACGATTTCGAAAACGTCGACCTTTTCCTTGGAGAAGCCCGGACCGGCGAAGTTGAGCAAGCTGCCGGCAAGGATCAGATGTCCGGTGGAAGAAATCGGCAGAAATTCGGTCAGGCCTTCTACGATGCCCATGATGAGCGCTTTGAGCGCGAGGAGAGTATCCATGCTGAGGGGGAGTAAGGGAAAGTAAGTGGGTGGAAATCAGTGTTTGCCGGCGGCAAGGCCGGGCGAAGTCAGCATTTTACTGGCTTGGCGCGGAAGGTGGGGGTTTTGCGCCAAAGTCCGCTTGCTTGCCGGGACTTTCTCGAAACAAGTCAGACAATAAGCCAGACCGGCGTCAGGCCGACGTCAGCAAAGAAAAACGCCACCCGCGCTCGTGGCGACAGGTGGCGTTCACTTCGCCGCTTGGGTAAGCGGCGAATCCGGTGGCAGCTAAACGTCAGACCGAGGTCGACAACGGCTTGCCAAGATCGACGCCCAGTTTGGCGGCGGCATCCTTGAGCTTGCCGGCGTCGGCGCCGAACACTTCGGTCAGCGCGGTGTAGGCGATCCAGCGTGCATCGACTTCGAAGAAGTCGCGCAGGTTGGCGCGCGTGTCGCTGCGGCCGAAACCGTCGGTGCCGAGCGTGACGTAACGCGCCGGTACATAGGCGCGGATGCTTTCGGACAAGGTGCGCACGTAGTCGCTGACCGCGATGACGGGCGCCTGGCGGGATTGCAGCTGCGTCAACTGTTGCGTGACATACGGCAGCGCGCCCTTGGCGCCCGGCTGCAGGCGCGCCTGGCGTTCGGCAGCGATGCCGTCGCGGGCCAGCTCGGTGAAGCTGGTGACGCTCCACACCTCGGCGGTGACGCCGAACTGCTCCTGCAGCGTGTGTGCCGCCGACAGCGCTTCCTTGAGCATGGGGCCGGCGGCCAGCAGGCGCACCTGCGCGTCGGCTTTCGGTGCGAGGCAATACATGCCGCGCAAGATGCCGTCCCTGACGTCGCGGTCTTGCGGCAAGCTTGGCTGCTCTTCGTTTTCGTTGGTGACGGTGACGTAATAGAACACGTCTTCATTGCGCTCCAGCATGCGGCGCATGCCGTCGTCGACGATCACCGCCATTTCATAGGCATAGGCCGGATCGTAGGAGACGCAATTCGGAATGCCGGCGGCGGTCACGTGGCTGCTGCCGTCCTGGTGCTGCAGGCCTTCGCCGCCGAGCGTGGTGCGGCCCGAGGTGGCGCCGATCAGGAAGCCGCGCGCACGCTGGTCGGCGGCGGCCCAGATCAGGTCGCCGATGCGCTGGAAGCCGAACATCGAGTAGTAGATGTAGAACGGCAGCATCGGCAGGCCGTGCACCGAATAGCTGGTCGCCGCCGCCGTCCACGACGAGATCGCGCCGGCTTCGGTGATGCCTTCTTCGAGGATCTGGCCGTCCTTGGCTTCGCGGTAGGACAGGATGGAGCCGATGTCTTCCGGTTCGTACAACTGGCCTTGCGACGAATAGATGCCGACCTGACGGAACAGGTTGGCCATGCCAAAGGTGCGCGCTTCGTCGGCGACGATGGGCACCACGTAGCGACCGAGGTCGGCGTCCTTGAGCATGCTGCCGAGCATGCGCACCAGCGCCATGGTGCTCGACATTTCCTTGCCGTCGGCATCGAGCGCAAATTTGGCGTGGGTTTCGATGGGCGGCACGCGCAACTGGGCCTTGTCGTCGGCGTTGGCGACGCGGCGCGGCATGCGTCCGCCCAGCGAGGCACGACGCGCCAGCAGATGCTTCATCTCGGCGCTGTCGGCGGCCGGCTTGTAGAACGCCAGATTCTTGCATTCCTCATCGCTGATCGGCAGCTTGAAGCGATTGCGGAAGGCGATCAGCACTTCTTCGTCGAGCTTCTTCTGCTGGTGGGTGGTCATCTTGCCCTCGCCCGCCGCACCCATGCCGTAGCCCTTCTTGGTCTGCGCCAGGATCACGGTCGGTTGGCCGCGATGGTTGGCGGCGGCAGTGTAGGCGGCATGGATCTTCTTCATGTCGTGACCGCCGCGGCGCAGGCGATTAATTTCTTCGTCGGTGAGCGTCTCGGCGATGCGGCGCGTGCCGGCGGTCTGGCCGAAGAAGTGCTCGCGGTTGAAGGCGCCGTCGTTGGCGGCGAACGTCTGCAGCTGGCCGTCGACGGTGCGGTTGAGCGCGTCGATCAGTTCGCCGTCCTTGTCGCGTGCGAACAGGCTGTCCCAGTCCGATCCCCACAGCAATTTGACGACGTTCCAGCCGGCGCCGGCAAAGATGGTTTCGAGTTCGTCGACGATGTGACCGTTGCCGCGCACCGGGCCGTCCAGGCGCTGCAGGTTGCAGTTGACCACGAAGATCAGGTTGTCGAGTTTTTCACGCGAGGCCAGGCTCAGGGCGGCCAGCGATTCCGGCTCATCCATTTCGCCGTCGCCGAACACGCCCCACACTTTGCGGCCCTGGTCTTGCAGCAGGCCGCGATGTTCGAGGTAGCGCAGGAAACGCGCCTGGTAAATCGCGTTGATCGGACCGATGCCCATCGAGCCGGTCGGGAACTGCCAGAAGTTCGGCATCAGCCACGGGTGCGGATACGACGACAGGCCTTGCTTGCCGTGCTTCTTGGCTTCGATCTCGCGGCGGTAAAAGCCGAGGTCGTCTTCCGTCAGTGCGCCTTCGAGGAAAGCCCGCGCATAAATGCCGGGCGCCGAATGCGGCTGGAAGTAGACCAGGTCGCCGGCGAACTGCTCGTCGCGCGCGCGGAAGAAATGGTTGAAGCCCACTTCGAACAAGTCGGCGGCGGAGGCGTAACTGGCGATGTGGCCGCCCAGTTCGCCGTAGGCGCGGTTGGCGCGCACCACCATGGCGAGCGCATTCCAGCGCATGACCGAGGCCAGGTGTTCTTCAATCGCCTGGGCGTCGGAGCCTCCCGGGAACGGCGGCTCCTGCTCGGGACGAATGGTGTTGATGTAAGGGGTGTTGCGAGCGTCGCGCCAGTTGATGCCCCATTGCTGGGCGGCGGCCGACATGCGCGACAGCAGGAAGCGCGCGCGGTCGGGGCCGACCTCCTGCAATACGCCTTGCAGCGCCTGCAGCCATTCCTGGGTTTCTTGTGCGTCGATATCGATGTCTTTGGCGATGCCGCTTGCTGATGACAGATCCACTTTTCTGGCCTCCTTCGGGTAAGTCGACCACTGTACGCCTGACAGGGCCGCATGAGTCACTGAAATCGACGCTTTGGCATACAATAAACGGCACAATATGCCGCCCACCAAACATTCACGGAGATAAATTCCGCATATGGAACTCGACGCCATCGATTTACGTATCCTGAGCACGCTGCAGCAAAACAGCGCACTGAGCAATCTCGAACTGTCTTCCAGGATTAACCTGTCGCCGTCGCCGACGCTGGCGCGCGTGAAGCGGCTGGAGAATGAAGGCATCATCTCGCGCTACGTGGCGCTGGGCAATCCGCACTTGCTCGGGCTCAAGGTCAACGTCTTCATCAAGATCAGCCTGGAGAAACAGGAGTCGGGCACGCTGGCGCAGTTCGAGGAAGCGGTGAGCGCCTTCGACGAGGTCATGGAGGTCTACCTGATGACCGGCGACGAAGATTATCTGTTGCGTCTCGTGGTGCCGGACCTGCAGGCGCTCGAGCATTTCGTGCTGGACCATTTGACCAAGATTCCCGGCATCAAGAACATCCGCTCCAGCTTCGCGCTCAAGCAAGTGAAGTACAAGACCGCGCTGCCGCTCGGCAACCTGCCGCGCTGATCTCCTTCCCGTTCGTCTTTTCGTTGTTCCGGCAGACATAAAAAAAGGCGGATCGCATCGCTGCGAACCGCCTGCACACCGACGTTCATCACGTCGGTTCATGAGGCCTTGCTTGCGCATGCTGCACCTCATTCCCTCACCCCACTACTCACTGCTACTACCCCCACTACAAATTCATTGGCCTGCCTTGTGCGCCTGCCGCCTCATGCGGCGTAGCTCAGGTTGTCCATCGACAAGGACGGTGCGCTGACCGGCTTGGGCAGGTGATGCACCTGGGCCGGTGTGATGTTGCGGCTTGCCTTCATGGCGATGGCCGGAGTTGCTTGTTCTGCCTGATACTGCGCGTGCTGGTCGTCGAGCTTGAACACGCTGACCAGTTCGGCCAGGCTGCTGGTCTGGCTTTGCATCGACGCTGCTGCGGCGGCGGCTTCTTCCACCAGCGCGGCGTTTTGCTGCGTGACCTGATCCATTTGGGTGATGGCCTGGTTGATCTGTTCGATGCCGCGCGTCTGTTCGTCGCTGGCCGAGCTGATATCGCCCATGATGCCGGTGACGCGCTGGATGCTGTCGAGGATCTCG
>Ga0308165_1003323_pt1 | contig 17422 bp, 17 predicted proteins | sample PhyWR2_FD_201032 | JGI IMG/M metagenome (GOLD analysis project Ga0308165, IMG submission 201032) | Phyllosphere microbial communities from UC Gill Tract Community Farm, Albany, California, United States - DLSLW.R2 | ecosystem: Host-associated > Plants > Phyllosphere > Unclassified | place: USA...
AGGCGAAGTGAAATATGGCGAGGAAGGCAGCAGAATTGATTTTATGTTGCAGGCGGACGATCGCCCTGAGTGCTATATTGAAGTCAAATCAGTGACGTTAGCAGACAGGGATAATGGCTACTTTCCGGATGCGGTGACGCTACGCGGCCAAAAGCATCTGCGAGAGTTAATGAGTGTTGCGGCGACGGGGAAGCGCGCCGTATTGTTGTTTGCGGTTTTGCATTCAGCCATTGAACGATTTTCCCCGGCCCGTCATATTGACCCGAAGTACGCACAATTGTTGAATGAGGCACAAAAGCAGGGGGTAGAAATTTTAGCTTATAAAGCTGAACTTTCTGCCGATAATATGACTCTGAAGTCCACTCTCCCCGTTGTGTTATAAGGGGTTAGAAGATGGCAATTTGGTGTTCTGGCCGCGTGCGCAAATACGCTTTTCCTCACAGGCTTGTCAAGTGTTACGTTTAGATAATTGCCTTACGGAAAAGCATCTGCTATTTATAGCGACCTGATTTTTCCCCCACACGGGGATCGATAGTGCGTGTTAAGGAGAAGCAACATGCAAGAAGGGCAAAACCGTAAAACATCGTCCCTGAGTATTCTCGCCATCGCTGGGGTGGAGCCATATCAAGAGAAGCCGGGCGAAGAGTATATGAACGAAGCCCAGCTGTCTCACTTCAAGCGTATTCTTGAAGCATGGCGTAATCAACTTAGGGATGAAGTCGATCGCACCGTTACCCACATGCAGGACGAAGCAGCAAACTTCCCGGACCCGGTTGACCGTGCCGCTCAGGAAGAAGAGTTCAGCCTCGAACTGCGTAACCGTGACCGCGAGCGCAAGCTGATCAAGAAGATTGAGAAGACGCTGAAGAAGGTTGAAGACGAAGATTTCGGCTTCTGCGAATCCTGCGGTGTAGAAATTGGTATTCGTCGCCTTGAAGCGCGTCCGACTGCCGATCTGTGCATCGACTGCAAAACGCTGGCTGAAATCCGCGAAAAGCAGATGGCCGGTTAATTCCAGCCCTGTTATCACGATCATAAAGGCGGGAGTCTCTCCCGCCTTGTTACTTTTTGTCTGCCGTGAATATGCCTCAATCAGACTATATCGGGCGCTTTGCGCCATCCCCCTCCGGTGAATTGCACTTCGGATCGCTTATTGCCGCACTGGGCAGTTACCTGCAAGCGCGGGCGAATAACGGCATCTGGCGCGTTCGTATCGAAGATATTGATCCTCCGCGTGAAGTTCCCGGTGCTGCAAAAACCATTCTGCATCAGCTGGAACATTACGGCCTGAACTGGGACGGCGACGTTCTCTGGCAATCCCAGCGACATGACGCTTATCGCGAACATCTGGCGTGGCTGCACTCAAAAGGTTTGTCATATTACTGCACCTGTACCCGCGCACGTATTCAGAGCGCTGGCGGCGTGTACGATGGTCATTGCCGACACCTGAATAACGGTCCCGAAAACGCCGCCGTCCGTTTACTGCAACATTCACCCGTGACCCATTTTAACGATTTGCTGCTCGGCGAGATTCACGCCGATAAACGCCTGGCGAATGAAGATTTTATTATTCACCGACGTGATGGTTTATTTGCGTATAACCTCGCCGTGGTAGTGGATGACCATTTCCAGGGCGTGACGGAAATTGTGCGCGGCGCCGATCTGATTGAGCCGACTGTGCGTCAAATTTCACTGTATAAACTCTTCGGCTGGGACGTTCCGGATTATATCCATTTGCCGCTGGCATTGAATGCGCAAGGGAATAAACTCTCGAAACAGAACCACGCGCCTGCGTTGCCAAATGGCGATCCACGACCTGTTTTGATCGACGCGCTGCGATTTCTGAATCAGAATGTCACAAGCGAATGGCAGGATTTACGTCTTGATGAATTACTGAAAATATCCATTGATAATTGGGTGCTATCGGCGGTGCCTAAAATCCAGCATTCTCAAACGCATCTTGCTGAGCTATGATTAGCCGCTTTTTTCATAACAAAACACACTACGAGGTGTACTATTTTTACTCGAGTTGCTAATTTTTGCCGTAAGGTGCTAAGCCGCGATGAAAGCGTAGCGAATGACGCTATTGCTCAATCCCATATGTCGGTTATTCCGCGTGAGCAGCACACTATTTCCCGCAAAGATATCAGTGAAAATGCCCTCAAGGTGCTCTATCGTCTGAATAAAGCAGGCTATGAGGCCTATCTCGTGGGCGGTGGGGTTCGCGATTTACTGCTCGGCCAAAAACCGAAAGATTTTGACGTGACGACCAGCGCCACGCCTGAACAGGTGCGCAAGTTATTCCGTAACTGTCGCCTGGTGGGCCGTCGATTCCGTCTCGCTCACGTCATGTTTGGCCCTGAAATCATCGAGGTGGCGACGTTCCGTGGCCATCACGAAGCGGGCGCGCCAGCGGATCGTACCACCTCGCAGCGCGGCCAGAACGGCATGCTGCTGCGCGACAACATTTTTGGTTCTATCGAAGAAGACGCCCAGCGTCGCGATTTCACCATCAACAGCCTTTACTACAGCGTGGCCGATTTTTCGGTGCGTGATTTCGTGGGTGGCGTAAAGGATCTGAAAGAGGGCGTGATTCGTCTGATTGGTAATCCTGAAACGCGCTACCGCGAAGATCCGGTGCGCATGCTGCGCGCCGTGCGTTTCGCCGCCAAGCTGAACATGCAGATCAGCGCCGAAACGGCAGAGCCGATCCCGCGCCTGGCGACGCTCATCAACGATGTGCCTCCTGCGCGTCTGTTTGAAGAAGTGCTGAAATTACTGCAGGCGGGTTATGGTTACGAAACCTATAAACTGCTGCGTGAAAATAGCCTGTTCCAGCCGCTGTTCCCGTCCATCGTTCGCTACTTTACCGAAAGCGGTGATAGCCCGATGGAGCGCATCATTGCGCAGGTGCTGAAAAACACGGACACCCGCATTCACAATGATATGCGCGTCAATCCGGCATTCCTTTTTGCGGCGATGTTCTGGTATCCCCTACTGGAAACCGCGCAGAAAATTGCCCAGGAAAGCGGGCTGGCCTATTACGATGCCTTTGCGCTTGCCGCGAATGATGTGCTCGACGAGGCCTGCCGTACTCTGGCGATCCCGAAACGCATCACTACGCTGGTTCGTGATATCTGGCAGTTGCAGTTGCGTATGTCTCGCCGTCAGGGCAAGCGCGCCTGGAAGCTGATGGAGCATCCAAAATTCCGCGCGGCGTACGATCTGCTGGCGCTGCGTGCTGAGATCGAAAACAACAAAGAGCTGCAAAGTCTGGTGCAGTGGTGGGGCGAATTCCAGGTCTCTGCACCGCCGGAACAAAAAGGGATGCTCACGAATCTCGACGAAGAGCCAGAACCGCGCCGTCGTCATCGCCGCCCACGCAAACGCGCACCACGCCAGGGCAGTGCATGACCCTTGCTTACATCGCCATCGGCAGCAATCTGGCCTCTCCATTGGATCAGGTGAATGCTGCCGTTCAGGCGCTGGCTGATATCAAACAGAGCCGCGTGATGGCGGTTTCTGCGTATTACCGCACGCCGCCGCTGGGCCCACAGGATCAACCCGATTATCTGAACGCTGCCGTGGTGCTGGACACCGCGCTTGACGCCGAAACGCTGCTGGATAATACCCAGCGCATCGAGCTACAGCAGGGGCGTGTCCGTAAAGATGAACGCTGGGGACCGCGCACGCTGGATCTCGACATCATGCTTTTTGGCGATGCAATCATCCAGACCGAACGCCTGACCGTTCCGCATTACGACATGAAAAATCGTGGATTTATGCTCTGGCCGCTGCTTGAAGTCGCCCCCGCCCTCACCTTCCCCGATGGCACCTCGTTACGGGCCGTATTGCAGCAGCTTAACGCCAAAAAACCCGCGCTCTGGTAATCCTCTTTTCTGCCGATTTTCTCTCCCTGATTTGTGATTAATCGGTTGCCTAAAATCATTGTTCCCCCGAATGTTACTGTTAGAATGCGCAAAGAATCGCTTTGGGCCATCAGGAAACATTATGAAACCAACCACCATCTCCTTACTGCAGAAATGCAAACAGGAAAAAAAACGCTTCGCCACGATCACGGCCTACGACTTCAGTTTTGCAAAACTGTTTGCTGAAGAAGGAATAAACGTCATGCTGGTCGGCGATTCGTTAGGGATGACGGTACAAGGACATGATTCCACTCTGCCAGTGACGGTAGACGACATTGCTTATCACACTCGCGCCGTTCGTCGCGGTGCACCTCACTGCCTGCTGCTGTCTGATTTGCCGTTTATGGGTTACGCCACGCCAGAGCAGGCATTTGAGAATGCTGCTGCAGTGATGCGCGCGGGTGCTAACATGGTCAAAATTGAAGGCGGTGCGTGGCTGGTTGATACCGTCAAAATGCTGACTGAACGCGCCGTGCCCGTGTGCGGGCATCTGGGGCTCACGCCGCAGTCGGTTAATGTCTTTGGTGGCTACAAAGTTCAGGGTCGCGGCGATGCGGGACAGATCCTGCTTGATGATGCCCTGGCGCTGGAAGCCGCGGGTATTCAGCTGTTAGTGCTGGAATGCGTGCCCGTTGAGCTGGCAAAACGCGTGACCGACGCGCTCACGATCCCGGTCATCGGGATTGGCGCAGGTAACGTTACCGACGGGCAGATTCTGGTGATGCATGATGCCTTTGGCATTACCGGCGGCCACATTCCCAAATTCGCGAAGAATTTCCTCAGTGAGGCGGGCGACATGCGCGCCGCAGTCAGGCAGTATATTGCCGACGTCGAATCCGGTGTTTACCCGGGTGAAGAACACAGTTTCCATTAAGGAGTCTCGTTGTGCTAATCATTGAAACCCTGCCGCTGTTGCGCCAGCACATTCGTCGCCTGCGTCAGGAAGGTAAACGCATCGCCCTGGTGCCAACCATGGGCAATCTCCACGACGGCCATATGAAACTGGTCGACGAAGCAAGAGCCCGTGCTGATGTGGTCGTGGTCAGTATTTTCGTCAACCCAATGCAGTTCGACCGTGCCGACGATCTGGCGCGCTATCCGCGCACGCTGCAGGAAGATTGCGAAAAGCTCAAAAAACGCCACGTTGATTTCGTCTTCTCCCCTGCGCCTTCGGATATCTACCCGCAGGGGACAGAAGGCGCAACCTATGTCGACGTCCCGGGGATTTCGACCATGCTTGAGGGCGCCAGCCGCCCTGGGCATTTCCGTGGCGTTTCAACGATTGTCAGCAAGCTGTTCAACCTGGTCCAGCCGGATATCGCCTGCTTCGGCGAGAAAGATTTTCAGCAGCTGGCGCTGATCCGCAAAATGGTGGCCGATATGGGCTACGACATTGAGATCGTGGGCGTGCCGATTGCTCGCGCCAAAGACGGGCTCGCGCTCAGCTCGCGTAATGGTTATCTGACTGCCGACCAGCGTAAAATCGCGCCGGGTCTGTGCAAAGTGATGAACGCGATGGCGGAACAGCTGAAGGCTAAAGAGCTAACAACAGAAGAGATTGTCGCGCTGGCCGAGCAAGAGTTGAACGACAAAGGTTTGCGCGCCGACGATATCCAAATCCGTGACGCCGATACGCTGCTGGAGCTTTCAGACACCAGCAAACGTGCGGTGATTCTGGTCGCAGCGTGGCTCGGTCAGGCGCGCCTGATCGACAATAAAGTGGTTGAGCTGACGCAGTAGACACCGACTAAAAATCGGGCAATACTGCGCCGATATTTGCCTGGGAAATATCCCTTCACCCTGCCCTCTCGGCCTTGAGAGGGTAAAGCATGATGATTAAAGGTAGACGTAATGATTCGCAAAATGCTGCAAGGTAAGCTTCACCGCGTAAAAGTCACTCAGGCCGATCTGCACTATGAAGGCTCTTGTGCGATTGACCAGGATTTTCTCGACGCAGCCGGAATTCTTGAAAACGAAGCGATTGATATCTGGAACGTCACTAACGGCAACCGCTTCTCAACCTATGCGATTGCAGGCGAGCGCGGCTCCAAAATTATCTCTGTCAACGGTGCGGCCGCACACTGCGCGTCCGTGGGTGACATTGTGATCATCGCCAGCTTTGTCATGATGTCTGACGAAGAAGCGCGTCGCTGGCAGCCGAAAGTGGCCTATTTCGAAGGCGACAATGAAATGAAACGTACGGCAAAAGCCATTCCCGTTCAGGTTGCCTGATTTACCCTTGCGGCTGATTACTGATCAGCCGCGACATGGTCTCTAACGAATCCGTTCTCAGAATATATAAACGTTTCAGTAAGAACGGATTATCTCCCGGTTTCACCTTCCCTTTCACCGTCGTCACCGCCAAATGAAAACCCGCATCGTTAGCCGCTTTCACCGCTTTATCATCATAGCCGCCGAACGGATACGAGAGATACAGGACGCGGGGGTTGAACTGTGCCAGCGCGCGTCGTGAGCGTTCAAAATCGAACAAAATGACGTGGTAGCTGCGGCTCAATAAAATTGGGTGTTTATTGGCATCTACACGATGTAAGAAATGGGTGTGAGACTGAATATCAAACACATCCTGAATCTCTTTCAGTTCCGATACGCTCATAAACTGCAGCGATTTCGGGTCCCATTTCTGGGGATGGCCTTTAATGCGCGATGAAATAATAAATGCCGTCGCCTTGAAGCCGTACTCCTTCAGGATCGGCCAGGCGTAGCGGCTGACCGACTTCAGACCATCGTCGAACGTAATCACCACCGCACGTGCAGGGAGGTTCATTTTGTTACGCACATACCCTTCAAGCTGGTACATCGTCAACGTGGTATAGCCCTGATCGCGCAGCCAGGTCATCTGGTTATTGAATGCACGCACGCTGGTGGTGGTTGAGGTGTGGCGAAAGCGGGTATTCTCTTCATCATGCAAAATGTGGTGATACGTGATAACCGGAATGCCGCTGTCTTCCTGCGCATCCAGACTGCTCACCCACGCCAGCCGATTGCCGATGCGGATTTGAAACCAGGTTTGGTTCAGACGGTCTTTAAGTTTATTCAGAATGGGGTAGCGCAGATTGTCACTGAGCGTTCCGAAAGGCGCGCTGCCGTTGTTTGGGGCGTTATAGACCGGAGTGTCTTTCCAGGTGATTAAATTCTGATTGCTCAGGGGCTTATTCAGATCGCCGAGGCTATCTTCAACGCGCTGTTTGCCCTGCACGTTTTCGAGATGCCCCTTATCGATAAATCCCGTCCCAAAGCCAAAACGAAATTCGTAGTAATCTGCATTGGTCGGGACCACGGCAATAATCTGTCCTGCACGAACGTTGCCGACGTTAACGACATTATTCCCCACCTGCGCCCAGATGGCCGCATCTTCGGTAGTTTGCATGTACTGAGTGGGTAAGCCTTGCTGGCTTAATAAACTGGCAGAAACGCCGCCGGATACCAGCAGCAAAAGCAGGAAAATGATACGCGTGAGCATGAGGTTTGTGTCGAAGCGGAAAACTGGCGTTATTGTAACAAAAGCGGCATCAATACCAATGTTTAATTCTTATACAGGTCGTGCAGCAGGACAAAAGGCCGGTTTTTCTGTTGCTGATGCCACAGGCTGCTTACACCGGGGATCTCCTGTCCGACAATCATATCGCGAAATTCAGCGCTGCTAAGCGTTTCCCGTAGCGGATACATCATTTCGAGTAGCTCATAATTAATGCCGGAAATGACTTCGCAATTTTCATGCTTATGGCTCAACAATGCGGCCGCACGATAGGGTGCCGCACCGGATTTGTCGGTGAGGAAAATCACGCCCTCGCCCGTATCCGTTTGATGCTGGGCATCACACATCATACGACTGAGCATATTGGTGCTCAGCCCACGCCAGTAGTTGACCGCCAGACATTGTGGCAGCGGACCAAAATTCTTCTCCAGGCGTTCCAGAATAGCCTGAGCGTTGTCATCATGACAGGTAATCACCCAACCCAGCATAGCGTCTCTCCTTAGCAGGCGAGTAGTTTAGCGGAGTGACGGTTCACAGGGGGTGATAATGGTCAAAGATTGCTGCCGGAGATGCAGGCAAAACAAGGAAAATAGCTCGGGCTTTTATCTGAATTATGCTGAGCCCCCTATTCCGCGTGATATTATCGCGTCGTCTAATCACAGGGAGTGACGTTATGGATATTTACACAGGTTCATTTACAAAACGGAATGAAAATTATTTTTTAGTCATGGCCCGACTGGAAGCTGACGCTTTACTTCATACAGCAAAAAGAGCGTCGTATCCGGTTCTGAAAAATTATTTTAACCGGGGTCGCTTTGAACATGAGATCCAGAATTTCTGTGAGTCACAACTTGCAGCGTTAAAAACCGCAAAAAACGACACAGAGAGAAAAATTTGTGTCGCTAATCTTGTTCAGGAAAAACGCTTTCTGGAAAAACAAAGTACCCAGGTTCGTACTGGATCTGCAAAACTGCATGCTTCTGTGGTAGTCACTCAGGATCATAAAGGAGTATGGAGTTATTTAATTGATGGTGTTGGTGTGGTGCTGGGTGGGTTGCAAGTTGTGGGTGGGGTTGGACTTATTAGTACATCACTCGCTACCGGAAATGTTATTGGTGTCGTTGCTGGCGGCTTTCTGATACTTCATGGAGCCAATAGCGTTTATGAAGGATTGGATAATATTACTCGTCATAGAAGTAGTAGCACAGGATTAGTTAAAGGAGTATATATTCAGGCAGCAGAATTTATGGGATTTAAAGGTAGCGTTGGCGCAATCGCTTTCAGCCTAATGGACCTTACTCTATCTGGTTATGGTATGGCTCGATGGGTGTTAAAACCAGATGCATGGCGCCTCTTCCGATATATGAATAACGATTTCATTATTAATATAAAAATGATGCCAAAAACTGCTTTGGCTATTGAAGCCTACAACGATGGTTGGGCAATAAAGTCTGTTTTGGAAAAACAACATTGATTTTCCCTGAGCAAACCAATAGCTTTTAATCCTAATCCTTAAGGTGTCATGATAATATGCGGCGATGAGATACAAATCATTGCCGCACAGAAACCGATAGATGCCTGACGCTCTCCATTAAGTATACTGCCGTTAGAAAAAAATAGTATAGAATCCTTATCAATCAACTTGTTAATTAATGCTGAATCGTCAACTGCGTAATCACATACGTCTTTCACATATTACAACGAAAGACTCGCAGACTCTTTGCACTAAACTCTTTCCCAGCACTTTTTTAATGTTGTTCAATTGGCTCATAATCACGATAATTTTGATATTCACATTGACATCGCATCTCATTTCCGATTAAGAAACTACGTTACAAACTATTACTCCTGATAAAGTTAAATGCTTTGAAAGCTAATCCTGCAGGGGTCATAAACCAGGCAATACAGGAATAAATAACGAAGGTTAATAGAGCTGGAAGCCAGGAGTCAGCACCATCTTTTAAATACTGAAGAAGACAAAATATAAGAACAACAAATGAGATAAATAACATGACCACAAAGCGTTTTCTTAACTCATGCAGCAGCACCAGGTGCGTAACCAAAGAATCCTTTTCCATATAATGACGAAAGATCCGCATATCCTTTGCCGTAAAACCATTTTCCAGCATCTTTTTTTCAATTTCGTTCATTAATTTTTCCCTAAAAAGTAATTTCTCCGTGAACAATATGGCTAAGACTGCAGCTTATTTTTCTTCAAAAAACGAAACGCCTTATATGTCAGCCTCATTGATGTGGCAAACCACATGATGCAGAAAAAAAGGATAAAAAACAAAATGGTGAAGATGGCAAAACTATCGCCATTTTGGAGTAAGAGTAACAGGCATTTTAGAGCAACAATAACTATTGCAAATATTATCAATAAAAATTGTCTTTTCAAAAGATGAAGCAATTTCACGGGTGTTAACGAGGTCTTTTTATCAAGGATATACTGAAATGCCTTCAGATCTTTTTCAGTAAACCCATTTTCCAGCATCTTTTTTTCCATTTCGTTCATTGGCATCCATTCCCCATTCATTCATAAACAGAAAATTATTTTACCCGCAAAAAGGTATGCAACACAGATGCAGTGAAAAAATCAGAAAAAAGCCCGGTAGTCATTGCGCCACCGGGCTGGTTTTTAGCTGCGCAGACCGCGCCCACGCTGGATCAGATACCAACACAAAATGTAGAAAGCGATAATAAACACGCCCAGCACCGCGACAGTGGTGAACAGCGGCACGTCCGTGATACCGAGGAAACCAAAGCGGAAGCCGCTGATCATGTAAACAATCGGGTTCAAGTGCGACAGCGCCTGCCAGAATGGCGGCAGCAGCGTCAGCGAATAGAACACCCCGCCGAGATAGGTCAGCGGCGTTAACACGAAGGTGGGGATCAGGCTGATATCATCAAACGTGGTCGCAAATACGGCGTTCAAGAGACCCGCTAACGAGAACAGAATCGCCGTCATCAGCAACGTTAACGCAACGAACAACCACGAATGTACCTGGAACGGCACAAAGAACAATGAAATGGCCGTCACCAGAATGCCAACACACAGGCCACGCGCCATACCACCGCCGACATATCCGGCGATAATCACGTGCGTAGGAACCGGCGCGACCAGCAGCTCTTCAATGTTTCGCTGGAATTTGGCGCTAAAGAACGACGACGCCACGTTCGCGTACGCGTTGGTGATCACCGCCATCATGATTAAACCTGGGACAATGAATTGCATGTAGGTGAAACCATGCATTTCGCCAATACGGGAACCAATCAGATTACCGAAGATGATGAAATACAGCGTCATGGTGATCACGGGCGGGACCAGCGTCTGGATCCAGATGCGCATAAAGCGGTTAATTTCTTTCGCCCAAATACTTTTCAGCGCCACCCAGTAAAGATGCGTCATGCCTGCTCTCCTCGTTTATCATGGACCAGCGAGACGAACAGTTCTTCCAGTCGGTTGGCTTTGTTTCGCATACTCAATACCTGCACGCCCTGCGCGCTCAGCTGTGAAAACACGCTGTTAATACCCTGCTCACGCAGAACTTCCACTTCCAGCGTCGACGTATCCACCAGACGATACTGGTAACCTTCCAGCGTCGGCAGCGGACTTTTCGACGCCAGATCGAGGATGAAGGTTTCCGACTTCAGCTTGGAGAGCAGATTCTTCATCGAGGTGTTTTCCACCAGTTCACCGTGCTGGATGATACCGATGTTACGGCAGAGCATTTCGGCTTCTTCAAGGTAGTGCGTCGTAAGAATAATCGTGGTGCCTTTGTCGTTTAAATCCTTCAAAAAGCCCCACATTGAGCGGCGAAGTTCGATATCCACGCCCGCAGTTGGCTCATCAAGGATCAGCAGCTTGGGTTCGTGCATCAGCGCACGAGCGATCATCAAACGACGCTTCATCCCGCCGGATAACATGCGCGCACGTTCGTCGCGTTTTTCCCACAGATCGAGCTGTTTTAGATACTTTTCGCTACGCGCAACCGCGTCATGGCGCTCGACGCCGTAGTACCCCGCCTGATTGACCACAATCTGCTGCACGGTTTCAAAGGGGTTGAAGTTAAACTCCTGCGGCACCAGCCCCAGTTGGCGTTTGGCGTTGACCACGTCTTTTTCCAGGTCATACCCAAATACCGCGACTTTGCCGGAAGATTTGTTTACCAGCGAGCTGATAATACCGATGGTGGTGGATTTCCCCGCGCCGTTCGGCCCCAGCAGGGCATAAAAATCCCCAGCCTCCACTTTCAGATCGATCCCGCGTAGCGCCTGGACGCCGCCCGGATAGACTTTTTTAAGCTGCTCAAGCTCCAGTGCAATTGTCATGAAATAAGCTTACCTATAGTTCTGACACACGTTGTGTGGTTTCAATAAAAGTCGAGTTACCCTATATTAGCGCAACGCTATTACTCGGTTACAGGTCGTTAACCTCTATGAATGACATAGATACACTCATCAGCAACAATGCACTATGGTCAAAAATGCTGATAGAAGAGGATCCGGGATTTTTCGAAAAACTGGCGCAAGCGCAGAACCCGCGCTTTCTATGGATTGGATGTTCCGACAGCCGCGTCCCGGCAGAACGCCTGACAGGTCTTGAACCCGGCGAACTGTTCGTTCACCGTAACGTTGCAAACCTGGTGATTCACACCGATCTCAACTGCCTGTCCGTTGTTCAGTACGCCGTGGACGTTCTGGAAGTTGAACATATTATTATTTGCGGCCACTACGGCTGCGGTGGCGTACAGGCCGCAATCGAAAATCCGGAACTGGGTTTGATCGATAACTGGCTACTGCACATTCGCGATATCTGGTTCAAACATAGTTCACTGCTGGGCGAAATGCCGCAGGAACGTCGTCTGGACACGCTATGTGAACTTAACGTGATGGAACAAGTGTACAACTTAGGACACTCGACCATTATGCGTTCAGCGTGGAAGCGAGGGCAAAAAGTGTCAGTTCATGGCTGGGCGTACGGTATTCATGACGGGTTGCTGCGCAATCTGGAAGTCACCGCGACTAACCGCGAAACGCTTGAACAACGCTATCGTCAGGGTGTGTCTAACCTGACAAAAAAACACGTCAATCATAAATAAGCGTGCAAAAACCGGGCGTGACCCGGCTTTTACTTTTCTTCGTTTACTCGTCCAGCAACACGACTTTGCCGACATACGGCAGATGGCGATAGCGCTGCGCATAATCAATGCCGTAACCCACCACGAACTCATCCGGAATCGAGAAGCCGATAAATTCCACCGGAACGTCGACTTCACGACGCGAGGGTTTATCCAGCAGGGTGCAAATCGCCAGCGATTTTGGCCCACGCAGGCTCAGGATTTCGCGCACTTTAGACAGGGTGTTACCGGAGTCGATGATGTCCTCAACGATTAACACATCTTTGCCACGAATATCTTCATCCAGGTCTTTCAGGATTTTCACATCACGCGTGGTCGACATGCCGCTGCCGTAACTGGAGGCGGTCATAAAATCGACTTCGTGGGACACCTGCACTTCGCGGCACAGGTCTGCCATGAACATGAAGGAGCCGCGCAGCAGACCCACCAGCACCATTTCGCTGCCGCTGTCCTGATAACGCTCGGTGATTTGACGACCCAGTTCAGCGATACGCGCTTTGATCTCCGCTTCCGGGATCATCACTTCAACAGTATGTTTCATTTTACTAACCGTATGATTTTAAAACCAATCTATCAATGGGGATGCCCTGGCGTCCGGCATTGATTCACAAGCCCTGCAGTATACCAGCAAATGGATTGGCCTGGCGCATGAGTTGTTAAAAGCTCAATTTGTGATTCCGATCACACTTGTTAATACCTATAATTAATTGCTATCAAAATTTTAACAAAACTGAAGAGTACTTTTCTATGGCTGAAACAAAAGTTCAACAGTCGCGTCTACTGGTGACATTAACAGCAGCGTTCGCAGCGTTTTGCGCACTCTATCTGTTAATCGGTGGCGTCTGGCTGGTCGCATTAGGCGGCTCCTGGTATTACCCGATTGCGGGCCTGGTTATGGTTGGCGTAACCGTTCTGCTCTTAAAGGGTAAACGCTCCGCACTGTGGCTCTATGCTGCACTGCTTCTTGTCACAATGATTTGGGGAGTCTGGGAAGTTGGCTTCGACTTCTGGGCGCTGACACCGCGCAGCGACATCCTGGTCTTCTTTGGGATTTGGCTGATCCTGCCGTTCGTCTGGCGTCGCCTGAGGGTTCCTTCCAGCGGTGCGGTTGCCGCGCTGGTGGTGTCCCTGCTGATTACGGGCGGCATGCTAACCTGGGCTGGATTTAACGATCCGCAGGAAGTGAAAGGCACGCTGAGCGCAGATTCCACACCCGCTGCGGCAATCTCTGACGTTGCAGACGGTGACTGGCCGGCTTATGGCCGCAACCAGGAAGGCCAACGTTATTCTCCGCTGAAGCAAATCAACGCCGATAACGTTAAAAACCTGAAGGAAGCCTGGGTGTTCCGCACCGGCGACCTCAAGCAGCCAAACGATCCGGGCGAACTGACCAACGAAGTGACGCCGATCAAAGTGGGCAACATGCTTTACCTGTGTACCGCGCACCAGCGTCTGTTCGCGCTTGATGCCGCTACCGGTAAAGAGAAATGGCACTTCGACCCGCAGCTTAATTCTAATCCGTCCTTCCAGCACATTACCTGCCGTGGCGTGTCCTATCACGAAGCCCGCGCGGATAATGCCAGCCCGGAAGTGGTGGCCGATTGCCCGCGTCGCATCATGCTGCCGGTCAACGATGGCCGACTGTTCGCCATCAACGCCGAAACCGGCAAGCTGTGCGAAACCTTTGGCAACAAAGGCATTCTGAATCTGCAGACCAATATGCCGGATACCACGCCGGGTCTGTATGAACCGACCTCCCCGCCTATTATCACCGATAAAACGATTGTGATTGCCGGTTCGGTCACGGATAACTTCTCAACTCGCGAAACGTCCGGTGTGATCCGTGGTTTCGACGTTAACACGGGCAAACTGCTGTGGGCCTTCGATCCGGGCGCGAAAGATCCTAACGCGATTCCGGCGGATGAACACACGTTCACCTTCAACTCGCCGAACTCCTGGGCGCCTGCGGCGTATGACGCGAAGCTGGACCTGGTGTATCTGCCGATGGGTGTGACCACCCCGGATATCTGGGGCGGTAACCGTACCCCAGAGCAGGAACGCTACGCCAGCGCCATCGTGGCGCTGAATGCAACGACCGGGAAACTGGCCTGGAGCTATCAGACCGTACACCACGACCTGTGGGATATGGATATGCCGTCCCAGCCGACGCTTGCCGATATCACCGTTAACGGCAAAACCGTTCCGGTGATTTATGCCCCAGCGAAAACCGGCAACATCTTTGTGCTTGACCGTACCAACGGCAAACTGGTGGTTCCAGCGCCGGAAAAACCGGTTCCGCAAGGTGCAGCCAAAGGCGATTACGTCACTAAAACGCAGCCTTTCTCGGATCTGAGCTTCCGTCCGAAGAAAGACCTGACCGGTGCCGATATGTGGGGCGCCACCATGTTCGACCAGCTGGTGTGCCGCGTGATGTTCCATCAGCTGCGCTATGAAGGCATCTTCACGCCGCCGTCTGAGCAGGGCACGCTGGTCTTCCCGGGGAACCTGGGGATGTTCGAATGGGGCGGTATTTCGGTTGATCCTAACCGTCAGGTAGCAATTGCGAACCCGATGGCGTTGCCGTTCGTCTCTAAGCTGATCCCACGCGGTCCGGGTAATCCGATGGAACAGCCGAAAGACGCGAAAGGTAGCGGTACAGAAGCGGGTATTCAGCCGCAGTACGGCGTACCGTTTGGCGTGACGCTGAACCCGTTCCTGTCACCGTTTGGCCTGCCGTGTAAACAGCCTGCATGGGGTTATATTTCCGCGCTGGATCTGAAAACCAATCAGGTTGTGTGGAAAAAACGTATTGGTACGCCACAGGACAGCATGCCGTTCCCGATGCCGATTCCCGTGCCGTTCAATATGGGTATGCCGATGCTGGGTGGCCCGATTTCCACCGCGGGTAACGTCCTGTTCATCGCGGCGACCGCAGATAACTACCTGCGTGCATACAACATGAGCAACGGTGAAAAACTGTGGCAAGGCCGTCTGCCTGCGGGTGGACAAGCGACGCCGATGACCTATGAAGTGGATGGCAAGCAGTATGTTGTTATCTCTGCGGGCGGTCACGGTTCGTTTGGTACGAAGATGGGCGACTACATTGTCGCGTACGCTCTGCCTGACGATGTGAAATAAAAGCAAAAAGGCAACTTCGGTTGCCTTTTTTAGTGCCTGTTCCCTCTCCCGCGGGAGAGGGCCGGGGTGAGGGCATCAGGCGACGCGGGTCTACACCGTAAACCCGAGCATCATTCCCGTATCTTCATGCTCCAGCAGATGACAGTGCGCCATATAGGCGAATTCCTTCGGCGCGTCGTGCTCGAATTTCACCAGTACCTCACTCACGCCACCTTCCACGCGAACCGTATCTTTCCAGCCCGTACGATGGGCCGCTGGCGCTTTACCATTCTCTGATAAAATGCGGAACTGCGTGCCGTGAATATGGAACGGGTGCAGCATCATGTCGCCTTCACCCGATATCACCCAGCGCTCATACTGCCCTTTCGCGGCAGCAAACATCGGCGTATCCATATCAAAGGCCTTGCCGTTAATGCGGTTAGCGTTGTGGAAATCAAATTTATGATCGCCGTGATTCATCCCGCCCATCTTCCTATGGTCCATCTTGCCGTGGTCCATATTCATATGGCCCATCATTTGTCCGTGCTGCATCCCGGCCATCGCCTGGTCGCCGTATTTATTCATCAGCGCCTGCATGCCCATCATGTCGAGCATCGGATCCATAGAGAGCTGGAGTTTACGCTGCGTTAATCCCTCCAGGGACGGCAGCGCAGGCATGGCGGCGAGCGTGTCTGGCATTTCGCCAGAAGCCGTGATCAGCAGTGGCTGAATGCGCAAAACGGGATGCGGTTTATCGAACGGTGCGACCGCCATGCCCATCTGGCTCACGGGTAGCGTGATGAGATCAAACGGCTTGCCATCGCTGATATCCACCAGCACTTCAAAACGCTCGCCCATCAGCATCGGCAGTTCGCTGACCTTCACCGGCTCGGCCAACAGCCCACCATCGCTGGCTATCACATACATCGGACGCCGATCGCTGGTGGCAAAATTGAGTGAACGCGCGTTACATCCGTTAAGCAATCGCAGCCGTAGCCAGCCTTTCGGGGCGGCGTGTTGCGGATAAATCGCGCCGTTGGTCAGAAGCGTGTCGCCAAACCAGCCCACCGCCGCCGTCATCACATCCAGCTGATAATCGATTTGCCCGTCAGCACTGAATTTTTTGTCCTGCACGATGACCGGCACATCGTCGATGCCCCACTGTTTTGGCAGGCGCAACAAGCGGCTTTCGTCATCCTCAATCAATACCAGCCCCGCCAGCCCCATCGCCACCTGATGGCCCGTTTTACCGTGCTGATGCGGATGGAACCAACAGGTCGCTGCGCGCTGGTCAGGCGTAAACGTCACCGTGCGCTGGCCGCCCGGTTTGATAATGCCCTGCGGCCCACCGTCAACGTCGCCCGGAACCTCAAGGCCATGCCAGTGCAACGTCGTCTCTTCGGCAAGCGTGTTATGAATATTCACCGTGACCTCTTTGCCTCTGCGCAATTGAAGGGCAGGCCCAAGCAAATTGCCGTTATATCCCCATGTGGTAGCGTTATGGGGGCCAAAGGCAGATTTTCCTGACTGTACGACGAGCTGAATGCGGCTGCGCGCATCTGCGACCAATAAATCAGGGATCGGTAATGCGGGTCTGTCGACGGCAAAAGCAGCGCGACTCCAGAGCGGTAATGCGCTGGCAGCCCCCAACACAGCTGAATATTTCAAAAAATCACGACGTTGCATGTTCATTCCTTTTTTCGTGCAGGCGATATTTTGAGCTTAAACCCTCCCCTAAC
>Ga0308165_1003325_pt1 | contig 17412 bp, 13 predicted proteins | sample PhyWR2_FD_201032 | JGI IMG/M metagenome (GOLD analysis project Ga0308165, IMG submission 201032) | Phyllosphere microbial communities from UC Gill Tract Community Farm, Albany, California, United States - DLSLW.R2 | ecosystem: Host-associated > Plants > Phyllosphere > Unclassified | place: USA...
CGACATTTCTGGGTTTCGAGCAGGCAATCGCCGAGCTGGACGCCAAAATCGAAGAGTTGCGCTTTGTGCAAGACGACTCGGCAGTCGATATCTCGGAAGAGATCGAGCGCCTGGTCAAGAAGAGCCAGCAACTGACCAAGGATATCTACGCCAAGCTCACGCCATGGCAAGTGTCGCAAATCGCCCGTCATCCGCAACGTCCGTACACCATGGACTACGTGAATGAAATCTTCACCGACTTCCACGAACTGCACGGCGATCGCACCTATGCGGACGACCTGTCCATCGTCGGCGGTCTGGCGCGCTTCAATGGTCAGGCCTGCATGGTGATCGGTCATCAGAAGGGCCGCGATACCAAGGAACGCGCGCTGCGCAATTTCGGCATGCCGAAACCGGAAGGCTATCGCAAGGCCATGCGCCTGATGAAAGTCGCCGAAAAATTCAATTTGCCGATCTTCACCTTTGTCGACACGCCCGGTGCGTTCCCCGGCATCGACGCGGAAGAGCGCGGCCAATCCGAAGCGATCGGCCACAATCTCTATGTCATGGCCGAACTCAAGGTGCCGCTGATCGCCACCATCATCGGCGAAGGCGGCTCCGGCGGCGCGCTGGCGATTGCCGTCGGCGATTCGGTGCTGATGCTGCAATACGCGACCTATTCGGTGATCTCGCCGGAAGGCTGCGCCTCGATCCTGTGGAAGACCGCCGACCGCGCGTCCGACGCCGCCGAAGCGCTGGGCCTGACTGCACATCGGCTCAAGGCCATGGGCCTGATCGACAAGATCGTCAACGAACCGCTCGGCGGCGCCCATCGCGATCCCAAGCAAATGGCCTCGCTGCTCAAGCGCGCGCTGGCCGATACGCTGCGCCAGTTCCAGGGCGTCAAGACCAAGGAACTGCTGGCTGCGCGTCACGAGAAGCTCATGAGCTACGGCAAGTTCAAGGAACTCAATACGCAGGAGTAAACCTGCCGGCGGCGTCGCTGCGTGAAGGTTGCGATGCCGGATTAAGTTACCTTTTTTGCAGATGGCCTCGTTTGAGGCCATTTTCTTTAGCGTCAGGCTGCCGGTGGCAGCTGTCATCTAGGCGCCGGAGTTCGTCTCATCCATCAACAGCCGTTATCGCTCACGCGCAGGAAAATCGTCATGTCCGCTTCAGGCGCTGTCACATTGCAAGAACAACTCGCCGAGGCCGTCGAGGCGCTGAGCATCCCGCATCGCTTCGACAACGATCGCACGCTGGCCGAAGCATTCCCGGTCATCGCTGTGGCTTACAGCGGCGGACTCGATTCGTCGGTGCTGCTGCATCTCGCCGCCGAATTCGCGCGTGAGCGCGGCATACGGCTGTTCGCCTTCCACATCCATCATGGCCTCAGCGCCAATGCCGATCAGTGGCAGACGCATTGCCGCGAGTACGCCGAACGTGTCGGCGCCACCTTCGATACGCGCAACGTGACACTGGCGACGAAGGACAAGAGCGGCGTGGAAGAAGCGGCGCGCGTGGCGCGTTACCAGGCGCTCGGGCAACTGTGCCGGGAGCATGGCGCAGGCCTGCTGCTGACCGCGCATCATCTCGACGACCAGGCCGAAACGGTGCTGCTGCAAATGCTGCGCGGCTCGGGTGTGGCCGGGATTTCAGGCATGGATGGCGCCAACGTTGCGGCGGAATTGCTCGGCGATGCCAACCTGCTGATGGCGCGCCCCTTGCTCGGCGCATCGCGCGGCGAGCTGGAGCAATATGCACGGCAAGAGCAGGTGGCGTACGTCGAGGATGAATCCAACAGCGACACGCGTTATGCGCGCAATGCCTTGCGCCATAAAGTGATGCCGGTGCTGGCGGAATTCTTCCCCGGCTTTCAGGAACGCTTTGCACGTGCGGCGGGACACGCACAGGCGGCGCAGCGACTGCTGACGGTACTGGCGAATCAGGATATCGCCGCTTGCCTGGAGGGCGAATATCTCAGCGTGCCGGCATTGCGCCGGCTTGATTCCGAACGCATCGACAATCTGCTGCGCCACTGGCTCGGCCTGCGCGGATTGCGCATGCCTTCGTCGGCCTGGCTGTTCGAACTGCGCACGCAGTTGCTCGATGCGAAATACGATGCACAGCTGTGCGTGACGCATCCCGATTGTCACGTACGACGTTATCGCGACCGTGTTTTCCTGACGCCGCGCCGCCCGCCGTTCGATGAAAACACCGGGCCGCAGCCGTTCACCTGGCGCGGTGAAGAGAAGCTGCATTTTCCACAGTTTTCCGGCAGCCTGTTTTTCGAGGTTTCCGACATTGGTTTTAACGCCGCATGGCTGCGCGAGCAAGCCTTGTCCGTGTGTTTGCGCAGCGGCGGCGAACGCGTCAGGCTGGCCTGGAACCGTCCGGCCAAGAGTCTCAAATATCATTTTCAAAACATGGACATTCCGGCCTGGGAACGTCCGTATCTGCCGCTTGTTTTTGCACAGGAGCAGATCCTGTATGCGGCGGGTATCGGCATGGATTGCCACGCGCAACCCAAGCCCGGCGAGGAGAGCGATGAGCGCCGGATTGCTTTGCGCTGGCAGGCCGATCTGAGTTGAGTGCGGGCGTCCGGTTTCTTAGCGACGCAATGAAAAACGGCTTGCCATGTTCGATGGCAAGCCGTTCTTTTTTGCGCTCCCTGAGCGTGTTTTACATGCTACCTGTACTTCACTTCAGGCTGCCTGAATTACTTGGTCTTGGCAGGTGCTGCTGGTGTTGCCGGTGTTGCTGGAGTTGCAGCTGCGTCAGTCGCTGGTTTTGCGGCAGCGGTCTTTTCAGCCTTGGCTTCCTTCTTGGTGTGCTTCACGGCCTTGTGCTTGGCTGCGTGCTCAGCCTTTGGCGCTGTTGTCGCAGCTGCAGGAGTCGCAGCGGCAGCAGGTGCTGCAGGTGCGCCGGTCTGAGCGAACACTGGCAGAGTCAGGGCGGAGAACAGTGCTGCAACGACGATGGATTTCGAGTTCATGGCAATTTCCTTAAAGAGAAGTTTTTTCAGTCTCGGCGCTAAGTGTTGCGCCTTACTTCCATTAACGAGCCGTGAACCGAAGCGACGACATCAGAGTGTTTCAAAAGATGTCATATTTGTAAGCGTATGTTGCTGTCTTTTCGCTACGCAAATGGCCAGCCGTGTGAACCGAACAAGCCGACCAGGCCGATGACGATCAGGTAAATCGCGATGATGAAATTGAGCAGGCGCGGCATGACGAGGATCAGAATGCCGGCGATCAGGGCGACCAGCGGGCCGAAGGAAAGATGAAGGTTCATGTGATGCTCCTTGTGGATTGATCTTGATCGGAACAGCTATATCCTTCTGACGTGATTGGGCCGGCGGAGTTCAGCGCACCGCCGCGCTTGTCCTTATAATGTCGGTCCCGATCCATTTGCAGAAAGTAAGGCATGGCTTTTCAATCCTGGTTTGCGTTTTTCCTGGCGGCTTGTCTGATCGCCATCTCGCCCGGTTCCGGCGCGGTCTTGTCGATGAGCCATGGCCTCAGCTACGGCGTGCGGCGCACCAGCGCCACGATCCTCGGACTGGAAGTCGCACTGGTGCTGATCCTGGTGATCGCCGGCGCCGGCGTGGGTTCGCTGCTGGTGGCCTCGGAAGCCGCCTTCAATACGATCAAGATCCTCGGCGCGGCCTACCTGATTTATCTCGGCTGGTCGCAGTGGCGCGCACCGGTGCATGTCGACGAGGCGCAGGCCGCGCGTCCGGCGGCGCCGACGGCATGGTGGCAGCGCACGGTCACCGGCTTCCTGACCAATGCCACCAATCCGAAAGGCATCGTCTTCATGGTCGCGGTCTTGCCGCAGTTCATCAACCATGAGCGTCCGCTATGGCTGCAGTTGCTGCTGATGGCGATCACCATGGTGGCGGTCGATTTGGTGGTGATGCACGGCTACGCGTTCGCGGCGAGCCGCATGCAGCGTTTTTTCCGGGATGCAAAAGCCGTGCGCATGCAGAACCGGTTTTTTGGCGGGGTGCTGATGCTGGTCGGCGCCGGGCTGTTTTTCTTCAAGCGCAGTCAGCAATGATGTCGTGCCGACAATAAATCGGCAGACGTAAAAAAGCCCGCATCGACCATGTCGCCTGCGGGCTTTTTCTTCAACCTGAATTGCGGGGATTACTTGTCCTTCTTCAGGCACTCTTTCATGAAGGCTTTGCGGTCGTCGCCTTTCTTGCCGGTGGCGTCCTTGTTGCAGCTCTTCATCTTGTCTTGCTGGGTGACTGGGGCAGCGGGAGCGGCCGGCTTGTTGGAGAGGCACTCTTTCATGAAGGCCTTGCGTTCGTCGCCTTTCTTGCCGGCGGCGTCCTTGTTACAGGTGGTCATCTTGCTTTGCTGGGCGGTCTCCGCCATGGCGGCCGGAGCGAGCATGACGGGAGCGATGAGGGCGAAGGCGGCGAGCAGTTTTTTCATGGGTTTCTCCATTCAGGGATAACGTGGGTTGTGCGGCTCGGATGCCGCGTTCTTGCCTGGTTCTGCGCTTGCACGACGGCATGGCCGCCTGCTTGCCCTTGAACGTTTGCCAAACCAAGGGCGTTGACAGCGCCGCTACGCCATTTTTTCAGCGGGTGCAGCTGACATCGCCTTCGGGGCAGGTGGATAGCGCCTTGAGCTCTTTAGTGCGTTCCAGCGTCTTTTCCGTCAGGCAGGATTGCAGTGCCATGTTATGCACCGAGCCGCCGGCGCTACGCGAATTGGCATACTTGCAGGACAGGTCGCGATACTTGATCCAGGCCAGCTGGACGTCGCGTATCTGGTTTTGCTGGGTCTTGTCGAGGCGCTTGCGGTAGTCGACGTAGGTCTGGTTCAGCTCGGCGTCGGCCTTGTTGAGCGCCTGGCTGGCGCATTCGTCCATGTCGGCCTGGGTTTGGGCGCTATTGCAGTCCAGCGCCCAGGCGTTGCAGCCGGCGACGGAGAAGGAGAGCAGCGCGACGATGCGGCATAGGGATGATTTCATGTTTTTCCTCAACTTTATCTGGTGGCGAGTGTCTACGTTGCGGTAGGCAAAAGCAAGCGCTTTGCACGGCAAGATTGTTGCCAAGTGTTACCGTGCGGGAGCAGAACACGGGGGCAGAGCGCTGCGAGTTTTTTAGAAGTGCCGCCCGGCATCGAGTTCAATCGAAAACCAATCAATATTTCAAGCGAAGACTGGATAAATTCATGGCGCTCAACTGGATCGCAGCTTTCAAACTGATACCTTGGGCCGACGTCGTTCAGGCCACGCCGACCGTGGTGCGCGGCGCCAAGGACTTGTGGGCGCGCACGCGGGCGGGCAAGGCCGCCTCGTCCGCCGTTGAGGATGGCGCAGCGCCGGCCCCGGGCAGTCCGGAACATCTGGCGCAGCGCATCACGCAGCTGGAAGCGGAGCAGGTCGACGCCTCGGCGCTGATCAATACGCTGGCCGAGCAAAACGCGCAACTGGTTGCGGCGCTCGACAACGTACGCAACAAGGTCAAGCTGCTGGTTGCGGCGTGCGTGTTGCTGGCGTTGAGCAGCGCGGCCTTGTGGCTGCGCTAGCCGGATGAGGTCGCCGGCGGCGTAAAAAAACCAACCCCGCCGGCATACGCTATGCTGTCGGCAATGGACGCGCTTGTCTGGTGGCAAGTGCGTCGTTTCTTTCTGATTTCCCGCCTGGAGCCGCATGTTTCTTCTCTCGTTACGCATGACGCGCCGTGACTGGCGCGCCGGTGAATTGCGCTTTTTGCTGATTGCCCTGATCGTCGCCGTGGCGGCGTTGTCCTCGGTCGGCTTTTTCGTCGACCGCATGCGCGCCGGCCTCACGCGCGATGCGCACCAGTTGCTCGGCGCCGATCTGCTGGTCGGTGCGGACCAGCCGCTCAATCCGGCCTGGATCGAGCAAGCGCAAAAAAATAATCTGACGATGGCGCAGACGGTGGTTTTCCCGAGCATGGCGATTGCCGGCGAAGGAGACGCCGGCCCCGATGCGGCGCGCTCCATCCTCTCATCGATCAAGGCGGTCACCAACGCCTATCCGCTGCGCGGACAGCTGAAGCTGGCAACCCCTGAGGGCGTGGACCGTGCTGCCGAAGGCGTCCCGCAAGCCGGCACGGTATGGGTCGATCCGAACATCCTCTCGGCCCTGCAAGTCAGGCAGGGCGATGCGCTCAAGCTGGGCGACCAGCGCTTCCGCATTGCCGGCGTGATCGCTGTCGAACCCGATCGCGGCAGCGCCTTCGTCAATTTCGCGCCGCGCGTGATGCTGTCGATGGACGACCTTGCCGCCACGGGCCTGGTGCAGTTCGGTTCGCGGGTCACCTACCGCCTGCTGCTGGCCGGAGCGCCGGAGCAGGTCAAGTCCTACCAGCAATGGCTGCAGAAGACCATCGATGACGGCAACGTCAAGGGCGTGCGCATCGAGTCGCTCGAATCAGGCCGTCCGGAGATGCGCGCCACGTTGGATCGCGCCGAACAATTCCTGTCGCTGGTCGGCCTCTTGTCGGCCTTGCTGGCGGCGGTCGCCGTGGCGATGGCGGCACGCCGTTTCATGCTGCGGCATCTGGATGCCTGTGCCATGCTGCGCTGTTTCGGCATGACGCAAAACCAGGTCACGCTGATGTACCTGCAGGAATTCATTGTGGTCGGACTGGCCGGCAGCGCACTCGGCGTAGCCCTCGGTTTTGCCACGCACTTTGCACTGCTCGAATGGCTGGGTCGCTTCATGCCGACCGCGCTGCCGGCGGCGAGCTGGTGGCCGGCGCTGCAAGGCGTGGCGGTCGGCTTGCTGTTGCTGGTCGGGTTCGCCTTGCCGCCGCTGCTGCAGCTGCGCAACGTGCCGCATAACCGCGTGATCCGGCGCGAAGCGTCGGCGCCGAAAGCGATGAGCATCGCCACCTATGCGCTGGGCATGCTGGTGTTTGCAGGATTGCTGCTGTGGCAGGCAGGCGATATCAAGCTGGGGGCGATGACGGCGGCAGGATTTCTCGGCGGTTTTGCATCGTTTGCGCTGATTGCCTGGGCGTGCCTGCGCAGCGTGCAATCGCTGCGCGGCCTGTTCAACAACCAGAGCTGGCGTTTCGCCATCGACGGCTTGCAACGCCGTCCGGGCGCCACTACGATGCAGATCGTCGCGCTCGGTCTCGGCCTGATGGCCTTGCTGTTGCTGACGGTGATCCGCGGCGACCTGATCGGCGCCTGGCGCCAGGCCACGCCGGCGGATGCGCCGAACCGTTTCGTCATCAATATCCAGCCGGACCAGAAAGACGTGGTCGAGGAAAAACTGAAGCAGGCAGGTCTGCAGCAGGCGCGTCTGTTCCCGATGATTCGCGGCCGCCTGGTGCAGGTCAACGGCAAGCCCGTCACCAACGACACTTATCAGGAAGACCGCGCCAGGCGGCTGGTGGATCGCGAATTCAATCTCTCCACCATGCGCGACCTGCCGGCGCAGAACACCATCGTCGGCGGCAAATGGTATGACAACAGCCGTCCCGAAGCCTCGGTGGAGGAGGGCCTGGCCAAGACGCTCAAGCTTAGCCTCGGCGATCAGCTGCAATTCGATATCGCGGGGCAATTGATCAGCGTGCCGATTACCAGCATTCGCAAACTGGAGTGGGGCTCGCTGCGCGTCAATTTCTTCGTCATCATCAATCCGGCGGCGATGCGCGAGATGCCCCAGACCTGGATCACCGCATTCCACTTGCCGGACGCCAAGGCCGGACTGGGTAACGTGCTCACGCGCGATTTCCCGAACCTGACGGTGGTCGACATCGGCAGTGTGTTGAAACAAATCCAGGACATCGTCGATCAGGTGATTTCCGCAGTGGAATTCCTGTTCCTCTTTACGCTGACGGCCGGCGTGCTGGTGCTGTACGCCGCGCTGGTCGGCACCCAGGATGAGCGGGTGCGCGAAGCGGGCCTGCTGCGGGCGCTCGGCGCCACCCGGCAGGAGTTGGCAAAGGCGCAACGCATCGAGGTCATGCTGATCGGCAGCGTGGCCGGATTGCTGGCCGCCAGCGGCGCCGCCGCCATCGGCTGGGCGCTGGCGCACTACGTGTTCGACTTCGAATGGCGCTTCAGTCCGTGGCTATGGCTGGCGGGCGCAGGCATCGGCATGGCCTGCGCCGTGTTCGGGGGCTGGGCGGGCTTGCGCAATGTGTTGTCGAGGCCGCCGCTGCAGACCCTGCGCGAAGCATAGCGAGGGCGTAACCGGGAGACATACCGCCGCCGAAGCAGGTATCATCTCGGTCTATGCAAATCGAAGACCTCAATGAGCCGACTGTCTACGACATGATCGGCGGTGCGGAAAAGCTGCGCGCCATGGTGGATCGTTTCTACGATCTGATGGACCTCGAGCCGGAGTTCGCCGGCATCCGCGCGCTGCACCCGCCGTCGCTCGACGGTTCGCGCGACAAGACCTACTGGTTTCTGTCCGGCTGGAGCGGCGGTCCCAACCTGTACATCGAACGCTTCGGCCATCCGTTCTTGCGCGCACGCCATCTGCCGTTTGCCATCGGCATTTCCGAACGCGACCAGTGGTTGCGCTGCATGGCCTGGGCGATGGAAGACACCGGTCTCGACGAAGCCTTGCGCACGCGCCTGATGCAGTCGTTCTTCCAGACCGCCGACTGGATGCGCAACAAGCCTGAATGACGATTCCGACTTATCAACGAAACACCAAGAAACAGCGACATGACCCAGACTGAAATGATTCTCCTTGCCCTGATTGCCGTCGGCATCGTGTTGCAGATAGCGATCCTCCTGCGCGGCCGCGGCGGCATCGACATCGGCGGGCCGTTGCAGCAACTCAAGAGCGAATTGCAGCGCCACCAGCAAGACCTGGCCGAGCGCAGCGAACGCGAATTGCGCGACCAGCTGCAATCCAACGCGCAAAGCACGCGCCAGGAACTGGGCGGCAACTTCGGCCAGTTGCAGCAGACCCTGGCGGCGCAGATGACCAGCGTCGCGACCTTGCAGAACAACCAGATCGACAGCTTCGCCCAGCAACTGGTCAAGCTCAACGAGACCAATGCCCAGCAACTCGACGGCATGCGCCAGACCATGAATCTGCAAGCGCAGGCCAGCCGCGAAGAGCAGGCGGTCTCGCTCAAGCGTTTCGGCGATACTCTCAACCAGACGCTGACCACGCTGACCGAATCCAACGCGCAGCGCATGGCTGAAGTGCGTGCCACGCTGGAAGCCAAGATCAAGGACCTGCAACTCGACAACGGCAATCGCCTGGAAGAGATGCGCAAGACCGTTGACGAGAAGTTGCACGCCACGCTGGAACAGCGCCTGGGCGAATCGTTCAAGCTGGTGTCGGATCGCCTCGACAAGGTCCATCAGGGCCTGGGTGAAATGCAGCAGCTGGCGATCGGCGTGGGCGACCTGAAGCGCGTGCTGACCAATGTCAAGACGCGCGGCACCTGGGGCGAAGTACAGCTGGAAATGCTGCTCGAACAAATGCTCACGCCCGACCAGTACGCCAAGAACGTCGAGACCGTGCCCAATACCGGCGAGCGCGTCGAGTTCGCGATCAAGCTGCCGGGCAACGACGACGGCGGCATGCCGGTGTGGATGCCGATCGACGCCAAATTCCCGAAGGAACAATACGAACGCCTGGCCGAAGCGGCCGACCGCGCCGACGCCGAGGGCGTGGCGCAAGCCGGCCGAGAACTGGAACGCGCCGTGCGCGGCGAGGCCAAGACCATTGCAGAAAAATATCTGTCGCCGCCGTTGACGACCGATTTCGCCATCCTGTTCCTGCCGACCGAAGGCTTGTATGCGGAGGTCATGCGCCGCCCGGGATTGTCGGACGACCTGCAGCGTACGCATCGCGTCAGCATCGCCGGACCGTCGACCTTGTCGGCGCTGCTCAACAGTTTGCAGATGGGATTCCGCACGTTGGCGCTGGAAAAGCGTTCATCGGAAGTGTGGCAGGTGCTGGGGGCGGTGAAGACCGAATTCGGCAAGTTCGGCGACGTGCTGGCCGCGACCAAGAGTACGCTGGAACGCGCCGCCAAGAACATCGAGCAGGCCGAGACGCGCACGCGCCAGATGACGCGCAAACTGAAATCGGTGGAAGCCTTGCCGAGCGATACGGCGCAGAAACTGCTGGGCACCGCCGAGCCGGAAATCGACGGCGACGGCCAGAGCGAATTGCTCTGAGACCGTGAACAGGTTCCGGGCGCTGAAGCAGTCCAGGCTCGGTCCCGGTCCGAAAAATCAGCGAATCAGAAATTTCATCAGCAACGCAAACAGCTTGCCGTAAGGCGGGTTGAACAGCCGCATGACGTTGAAGCGGCTTTGCGTGAACACCGGCTTCATGTGCGAAAAGCGCCTGAAACCTTCCTCTCCATGATAGGCGCCCATGCCGGACGCGCCGACGCCGCCGAACGGCAAATTCTCTTGTGCAATATGCAGCAGCGTGTCGTTGACCGTCACGCCGCCGGCGACCGTCTGTGACAAGACCAGGTCGATGGCCGCCTCGCTTTTTGCAAACAGATACAGTGCAAGCGGACGCGGCCTGGCGTTGACGAAGGCAATCGCCTCGTCGAGATTCTCATAGGTCACGAGCGGCAGCAGCGGCCCGAAAATTTCTTCCTGCAGGATACGGGTGTCCGGTGCAACTTGCGTCAGCGCCATCGGCGGCAACAGGCGCGTCGATGGGTGCGGCGTATGCGTGGAGAGTGGTGCGACCGTCGCGCCGCGTGTGCGCGCATCGTCGAGCAGCGCCTGCAAGCGTGCGAAATGCCGGTCATTGACGATGCTGGTGTAGTCGTCGACGGCCAGGCGTTCGTCGTTGAGCGCAGGATACGTGCGCGCCACGACGGCGCGTGCGGCGTCGATGAAATCATGTTCACGGCCGCGTGGCAGCAACACGTAGTCGGGTGCGATGCAAGTCTGGCCGGCGTTAAGCAGCTTGCCGCTGATGATGCGCGCGACGGCTTGCCTGAAATCTGCATCGGCGGCAATGATCGCCGGCGATTTTCCGCCCAGCTCCAGCGTCACCGGTGTCAATCGCTCGCTGGCGACACGCATGACCTCGTGGCCGACGGCGGTGGAGCCGGTAAAAATCAGATGGTCGAAGGCGAGGGCGCAAAACTCGCGGGCGACGTCGACGCCGCCGTTGACGACGGTGATTTCATCGTCGGAAAACGATTGCCGGATCAGCCGTTCGAACAACTCGCCGAAGATCGGCGTGTTTTCCGACAGCTTGATCATCGCCAGGTTGCCGGCGGCCAGCGCGCAAGCCAGCGGACCGACAGTCAGCAGCAACGGATAATTCCACGGCGTGATGATGCCGACGACACCGAGCGGCTGCGGCAGCACGCGATTGCCGGCAGGCTTGAACCAGATTGCCGTCGGTCGGACTTGCGGCTGCATCCAATGTTTGCCGTGGGCCAGTGCGTGGTCGATCGCCTGCAGGCTGGTGAAGACTTCGAGGAATTGCGTTTCGTGTTGCGAACGGTTGCCGAAGTCGGCGCTGATTGCAGCGGCGATGCCGTCGCGATGGCGCAGCAGCAGATGGCGCAGGCGTTGCAGCCGGTCCCGGCGCTCTTCCCACGGCGTCGCCGGCTGTGCGCGCGAGCGCAGATGCAGCCGGTCGAAGCGCGCGGTCAGCGTCATGGCTTCAGATCAGGCCGTCGAACAGGACCACCTGCACCAGGTCGCCGGCGGCGACGTCCCCTTGTGCATCGTCAAGCACGATGATGCAATTGGCGTCGGACATGGAACGCAGGATGCCGGAGCCTTGCGCGCCGGTCAGCTTCACCTTCCATACACCGTCGCTGTCGGGTGCGAGGATGCCGCGTTGGTATTCGGTGCGTCCCGGCTTCTTGCGAATGGCCGACAGGGTCATCGCCTGCAGGCGCGGCAACGGACCGGCGTCGGCACCCATCATGCGCAGTAGTGCATCGCGCACGAAGAAATAAAAACTCACCATCACCGCCACGGGATTGCCCGGCAGGCCGAACAGATAGGCGCCGCGATCATGTGACGCGATGCGGCCGAAGGCCATCGGGCGGCCCGGACGCATGCCGATTTTCCAGAACAGCATGTCGCCCAGTTTGGTCATGGTCTGTTTGGTGTAATCGGCCGCGCCGACCGAGACGCCGCCGGAGGTGATGACGGCATCGGCGTGCTCGCAGGCGCTGCGGAAGGCCGCTTCCATGGCGACCGGATCGTCCCTGACCACGCCCATGTCGATGATGTCGCAGCCCAGGCGCGTGAGCATGCCGTACAGCGTATAGCGGTTGGAGTCGTAGACGCAGCCCGGATCGAGCGGCTCGCCGACCGAGCGCAATTCGTCCCCGGTCGAGAAGAAGGCCACGCGCAGGCGGCGCTGCACCGGAACCTCGGCCACGCCCAGCGAGGCGAGCATGCCGATATCGGCGGGGCGCAGGATCTTGCCGGCGCGCAGTGCAATCTGACCAGTGCGCAAGTCTTCGCCGCGCAAGCGGCGGTTGTCGCCGCGTCGTACGCGACCAGCCGGAATGGTGACGGCGGCATCGGATTGATGCTCGGTAAATTCCTGCAGGATGACGGTATCGCAATCGGCCGGCATGGCGGCGCCGGTCATGATGCGAACGCATTCGCCTGCGGCCACGGCGCCGTCGAACTGCCGGCCGGCATGGACGCTGCCGACGATACGCAGCGTCAGCGTCTGATTGCTCGCGAGGTCGTCGCCGCGCAGTGCGTAGCCGTCCATGGCGGAATTGTCGTTGGCGGGGACGTCGATGGTCGAGGTGATATCGGCGGCCAGCGTACGGTCCAGCGCGCTGCGGATGGCGACGCGTTCGATCGAAGAAATCGGCTGCACGAAATCGTGGATGATTTTTTGCGCCTGCGGCACGGTCATCGCATCCGGGTCATAACCGGACATGCAACTGACGATGTCGGAGAGGGAGAGTTGAGTCATTTATTCGGATTCCAGTTGGCGCAGCTCTTGCAGCGTGTTGATGTTGCAGAAGGCGGTTTCGTCGTCGAAATGGACTTCGACGGTGTGGATGCCGGCAAACCAGCGTTCCATTTTGCGGCCGTCCTGTTGCAGGTAGCCGGTCAGTGAGGGCAGGAGCGTTTTCCTGAGCAGGCAGAACACCGGGTGACGCTGCAAATCGGTTTGGCCAGCGCGGCCGGTGACGGCGATGGCCGCGTCGGCCTGTTGCAGCGAGAGCGCTGCGGCCAGCTTCGCCACCAGGTCCGGGGGCAGCAGCGGCGAATCGCAAGGCGCGGCGGCCAGGTAGTCGGTGGCGCAATGCGTCAGGCCGCTGTGCAGGCCCGCCAGCGGACCGGGGAAGTCAGGCAGCAGGTCCGGCCATACCGGAAGATTGAACGCCGCATAGTCGCTCTGATGGCGATTGGCGTTGATCGCCAGCGTGCCGGTCTGGCCGGCCAGGCGTTCGATCACGTGCGCCGCCAGCGGCTTGCCGCGAAACAGCTGCAAGCCTTTGTCGACGTGGCCCATGCGGGCGCCGCGTCCGCCTGCCAGTACGAGGCCGGTAATCTGCTGGAGAGAAATGGATGGGGCGACGGCCATGGCCATCAGCCGCCGATGTACGACATTTCGACTTTGCGCACTTGCGGCATCGATGTCGGGGACGAGCCTTTCTGTTCGCTCCGCAGTTCGGAATAGCGATCGCTGCGGCGGCCCCAGATGGCGGCGATGGCGGATGAAATTTCCGCATCGCTGCGCTCGCCGCGCAACAGGCCGCGCAGGTCATGGCCTTCGCCGGCGAACAGGCAGGTATAGATTTTTCCTTCGGTCGACAGGCGCGCGCGGCTGCAATCCTGGCAGAACGCCTGGGTGACGCTGGAGATGACGCCGATTTCACCGCCGCCGTCCCGGTAGCGCCAGCGCTGCGCGGTCTCGCCGGTGTAGTTGGCGTCGATCGCTTCGAGCGGCAGTTCGGCATGAATGCGGCGGATCACTTCACTGGACGGCACCACTTCATCCATGCGCCAGCCGTTCGAGCTGCCGACGTCCATGTATTCGATGAAGCGCAGGGTGAACGGCGAGTCCTTGAAGTGGCGCGCCATCGCCAGGATTTCGTGGTCGTTGACGCCTTTCTTGACCACCATGTTGATCTTGATCGGGCCGAGGCCGACCTTGTGCGCGACGTCGAGGCCATGCAAGATCTGCGAGACCGGGACGTCGACATCGTTCATGCGCTTGAAGTTGGCGTCGTCGAGTGCATCCAGCGAGACCGTGACGCGCTTGAGCCCTGCGTCCTTCAACGCCTGCGCCTTTTGCGCCAGCAGCGTGCCGTTGGTGGTCAGAGTCAGGTCGAGCTCGCGGCCGTCGGGCGTGCGCAATTCATGCAACATGCCGATCAGGCGTTCCAGGTGCTTGCGCAGCAGCGGTTCGCCGCCGGTCAGGCGAATTTTCTCCACGCCATGGGCGACAAACAATTTTGCCAGACGCGCGATTTCTTCAAACGACAGCAGGGAAGAGTGCGGCAGGAAGTTGTAGTCCTTGTCGAACACTTCCTTGGGCATGCAATACACACAGCGGAAATTGCAACGATCAGTGACCGAAATGCGCAGGTCGTGCAACGGACGCATCAAGGCGTCGGCGAGGAAGCCGGACGGCGCTTCCAGCAGCGCGGGCACGGCTGCGAAGCTGCCGTTCAGGCGTTCGTCGATGATCGGAATGATGCGTTTGTTCATACTCGCTACGATAGCATGCGGAGGAAAATTCGGCAGTGTACAGAGCTGGCGGAGCGATCCCGGTACAGTGCGGACACAAGAGGATGTTTACTTGCCTTTTTGCAATGATGCAACGCACATTCAGCCGGCGGCAGACGAGAAAAAAGGGAGCTTTCACTCCCTTTTTTCCTTGCTGCGCGGTGCTTGCTAAGGCATCAACGACGGGTTTCGACCTGGACCAGGGGCTCAGTCGATTGCGGCGGCAATGGCTTGCGTTCGCGCGGCACGTGCGGCGTCGGCACGATCAGGGCGGCGGCAGCCTGGGCTGCGCGCAGTTTTTCCGGATCGGTACTGGCTAGGGTCAGACCGGCCGACGACAGCATATCGTTCAGGTCATTCCATTGCTTGCCGTTGGAAACTGCCGGAGCAGCGGCAACCGGGGCCGGTGCCGGAGCAACAACTGCCGCAGGGGCGGGAGCTGCTTCAACGACTGGCGCTGCAGGCGCCGCTGCAACCACCGGAGCCGGTTCCACGGCTGCCGGAGCAGTTGCTTCAGACAGCAGGCTGATCTGTTGCGGCGCAGGGGCTGCAACAGGAGCAGCAACAGGAGCAGCAACCGGTGCGGCTTCCGCCACAGGTGCTGCGGCGACAGGGGCCGGCGCTGCAACGGCTGCTGCTGTTTCCTGAACCGGCGCCGGAGCAACTGGTGCAGGTGCAGCTTCGACCGGCGTTTCAATTGCCGGAGCAGCTTGTACGGCGACCGGAGCTTCAACAGGAGCTGGAGCAGCGACCGGTGTTGCGGCAGGCGCCTTTTCGTACCATGGACGTTCATTGTCTTCGGCAGGCGCCGCTACGGCTGCGGCTGGAGCGGCAACCTGCACCGGCTCTTCGCCATCCGCGCCATCAGCGGATTCGCCCTCGGCGTTTTCACCACCGTTTTCGCCGTCACGATCGCGGCGATTGCGGTTGCGACCGCCACGGCGGCGACGACGACGTGGTTCGCCTTCTTCGGTTGTGCCGTCAACTTGATTGCCTGCCACTTGTGCAGTGTCGGCGCCTTCGACGTCGGTCACTGCGACAGCAGCGGCGCCGGTCGCCAGAGCGGCTTCCAATGGCAATCCATCTTCCGCTTTCGGCAGGTCCTTGCGCTCTTCGCGTGGAGGACGCGGCGTACGCGGTTGACGTGGTTCACGCGCTTCGCTGCCTTCGCGCGGTTCGCGATTTTCCTTCGGCTCACGCGGTTCACGGCCTTCGCGTGGCTGGCGTGGTTCACGCGGCTCACGCTCGTTGCGGCCTTCTGCGCCTTCACGCGGCTCGCGTGGTTCGCGGGCTTCCTTCGGTTCGCGCGGTGGGCGTGGCGGACGGGCCGGTTTGCCTTCGTATTCCTGCTTGCCGGATTCGTCGCGGGCGTTTTTCTCAGCTGCGCCGCCGTCGCGCTCTTCGCGTTCGTTGCGGTTGCGGCCATTGCGGTTACGACCGTTGCGATTGCGGCTGTTGCGGTCGGCGTGGTCGCGTTTTTGCGGGGTCTTGGTTTCTGCCGGTGCGGCGACAGGCGCCGCTTCCACCGGCTTGGTGCGGAAGAAGCTCCAGATCTTGCTGAAGAAGCCCGATTCCGGCGCCAAGGTAGGCACCGATTCAACCGGCACCGCCACCTTGCGTTCGACGATAGGCGCCGGCTGGTCAGGGGTGATGCCCTTGACGACGGCTTCCTGGCGCGGCTTGATGTCTTCCTTCTGGCGCTTGCTGTAACCGATGTCGGTTTCGGCTTGTTCTGCCATGGCGTAGCTGGCTTGAGCTTCGTCCAGGCGCGGATCGTCGTGCTTGATGCGCTCGAGCTTGTAGTGCGGGGTTTCCAGATGCTTGTTCGGGATCATGATGACCGTCACGCGGTGGCGTGTCTCGATCTTCAGGATTTCGCCGCGCTTTTCGTTCAGCAGGAAAGCGGCGACGTCGACCGGAGCCTGGACGTGGATGGCGGCCGAGTTTTCCTTCATCGCTTCTTCCTGGATGATGCGCAGGACTTGCAATGCGGACGATTCGGTATCGCGGATGTGGCCGGTGCCGTTGCAGCGCGGGCAAGTCACGTGGCTGCCTTCGGACAGCGACGGACGCAGGCGCTGGCGCGACAGTTCCATCAGGCCGAAGCGCGAGATCTTGCCCATCTGGACGCGGGCGCGATCATGGTGCAGGGCGTCTTTCAGGCGGGATTCGACTTCACGCTGGTTCTTGGCGTTTTCCATGTCGATGAAGTCGATGACGATCAGGCCGCCCAGATCGCGCAAGCGCAATTGGCGGGCCACTTCGTCGGCGGCTTCAAGGTTGGTGTAGAACGCGGTGGTTTCGATGTCGCTGCCGCGAGTGGCGCGCGCCGAGTTGACGTCGACGGAGACCAGGGCTTCGGTGTGATCGATCACGATGGCGCCGCCGGAAGGCAACGGCACGGTGCGCGAGTACGCGGTTTCGATCTGGTGTTCGATCTGGAAGCGCGAGAACAGCGGCACGTCGTCGTGGTAGCGCTTGACGCGGTGAACCATGTCCGGCATCACGTGCGCCATGAACTGCTGGGCTTGCTCGTGGATGTCGTCGGTGTCGATCAGGATTTCGCCGATGTCAGGCTGGAAATAGTCGCGGATCGCGCGGATCACCAGCGAGGATTCCTGATAAATCAGGAACGCGCCGGAGCCGGACTGGCCGGCGCCTTCGATGGCGCGCCAGAGTTGCATCAGGTAGTTCAGGTCCCACTGCAGTTCGTCGACGTTGCGGCCGATGCCTGCGGTGCGGGCGATGACGGACATGCCGT
>Ga0308165_1003326_pt1 | contig 17409 bp, 15 predicted proteins | sample PhyWR2_FD_201032 | JGI IMG/M metagenome (GOLD analysis project Ga0308165, IMG submission 201032) | Phyllosphere microbial communities from UC Gill Tract Community Farm, Albany, California, United States - DLSLW.R2 | ecosystem: Host-associated > Plants > Phyllosphere > Unclassified | place: USA...
GTGATTGGGGCATGGATAATAAGCTCTCAAATCGAATTGGAAGCTTTGTTTACCCGTTTGTGCGGCCTTTGGCCAGATTCTTCAATTTTTCCAGAGCAGTATCTGGGTTCTCCTGATAGGCGATGGTTCCACGGAAGCGACCGCCCTTGTCGAGAAGGAAAACCGAAGCCGTGTGATCCATGGTATATTCGCCGTCTTCGGTCAGAACCTTCTTGGCGTAGATGTGGTAGGCCTTCACCATGTCAGCAACGTTTTCAGGTGTGCCGGTCACGCCGATGATGCGGTCAGACACGTTGCTCACATAGGTTTTCATGATTTCCTGTGTGTCGCGTTCTGGGTCCACGGAAATGAAATAAGCTTTAATATCAGATGCTTCTGGTCCGAGCTGTTTGAAGTATCCGTCCAGTTCGTACAACGTGGTTGGGCACACGTCAGGGCAATGGGTGAAGCCAAAGAAAACCACGGAAGGTGTATCGCGCAGTTCTTTTTCAGTAAAAGGCTTGCCATCCATGGCCACGAGATTGAACGGACCGCCGAAAGGCTGATCGGCGGAATTACGATCACGGATCATATTGAAGCCCGCAGCGCCAACAATCACAATGATAAAGGCGAAGATGAAGATGGGCAGGAATTTTTTCATGTCCGGTCAGCCTTGAGTTTTGAACTGTGTTTATCACAGATAAGCACAGTCTTTAGAATTTGTACCCTGCGCGACAGGATAATACGCATATGCAAGCGCATATCGAACTGCCGCATAATTTCCATCCAGCTTAGCAGAGTACAAAGATTTCAGAAAGTTCTGAAATGACGCAGTGTGTTTTATCTAAGACACAGGCTGAGCGGGATAGGTAGTGAGCTTTGGTTTCCTGCGGAACCACTTGTGCATCGGCTGATCAATGAGGAAATAAGTCGCAAAGCCCACAAACACGCAGGATAAAATCGCAAATACGCTAAAGGCAGCAAGGTAATCGTTGCTGATCCCAAGAAGCCGCCAGACTTGTGTTACAGCTGACAGCACGATGCCATGGGTAAGATAAAGGGCGTAGGAGCTGTCTCCAAGACGCTCTGCCCAGAGGTAGCGTTTAACATGGTTGCTCCTTTCAAGAAGAACTGCTGCGAAAACCAGCAAGACCGCGGGGATTCCAAGTGCGAAGGCTCTGTGCATGTAAGAATTGAAGCTGGTGAGGCTTAGCCATGACAGCAATGCCAATATCGCCAAAAGGAGTGCGCTGGCATTTGATGCAGGGACTTTGCGGACAAGAACGGCAGCAAAAATGCCATACAAAAACTCAAGGATTATCGGGTCACACCAGTAGCGCAATATCGTGTTTTCTGGGTTTGCTATTTGTCCGAACAGGGTAAGGCCGACAATAACAGTGCTGAGCAGTGCTAATCGAATTTTGGATGGAGCAGCGAGGCAGAGCGCGAAAATAGCATAGAAAAATATTTCGTAGTTTAGTGTCCATCCTGCAACGAGGATGGGATAAATGAGCTGCTGGTTTGGTGCTTCATAGGGGAGGAATAAGTAAGAAGCGATGATGTGGTTGAGGTCGAAGCGCGTGCTTTGCAGCAGCTGTGGCATCAAAAGTGCCATGATGACGATTGCTGACGTAACCAGCCAGTAAAGCGGAACGATTCTTGCGAGCCTTCTGTAAGCAAAGTCACCTATTGATGCCGAATGACGCTCGGCGGCCGTCCAAATCACAAACCCGCTGATGACAAAGAAAATATCAACGCCACCCTCCAGCGCACGTGGCCATATTCCTTCGTAACCAAGCCTTTTAAGTTGGAATTCGAGGTGAACAAAAACGACCGAGAGCGCCGCGACGCCTCTCAAATATTGAATTGAGAGATACAAATGTTTTCCCCGACAGATTCCCTAAATTAGGAGTATGCTTATTTATGAAAACAATCTAGCAGTGCTGTTCTAATTGGATATGTATAATGTTGAGCGTTTTATTTTAACGTTTTTCGATGGCGCTGTAATCTACTAAATATGCCAGCTATATTTTGAATTTATCGGACGCTGCAGCTTTAAAAAATGTGTCTATCGCAAGTTATCAGGGTTTTGAAATGACGCAGGGCGAAGACCTTCGTTTCCAGAATAGTGAACCGCGTATTCACTCGACAGCTCAGCTCAAAGGCTCCAAGCTTGGTCGCTATGCGGACATAGGTGAGCGTGTAATCCTGCGCGAAGTAACGGTCGGTGATTTCACCTATCTGGAGCGCAACAGTGAAGGCATTTATGCTGAGATTGGTAAATTCTGCTCAATTGCTTCCAATGTGCGGATCAATGCGCTTGAGCATCCTATGGAACGGCTGACGACCCATAAGGTCAGCTATCGTCCGAATGAGTATTTTCGTTATCTGGGCGTGGACGGTGCGTTTCGTGAACGGCGGCAGGCCAAACGCGTGACAATCGGCAATGATGTCTGGATTGGCCATGGCGCGGTGATTACGCCCGGCGTCAATATTGGTCATGGCGCTGTGATCGGCGCAAATGCTGTGGTGACGAAAGATGTTGCGCCCTATCATATTGTCGGCGGTGTTCCGGCCCGCATCATTCGCAAGCGCTTTGATGATGCAATTATAGAACGATTGCTGGCTCTGTGCTGGTGGGATTGGCCGGTGGAAAAGCTTTATGAGGCCGTTCCTGATATTCAGGCGCTTGAAATTGAGGCATTTCTGGAAAAGTGGGGCGGTTGAGGGTTGCTCTATTGCAATGCCTGATTTGTTTCTCCACCTTTGAGAACGAAGTTGCTGGAGAGATCGAATGTTCAAAGTGAATAGGTTTGTAGGATTGCTTGCTGCGCCGATGCTGTTGCTTGGAGCTTCGGCTGCGGTATCAGCAGAAGAAGTCGGCAACGTTGGAGTGGACTGGCTGGGCAATGACATTGCAATTGAGGCGGTTCAGGATCCGAAGGTGCAGGGTGTAACTTGCTATCTGGCATCGTTTTCGCGCGGGGTTATCGACCGTTTGCAAAAGGGCAACTGGTTTGAAAACCCGTCCAATGCTTCGATTTCCTGCGAGCAGTCCGGTCCCATTACAATCGGTGACATTAAGCTTGGTAAGGGTGGTGAGCGAGTTTTTGCTGAGCGTACCAGCCTGATCTGGAAGAAGCTGGTTATCACCCGCATCTATGATCAGAAGAACAACACGCTTCTTTATCTCGCTCATGCCACACAGGTGCAGGATGGTTCGGCTAAGACATCGCTGTCGACCGTTCCGCTGTTCAAGGGTGATGTGACCTGGGAAAAAGGAAAGCCGGAGTAATCTCCGGCTCTTCTACTTTTAAGAATTATGCGCGCTGAACGAAGCTGTCGAGAACGCGCTTCTGTCCCGCCTTATCGAAGTCGATGGTCAGTTTATTGCCATCAATGGTCGAGATGGTTCCATTGCCGAATTTGATATGGAATACACGGTCACCGACGAAATAGGCTGACGGCTTATCGGTTGTCGATTTTGCAACCAGCTCGCCGTCAATCGTGCGTCCTTTTACCGACCCGCGACCAGCACCAAAGCCAGAATCGGTTTCGCCATAGCCGACGCGTTCGACATTTGCACCCGAGCGCGAACCCCAGTTGTTGCGTGTTGCATCAGAGCGGTTTTGCTGCGCGCGCTGCCATCCGGGCGTTGCATAGGAGTTTTGGAACGGATCAGCTTTATCAAAGCGCGATTGTCCATAACCACTATTGCCATAGCCGCCGTAATTGCCTTCCATTTCAGCAACTTCGACATGCGGTTCGGGAAGCTCTTCCAGAAAGCGTGAAGGAATGGTTGACTGCCACATGCCATGAATGCGGCGGTTGGATACGAACCAGATATGCAGGTTCTTTTTGGCGCGCGTCACGCCGACATAGGCAAGGCGGCGTTCTTCTTCGAGGCCTGAGCGACCACCTTCATCAAGTGCGCGCTGATGCGGAAACAGTCCTTCTTCCCAACCGGGCAAGAAGACGGTTTCAAACTCAAGCCCCTTCGCAGAGTGCAGCGTCATGATGTTGACGGCATCCATATCTGTGTTTTGCTCAGCATCCATGACGAGCGCGATGTGCTCAAGGAAGCTGCGCAGGCTCTCATAATCCTCCATGGAACGGATCAGTTCCTTGAGGTTTTCGAGGCGTCCCGGCGCTTCTGCCGATTTGTCGTTCTGCCACATGGACGTGTAGCCCGACTCATCGAGAATGGTTTCTGCGAGTTCTGTGTGCGGGGTGTTATCGAGAAGCGTTTGCCAGCGGCGGAAATTATTGACGACCTCGCGCAGCGCCGAACGTGGCTTTGGCTTTAGTTCTTCCGTTTCCACCAGATCACAAGCTGCCGCAAACATCGAAATGTCGCGTGCGCGCGCATAGTCGTGGATCAGGCGAATTGCCGCTTCACCAAGGCCCCGCTTTGGTGTGTTGATGATGCGCTCAAGCGCCAGATCGTCTGCAGGCTGGGCAACGACACGCAAATAAGCCATGGCATCGCGGATTTCGAGGCGTTCATAGAAGCGTGGTCCGCCGATAACCCGGTAGTTGAGGCCAAGCGTCACAAAGCGATCTTCGAATTCGCGCATCTGGAAAGATGCTCGCACGAGGATTGCCATATTGTTGAGCAAATGGCCCTGGCGCTGTGCCTGTTCGATAGTTTCACCAACTGCGCGGGCTTCTTCTTCCGAATCCCATGCCGCGTGGATTTTGGCTTTTGGATCGTCAGGGTTTGGCGCTTCGGTGAAAAGCGTTTTGCCAAGGCGACCTTCGTTATGCGCGATCAGATGCGCAGCTGTGCCCAGAATATGCGCTGTCGAGCGATAGTTGCGCTCAAGCTTGATAACAACTGCGCCCGGAAAATCCTTATCGAAGCGGAGGATATTATCCACTTCCGCACCACGCCAACCATAGATCGACTGATCGTCATCGCCCACGCAGCAGAGATTGACTTTATTGTCGCTTACGCCCGATGAGGTCTGCCGACCATCGGCCGGAACTGGAGCCGTGCTTTTCGATTGTGGCCTTTGAGCGAGCAGGCGTAGCCACATATATTGGGCCGTGTTGGTGTCCTGATATTCGTCCACCAGTATGTAACGGAACTTCGCGTGATACTCGCGCAGAATGTCGGGATTGTTGCGGAAGATACGGATTGGATGCAGCAGAAGATCGCCGAAGTCGCATGCGTTCAGCGTGCGCAGGCGCTCTTGATAAGCCTGATAAAGTTCGCGGCCTTTGCCATTGCCAAACGAACGCGCATCGCCTTCCGGAATATCAGCCGGGCCAAAGCCCTTGTTTTTCCAACCGTCGATCATGTTCGCAAAAGTGCGGGGTGGCCAGCGCTTGTCGTCGAGACCTTCGGCTTGAATAAGCTGCTTGATGAGACGGATGACGTCATCTGTATCAAGGATTGTGAAATCAGAAGTGAGATGAACCAGTTCTGCATGTTTGCGCAGCAGTTTCACCCCGATAGAGTGAAACGTACCAAGCCACGGCATGCCTTCAACAGCGCCGCCGACCAGATGGCCGATACGCTCTTTCATTTCGCGTGCGGCCTTGTTGGTAAAGGTCACAGCGAGAATCTGGCTTGGATAGGCAAGACCAGTCGTCACAATATGCGCGATGCGGGTTGTGAGCACGCGGGTCTTGCCGGTGCCTGCACCTGCGAGAACAAGAACCGGACCTTCGGTGGTCAAGACGGCCTGACGCTGCTCAGGGTTGAGACCCTTTAAATAATCGGGTTCGCCACGCTGCTGGTTGCGTGCTGCCATGGCGCGCGCGGCAATTCCGCCAGTCGCAGCGGGTGCGCGATCGGCAGGAGTTTCATTGCCGAAAAACGGCATATCATCGGGAAAATCAGACATTGCTACCGAATGTAGTGATTCGTTGATCAAAAACCAGCGAAAGCGTTAAATTACTCAAGCTGTGTGATACGACGGTCGGTGAAATTGAGCCGATGTGAAGCAAGTGCTTCGACAAGACCGCGCATTTCAGGCTCGCGTTGCAGCAGCTCATCAAGCTCTGTCATCTGGTTCATGGCGATCAGGCGCAGAATATCGTCGCGGATTGTGCCATCGGCCCGGCGCGGCAAATGCGCCACTGGCTGGATGAGTTCGAGCTTTGTGCCTTTCAGCCGCTCGCGCAGGCTTTTTTCGTCTGCGTCAGCCGTTTCGACGAAGGCATAGAGGCCCACGCCCTTGGCTGGCAGTGAATAAAGCGCGAGCGCCACGTCTCTCACACGCGGATCAGACTTGAGAGCCGCCATGATGGCCGGGCCTTCATTGTCGATACGGTCGCCCGTACCTTCACCATCCGACCAGTTGAAAATACCGCGGGTGATGAAGTTATAGACCTTCTTGCCGGTAGCCAGCCAAATGCGTGAAGGTAGCGACCGGCGTGCCAGAATACGCTTTTCGGTTGGTGTCATCAGATCGGGTGCAAAGGCGCGCTTCTGTTTGATAAGGTGACGGAAATCTTCATAGGCCAGCAAACGATAAAATCCGCCACGACGGCGATGCACGCTTGCCAGCTGGAAATCGATAACTGCTGCTTCGCCTTCCGGCGTCATTAGCCAGTTTTGCGGCTTGGCCAAATCGTTGTGGGTAACGCCCATACGACGCATATCACGCAAAATGCGATGCGCGGTGCGATACCATTTGAGCTGCGCCGGGCGCGCGAGATGCAGCGGTGTGCCTTCCGTCCATGAACGATAGAGACCGTCTTTGTCTGTATAGAGAAGCTGAGGAACACCTTCGATGCCGCGCACGGTTTTGAGGCCGCGAATTTCACGTCGTGCCAGAATCCATGCCAGAGGCTTCGACCACCACGGGGCAGCACTCACCACGCGACGGATAATTCTTGTCTCGGGATCGCCCGCAAAATAGCCTGCGCGTGTTTCGGAAAAAACATCGCGTTTGAAAACAGCGGTCTCCACAAATTGCGGTATGCGGTCGCCTTGTGCGGGTACATCAATATTTGGGTTCTGAGCCATGCAGTTCCACTAGCCGCTTGCGCTCAATCAATCAAGTTTGATGGTGGCGTTCAACGGTTGCAATCATGTGAATGAGGGCGCAAAAGAGCTGAATAAATGTTTGGGGAGAGTGTTGAACATGGCGCAAAGCGACGACATCAAGCAGATCATCCGGCAAGAACAGGCACTTATTTTCACAAGCTTCACCGAGAATGATGCGTTTTCACTCGGCCAGCGGATACGCGATATTGCTGTGAAAAAGAAGCTGGCGGTTGCGATTGATATTTCGCTTTGGGATCGCCGTCTGTTCTTTGCAGCAACTGCTGGAACCACTGCTGACAATACTGAATGGCTGCGTCGTAAGTTTAATGTCGTGCGTCGCTTCCACGCTTCGAGTTATCGCCTTGTTCTGGAACAAAATCGCGAAGATAAAATGTTTGCAGACCATAAGGCATTGGATGTTGCCGATTATGCTTTGGCGGGTGGTGGTTTCCCCATCCATATCGCAGGCGCGGGCGTGATCGGAACTGCAATTGTTTCGGGTCTTCCGCAGCGTGAAGATCATAATCTTGTCGTGCGGGCCATTGCTGAACATTTGGGACAAGATCCCGTCGCGCTGGCCTTAGCCGCAGCATAAATTAAAATACGGAGAATAAACGATGTCGCTTCAGAATGTGGTTGCCCTTCAGCGTAATGAAGAGGGCATTGCAGCTGCAGTTGCGCTCCTCAAGCAGCGGTTTGGTGAGCGAGCACAGACCGGACAGGCAATTCGCGAGCAGCATGGCCACACGACGACCTATGTCCCAACGCAGGCACCCGACATTGTCATTTTTGCGCAGACGACGGACGATGTGCAGGATGTGGTCCGCATTTGTGCCGAGCATCAGGTGCCAGTGATCGCATTTGGTGCGGGTTCCTCGCTTGAGGGGCAGGTGAATGCGCCGGCGGGTGGCGTATCGATTGATCTCACACAGATGAACCGTGTTTTGGCAGTTCATGCAGAAGACCTTGATTGCGTGATTGAGCCGGGAATTACGCGCCGAGAGCTGAACGAATATTTGCGTGATACCGGACTGTTTTTCCCAATCGATCCGGGTGCAAATGCGACCCTTGGCGGTATGGCCTCAACACGAGCCTCTGGCACCAATGCCGTACGCTATGGGACAATGCGTGAAAACGTATTGGCGCTGAAAGCCGTGATGCCCGATGGTCGCCTGATCGAAACATCCAAACGCGTAAAGAAAACCGCCGCAGGCTATGATCTGACGCGACTACTGATCGGTTCTGAAGGCACGCTCGGTATTATCACGGAGCTGACTTTAAAATTGCAGGGTATTCCGCAAGCGGTGTCGGGCGGGATTTGCCCATTCCCTGATGTTGAATCAGCTTGCCGTGCGGTTATTGAAACCATCCAGATGGGAATACCCGTTGCGCGTATTGAGCTTGTCAACAAGCTCCAGATGGAAGCGCTGATCCTGCATTCCAAGCTACCCTATGAGGCGCAGCCTTATTTGTTCGTCGAGTTTCATGGCACCGAAACCGGCGTTGCCGAACAGGCGGAAATCTTTGGCGAGATTGCTGCGGAAAATGGTGGCGGCGAGTTCCGCTGGACCAATGATCCGGAAGAACGCGACCGCTTGTGGCGCGCGCGGCATGACGCTTATCTGGCATCTTTCCTTTTGCGCCCTGGTGCGAAGGGTGTTTCGACTGACGTATGCGTGCCGATTTCACGGCTTGCGGACTGCATTGCTGAGACAGAAAAAGATCTGGCTGAAAGCGAATTGATTGCTCCCGTTGTTGGCCATGTTGGCGACGGTAATTTCCACTTGCTGCTTTTGCTGGATACGGACGACGCATCGGAAATGGAGCGCGCCGAAGAGTTTATGGATCGTCTGGTAAAGCGTGCGCTTGCCATGGAAGGCACTTGTACGGGCGAGCACGGCATCGGGCAGGGCAAGATGAAATATCTTGCCATGGAGCTTGGCGAAGCGACCGACTACATGCGGATGATCAAGAACGCGATTGATCCTGATAATATCATGAACCCTGGAAAAATCCTGATTTCCTGATTCAAATCAGCCCTTTGAATCGTCTTTTTAAGAAGGCGGTTCAATGTCGCGGCTGAATCCGCGATTACGCAGGCAATTTGCCTTGTTATCGCCGGATCGATCCCGCTATGTTGCACCGATAAAAATCGCGTGATTCAAGGATTGTTTCGCGCTCTGCATATTATCGGAGTTTCGCTTGGGCCGCATATTCGTCATCGTAGGTGGATTGCTGGTGTTGCTTTTGACCGCAGCGCTGGTCGTTCCGCCATTTGTCGACTGGAGCGGCTATCGTGCCGAGTTCGAGCGCGAGGCAAGCCAGATCCTTGGACGTCCGGTTCATGTGACAGGCGACGTGAGTGCGCGATTGCTGCCGTTCCCTTCAGTGGCATTTTCAGATGTGCGTGTAGGCGCTGATAATGAGCATCCCGTGATGACGGTCGATACGTTTTCGATGGATGCGGAACTGATGCCATTTTTGCGCGGCCAGTTGCTGATTTTCGATATGCGTGTCGAACGCCCTAATACGATTATTTCGCTCGATAAGGATGGCAAGGTTGATTGGGCCATTCGTCCTTCCACACCGCTTGATCCGGCGCAGATTAAAGTCGAGCGGCTCTCAATCACAGACGGAACTGCGACCCTTATCGATGAGGCGAGCGGACGCGTTCATAATGCCAGCGATATAAATGCGGTTCTCTCTGCAAACAGTCTTGCGGGGCCATGGCTTGCAAACGGCACTTTAGAAATTGAAGGGCAGAAGCTGGCTGTCGATCTTACCAGCGGTGAAGCCAAGCCCGACGGCTCTCTGCGCCTTCGAGCGCGCATATCGCCTGAAGCGGTGCCCGCATCGTTTGAGACTGATGGTGACATTACGCTTGATGATGGTCGTCTGAACTATGCTGGCAGCTTTTCACTCCGTTCTGCTGATGCGATTGCATCAGTCGCGAAGAACCAGAAAGAGCCAATAGAGAAGCCATTTTTCAGTGACCTTCGTGTCAGTGGCAAGTTTTCTGCAAACAAAAGCCATTTCGATGCCAGCGAGTTTCGCATGGAGCAGGGGCCAGCCGACAATCCTTACGTGGTGAACGGCAAGGCTCTCATTGATTACGGTGATAAGCCACATTTTGAAATAAGCGCTGACGGCCAGCAGATATTCTGGGGTCCGGTTGAAACGCAGGATCAGCAACCCACACCCGTCGCTGATGGCGAGCGCCTTGAGACGTTACGGCGGATACTTGAGCAATTGCCGATCCCCGGAATGCCCGGCAATGTCGATTTACGGCTACCGGCAGTGATTGCGGGTGGAACGACTATTCGTTCCGTGACAATCAGTGCAGAGCCTGATGGCAATGGCTGGAATATCGGTCAGTTTGAAGCTGATCTGCCGGGCCGCACGAAGATTGAGGCAAAAGGCAGACTTTCGGTCGGGCGCGATTTTGGTTTTGAAGGCGATATGCTTGTGGCTTCGCGCCAGCCATCCGGGCTTGCAGCATGGCTGAATGAAACTGTCGATGAATCCATTCGTAAACTCGATAGCGTGGGCTTTTCAGGCAAAGTCAATTTGCGTGAAGGCATGCAGAGCATTGATAATCTTGAAGTCGGAATGGGCCAAACGACGCTGAAAGGTACATTCCTGCGGCAAGTCGCGGGTTCAGCCGAACCAGCCATTACGCTGCGGTTGCAAGGTGGATCAGTTGATAGCAATGCGCTTCGTGCATTTACGGGCTTTTTCTCAGGCGGTCATGGCGTTGCTTCACTTGATGGACAAGCGCTTGATATAGGTTTCACGGCTGGTCCGGTTCAGTATGAGGATATGGAAGCGGCAAGTGTTGATCTTGCTGTCCGTATTCATAATGGCCGTTTTGATTTTGACCGTTTGATGGTCAATGATGTTGCAGGCACGACGCTGACTGCAACCGGCACTTATGAGCCTTTTGCAGCAACGCCCTCCGGCAAGCTTGATGCGACTTTGCTTTCTGCCGATCTGTCGCATTTTTTGACACTCGCTGCGCATCGTCATCCGCAGGTTCCGTTTTTCCGTTCGCTCTCTGCGCGGGCAGATAATTATCCGGGTCTGTTCGATGATACGGAGATAAATATCATCGCCAATGCCGTGGCACCCACCGGCAATGGTGTTACCGCCGCGCCGGTTGCGGGAAGTGCCAAAGGATCACGTGCCAAGGAAGTACCATCTAAGACACCTGCAAAGGGTGGTGAGGCGTCGTTTAGCGTGACAGGCAAAGCAGGCGGTATGAAGCTTGACCTGTCCGGCACGACCAGTGGCGGAAGTGCTGAAAACGATCCAATGCAAATGCAGCTCAACGGAACTGCAACGTCTACGAATGGCGAAACGGTTCTGGCTTTATTAGGCGTTCCAACATTGCCGCTGGGTCTTGCTGGCGAATTGACGGCTGATCTCACCATGCAGGGCGCGCCAAGTGCTGGTATGCGAACGCAACTCAAACTGACGGCACCTGATGGATCGGCAGTTGCGGATGGCATTTTGTCGATGGTTGGCGGTGATATTGCTGCGAGCGGCAAGGCCCAAGTGAAGTCTGCCGATCTGCAACCCTTTATAGCAACTGCGGGTTACACATTACCGGGGTTTGGAGAAGGACTGTCCGCTGATCTCTCAAGCGATTTCCAGTTTGCCAAAGGTTTGCTTCGGTTCCCGAATTTTGCGGGTAAGCTTGGCGGCGATGATATATCCGCTCGTATTGAGGCGAACTTCTCAGATAGTGGACTTCCGCAGATCAAAGGTGAGGCAAAGCTGACCTCTGTTGAACTTGGCAGCCTTGCAGCGATCATGCTCGGTCAGGATGCGCTTGAGCTATCTTCGCCGCGTAAGGCTTCTATCTGGCCAAATACGCCATTTGCTACGCGCCCGTCTTTGACGCTGCTAATGGATATGAAGCTCACTGCGGCGCAGGCTCATATGGATGGCTTCGGAACTGTGAGTGATTTTTCCACGCGCGTTCAAAAGAATATGGATGGGCTGGCACTTAATGAGCTGACAGGAAACTGGGCTGGCGGGTATCTGGTTGGCAATGTTTCTCTACGCAACAACGACAAAACCGCGCTGCTGTCTTCCGATCTTAAATGGAGTGGTGCACGGCTGGAAGATTTCTATCACTCTTCGACGGGTAGCAGCCCACTGGATGGAACGATCAAAGCTGCTCTGACTTTGAATGGTAGCGGCTCGAATGTCGCCGAACTGGTTGCATCATTAGCTGGTTCAGGCAGTGTCGATGTCGAGAATTTCGCAATCAATGGCTTTGATCAAACGGCTTTTCCGGCAATGCTGACTGAGGCTGATAGTCTGGGTGATCGGCCTGCAGGTGCCACGCAGCTGGATGCCAAAGCTTTCAGCGCATTGACCGATAAGGCAGTTGGTCAGGGTCGCTTTGCGGTTGGTAATCCGCGCTTTGATTTTACGATTGCCGGGGGCATCGCACGACTTGCACCGATCAGTCTTGCATCGGGAGACGCCACATTGAACGGCGATATGCAGCTTAATCTTTCTACGCTGAGCCTGAGTGGTGAAGGCAGCTTCGCTTTTGATCAACCGGACGATGTGCAGCCTTCAACGACAGCAAGTCTTCGTTATACAATTGGCGGAACCTATGACGATCCTACCGTTCAATTTGATCGCCAGCCGCTGGTTCAGTTTCTGACGCAGCGCGCATTGGAGCGAGAGCAGGAACGGGTAGAAGCGATGCAGGCGAGCATCATGGAAAAGCAGCGGCTGAGACGCCAGCTGGACTTGTTAGCATCGGATGCCAAAGAGCGCGAGCGTGTGCAGATTGAGGAAGAGGCTCGTAAAAAAGCAGAGGCAGAAGCTCGCGAACAGGCTGCCAGGAATGCATTGGAAGCACAGAAGCCAGCCGAGGGCAGCAATCCACCTGCGCAATTAAATGGGCAAGGTGGTCAGTCGCTGAATGAGTTTTTGAAAGATCTGGAGCAGGCGCCGGATGTTGCGCCCAATTCTCAGCCCTGAGACTGAATTTTCGATTTTAGCCAGTCAAGTATGTAGAGCCTGAGAGCAGAAGAGAGATTGACGCTGCGTTCACGCTGGCCGTCAATCTCGGTTACGAGCGATGCGACAGATACTTGCCGCGTGTTTGCGATCTCTTCCAGCAGCTCAAAGAATTGGTCTTCGAGCGTATAGCTCGTTGCATGTCCACGAATACTCACAGAGCGCTTTTTGAGCCGGGCTGTGGTGTTCACCAAGGCGCTCACTCTTCAGCTTTCGGCTTGTTGATTGGTTCAAGCTTGTTGTTTTCGAGAAAGCTATTGGTCTTGCGCGCTTCTTCTTTCGCAACGCCTTTTTCTGCTTTTGTCCGGCCAAACTGAATGCGGTTCTGATCGGCTTGTTCTTCCCGCGAGGCACGCGCCTTGTTCTTCTTGAACTGGCGCAGATTGATAATTTCACTCATGAATGCCTGCCATGGATATTAGTGGGTGTCGCCTTATTTATTTGGCGATTTTGGATTGGTCACCCACCATATGATCAGCGAAAGTATCACGAGGAGCAGCAACCCGAAAGTCATTTGCCACATTGGAAAGTTTGGCGTGTCTTTAGCGACGAAGAAACCGGCAATTATACCGCTGAACCAAAGAACGATCTGAGCAATAATTCGCAACATGTTGGGTCTGTCCTGTGATGCGTTTTTGTTTATCTCAGTTTTACAGAGCATTTGTTGAGATGCTTTGATCGAAGTCAAGAGCGGCACGACTGCTATAAAAAAACACCGGCAGAATGTTCAGCCGGTGTTTGGTATCTTTAATGAAGACGGTGCTTATTTTTTACGGAAAGAATCAAGCGAAACCACATCTGCCGATGGTTTGGCTTCTGCTTCGTCGTCCTCAGATGCTGGTTCGTCTTTTGCAGTGCTATCACCCTTATCAGCAGCAGATTTGCGCGATTTGGATTTAGGCTTGGCCTTTTCAGGGGCATCTTCGGACGAGATCAATTCGATAGAGGAGACGTTGCCACCTTCATCATTGTCGCTTGTTGGCTGCACAACCGATACATCGAACTCAAGTTCAAAGTTGACCGATGGATCGTAGAAGCCGCGAACCGCAGAAAATGGGATTGTCAGCTTTTCCGGCACGTCACCGAATGACAAGCCGATTTCAAACAGTTGGTCAGTGACAACCATGTCCCAGTACTGGTGCTGCAACACCACTGTCATCTGCTCAGGATACTTTTCCTTAAGTCGCGATGAAATGCGTACACCGGGCGCTCCTGTTAGGAACGTGATGAAGAAGTGATGATTGCCAGGCAAGCCAGTCGCTGCCACTTCCGCAAGAACCTTGCGAATGACGCCACGGAGGGCTTCCTGAGCGAGAATATCGTAACGAATGAGATCCTGAACCATAGATTGCTTATCCCACGGATTCGCAGGTTGATGTCAAGTTTGTTCTCTGACGAATCTAAAATATATCAAGAAAAAAGTGAGCCCGGGGAGGCGCGGAAATGCTTACGCGCGCGCACCAAAGGCCATTAAAAATGTCCGCACACCGTTGATCGCGCTTTTTTCAATGATGGAATCATCAACGGTCTGGCCGGTTAGCAGATGGTAATGAATATCCGCATTGATAAGCGCCAGATAATGACGTGCTGCCAAATCGGGGTCTTCAATGACCAGATCACCGGCCAATGCTAAGCGCGCGAGATGGGCGGCAATGGCTGGAACTGCCTGTGCCGGGCCTTTATTGCTGCAAACATTGCCATGCAGGGGCAGGGCATCTTCATCGGACTGAAACAGTTTGCGCAAGAACACAGTCGAAGAATCATGCACGCAATTGCGGCTCATCCTGATCGAGAAAGCGATCAGGTTTTCTTCAAGATTTTCGCCAGACTGAGGAAAAGTAGCGAGCACAGCAAAAAGACCAGACGACATCCTATCGAAGGCATCGTCAACAACGGCTGCCAGCAGTGCTTCTTTATCTTTATAATGATTGTAAATGGTCTGACGCGATACGCCCGCTTCGCTGGCAATCAGATCAATGCTGGCGCCCTGAAACCCATCGCGATAAAAAACACGTGCTGCCGCGCAAAGAATGAAGTCGCGCTTCATACATTGTCCGGGTTTTAACCCCGATTTGGCGGACGCAGAATTTGCCCCTTCAGCAAGGAGGGGGCGTCTGTCTGCCAGAACGGCACTATCGAGCATGTCAGTAGGTTTCATATTCATAACATAATGCGGCTTGACGGTTTGGACAATAGTGTCTAATTTTACAGTAGTGTCAAAACAGTTATTGTAATTCGTCCATTATGGGGATGGCTACACGCTTTTGAGAGACTGCGATAGCCGGTTGGGGGCTGGTTGCATCGCAAATATCGCAAAATTATGTAGCATAAACATGTGGATAGTCGCTTAGTTGCGTTATTTGGTCCCGGCTTGCCCATCCTCCCAAGCGATGCGCCGGAACCAAACTCGTAACTGGCGACTCACGAAACATTGATGAAAGTACGCCCCCAATGAGTTCAGGCTCTCCCACTTCAGGTCTCGTGCGTAACGCGATTATTCTTGGCCTTCTTTCGGCAATAGGCCCATTTGCCATTGATATGTATCTGCCCGCATTGCCAACCATCGCAACCGATCTCCACGCCGAGACCGGTGCCGTGCAGATGAGTCTTCTGGCATTCTTCATTGCTCTAGCAATTGCGCAGCTTTTCGTTGGTCCTTTGTCGGACATGGTTGGACGCAAGCTTCCGCTTTATGGCGGACTGATCCTGTTTGCTGTTGGCAGTATCGGCTCAGCACTTGCGACCAATATCGATATTTTGGTTCTTTTCCGCTTCATTCAGGGACTGGGCGCTGCGGCAAGCTCGGTTATTCCGCGTGCGATTGTGCGTGATCTGCATACGGGTGTTGATGCGGCAAGGCTGATGTCGTTGCTGATGCTCGTCTTTTCGATTTCGCCTATTCTGGCGCCCCTGAGTGGATCGGTGCTTATTGACTTCTTCGGCTGGCGCGGTGTTTTCTGGGCAGTTCTCGTGGCAGCAATCGTGGGTGTTGTGCTGATCGCAACGTCGCTTAAAGAGACGCGGGGTAGCGAAGCTCGGCTTGATAGCAATATCAGCAGCGCGCTTGCGGGTTATGGTCGGCTGCTCAAAGATCGCTATTTTATGGGATTGGCCTGTATTGGCGGCTTCGGCATCGCGTCATTCTTTGTCTATCTGGCGAACTCATCGTTCATTTTGATCGACCATTACGGCCTTAGCCCAAGTCAGTATGCGATTGCCTTTTCGATTAATGCCGTTTCGTTTTTCAGTGTTTCGCAGCTCAATGGTGTGTTGGGTGCGCGTTTTGGATTACGTCGTGTGATGCAGGTTGCCGTTTCGGGCTTTGCAGCAGTTATGCTCGCGATGTTTGCCGCAGTTCTTATGGGCCATACCGGCCTTTGGCTGATCGCGGCATTTTTGTTTGTTGGTTACGGTTTTCTCGGACTTGTCATTCCGACAACCGCAGTGCTGGCGCTTGAAGATCACGGAGCAATTGCCGGAACAGCGTCGGCACTTCTAGGCACATTGCATTTCGTCATTGGCGGCATTGCAATCGGCGTTACCGGCGCGTTCTTTGACGGTTCAGCCAAGCCTATGATTGGTGGTATTGCGATCTGTGCGCTTATCGCATTCCTGCTTAGCCGCGTTGTGTTTGCGCGCAAAGCACAGCCAGAAGCGGAAGTCGCAACAATCTAAAGATGGGAAAAGTGGAGGCTTCTGTTGCCAGGTGCCTCCGAACCCCGCCTCAAGGTGCTAACCAGAAGGACTTAGGTTGGGTTTCCCGCACCGCGATTAAGCAGCGAGAGCGTAACCCTGAGCTTTGTTGTCATTTGCAACTACTCAATTGACCCGATAACGGTGGTATCATGCCGAGCAAAAGAGCGATCTTTACACCCTTGTCGATCCTATTTCGCCCCCGCCACAGCGCAACTCGCGTTTAATGCTTCTTGCGTTCTGGTGGAGGCGCCGGGTACCGCCCCCGGGTCCAATAGGTTTATTACATCGTCCGTTTATCACCATAGTCAACTTGCGCTGACACGACGTATATAGGCGTCCTTCTCCACGATTGGAAGAGGGGAGTTGTGATTTAACAGGTTGTTGGCGCTCGTTTGTCTGCGCTTTTTGCGTTCATTTTTCATTGACAGCAATCGCAGGCTGGTCAATCCTGACAAGACTATCGGTGCATGCCGGATTGGGATTGTCATTGTCCGGCTGTAGCGGAGGTTTAACCGGGGCTAAAGCCAATCGAAGGAGAGTGAATCTATGAGTGACTATCTCGCGGATGTCCGTCGTTATGATGCCGCTGCTGATGAAGCCGTTGTCGAGAAGATCGTAAAGCATCTTGGCATTGCGCTGCGCAATCGCGATTCCTCCCTCGTTTCCGCAACCGATCCTGAAGAACTCAAGCG
>Ga0308165_1003328_pt1 | contig 17399 bp, 17 predicted proteins | sample PhyWR2_FD_201032 | JGI IMG/M metagenome (GOLD analysis project Ga0308165, IMG submission 201032) | Phyllosphere microbial communities from UC Gill Tract Community Farm, Albany, California, United States - DLSLW.R2 | ecosystem: Host-associated > Plants > Phyllosphere > Unclassified | place: USA...
GGCAAAACGGTCCCGTTCCACTGGAATTCGCCATCACCGGCTTAGGTCCGATCCACATCCGGATTGCCGAATTTGACCGGTTAAAAGACGTCCTGGAAAAAGCGATGCTGATGCGGGAAATCGACAAGTCCGGATCCCTGCATCTGTTTGAAATGGGCGAAGGCGGCAACGGTGCGCAAGTCATCGTCGAACATAACCTTCTCCTTCCGAGCGGACGCCAAGGATTCGGAACCGTCCATCACGTGGCGTTCCGGGTCGAAGATACAGCCGCTTTAAATGAATGGATCGAACGGATGCACAACTTACAATTCAACACATCGGGCTACGTCGATCGTTTCTTCTTCGAATCCTTGTATGCACATGTCGCACGCGGCGTTCTGTTCGAATGGGCAACAGACGGTCCCGGTTTCATGGGAGACGAGCCGTACGAAACAGTCGGAGAAAAATTATCGTTACCCCCATTCCTCGAACCACAGCGTCAACAGATCGAGCAAATGGTCCGTCCGATCGATACCGTCCGCAGCACGCGGACAATCGAAAAGGAATATCTATAATCCGGAGGAATTAACTTGAATCTATTCAGTAAACTATTTGGTTTAAAGGAAACACCACAACAAGAGGAGGAAACGATCATGACAAAGTTAAACATTGGAATCATTTTGGGATCAACACGTGAAGGTCGCTTAAGCCCACAAGTCGGAAATTGGGTCAAAGAGCTCGCAGACAAACGCGGGGACGCCAACTATACAATCATTGACATTGCCGATTACAAATTACCGTTGCTCGGTGAAAAAGACGGCGATGCTTCCGGTGCAGCCGCCTGGTCTGAAGCCATTGCTGCGCAAGACGGTTTTGTCTTCATCGTTCAGGAATACAACCATTCGATTTCCGCATCCTTAAAAAATGCCCTCGATTACCTTCGTGTCGAGTGGAACAATAAAGCAGCAGGGATCGTCTCCTACGGTTCCGTTGGTGGCGCCCGGGCAGCCGAACACTTACGCGGGATTTTAGGTGAATTGTTAATTGCCGACGTCCGAGTCCACCCTGCCCTCTCGCTGTTCACTGACTTTGAGAATGGAGCGGTGTTAAAAGCAGCACCCGTTCAAGCAGACTCCGTCAACCAAATGCTCGACCAAGTCATCCCTTGGGCCGGTGCTTTAAAAACGATCCGCTGATTATTCAATTCCCCTTTGAAGAATATTTGAATACAGGCAAAAAAACGAGAGAACTCCTTCATTTTTGGGAGTCCTCTCATTTTTTATTTATCTTTTCATAATTCATGAAGATAACAAGCGGTGCTTTTCCGATTGACTTCAGCATGCTAAGCTCCACGTCTACGAAAGAGTGTCTGATTTCGATGTTTTCCAATTCTGTTTCCCACACATTCAACGTGACATCATCAGATGTAATATGAGTGAGTACGCACTGTGTCTGAATATCGAAGCGTGTTTCGACGAACTCCGATGAATGGATTGAAGAATGACTTATCAAGCCACCGCCATTTACTTTAGAATCTACAATGACTGATTCTGAAATCAAAACGTCTCCTGATGTCGAAGAATCGAAAACGTGTATCCCTCTATTGACCCATGTATCGTCTTCTTGTGAAAATTCTGAGTTGGTAGATAGCCAACTTCCAACATCCCCCACCTTGACGTTATGGCGAGGAGTGTCACGAACCGCTACGATTTGCTTCAACATGTGATTTATACCATTACGATACTCCATTTTCTCGGTTCTGATGACTTCATATTTCTTCATATTCATTCTCATTTTAATAAGAACTATTCCTAATTGCCATAAACATTTTGAACGATAGAGTGGCAAATCGTGAGATTAAAGCCGCTGTTAATTTTGAAATGATTCAATCCAGTATGACGATTTCGTCAGCATCATAGTAACAATCACCGATTCGGCTAAAGATATCATTTACTTTTCGAATACATGTCATTTCAGAGACTTGAACATTTTTCATCACCAAGTCATAGTCACTCTTAATGAACTATTTTATTCATACCTATTGATGTGTTTCCTTATGATAAACAAAAAGAGCGGTGACCATCACAGCATCCGTGAAAAAAAGACACCCGGATGGATGTCTTAGGCTTAATCTTATTCATTTCAATTTCTTCAAATCTTCTTCCGTGATACCTTCGACTGCCATCGCTGTTTTGATAGTAATCATGTCCAGTTCACGTTTCGACTCCGCTTGCCCTTGCTTGGTTCGACTTTTAATGGCTAAAAGTACGTCATTTGCCTTTGCTTTTACTTCTGGTTCCGTATCGGTGTCTTCAACCAACTTTAAGAGTTCTACCTCAGCGATTGGAATTCGCTTCTCTAGGGAAATCATTTTGTTGAGTTTTCGTTGCATCAGTTCCCGTTTTTTCTCTTCTATGTAAGCGGGAGACTTTTTCATTCCTACTGCATACAGCAAACTATCAAACAATCCGATAAGTTCCTCGTTCAATGCGTTTAGTAAGTCAACCTCTTCGTCAATTTCGACGTTCAAAAAGGCTCTCGAATCTGAAACTTCTTTTTCCGCTCGCTGTTGTTGTACAAGTAAATCACTTGCTCGCAGTATGTCAGCGATGTATCTTTCATCTAAAATCTTCTGCTCATCCAAAGTCGATTTGAATAAAAAACGATACTTATCTTCAGGAGATACATTACCATGCTTTCTCACGATGGATTGCCACTGACTAACTTGCTTGAATGAGATGAGCGCTGAAGCATCCAAGTGCCAGGGCTTCCTTCTGAAGAAATAATACACTTGCCGGAATGATGCTATGAAGAATGGGACGGGAACAGGTAAGTGAAAAAAGAGCTGTATCCACCAAAACTCAAAGAATGTCGATTCATCCCCAACAAACAATCCTAAAAACATGAAATAACTTAATGTGATATGTATCGCCATTGAAACGAATGGACTAATAGATGCTTCATACAATGAAGACAATACTACAGGGAAACTTTCCCCATGCTCCTTCTTGAATGCTTTCATTTTCAATACCCGACGTGAAGCTTGATACACATGAATCCCTGTCAAAGCTATACTCGTCAAAATTGCGACGATTAACACGTTACATCTCTCCTTTTAAATAAATGGTGTAGTTCACACGCCAATATTTCTTACTTCTCTATAATAAGCAGTTTTCACTTCAATTATAAGCTCAAAATGATGACAGATGATGGATGATTCCCAATCATCTTGACGATGGTCAAACCATGAGAAATAGACGAAATATTGTTTCGTTCCCCTACACTAGAGACAGCAAATATCTTACATGGGTCTATCGGTTATATCCGCTATTTGCTTGACGTAAGATAGTAAAAAAATCAAACAAGCTTTTCGTACTTTTTCGATAAAAGTGCAAAAAAAGGACCTCCTGTGCTGGAAACACAAGAGGTTCTGGCTCAAACAAAGAAGCACCTTTGTTCACGCGGCTAACCAGAATAATCCGTTCTAGCGAGCGGTCACACAAATGTTTTTTATAGTTCTTTCCATACATGACTTCCGCAGCGCTGGTCATCGAGGCATTCAATTTCAGCTTTTTAAAGATGTCGTGTTGTGTTTCTTTTTTCATTTTCGCCACGGCTTCCTTCGGCAGAAAACCTGTCGACACCAGACCTAACGATACGGATAACACAATCAATACTTTATTATGGTAAAAACCTCCTTCACTTTGGTATGCACATCTCTCGCTTATTGCTTCACACTGTTGGACTACCCCCACCTGCGCTTCGCTAAGAGGTGGAGGATTCCTGAGTTATCCGACCGATCGGTCGGAAATTAATCAGGCTAACCCCGTCGTCCCGACGGTTGTAAGTCTATCTTGTCCGTTTCTTTTGCGCGGATGCCTACTCTGCTTGGTTTTCGCTACTTCGGTCATCCGCGAGGTGAACGTTGAAGATTTTACGTGACAGACGAACTTCCTGTCACAACCCCATATCTTCAGTTTTCAAAGAACTCGACAGTTAATTTTTTCCTGTTTTTCATTGTTTTTAAACCAGCATTGTCGAACAATTGACGTGTTGCAAGACACGCCTTGTCCGAAGGCGATTCATCTCCCACTTTCACTTGGGCTTCGCCCTAGACGTTTAGAAGTGGGAGTATTCTCGCCTGATTTTGATAAAAAAATCCATGAACGTAACAAGTAACCCAACAAACGATATCGTCATTCCAATTTTAATACCCAACAAGTCATTTAATCCCATTGGACTAAAGCCGATCATCAGAGCGATGCCAAATAAAATAATACTGATCCCCCTCAAAATTAATTTCACGTTACTCCATTCCTCTCAAGCCGATTCATGATGCTTTCTGTTCAAAAGCACTAGTCAATTACGAATTAAATCATTCAACCGAACGATATGACTGCCCTTTTTCGCGTAGTATTCGATCATTTCCGGCAGTTTCTTTTTGTCATAACTTGTGATGCCGTCCGTGATCACCGTCACGTCATAATCCAGTTTCCGTAAATTAAAGCACGTCGATTTGACGCAAGCCGTCGCATCCCCGCCGGTCAGATAAAAGTCGGAGATGTCGTTTTTCTCAATAAATGCTGCGAATGCTTCACTCGTTAAAGCATTCCCCTTATATTTCGTGAAAATGTAATCCGACACGATCTTTAAATCAGGTGCCAACTCGGCACCGCGTGTTCCGGTCTTAAACGTTCTTGTCCCGGCCGACAAATTCTCGTGCCGGATATAGACCACATGCATGTCCTGTTCGACCGCCCAATCAATTGACTGATTGATTGTCCCGATGACTTCTTTGTAGTTTTTTGTCATGTCATTTTGAATATCGATGACGACCAAGGCTTTCTTTTGCATGTAAACTCCTCCTGAATGAATAAACGGATTTTTCGTTCTGATGAATGTTTCCGGTTCCGATCGAATCACGTACACTTGAGGTAAGAAGCAGATTAAAGGAGATATGTCCAGTGAAAAAAAAATACTATTTTGACGTCTTTCCCGAACTGGTGAGCGAACGGCTCCTCTTAAGGGAAATTCGGTTAAGTGAAGCGAACCAAATGATTGAGATTACGGTTTATGACGGGCAACCGGCAGAAAACAGTCACGACGTCGTCCGGATTTTGAGTCAAATTGCTCTTGATTACTTCAACGGAGACGGCATCACGTGGGGACTGTATTTAAAATCGACCGGCGAATTCATCGGCAATTGCTGTTTTTGCAGAGGCTATCAAAACAACATCGCCGAAATTGGTTATGTACTCAAAGCGGACTTCCGCGGCCACGGCTACATGACGGAAGCTGTCAAAACGGTTACCCGGTTTGGACTGCAGGACATGAAAGTCAAACAGGTTTGTGCCTATACTGCACCCGACAACCTTGCCTCGCAGTCCGTTCTCTTAACAGCCGGGTTCACGACAGGGATTTGCAATCAAGACAGTCATCAGTTCTTTTGTCAGTAATCACAGTGCCGGACTTCAGCCCATCATTTTGCCTTGAAGTTATAAAGCGGTTTAATGACTTTTAATAACTCGACCGTGTCCTGTGTGTTACGGATGATTTCCTCCATCGGCTTATAGACAAAAGGCGACTCATCGCGTGTCGATTCGACAACCGAACTCGACCAGACATCCTGCATCGTCTCCTCAAATTCCTTCAAGTCTACTGATTTAAAGGCTTTCGAGCGGGACATGATCCGTCCTGCCCCGTGTGGTGCGGAATAGTTCCAATCCGGATTACCTTTTCCTTTCACAATCAATGAACCGTCCCGCATGTTCATCGGAATGATTGCAATCTCACCGGCCTGCGCGGAAATCGCTCCTTTCCGGAGAATCATCTGCTCGAGATCGATATAGTTGTGAATCGTATCGAATTGATCGGTCGCTGACCAGCCCATTGCTTCCAGGATGACCTCCGTCATCGCTTGACGGTTCAGTGCTGCATATTTTTGAGCGATTTTTAAGTCATGCAGGTAGTTGTCCATATCAGGGCCGGAGACGTAGGCTAAATCTTTATTGGTTTCATTGAACTGACTCTTCAGCTCGACCAACGTCGTTTGAATGTCCTGCTCCCGTCCCTGATCTTTCAACGAGGCAACGATTGTTTCTGTATCGACCGTGAATTGTGCGCTTTCCGCCAGCTTTTGATAATGCTCGGCAATCGTTTTTCCGAGGTTACGGCTGCCGGAATGAATGACGAGATACAGGTTGTCTTCCTCATCCGCATTTAACTCAATAAAGTGGTTTCCGCCTCCTAACGTGCCGATTGATAACCGGGCGCGTGTTTCGTTAAACGGTGCCAATACTTGATCAAACGGAATCTGTTCCGTCAAGCGGTGCGGCTGATTACGGACCGACATGCCGCTCGGCACCAGTTCCTGAATCGTCGCATCCAGTTTGTCATAGTCGATGCCGGCTGTGTCGTTTCGTGTAATTTGTGTACATAACATCCCGCAACCGATGTCGACACCGACGAGATTCGGAACCACCTTATCGTGAATCCGCATCGTCGTGCCGATGACCGAGCCCTTGCCGGCATGACAATCGGGCATGATTCGGACATTGCCGTCGACAGCAATGTTTTCATTCAGCATCCCTGTCACCTGTTCAATCGTCATATCATCGACGTTCTGTGTAAAAATCTTCGCTTCGCCGTATTTTCCGCGAATCGTCTTCATCTTGTTCTCCCCCTGCTCAGTTCACTTTGTTTAAGTATCCTACAAAATCCCTTTTTTAACAATTTATTCTCGTTCTTGAACAATCTTCAGGAATTGTTGTGTTAAGGCGGATTGCCCGTCTTCCGTCAACCAGACAAGAGCCGTCGTACTCGTCGCGTCCGGTAACCGTTCCTGAACAAGTCCCGTCATGTCGAGCTCACGAAGTGTACTTTCCGGTAACAGTGTCACGGCTTGTCCGCACCGGACGAGTCCGATCAAGGTCAGGACGTCGGAACAGGTTTCCTGCGAAACGACGCCGAACTGCTGACTGAGCGTCTGAAAGACCCCCAGTCCTTCCTGACTCGGAATGATGACGTCGGCGTCCGCATATTCCGGATGATGGACGCGATAAAACGGTTCTTCCTCCATCCATTCGATTGTCACGCCCTGGGCCTCGATCGGCAGTCGGACGAGTGCTACATCAATTGCGTGATCCTTCAGGCGGTCAATCAACACACCCGACTCGCCCTGATGAATTTGCAACGTGATCCGGGGATACCGGCGTTTCATCTCTTGCACCCAACCGGTCAGGCGGCCGGCGGATAATGTATTGACCCCGATCCGTAAGATGCCGGCTCGTCCCTCCTTGATGTCACTGACTTCAATCCGCGTTTCCGCTTCATACCGCAACAAGGAGACAGCGCGTTCATACAGCCGCTCACCGCTTGCCGTAATCCGGATGCCGCGTCCCGCCCGTTCAATCAACCGCACCCCAAGCAGTTCTTCCATTTTCCGAATCTGTTGTGTCAAAGCGGGTTGTGCCATCCGTAAGCGTTCTGCCGCCCGCGTCACCGATTGTTCTTCGACAACTGCACAAAAATACCGATATTGACGTAAATCCATCTTCATCATCTCTTTCATATGTTTTCAGTCATAAATATGTATGAATCATAACATCATTCATATGATATGATGCTGAAATCAGCGATTTTTAAAGGAGACGATTTTTGTGAAACGTACGACGTCCACGATCCAGTGGATTATTTTCTTATTAGCCAATACGATTGCCTTGCCTATCGTCGTTGCTAGTCTGTTCGACCTTTCAAGTGTTGAAACAGCCGCGCTTGTGCAACGGTCCTTCTTCGTCGGCGGGATTTCCTGTTTTCTCCATGGTGTCTTCGGTCACCGCTTACCGATTGTGTCCGGCCCGGCCGGTTCATGGGTCAGTATTTTTGTTGTCATCGCCGCGTTGCCGGTCGATTCAAAAACGGCCTTCACGATTGCGATGGCCGCTGTCGTCATCGCCGGCATCGTCTTGATTTTCCTCGGATTGACGGGCTGGACCCGCTTTTTATTACCGGTCTTTACGCCGCTCGTCAGCGGAACGTTTTTGCTTTTATTATGTATTCAACTGACCGGCGTCATGCTTGGTGCCGTCCTTGCTGTTGAGGCGACACGTCTCGCCGGAATTCTGACCTTCCTGCTTGTGCTCGGACTCAGTCAATTCGGTCCGACGCGTTTACGGCCGTTTGCTTTGATGATCGGTATTGTCGTCGGCTGGCTCGTCAGCCGTCCGTCACTGCCGGAAGCGTCCGGTGTCTTTGCCTTTCCAACCGCTTTACCGTTCGGGATGCCGCAATTTGACGGCAGTGCGTTTCTCGTCGCAATTCCGTTTGCGATTCTTTTGATCGTCAATCTGATTGCTACGCTCAGCGCCGTCGAAGCGACGATTCAGAAAAAAGGGGCCTTGAATCAAGGACTGACGATCGAAGGAATCATTCACTTGATTGCGGCGACGTTCTCGACGCTCGTTCCGGTTCCGTTACCGATTACGAGTGGTTTCATCGCTCAGACGGGAAGTAAGGAACGCCGTCCGTTTTTGATTGCCTCACTCGTCATTGCCCTGGTCGGCTTTTTCCCGAGCATCATCGGCATTATCGCCACATTACCGCGCAGTGTCGCCAGTGCCGCTTTGCTTGCGACGTTACCGCATATGTTCCTGATTGCCTGGCAGTCCGCTGAAAGCAGCATGACGACCAGTCGCCGGAAGCATGCCTTTGCGATTTGTGCCGTCATCGGAATCAGCATCCTCCTACAATCGACGGTTCTTGCGGAAATCCTGCCGCTGACGTTACGTCCGTTCTTCAGTAACGGCCTACTGATCGGCACGATGCTTGTCCTCGGTTTTGAAGTCATCGAACGTTTGCGTTCACGACGTGATACTAAATCAGAACGGCTGGCCGGTTAATCTGTATATTCAAGTAAAATCCCCACTTTCTCGCAATAGGCGACAAAGTGGGGATTTTGTGTTTGAAATCATATGAAAACAGTTCATTAACCGTGTCTCGCCTGAGGAAAGTACGGGAAAAGAGGACGAGTTTTACTTAACTCACCCTAACTTCACCGTACCTCGCGCCACCATTTACGCGTCTGACTGGCCGTCGTGACACTCTCGCCAATCATCGGTGTTACGACCGGGACGTCGTGTTTTTTCGCTTCCTTCAACACCCGTTCGACCGGTTCGAACCACGGGTGGAACGCCAGCGTAAACGCCGACCAGTGAACGGGAATCATCACATCCCCTTTGACATCGAGATGCGCCGCGAGCGTCTGCTCCGGTAACATATGCGAACTCGACCAACGGGTATCGTATTGTCCGCATTCCATGATCGTTAAATCAAATGGACCGTATTGTTCCCCGATGGCTTTGAAGTGTGGACCATATCCGCTGTCGCCGCTGAAGAAGACTTTTTTCGATCCCTCAATCACCCATGACGCCCAAAGCGTCGAAAATTGATCGAGCCCGTTGCGGCCCGAGTAGTGCCGGGCCGGTGTTGCCGTCAGGCGGAGACCGTTCGTCTCGACCGATTCATGCCAATCGAGTTCCGTAATCCTGGCCGGATCGACACCCCAGCCTTTCAGACGACTCGCGACACCAAGCGGAACGATGAACTGACCAACCCGGTCTTTTAACGCCAAAACCGAATGATAATCCAAGTGGTCATAATGATCATGCGAATAGATGACGAGATCAATCGGCGGTAAGGCATCCAAATCGACCTGTTCCGTCGTCTGGAACCGTCCACCCCCGATTTTCGGGAACGGTGACGGCGCACGTCCGAGCATTGGATCAAAGAAAATCGTCTGATGATCCAGTTCCAGCAGGAATGCCGAATGACCGAACCAGGTCACACGCGGTTCCGTTCCGTCTGTCCGTCGCTCAAATGGAACAACCGGCAACGGTTTGACCGGTTTTAAGGATGGTAGCTCCCGTCCGTAATCTTTTAAGATACTTTTCATTGTGTCCCATTCCATCTTTAATTGGAACGGCAGTTCATTTTGAAACTTTCCGTTCGAAAACTGAGCCGAACGGGCATAACGCTGTTGATCTGACTTCGATGGTCGGCGGCCGAATAACGGATAACGGGTCATGAAGACCGCTCCGAGAACGCCGAGACCAGCAAGTGTTGCGACTGTTTTTTTCATTTCTCTTCACCTCTTTGATACGTTCAGTATAGCACCGGCGATTTTCAAAGCGGTAATGAACAAACTTCACTTCTCAAAAAAAAGACGCCAAACTGAAAAGCTCAGCTTGGCGTCCCATTTTATTAATCTACATCATCGGCTTTCCATTTTGAACGGTCGCTCTTGTCGTGATCATCCGAATGCTCTGATTCATAATCGTTGATGCCCGGATTTGCGACTTTCCCGCCGTGACGGTCATTCTCATCATTTAAGTGATCATGTGTATGGTCGTGATCATGGTCGTGGTGATGGTCATGATCGTATGCATGATCATGCTCATCGTGCCGGTCTTTTGCGAACAATGCAATTCCTCCCCGCTCGACTTCCTGGTAATGACGTTCCGCTTCATCGCCGGAATGACCGACTCGTTTTAACGTTTCCCGAAGCGGCGGCTCATGACTGAACTTCGATTTGATTTGGTCGATCCAGGACGCACCCGATGTTTCATCTGCTGCATCGTCCCGTCCCACTACTGAGAAATCAGAATCTGTATGTCCTTGCTGTTTTAACGCTTGCATTCTTTGATGTAAACTCGATTCATCATGAAAAATGCCGATAAATTTTTTCGCCATCGTCAACACCATTCCTCTCACAGAGATATGAATTCACAGACTCAAATTTTTACCCTTCTTTCCGGATCTCAAAACGAAAAAAACGTATCTTCCGGTGAATCGGAAGATACGTTCCATCAAATTAATCTTTGAGTAACTGTGGTGAGTCAACAAGCGTGATGACACCTTCGTTTTTCTGAACGAATCGTTCGTAGACAAAATCATTCGCAAACAAGAGAACCGGGTTTTCCCAGCGGTCGTAGACGAGGACAGTCCGTGAATCTGTCAATTTTTTGACTTCACTGATTTCTGTCACTTTAACCCACTTCGCGACTTGGAAGTTTGCTGCATCTTTTAGGATGTCAACGCCGTATTCCCCTTTGAGACGGTGTTCGAAGACTTCGAATTGAAGTTGTCCGATCGCCCCGAGGATGATCTCGTTGTATTCCGTCTTGTAGACCTGAATCGCTCCCTCTTGTGCAAGCTGTTCGACGCCTTTTTGGAATTGTTTTGATTTCAGGGCGTTTTTCGTGAAGACTTTCAGGAACAGTTCCGGTGCGAACGTCGGCAACGCTTCGTACTGGAGGCTCGGGTCACCGTTCGTGATTGTATCGCCGATTTGGTAGTTGCCGGAATCGTACAGACCGATGACATCGCCGGCAAATGCTTCGTTGACCGTTTCCCGCTCATCTGCCATGAACTGTGTCGATTGCGACAGCTTCATCTTTTTACCGGTCCGCGTCAGGACAACTTCCATCCCGCGGTCAAACTTACCGGTACAAATCCGGACGAACGCAATCCGGTCACGGTGGTTCGGGTTCATGTTTGCTTGGATTTTGAAGACAAAACCGCTGAAGAAATCTTGCGCCGGCTCGATTTGTCCTTTGTTCGACTCACGCGGAGTCGGTGACGGTGACAAGTTGAGGTAATGCTCAAGCAACGGTGTGATTCCGAAGTCGACTAGGGCAGAACCGAAGAAGACCGGTGTCAATTCACCTTTCGCAATCAATTCTTCATTGTATTCATTGCCGGCTCCGTCGAGTAAATCGACTTCGTCGACTAACGTGTCATACATTTCGTTGTTGATCGTTGAAGCTAACTGATCGTTTGCGAGTCCTTCTTCGCCGAGATCAATCGTCAGACGATCGTTTTTAAAGCAGTGAAACTTCTCGTTGACGCGGTCGTAAACACCTTCGAACTGTTGTCCTGATCCTGCAGGCCATGTAACAGCAACCGACGGAATCCCGAGGACTTCTTCGAGCTCTTCCATCAATTCGAGCGGGTCACGTGCTTGACGGTCCATCTTGTTGATGAACGTAAAGATCGGAATACCACGCATCCGGCAGACCTGGAACAGTTTCTTTGTTTGGGACTCGATCCCTTTCGCCGCATCGATGACCATGATCGCCGAGTCGACGGCTGTCAGGATCCGGTATGTGTCTTCCCCGAAATCGGAGTGACCCGGTGTATCCATGATCGAGACGATTTTTTTGTCATATTCGAACTGCATGACGGAAGAAGTAACGGAGATTCCCCGTTGTTTTTCGATCTCCATCCAGTCGGATTTCGCAAATTTTGAGTTTTTCCGTGCTTTGACGGATCCGGCTTCGCGGATAGCGCCCCCGTGGAGCAGGAATTTTTCGGTTAACGTCGTTTTCCCGGCATCCGGGTGGGAGATGATACCGAAGATCCGGCGTTTCTCGACTTCGGTTTGAAGTAATTTTGTCATGTGTGGTAATTCCTTTCACCTATATATTCAACCTCGATACAGATACTTTTTCGCAACTAGTCTATCATACCGAATTTTCGCAGTCTCGTCCATTTCACTTTGTTGACCCAATTTTCAGAATTTATCTTGACAACCCCGCTCTTTCTTCTATACGATGACGAGGAAGTCACTATTACAAGAAGGAGGAGACGTACAATGTCACAATCATTTGATCAGCAACAACCGATTCACGTATTGGCTACAACTGTACGTCACCCAATCGTTTAATTTTCAATTAAGCAGGGTGTACGTATGCGTATACGTGCATGCTGCCCTCTTATATCAGGACGGGTATGCCCATATTTGTGCATATCCGTCTTTTCTATGGTCTAAAAACGGAAATATAAGGGGTTTTGTTTATGTTTACTGCACTAAAACAGCTTGACCGTAACATCTGGATCCGGTTCGTCGGGGAAACGATTACCGGAGTCATGATGTTCATGATTGCACCATTTCTTGTTCTTTATTACTCAGAACAATTGGATTCGTACTTTTTAGTCGGAATCATCATGGCGACAGGTCCGGTCACCTCATTGTTCGGTTCGTTCCTTGGCGGGTATCTCGCTGACTTATATGGACGTAAACCGCTGATGGTCATCTCGATCGTCGGTGATGTCATCGCGTTAATCGGCTTCTCATTCGCCGATTCGTTTTGGCCGTTGCTACTCATGAATGCCTTGCTTGGTCTGACGAATTCCTTGTTCCACCCGGCAGCAAGCGCAATGGTCGCCGATGTCACACCACCGGAGCGGCTTAATGAATCATTCGGGTTACTCCGGATGGGGCATAATGTCGGGGCCGCGTTTGGCCCGTTGATCGGAAGTGCCGTCCTGTTCGTTGACCGGTCGCTGATTTTTTACGCTGCTGCCGCCGTCTTTTTCGTGTACGCACTCGTCTTGTTAATCTTCATCCAAGAAACAAAACCGGATCAGATCGAACACACCGATGATGAGCCGAAGTTATCAGCCTTCACCGTCCTGCGCAAAGACAATGTCTTCTTAATTTTCATCGCAGCCGGTGTCTTCATCTCGATGGGCTTTTCGCTCGTTGAAAGTATGTTGCCGGTTTTCCTGAAGGAAGCCTTACCGGGATTGCCGAACGATAAAAACCCGTTCCCTTACCTGATGGGATTAAATGGAATCATGGTCGTTCTGTTCCAGTTCCCGGTCGCCGCCCGCTTGTCCGGTAAAGCATTCGGCAAAGTCATGTTGCTCGGCGCATCGATTTTCGGGCTGGGGATGATTTTACTCGCCTTCATTCCGTCGTATCTGTTCTCGCTCGGAACCGGCTACATCGTGCTCGTGACGGTTTTACTCGTCATCTACGCGCTGTATACGCTCGGCGAGATGATCATGTCGCCGGTCCAGATGACATTCATTGCCCTGATTGCCCCGGAACATCTGCGCGGAACGTATAACGGTGCCGCCAGTATCCAGTGGCTGATCGGCGGAGTCACGGCGCCGTTACTCGGTTCCTTGTTCCTCGACTCCGGAAACGGACAATACGCGCTTGCCGGTGTCGGTGTCGCCTGTTGTTTGTCCGGACTTGTCTATCTTGCCCTTGACCGCTCGATCCAGCGTGCGAAACGGTTATCGCAGTCGGCTTGAGGAACGTCATTTAAATGAGCAAAACACCCTGAACCGGACACTGTTTCATCAGTGCCTGGTCCAGGGTGTTTATATGTAGTCGTTATAACACCGATTCCCGGTCGATATGCTTCATATCTCCTTCGAGTACGATGGAATATCCCTGATTCGTCGATTCGATGATAGTCAGACTCGTTCCGTGAATGAACGGAGAAGACGTCCATAGCTGTTCCATGCTTGTCCCTTTGAAATGAGCTAACAGCACGTTGATCGCAATACCATGCGTCACGATTAAAACCGTTTCTTGTTGATGCTTCAGTTGGATGTCGTTCAAACACGCCAACAGCCGATTTTTTAGCACATCAAAGTTTTCTCCTGTTTTCGAGATATACAGATGAGGCGTTTTCCAAAACGCAGAATAGCCTTCCAAATCATGCTGCTCGATCGTTTCCTGTGTCTGCCCTTCCCATTCGCCCATATGTATTTCCTTTAACCGGTCATCGGTCTGAATCGGTGTTGACCATCCGTCACAAATCAATTGGGCCGTTTGGTAGGCACGTTCGCTCGGGCTGGAATAGACGGCTTGAAACGGGATAGATTGCAACCGTCTTCCCAATTTTTCAGCATGAGAGCGCCCTTTGGCAGTCAACGGAGAGTCTTGCCATCCTTGCAGCCTGTTCTCGAGATTCCATTCCGTCTCACCGTGACGCGTCAGATAAATAGTCGGCATCTATAATCCTCTTTTCATATTTTTCTTTATTTTACCATTTCATGAAAATGGACACAAAAAAAGACTCCAGTATTTCTCTGAAGTCATGTCACAGATGAATATACCTTACGACGGAAGGACACCGTCCGCGATGAACGGACTGAATATGACCGGCAACGGTTCGAGCGTTCGTTGGACGTCTGCAATAAAACGACTGGACCCGCTCGCAAAGGTGATCGGATCCCCCATCGAAATCAGTTTCAGGAACTGCTCGAGTTGCTCGTCCCACTCTTCCGTCTGCATGCTGTGAAAAATTAAACCCTGTTTTGTCAAAACGTTTAGCGTCGCCATCAATTTTTCAGACGATGGTTTTTGATTTTGGACGTGCAGAATCGTCGTTTTCCGGCCACTCATCAATGCATAGCGGGCTTCATCCATGATTGCCCCTAAATGATGTTGCTCGGCTACCAACAAGACATCCAGCCGCGCCCAGTCGCCTTGACTTTTGTACTTGTAAAAATGACGGCACGTTTCAACCAGTTGATGATGGACGATTTCCCAGGCCACCATGACCGGAGCAGTTGCTTCGAGTCCAAGTTCCGACTGGATGGCATCCAACAATTCTTCGCTGACGATTTCCGGATACGTCATCAAGAAGGATTTTGACTGATTGATTTCATTTAATAAAATCAATTTGAACAACTCACTTGACTCTTGTTGCTTCGTCACGTGTTTTAACAGTTGTCCCAGTCGAAGAATCCGTAACTCTAACGTTTGTGCCGTAGTCGTTTGACTTTCCATTTCTTCTAATAATACGCTATACTTATCTTCCAATTGTTTATAAAAACGACTCGCAATCCGAAAACCCTTCTGTTCCATCTCCCACTCAACTGTTTGCAACAGATATAATGCCTGATCAAAATGCATAACATGACCTACCTTCCCCGCTTATTATGGCAAAATCTTTCCCTAAATTCAATCTCCAAAATGCATCTTTAGATATGCACATTCAAACTTGTACTTCCTATTAAACTTCTCTAACATGTGTAGTTAAGTAGGTGATGAAAATGCGCATGACACGTTATACGGATTATGCAATCAGATCCCTGTTGTTTGCCGGGGCACACTCTGATCGATTAGTCCGAATTCAGGAAGTAGCGGACTGTTACGACATTTCAAAAAATCATCTGATGAAAGTCGTCTATCGTTTAGGACAAAATGGATTAATTCATTCTGTTCGAGGTCGAGGTGGCGGATTCCGTTTGGCAAGTCCGCCGGATGAAATTTATATCGGTGACGTAGTGCAGCTGTTTGAACCAACAACCCATTTTCTAGATCCACTTGAAGGGACATCAGAACTCCCTTCTTTAGACCCTGCACGCGAAGCTTTTGATGACGCGATTGCTGCGTTTCATCAAGTCTTGAACAGTTACACGATAAATGATTTACTTCATCCAACAAGTTCCACACATCGACAAATCCTTGAAATGATTCCGAGCCGCGACTAATCGTGGGCGGAATCATTTTTTTGTTCGGTAACATCCGGGGCGCCTTCTGAATCCGTGCGTGGTATACTTATATAAGAAAGGAGGGGTACAGATGAACCCTCACGAAGAACTCAACAGTTTATATCTCCGCTTAAAAGAGGCAGATCCGTCACTCGAACGTGGTGAATCACTTTGGACCATCTTTGAGGATACGACCGACGCGACACTCCGTCCCCTTGCCTTGTGGACATTTTCTCAAAACCAATTTGATTTGGGTCACTTCCGCTCTTTTTTAGTTTCCTTTTCCTTATTGATGGATTGGGTCCGAAAGGATGAATTGACTTTAACTCCTAAACAGGAACTCGATCTGTACTGGAATTATAAATCCTATTTAATTTATGCAGCCGAACAGGAAGATATGCCTGTCGCTTTACTCGAAGAAGATTTCGATCGGTTCGTTGATTTTTGCGACGCCCGTGGTTTCGCCCGGACACGCGATTATATCGGCTTCATGATTTACAGCAAGCTCGGTGACGAAGAACAGGCCGATCATTACCTTTCCGAATGGGTCGACGCCCCGTCCGACGAATTAAGTGACTGCCCGTCTTGCGAAGGTTTCAGCCGGATGACGTATGCCATTGAACGCGGTTACGAAGACCGGGCCTTGTTACTGTATGCTGCCATCCGTCACGAACGCGGTTGTTCACGTATGCCCGATCAGGCCCATCCATTCATTCTTCCGTTGTTCATCAGCCGGAAAAAAGACCGCTTTGACTGGACGGAACAGTTGATTCAGGAAGTCAAACGCGTCAAACCACTATTCACAGGCGGCGATGAACCGTATCACCTTTACGCCGCGATGTATTACGACGACAAGTATGTCTGGTCGATGGAAGAGAAAAAACAGTTGATTCCGCTGTTGACGGACCGTGGTTACCTGCAATTTTTACTGGCTCACTATGCAGCGTCTTACCGGTCTGCCCGGCATGCCGAAGTGGCCTATCTCGGAGTCCTGCGTTCCAATATTTACGAAGTCGCCCAGGAACTGGATCGACGGATCGACGGACACTTTTACTTGAACTTCGTCGAACGCGAACTCAAACGGGTGACGGAATTCATCGTTTAATTTTCTTGAGAGGACGTGT
>Ga0308165_1003329_pt1 | contig 17398 bp, 19 predicted proteins | sample PhyWR2_FD_201032 | JGI IMG/M metagenome (GOLD analysis project Ga0308165, IMG submission 201032) | Phyllosphere microbial communities from UC Gill Tract Community Farm, Albany, California, United States - DLSLW.R2 | ecosystem: Host-associated > Plants > Phyllosphere > Unclassified | place: USA...
GCACGCGCCAGCACTTTCTGTAATTTCTCGCTCATTGAGCATCCTTCAGGTGTCGCCTTCACAGGCGTCGAATTAGGGTCAAAAAAGCGATTTCCCGCTATTTTGATGGCCGCGTAGTATATCTGCTAATACCTTTACAAGAAAGGTTTAACGTCGCCCACGCCTTCACGAATCACTTCAGGCGCATCTTCCGTAAGATCGACAACCGTCGTCGGCTGTTGGCCGAGATAGCCGCCGTGAATAATCAAGTCCACCTGTTTTTCCAGACGGTCTTTAATTTCTTCCGGGTCGGACTCCGTAAATTCACTGCCTGGCAGCATGAGCGATGTCGATAGCATCGGCTCGCCAAGCGTTTCGAGCAGCATCTGGGCAATCGGGTTCGATGGCACGCGCATGCCGATCGTTTTCCGTTTTTCCTGTAACAAACGACGCGGCACTTCCTTGGTTCCTTTCAGAATAAAAGTATAGTTGCCCGGCGTATTGTTTTTGATTAAGCGAAACGCGACGTTATCCACGTAGGCATAGGTCGATATTTCGGAGAGATCGCGGCACATCAGGGTAAAGTTATGCCCATCCGGCAAATGACGAATGCGGCAGATACGCTCCATCGCCCCTTTGTCTTCGATCTTACAGCCCAGCGCATAGCCGGAATCCGTTGGATAGACAATCACCCCGCCCTTACGAACGATCTCGACGGCCTGATTGATCAGACGCGCCTGCGGGTTATCCGGATGAATATAGAAAAACTGACTCATACTTCCCTCTCTTCAATTTGTTGCTGTGGCTGCTCCCAGAGCTGCCAGACGGGTTCAACGCCTGCGGGCAACCAGAGCTTGCGTCCCAGTTCAATCCACGCGCAAGGCTGATGAAAATCAGAGCCTTGCGAAGCCAGTAAGCCGAACTGGCGAGCATAAGCCGCATGCTGCGTGCGTTCGTTGGGAGCCTGCTGGCATTGGGCGACTTCCATCGCATCACCGCCAAGTTCGGCAAAGTGAGCCAGCAGTCTTTTCAGCCACTTAGCCGACAGGTTATACCGTCCTGGATGGGCCAGTACCGCCTTTCCGCCAGAATGATGAATCACATCAATAGCTTGTTTTATTGTACACCACTGTGGCGGAACGTAACCGGTTTTACCGCGCGCGAGATATTTTTTGAATACATCAGCAAAGTTACTGGCTTTACCGGCCTCGACCAAAAAACGCGCGAAGTGCCCACGCGTCACGGCTCCGCCATTGGCGAGGCGCTGAGCCCCTTCCAGCGAGCCGGGGATCAACGCTTTTTCAAGCCGTTCACCGATCAGTACAGCGCGCTGATTGCGGCGTTCTTTCTGTTCTTGCAGAAAGGCACACAGCGCCGGATGCTCAATATCAATGTTTAACCCGACAATATGGATTTCGTGATTTTCCCAGACGGTGGAAATTTCTACGCCAGAGATGAGATTCAACGCCAGTCCGCTGCGCGCAATTTCCGCACGCGCGGCCGGAATGGCATCTGTGGTGTCGTGATCGGTAATAGCCAGCGTCCCCACGCGCATTTCTACGGCTCGGTGAACCAGCGCTTCGGGCGTTAACAGCCCATCTGAGGCCTGAGTGTGGCTGTGTAAATCATAAATCACGGCGTATTTTGTCTCGCTCAAAGCGGTTTCCATCACAGGTTTATCGTATTTAAGAACGCTATGATAACGGCTTGTGGGGAAATTCTGAAATCAGGGGTTGACAATGCCCCACCGAACTAGTTAACTAGTACGAAAGTTCACTCAAGAAGGTATCTGAAAATGAAAGCACATTTGTCCCAGCACGGTGGGTGGCGCACTTCCTGAATGTCGGGCAGTGTCATGCGTGTGCGAAACGCAAACAGATACCTGGCCCGCGACGATGCGGGCTTTTTTATGAACAGAATATGAGAACAACAACATGCAAACAGCCAAAACAAAACTTGAGTTGCTCACCTGCGAAGCAATCTATCGCCACAACCCAACCGCCTTGTTTCAGCAAGTCTGCGGCGCTCGCCCGGCCACGCTGCTGCTGGAATCCGCCGATATCGACAGCAAAGACGATCTCAAAAGCCTGCTGCTGGTAGACAGCGCATTGCGGATTACGGCTTTAGGTGACACCGTCACCATTCAGGCGTTATCAGATAACGGTGCGTCGCTGCTGCCGCTGCTGGATGCCGCGTTGCCCGCGGGCATCGAAAATGAAAAACGTCCCGAAACCCGCACATTACGCTTCCCTGCCGTCAGCCAACTGCTGGATGAAGATGCGCGTCTGTGTTCGCTTTCCGTGTTCGATGCGTTCCGCCTGCTGCAAAATCTGGTGGATGTTCCTGAAGACGAGCGCGAAGCAATGTTCTTTGGCGGGCTGTTTGCCTACGATCTGGTTGCCGGATTTGAAGATTTGCCCGCCACCGAGCAAGGCAACCGCTGCCCGGACTACTGCTTCTATCTGGCAGAAACCCTGATGGTGATTGACCATCAGAAGAAAAATACCCGTATTCAGGCCAGTCTCTTCACGTCTTCTGCCACCGAAAAACAGCGTCTTGAGCAGCGCATCGAACAGTTGCAACAGCAGATGATTGAGGAACCCACTGCGTTACCGGTCCAAAGCATTGAACACATGCAGTGTGAAGTCAGCCAGACCGACGATCAGTACGGCGCGGTTGTCCGTCAGATGCAAAAAGAGATTCGTTCTGGCGAGATTTTCCAGGTTGTGCCATCGCGTCGCTTCTCACTCCCTTGCCCTTCTCCGCTGGCAGCCTACGACGTGCTGAAGAAGAGCAATCCAAGCCCGTACATGTTCTTTATGCAGGACAACGAGTTCACGCTGTTTGGTGCTTCGCCAGAAAGCTCGCTGAAATACGACGCGACCAGCCGTCAGATTGAAATTTATCCCATCGCCGGGACGCGTCCACGCGGTCGTCGCGCAGATGGTTCGCTGGACCGCGATCTCGACAGCCGCATCGAGTTAGAAATGCGTACCGACCATAAAGAGCTTTCCGAGCACCTGATGCTGGTTGACCTGGCGCGTAACGATCTGGCGCGCATCTGTACGCCGGGCACCCGTTACGTCGCGGATTTAACTAAAGTTGACCGCTACTCGTTTGTGATGCACCTCGTTTCCCGCGTTGTCGGTGAACTGCGTAACGATCTCGATGCGCTGCACGCCTACCGCGCCTGCATGAATATGGGCACCCTGAGCGGCGCACCAAAAGTGCGTGCGATGCAGCTTATCGCCGGAGCCGAAGGCCGTCGTCGCGGCAGTTACGGCGGTGCAGTCGGTTACTTTACCGCGCATGGCGATCTGGATACTTGCATCGTTATCCGCTCGGCCTACGTTGAAGACGGCATTGCCACGGTCCAGGCAGGTGCAGGCATCGTTCTGGATTCTGTTCCGCAATCCGAAGCTGACGAAACTCGCAGTAAAGCTCGCGCGGTCTTGCGCGCTATCGCCACCGCACACCACGCACAGGAGATTTTCTGATGGCTGACATTCTGCTGCTCGATAATATCGACTCCTTTACTTACAACCTGGCAGACCAGCTGCGTGCAAACGGCCACAACGTTGTTATCTACCGCAACCACGTCCCGGCGCAGACGCTGATTGAGCGTCTGGAAACCATGCAAAACCCGGTGCTGATGCTTTCCCCAGGCCCTGGCGCGCCAAGCGAAGCGGGCTGTATGCCTGAGCTGTTGACCCGTATGCGCGGCAAACTGCCAATTATCGGGATTTGCCTGGGGCATCAGGCGATTGTTGAAGCCTATGGCGGCTATGTCGGCCAGGCAGGTGAAATCCTGCACGGTAAAGCGTCCAGCATTGAACATGACGGTCAGGCGATGTTTGCCGGACTGCCAAACCCACTGCCGGTGGCGCGCTATCACTCACTGGTTGGCAGCAACATCCCCGCAGGCCTGACGATCAACGCCTCATTTGAAGGCATGGTCATGGCCGTGCGTCATGACGCGGATCGCGTATGTGGTTTGCAATTCCACCCGGAATCGATTCTGACCTCTAACGGCGCGCGTCTGCTGGAACAAACCCTTAACTGGGCGCTGCAGAAACTGGAGCAAACCAACACGCTGCAGCCGATTCTCGAAAAACTGTATCAGGCACAAACCCTCACCCAGCAGGAAAGCCACCAGCTTTTTTCCGCCGTCGTGCGCGGCGAGCTGAAGCCAGAACAGCTGGCAGCCGCGCTGGTGAGTATGAAAGTGCGCGGTGAGCAGCCGCAGGAAATTGCCGGTGCAGCCACCGCTCTGCTGGAAAACGCCGCCCCGTTCCCACGCCCGGACTATCAGTTTGCCGATATCGTCGGGACTGGCGGTGACGGCAGCAACAGCATCAACATTTCCACGGCCAGCGCCTTTGTGGCAGCGGCCTGTGGCATGAAAGTCGCGAAACACGGTAACCGCAGCGTCTCCAGCCGTTCGGGGTCTTCTGACCTGTTGGCCGCTTTTGGCATCAATCTGGAGATGAATGCCGAACGCTCGCGTGAAGCGCTGGACGATTTAGGCGTTTGCTTCCTGTTTGCACCGAAGTATCACACGGGTTTTCGCCATGCGATGCCGGTCCGCCAGCAGTTAAAAACCCGTACGCTGTTTAACGTGCTTGGACCGCTGATCAACCCGGCGCATCCGCCGCTGGCGCTGATTGGCGTTTACAGCCCTGAACTGGTTTTACCGATTGCTGAAACCCTGCGTGTTCTGGGTTATCAACGTGCCGCCGTGGTGCACAGCGGCGGGATGGATGAAGTGTCTCTTCATGCCTCAACGCTGGTTGCCGAACTGCGCGACGGTGAAATCCAAAGCTATCAGCTGGAAGCGTCAGACTTTGGTTTGATGCCTTATCGCCAGGAACAGCTGGCTGGCGGCACGCCGGAAGAAAACCGTGACATTCTGACACGCTTGCTACAAGGTAAAGGTGAGGCCGCCCATGAGGCCGCTGTCGCCGCGAATGTCGCGATGTTGATGCGTTTGCACGGTGAAGAAGATTTACAGGTTAACGCGCAAAAAGTGATGGCCGTATTGCGTTCAGGCGCAGCTTACGACCGCGTTACCGCACTTGCGGCAAGAGGGTAAATAATGCAGACCGTTTTAGCGAAAATCGTTGCCGATAAGGCCATCTGGGTAGAAGCCCGTAAAGAACAGCAGCCGCTGGCCAGTTTTCAGAATGATGTCGTCCCAAGTAGCCGCCGTTTTTATGATGCCCTGCAGGGCGCTCGCACCGCCTTTATTCTGGAGTGCAAAAAAGCCTCACCGTCTAAAGGCGTCATCCGCGATGATTTCGATCCTGCGCGAATCGCAGGGGTCTACAAACACCACGCATCGGCTATTTCGGTGCTCACGGATGAGAAATATTTCCAGGGCAGCTTTGATTTCCTGCCCATTGTCAGCCAAATCGCGCCGCAGCCGATTTTGTGCAAAGACTTCATTATTGACGCCTACCAAATCTGGCTGGCGCGTTTTTATCAGGCCGACGCCTGTCTGCTGATGTTGTCCGTTCTGGATGACGAACAGTATCGCCAGCTCGCCGCCGTGGCGCACAGTCTGAATATGGGCGTGCTGACCGAAGTGAGCAACGAAGAAGAACTGGAGCGCGCGATTGCGCTTAACGCCAAAGTCGTTGGCATCAACAACCGCGACCTGCGCGATCTCTCCATCGACCTGAACCGCACGCGTGAGCTTGCTCCGCGTCTGGGTGCCGGTGTCACGGTGATCAGCGAGTCAGGCATCAATACTTACGCTCAGGTTCGCGAGTTAAGCCATTTCGCAAACGGCTTTTTGATTGGGTCGGCGATGATGGCCTACGATGATTTAAACGTCGCCGTACGCCGCGTACTGCTGGGCGAAAACAAAGTCTGCGGTCTGACTCGCGGGCAGGATGCCGCGGCGGCGCTCGAAGCGGGCGCAATCTATGGCGGATTGATTTTTGTTGACGGCTCACCGCGCAATATCTCAGAAAGTCAGGCCCGTGAAGTGATGGCCGCTGCGCCACTCAGCTATGTAGGCGTGTTCCGCGATGCGCCCATAGATGACGTCGTGGCCAAAGCAGAAAGCCTGTCTCTCGCCGCCGTTCAACTGCACGGTCGCGAAGACCAGCATTATATCGACACACTGCGCCAGGCATTGCCTTCGCAAGTCCAGATCTGGAAAGCGCAAAGCGTGGCTGACGCCCTACCGGCCCGCGATTTAAATCACGTTGATAAGTATGTGCTCGACAACGGCCAGGGCGGCACGGGCCAGCGTTTCGACTGGTCGCTGCTAAACGGTGAGAAGCTGGATAACGTCCTGCTGGCGGGTGGGTTAAGCCCCGATAATTGCGTAGACGCCGCGAAAGCGGGCTGCGCAGGTCTCGATTTCAATTCAGGCGTAGAGTCCCAACCGGGAATCAAAGATGCCAGCAAACTGGCCTCGGTATTCAAGACGCTGCGTGCATATTAAGGAAGAGAAAATGACAACACTATTAAATCCGTATTTCGGCGAGTTCGGTGGGATGTACGTTCCGCAAATTCTGATGCCTGCCCTGCGCCAGCTCGAGGAAGCGTTTGTTAGCGCCCAGAAAGATCCGGCTTTCCAGGCCGAATTCACCGACCTGCTGAAAAACTACGCGGGCCGCCCGACGGCGCTGACCAAATGCCGCAACCTGACCGAAGGCACCAACACCACGCTGTACCTCAAGCGTGAAGATTTGCTGCACGGCGGCGCGCACAAAACTAACCAAGTGCTCGGCCAGGCATTGCTCGCCAAACGCATGGGTAAAACGGAAATTATCGCCGAGACCGGCGCCGGACAGCACGGCGTAGCGTCGGCTCTGGCCTGCGCCCTGCTCGGCCTGAAATGCCGCATCTATATGGGTGCCAAAGATATTGAGCGTCAGTCTCCTAACGTGTTCCGTATGCGTTTGATGGGTGCAGATGTGATTCCTGTGCACAGCGGCTCCGCGACGCTGAAAGATGCCTGTAACGAAGCGCTGCGCGACTGGTCTGGCAGCTATGATACCGCACACTATATGCTCGGTACGGCGGCAGGCCCGCACCCCTTCCCGACCATTGTGCGTGAATTCCAGCGCATGATCGGCGAAGAAACCAAAGCGCAGATCCTCGAAAAAGAGGGGCGTTTGCCGGACGCAGTTATCGCCTGTGTGGGTGGCGGTTCTAATGCCATCGGCATGTTCGCTGACTTTATCGATGACACCAGCGTCGGGTTGATTGGTGTTGAACCTGCTGGTCATGGTATTGAGAGCGGCGAACACGGCGCACCATTGAAGCACGGTCGCGTGGGGATTTATTTCGGCATGAAATCGCCGATGATGCAAACCGATGAAGGGCAGATCGAAGAATCATATTCAATCTCAGCCGGTCTTGATTTCCCGTCCGTCGGGCCACAGCATGCGCATCTGAACAGCATCGGTCGCGCAGAGTATGTGTCGATTACCGATGACGAAGCGCTGGAAGCCTTTAAAACGTTGTGCCGCAATGAAGGGATTATCCCGGCGCTTGAGTCTTCTCATGCCCTTGCCTATGCGCTGAAAATGATTAAAGACAATCCGGAAAAAGAGCAGTTACTGGTGGTTAACCTTTCCGGTCGCGGTGACAAAGACATCTTCACCGTTCACGATATTTTGAAAGCACGAGGGGAAATCTGATGGAACGCTACGATAACGCATTTGCTGAACTCAAAGCCCGCAAGGAAGGCGCCTTTGTTCCCTTCGTAACGCTTGGCGATCCGGGACCAGAGCAGTCGCTGAAGATTATCGATACCCTGATTGCCGCCGGTGCCGATGCGCTTGAGCTGGGCATCCCCTTCTCCGATCCGCTGGCGGATGGCCCGACCATTCAAAGTGCAACCCTGCGCGCGTTTGCATCCGGTGTGACGCCAACGCAGTGTTTTGAAATGCTGGCGACTATTCGTCAGAAATACCCAACCATTCCGATTGGCCTGCTGATGTACGCTAACCTGGTGTTCAATCGTGGGATCGATGCGTTTTACGCCGAATGCGCCCGCGTCGGTGTGGACTCCGTGCTGATCGCTGACGTGCCGATTGAAGAGTCTGCGCCGTTTCGACAGGCGGCGATGCGTCACAACGTTGCGCCAATCTTCATTTGCCCACCAAACGCGGATGATGAACTGTTGCGCCAGATTGCCTCCCACGGTCGCGGCTATACCTATTTGCTATCACGCGCGGGCGTGACCGGCGCTGAAAATAAAGCTGCCGTTCCGCTGCATCACCTGGTCGAAAAACTGGCTGAATACCACGCCGCGCCCCCGTTGCAGGGTTTTGGCATTTCATCACCAGAGCAAGTGACAGCCGCCATTGATGCTAATGCGGCGGGGGCCATTTCCGGTTCGGCCATTGTGAAAATTATCGAGAAAAACGTCGATAAACCCGAGCAGATGCTGACGGAACTTCGTGACTTCGTTACCGTCATGAAAGCCGCGACTCGCCACGCCTAAGTGTTTCGCCGCCCGGTTCCCTCCGGGCGGTGAACTCGTCTACTGCTTTCGTATCGCCCGCACAGGCGAAAGGGGTAGAACAGAATTGATCTGTTCGAGCTTTTCGAACGCCCTCGCTTTTCAAATATTCCCCGCAGCGTATTATCCCGTTTTCTTTCCGGCGCACAGCCGCGCAAACACCTTCTGAGTTCAGAGGCTTACACATGTCATGGCAACACTTCAAACAGGCATACCTGATTAAATTCTGGTCGCCCGTTCCTGCAGTTATCGCTGCGGGGATCCTCTCTACCTACTATTTTGGTATCACCGGCACCTTTTGGGCCGTTACCGGCGAATTCACCCGCTGGGGTGGACAGCTTTTACAGCTTGGCGGGATCCACGCCGAAGAGTGGGGTTACTTTAAGCTCATCCATCTGGACGGTACGCCGCTGACGCGCATCGACGGAATGATGATTATCGGTATGTTCGGCGGTTGTTTTGCCGCCGCGCTGTGGGCCAATAACGTCAAACTGCGGATGCCCAAGAGCCGTATTCGCATCGCGCAGGCGATTGTGGGCGGAATTATCGCCGGGTTTGGCGCGCGTCTGGCCATGGGCTGTAACCTGGCGGCCTTCTTCACGGGCATTCCACAGTTTTCCCTTCACGCCTGGTTCTTCGCTGTCGCGACCGCTATTGGCTCGTACTTTGGTGCTCGCTTTACGCTGCTGCCGATGTTCCGCATACCGGTCAAAATGACCAAAGTCAGCGCCGCCTCGCCGCTGACGCAAAAGCCCGCTCAGGCGCGACGCCGTTTCCGTCTCGGCATGCTGGTCTTTTTCGCCATGATCGCCTGGGCACTGTGCACGGCGATGAATCAGCCGAAACTCGGGCTGGCCATGCTGTTCGGCGTGGGCTTTGGCTTGTTGATCGAACGCGCGCAAATCTGTTTTACCTCCGCGTTCCGGGATATGTGGATCACGGGCCGCACGATGATGGCGAAAGCCATTATTGCCGGGATGGCCGTCAGTGCGATCGGTATTTTCAGCTATGTACAACTCGGCGTTGAGCCCAAAATCATGTGGGCTGGCCCAAATGCGGTGATTGGCGGCCTGCTGTTTGGCTTTGGCATCGTGTTGGCAGGCGGCTGCGAAACCGGCTGGATGTACCGTGCGGTCGAAGGTCAGGTGCATTACTGGTGGGTCGGGTTAGGCAATGTAATCGGTTCAACCCTTCTGGCGTATTACTGGGACGACCTGTCACCCGCGTTAGCCACGAGCTGGGACAAGGTCAATCTGCTGAGTACCTTTGGCCCGCTGGGTGGGCTGCTGGTAACGTATGCCCTATTACTGATCGCGTTCTTACTGGTTATCGCGCAGGAGAAACGCTTTTTCCGCCGCGCAGCCCGTCAATCTGCGATACAGGAGAATGTCGCATGAAAGAGATCGTTCCTGATTATCGTCTCGACATGGTGGGTGAGCCTTGCCCTTATCCTGCCGTCGCCACGCTCGAAGCGTTGCCCCAGCTCAAGAAAGGGGAAATTCTGGAAGTGGTCAGTGATTGCCCTCAATCTATCAATAATATTCCGCTGGATGCGAAAAACCACGGATATACCGTCCTCGACATTCAGCAGGATGGCCCCACCATTCGTTATCTGATCCAGAAATAACGCGTCAGACAACGCTCTTCATCGGAGCGTTGTCACCCGTCTTCTTTGCGGCGAAAAAACAACCAACACATTGCGTTAGCTCTCATTTTCTTTTGATGCGCGGGAATACTGTATCCTTAGTTTCCATGAGGATATTCTAATGAAAAAGTTACTGATTTGTTGTCTGTTCGGCAATACCGCTAATTCTCTGGCAAAAAAAATGCAGCACTCTGCCGATGAACAAGGCATTAAGATTCTGGTTAGCGCCGTCGGTCTGGATAATTTCGCGAGCGTCGCCCCGGCATTCGACGCCTATTTGGTCGCACCCCATATTCAGTACAAACTGGAAGATCTGAGGAAGGAAATTGGTGAAGGGCTGCCCATTACGGTGATTGAAAGCTATCCGTTTGCGTCGCTGGATGGGGAAAAAGTGTTGGCGTTCGCGCTTGAAAATATGCCCGAACTGGCGCAGTAACAGGGTACATAAGCTCAGAGAAAACGGGCCGACGTGCGACCAGTTTTCTCTTTTACTGAACGCGATACAGCATAAAATGCATTTCCAAATCATCGTCCATCATGATTTTTTCGTCAAAAATACCCTGACTCACCGACCCAATAGCTGACCGCCAAAATTGCAGCGCGGCCGTATTTTCCAGCATCACTCTGGTTTGCCAAAGTCCGGGACGATGTTGCACTGCAAGACGAAACGCCTCTTTGCCCACGCCCATCCCTTTGAATTTGCGCAGGATGAAAAACTGGTCGATATCATAACGCTCAACGTTATGCGGATAGCGTCGCAGTAAACAGAAACCCGCCAGCTCGTCGCCGTGATAAATCAGAAACGGCCAGTGGTCATCACGCTCCCAGTGCGGGTCCAACAGCGAGGCGTTATAGCCGTATTGTCCGTCACTTCCGCACGGCCACTTGCCATATTCCGCGAGATCGTAAACGTAATAACGAAAAAGGTTTTCGACAATGTGTCGATGTGGTGCCGCCGATTTCAAACACACCGTTTTATCCGCAGACATTTTCGCTCTCCCTTACAAAAAATGATTCGAGTCATCGCTATTTCGCACGTCTGTTCCACGGCATTTTTGACAGTAACATTGCCATGCCACACCAGCCGCTGACTCCGGCAAAGAGTAAACCCGCGCCGACAAAGCCTGACAGTAAAAACAGCCCGCTATTGACGGTGTACCCCAGGACAACGCCTGTAAGAATGAGTGTTCCCGCCACAATTTGAACTTGTCTCATCATCGGCAACGTTTGCTTTTTATCTTCAATCGTCGTGAATCGGGCACTCTTCCACGCGTTGATCCCACCGGTCATCAGTAACACCGGCGCGGGACTTGCTGCATTGATGAGCGTACTGGCATTTTGGGCGGTGCGCATTCCTGACTGACAATGGAAAATGACAGTCTGTTGCTCAGGGCCATCGACTATTTTACCTGCCGCGATATCGGTAAGAGGCACCGAGCGCGCATTCGGAATATGCTCGCGCAGGTATTCTGCGCGGTCTCGAATATCAACAAGCACAGCCCCGTGCTCAACAAGCTTTTTCGCTTCTAGCGGTGATACGGATTCAGGGATCATGTGACGTCCTCCGGGCAGAAAATGTCTTTTAGGGTGGAGATGACTTTTTTAACGGCCAGGTCTTTGATGAAATAGTTCACTCTTTGCGCCACTCTCTCCGACTCAATCAAGCCATCGTCTTTCATTTTTGCCAGGTGCTGTGAGGTTGCAGAAGGCGTTAAGCCGGTCAATTGCGCCAACTCCCCTGACGAGGTGCCGGGTCTATCAATGAGAATGCAGAGGATCAAAAGCCGCCTGCTGTTGCTCATCGATTTGAGCAGCTTTGTTGCCAGCGAGGCGCTTTCCTGTAATTGGTGCAGTTGAGTATCTTTCATTTTCAACTTTAGAATTGTCTAAATTTAGAAAACACTAAATCAAATGATGTGCGTAGGCAATCAAAAGATTTCGATAGCTGAGTGTCTGCTTCGTACGAGAAGACGCTGGTGGTTGATTAAATTCACCGCGTAGAAAAATCCCTTACCCAGAAAATTCAATCCTGACTGGCGTCATGATTGATAAGACGCGCGCGGCAGACATCTAAAATTTCATCGGCCAGCGCGGAATTATCCGGGCAGGCACGAGACAGCACCAGGGCGCCAACAAGATGCGCGATGGTATCTATCAGCTCAGCGCGCGAACCCTTTTCAGTCCCTAAAACGGCGAGTTGGCGTTCAATTCCTGCCGCAAACGCCTCTTTGATTGACTCAGACTGGCGCGCTGCATCAGCACCCAGTGCCGACATCACACAGCCGGCTCCCCTATCATCACGGTGTTGTCGGGAGAGATAATATTCAATGAATTTTTCCCGGTTAACACCCTCCGTTTGTTCTGCGGAGCGCGTAAAACCACAGCTCATTGCTTCAGCCAGCAAATCAGCCTTGGAACTAAAGTGCTTGTAGAAGCCGCCGTGAGTTAACCCTGCCTCTGACATCAGCTCCGCTATCCCGATGCCATCGTAACCGCGCTCACGAAAAAGTTCTGAGGCCGTTTCAACGACTCGCTTCCTGTTCTCGCGAACCTGCTCTTTTGACACTTTCATGTTTTTACCCTCTCAAAACAGAGCCTGATTATACATTGATGATGATCATAATCAAACCAGTTGACTTTAATGATTATGATCATCATCATTAATTCATCACCTCTACCCACCCTTTAGCAGGCGAATAAACATGACGAACCAGGCACTATTTCAACCCTATCATCTTGGCCCGATAACCCTTGCCAACCACATCGTGATGGCTCCCCTGACGCGTAATCGGGCCAGTGCGGGGCTGGTACAAGTGTTCGCGTTTGGTCGTCCGTTCATCTCCAACCCGGATCTGGTCGAAAGGCTGAAGACGGGCGCGCCTCTGGCGCCACTGGATCCTGAAACGCTTTATGGCGGTGGCGCTGCGGGATATACCGATTACCCGTCACTGACTCAGACCAGTCAGTAAAGCATCCGATGTCATGGCGCTGCCTGCATCGCACCTTTCAGATTCTGTTTAAACATCAATAAAGAAGATCAACTCATGACTAAAGCTTCAGTTCTTATTACAGGCGCATCAACAGGTATTGGTGCTGTTTACGCAGAACGGTTCGCCCGCCGGGGACACGACCTTGTTCTGGTCGCCCGCGACAAAGCAAAGTTAGGGATACTGGCCGAGCGTCTGCAACAGGAAAATAGTATTACTGTCGATGTTCTGCCTGCCGACCTCACGCAAGCCGTGGATTTAGCGACTGTCGAAGCGCGTCTGCGTGAGGATTCGCAGATTGGTATTCTTATCAATAACGCGGGTATCGCGCAGTCCGGTAGTTTTACAGAGCAGACGCCTGACTCGATTGAACGACTCATCGCGCTTAACGTCACGGCACTGACGAGACTGGCCAGTGCCGTGGCACCCCGATTTGTAAACGCCGGTGAAGGCTCCATCGTCAATATCAGTTCCATCGTTGGGCTCGCCCCTGAATTTGCAATGACGGTTTATGGTGCAACCAAAGCCTTTGTTCTTTTCTTGTCTCAGGGAATGAATGTAGAACTGTCGCCTAAGGGCATTTATATCCAGGCAGTGCTCCCTGCCGGTACCTACACGGAAATTTGGGACCGTGCGGGTATCGACATCAGTCACTCGGCAAAATTCATGGAAGTGGGCGAGTTAGTCGATGCAGCGCTGGTAGGTTTTGATCGCCGTGAACTGGTCACCATCCCGCCTTTACAGAATGCTGCCCGCTGGGACACCCTCAATGCTTCGCGTCAGGCTTTGCTTCCAGACGTCAAACAAGATGAAGCCGCAGAGCGATACAAAGCACTGTAGGTAAAGAGGCGTACTCGGCAGAATGATTTTTTGGGTGTTCTGCCGAGCGGATAATCATACATAAATCCTGGATAAGGTCGTGCGAAATAACCTTCAACTTGATGCGAAAGAATAAAAATGAAATTTTTGTGCTAGCCGTGTCAGGCAGCGTCGAATGGCGGAGAGGACATGTTAACGGGCAAATTCTTGTTGCCGTGTTTATCGAAGTGTTACTGGGAACCGCTTTTTACTCAGCAATAAGGGCATCCGGAAAATCGACAGGATAAACAGCAAATGAAAACTAAGACGATGAAAGCGTTTACGTTTAAACGCTACGGGAAATTCCCTGAGCTGGGATTTGAAAACAGAGATTATCCTTCCGTCGGTCCTGATGAAATTCTGGTTAAGGTTTACGCTGTAGGTCTGAATCCCATTGACAACATGATCCCCACCGGAATTTTAAAACCGGTTTTGCATTTTACACTTCCCGCAACACTGGGTAGCGACCTGTCCGGGATTGTGATTGCAACGGGAAGCCGGGTGACGCGTTTCAAGCCCGGCGACGAAATATTCGCCAGTATTTTCGACAGAGGAACGGGCTCTCTTGCCGAGTTTGCCGTTGTTCCTGAAAACCTCGCGGCCTTTAAACCTGCAAATCTAGATTTTGTGCAGGCCGCTTCACTGCCGATGGTGAGCCTCACCTCCTGGCAGGCGCTCACAGAGAGAGCCAGTCTGCAGTCGGGTCAAAAGGTTTTCATCCCGGCGGGTTCCGGGGGAATTGGGAGTTTTGTCATCCAATTGGCGAAACACCTTGGCGCAAAAGTGGGAACGACGACAAGTACAGCCAACGTCGAGCGGGTGAGCCGTCTTGGCGCAGATGAAGTGGTTGATTACAAAGCGCAGGAATTTGAAAACGTGCTGAGTGGCTACGATATTGTTCTTGGCACTGTCAGAGGGGATACGATTGAAAAGTCCACTCTCATTCTTAAGCCTGGCGGAAAGATTGTTTCTCTCATTGGGCCGCTAGATGCTGCTTTTGCACGTGAGCGACATTTAAATATCTTTCTGCGCTCTGTGTTCGGGTTAATGAGCCGCAAGATTATGCGTCTAACGAGAAAACGAGACCTGACCTATTCATTTCATTTTGTTCGGCCTGATGGCAAACAACTCGCTCAAATAAGTAAGCTCATGGAAGCGGAACACATTATTCCAGTGATTGACAAGGTATTCCCCTTTGCAGAAACAAAGGATGCTCTTGGCTATCTTGCTGAAGGCCATGCGAAGGGCAAAGTTGTCGTTACGATTCAAGAATGACAACAACTGCGGTATGGATCTGCCTGAGAGACAATCGCGAATCTGCTCATCAATTGTGCGCGGTTCGGCCAGATTATCTTTACTTACTTAATTCATTAGCACCTGCAAAATGTTGCAAAATGTAAATATTTAACTTATGGTGCGCCCCTAGCTTCTGCTAACACCAGACCTAATGGGCAGGAGTTCAATTGAGCGGGGAGGATTGATGTCTTTCCCCGCAGTTTTTAAAGGCAAATCGCCTCAAAATCCTCACCCCATTCCAAAATAAAAACCCGCACATTTGGCGGGTTTTTACTGTTTGTTGCGTCGTTTATCTGAACGACGAATTCAGAGGAACTTCAGCGTCAGGTTCGTGCGTAATTCTGTTTCGGAGATCGCGACGAATTATCTCAATAGACCAGAACCAAATTAAGTGGCCAAGGATCTCAGAGACGTTTTCATACCATGGAAGCTCGAAAAGCGGTGGGGTTAAGCCCATCAGTGGGAATGAAATCATATGGACAAATAACTGTGCAAGCGCACCGGCTAGCAGCCCCTGCCATAACTTAATTTTAGGGAACACTTCTGCAACGACACAATAGCCAACGGCAAACACGATGGAGAATATAATGTGTGTTACCCCAACCCAGTTAAACGCATGCCCCGCAAAGGTATAGACCGCTGCATTTGGGTCTACCATTCCCAGCCAATCGCGGAGAAAAATGTAGGGAGGATTGAGGAAATTTCTGGAGCAGTCGATATGCTCAGCCGCGCGAATTAATGATTCAGGCCCACATGCACTGGTGAACATATCAACAGGACTACGCGGTGGAAGCGGGACTTCAGCGCCCCATTTTACAAATGCCGAAACCACACCGGAAATAAGCCCAACAAACAGTGCAACACCAAAACGACGTCTACGGGGTTCGGTTTGCACAAAAAAGTCTTTTAACGCCATAAATCCACCACTTAGAAAGAATATTTACAGTTCCTTAATCTTCCTTAACTTGGGCGTATCACATTTTGATACAGATCACACTTTACCCTGCAATGTTATGCAAATTGTTTTAACCAACAAAACACTCGTATCGACGATGGGTTTATTTTTGTTAATGAACGCACCTCGCTTTAACGCCCAGAGCGTCTTTTCCGCGAGCAGAGAATTAATACATAATGATTATTAGGTCATTTCAGTCAGTCGATAACAAATATGCACAACGGGATCAACAGGAAAGAATGGAAAAACTGGCCATACAACGACCAGTTTTATAGAAGGATTTTGCAGAAGATATATTAGAAACGATAACCCGCCGAGAACATAAACACCCACGGGTCCAGTCGTGTATGGACGCTTTGCTGTTCACCGCCCGCTTTGAAGCGCACGTCGGTGTCGATATCCATGTACCAGACCGACATATTCAGCAGCCAGTCGCGGTTGACTAAATAGTCCAGCCCAACCTGCCCCGCTGCACCCCAGGAGTCTTTCAGACTGAGATCCGACAGACCATTCTCTTTGCCGTTATCGTTGAATTTTTCGTCAAAGAAAGTGGTGTAGTTGACGCCCGCGCCAATGTAGGGGCGCGCCTTGCTGTTGGCATCACCAAAATACCATTGCGCCATGAGCGTAGGAGGAAGCTGGTGAACGGTTGCGATATTTCCCGTCGGTCCGGTGCCTACTTTGTGGCGGAACGGCGTGGCCGCCAGTAACTCAACGCCGATGTTTTCCGTCGCCATATAGGTGAACGTTAAACCTAACTGCGTGTTATTGCTGACGTTAAAGCCACCGAGACTTCCTAATACGTTATCTGATCCTTCCGTCGGGCGAACCGTTGCGGAACCCGCACGAACAAAGAATTCACCTTCTTCATGCGCGTAAGCGCCACCAGAAAGACTGCTTAAGATCAGGGCTGCCACTGCTAACTTTTTCATATCCGCTCCATCGTTGTGGTTTTATTGGCGCGGAGAATATAACTATAAATGAGTAGGAAGTGATCAAACACAGATCACATTCAGTTCAGCAATTTAACATTTATTGATCCAGATTAATTTTTACCGGAAATCGATAAACTGGATTGCGCAAACCAGGTCAATTTTGCTCAATACGCTTTGCTTTACAAAGATATGCTTTTCCATACAAGTCATGGTGCTGCCACGACAGAGTTATCCAGGGTACAATTGCCCGCTTATTAA
>Ga0308165_1003332_pt1 | contig 17388 bp, 9 predicted proteins | sample PhyWR2_FD_201032 | JGI IMG/M metagenome (GOLD analysis project Ga0308165, IMG submission 201032) | Phyllosphere microbial communities from UC Gill Tract Community Farm, Albany, California, United States - DLSLW.R2 | ecosystem: Host-associated > Plants > Phyllosphere > Unclassified | place: USA...
CCTGAATATTCGAGACCTAACGTGGTCTGGTTGCCGAGATTTATGTCAAACCCAGCCTTGATAATCGCGGTGTCTTTAGAAATTGGCGCGCCAGCGACTTCAAAGACCATTCCATCGTCAAATGCAGCGGCTGTGGTCGGTATAGTGTCGCCATAGGCGTGCTGCCAACCGACAGTGCCGTTGAGCTTCGCATTCATGCTACCAAATACGACGGGAGCGGAAGCGCGAAGACCAAGCGTGGTGAAAGTGGTCGTCGTCGTTTCTTTTCCGATCTGAAGCGCGGCATTGCCACCATTCTCATTAAACCGGTCGGTTTGCAGTCGCACCACAGCAACATTCGCAAATGGCTCAATGACTGTTTCGTTCAGATCGAAACGATGTGAGAGTTCACCAAAGGCCTGGAAGCTATTTGCGCTGTAATTTGCATCAAGGTTTTCTGAAAAGCCCGGAAAGGCGACAAAATGATCGGTTTCGATTTTGTGCCAGCTATAAGCCAGCCCTGCTTTGAGCAGCGTTGCATCCCATTGAGTACCGCCATAGATTCCAAGATGATAGTTATCGCTGTGGCCAGATGAACTACGAGCATTCACATCGAAACTGGTACGGCTGTATCCTGCGAGTGCGCCCAGTCTCCAATTTTCGACGACTTCCGCATCATAACCCGCAACAAAGCCGCCCGTCGATTGCTTCAGCTTACCAACACTTCCATCAGCCCGGGTTTCACTCCATTGGCCAAGCGCCTGTCCCCAGATTGCTGCGCGCGCTACAGAAACCTGCGCTGACGCTTTATCCGTTGCTACCGACGATGATGCCGCACTCTGCCCCGCACCAACAAACGCCGCGCCAATGCGGTCCATAACGGCATCTCGAACGATGGAGCTGTCATTGATGATCGCAGTTTTCGTCGAAGCATGAATTTCGCCAGACAGGGCATTGAAAGCACGACGTACATTGTCTTCGCTATCCTGCATGACGACGGTGTCGTAAACCGCGTTACCGGCCCCAAGAGCTTCGACCGCAAGTGCAACAGACCTTTGATTGCCGGTCTTTGCGGTGGAAACAAAGTCGACGTCGTTTCGAGCCAGATCAAGGTAAACATTGTTGGCATCATAGGCCAAGCCAAGGTCCACAAATGGCATGTTCTGGCTTAGATCTCCAAACGACCCCGTGATGCCGCCTTCCGCACTCAGAAGGGTATAGCGTTTGCCCGGCATATAGGTGCCTGCTGCTTTTTCAATATAGACCTTTGCGCCACCCAGCGTTGCGGTTCCGCTGACATCAATACGGTCACTTTTGCCGGAAGCGTCGATTTCAGCGACATAAGTGGCCGCTGCATCAAAGGTAAGATCGCCTGCTACCTTAAGTGTTCCGATGGAATTGCCGGGTGCGATGATGCTGCCAGCACCGGCATAAAGTCCGCCGATAAATCCTGCACCACCAAGATGAGCCCCATTTTCGACGCTGACCACGCCGCCAAGGAAGGCACCAGAATGGGAGGCGTCCCCAATAACCAGGCCACCTTCTTTTACAGTTGTCCCACCTGTATAGTTGTTTGAACCGTTCAGAACCAGAATACCCGTTCCGGACTTCGTCAGGCTGCCAGTACCATCAATATTGCCATCGAAACGCGTATTGGCGGACTGGTTTATAGTCAAATCAGCCGAACCAAGGCTCAATATACCGCCTTCACCCATCAGCGACGACATGCTCACATTGAAATTATTGAGATCAAGCTTGCCACCGTTCACCGCAAAGGCCGTGTTGTTGACGAATGCGCCATCCGCACCGGCTTGAAGCACTCCGCCTTCAACTAAGGTTCCGCCCGTATAGTTGTTTGATTGCCCCAGAATGAGCGTGCCAGCTCCACGCTTGAGCAAAGCGCCTTCGCCGGTGGCTTGCTGCAGCAACGTGACGCGGCTATTCGCATTAGCGATGTCGATCCATCCAAGTCCCTCAAGTGACACGGTGCGATCCAGCGTTTTCATATCGCTGCCAGTAATACGTAAACCACCACCTATTAATCGCAGACGAGCATTGGCATTTCCCAACGCGGCATCTTCGCTGACGAGGATCGTTCCGCCGTCAGTGACTGCTGTTTCGCCAATGAAGGAGTGATCATCGATGCAATAATCTTCGATGGCCTGCTCGAAACGCGCATCCGTGCTATCGCAGTTGAGCAGCGTCTTTTTTTCTTCAAGCGTCAAATTATTTAAAACTGGCTTGCCATTGGCATCCGAAATCTGACCGAGATAGAGGTCGGTACGGTGATTGTTTCGCGTTAGAACAAATTCTTTATTCTTGTCGGCAAAACCGTAAGCATTGGTACCCCAAACAAGACGCGTTTTCTGGACTTGGTTTTCTGAATAGGTGTCCAGCTGAGGCCCGACCCAGCGGAAATCATGCGCAACAGGTTCATGATCGGAGATTGCTTCTGGCTGGCGGCCCGGCCGGGTAACTTTTACGTCTTTGATTACTCCGGTGTATGGATCGGCAGGGTCATCCACAATCTCATACCATTTCCCAAATGGCCGCGAGACGAGGAAGTGATCGATCTTTGCACGGTCCCAGCTCGCCCAGGTATTGGTTGCGTCTTCGCCTGCCGATGGCCATGTGGTGCTACCGTCGTTGAGATCGTGTGGCTTAAAGCCTTCGCGGACAGCATCAGTCTGAAGCAGCATATACTGCTTTTTGAGCACATTCATGGTAACCGGCAAGTTGTTGTCAACCGCATAGGTTTCTTCTGCAAGACCCACATCCTTACCAGCCTTGTACGCGGCTGAAAGAGCGTCACCCCATTGCTTCCATGTCAAGTTGTCGATGTTCTGTCCGGCATATGCTTCCTGAATGACGGCACGCATTGTTGGTTGATTAGCATTGAGAATATATTGGCGTGTAAGATCGCGGTAAAAGTTGTTTCCATCTGACTGCTGCATCAGTCGGATCTGCGCATCAATGTGATGAAGACCACGTTCAGAAACGTCGCCCGCATTGAAATCACCCATGACGATAATGGGCTGGGTCGACCCTTTCGCCCAGGTATTGAGCGCTTTGGCTTCGCTCAGACGACCAGTAGAACCGTCTGCGTAGTCCAAATGAACGGTACCAATCAATGTCTTCGGGCGGGAGCCCTGAGCATCCAGCTGGGTGTAGCTGACAAAACGCCCCTGTGTCGATCCGCCGAGATTAAGCGTTCCAAACGTACCTGGCAGACGCGAAATAATACCCACATCACCGATCTGTACGTTTCCATAAGAGCCACGGCCAGCGGTTTGGAGGAAATCGGGTATCCGCGTGACATAGGTACTACCATTGATCTCCTGCATACCGAGGACATCGAAATTGGCGGCTTTCATAAAATCCGCTGTTAATTCCGGGTTCTGTTTGAACTTATTCCAGATATTGAGCGTCATCACGCGAATATCGTAGCTCTCGGCCGCGCCTGCCGGAGTGGCGGCAATTCCTGCGCCTGCAACACCACATAAAAGCTGCGCAGTTAAAGCCAGAAGTTTTCGGTTGCGTTTGGTTGTCCCCAGTAACATCCCTCGGTCCTTATCTTGGAAAATGCATCCATTTCATCATTGTGACAGCCAGAGTGATTGTCCAACTTCACCTGATGCGGAAATGACAGAGTTCAATGTCACTTTTATTACATTTTGCTCAATGTTGATTATCCAAGACTCGCCTACGGCATCTTTTGAACAGTAGATGTCATTAATATTACATTTTTATTTGCTAGGGCTTCCGGTACTTCTTGTGGCCTAAGCCCACAATTTCCTTGCCTATTTCAACCCGGGAATGAGAAATGGATCTGAGCAACCAAGCGCATAAGGATGCGACGGCAAACATGAGCGAACTTTCCATTTCCGGTGGCAAGAAAAAGGAAATCCGGCAGCAACTGCTGCTTCAGTGGATTGAGAACAGCCATTATGTTTCGCTTGAGGAAATCGCGGAACGTTTCCACGTGACGACTCAAACAGCCCGACGCGACATCGCCGATCTGGAGCATAAGGGTAAAGTCAGAAGATTACATGGCGGCGTATCCCAACTCGCTCCACTTGATCCCGTCACCTATCGTCAACGCAGACATGACCGGGCAGCCGAGAAAGCACGCATTGCTGAGGCTGTGGTTACGCTCATTCCCGATAACGCCACCATTTTTCTTGATACTGGCACCACATGCGAAGCTATTGCCAATGCCCTTATAAGCAGAGAGCGCCTGCACGTCGTTACATACAGCCTTCGATCAGCAGCCATTATCAGTGAAAAGACAGACTTCACCTTAGCGGTTCCGGGTGGTTTTGTTCGACCAATCGATGGCGGAATGTTTCAGGAAGATACGCCGGAATTCATCCGACGCTTCAAGTTCGACTATGCGATAATTTCCGTCAGCGGCGTAGATAATGACGGCGATCTGTGTGACGACGATCATACGGAAGTAGCCGTTGTTTCAGCTGCGTTGCGGCAGGCCGCACACAAGCTGCTCGCAGTGGACAGCTCAAAATTTGGCAAACGTGCGATGGTCAGGCTTGGTTCAGTTCACGACATTACCGCAGTTATAACCAATGAGATGCCAGCCTCGCCTTTGTCGACCCTTTTGAGAGAAGCAAATATCCCTATCGTTCTCTCGACGTAGACAGATTTGGTGTTGATTTCTAGTTCATCACTACCAGAGCATATCTTTAGAACGTTGAATTGATTGTGAAGCGACAATAGTGGTTCTGTCTGATTCAAAGTTTTCAGCGATTGAGACGATTGATTGGGCGAGCGTTAAGTAATGACCTTCGGTCACTCGCTTTGAAGGCTGCAAGCAACGGATCCCCGGTCCGCAGTGCCGGTGTATTGGGTTTCGTATATCGGCGACGACAGCAATCCGCCGATCCAGTGAATCAATTACCGGTCGAACGGCCTGGACACGAAAATGACGAGACTGCGTGGACAGTCTCAGCGCGGTTAAAGATGTCACGCTGGCCTTCCACATGGACACTGGAAGACAACCACATTCACCGGCGCGCTTCGCCTTTCAGTTATGCTAGCACCTATGGTGCTTGAGGGCGCGATGAACACTGATGCATTTCGTGCTTCCATCGATCTGATTCAATCAGATCGAAACACGCGATCAAAAATCTAAGGAAGCGATCAAAGCGGCAGGTGCTCAACTGCGGTATCTGCCGCGCTATAGTCCCGATTTCATTCCGATGAAAACGGCATTTTCGCAGCTCAAAGCCCAACTGAGGGTGAAAGCTGAACGCTCAATTGAAGCTCTATGGGATGCCGTAGGCGCAAAGTCATAAAACTGTTCGAACCTGCGGAGTGCGCGAACTACTTCGCCGTATGCGGTATGAACCAACATTAAATTGGTATTTATCATTAGTTATTGTCAAATCTGATATAAATATAATTTTAGAATTACCACTAGCAATGTATGTAATCGTTCTTGTTTCCCTCATTGGGCCAAATACGTGCGATAAACCAGCAAGCGTGGCAAAATCAGATAACGCTATGTGGGATTAGAAACTAATGCTATCTGTTCCAGCTCTCGCACCGATGATATTGCATTGCGACATATCGGTAATACTAATATTTATATAATATAAAAAATTAGTAAGATCTGTCGCAGAAATATATTTTTCGCAGAATGCTGGTTACCGTCGCTCTGTTGGAAAAATTTGGTCGGCTAGAATTTGCCTTATCTCTGAGTGCAATTATGCTGCGAAATCTGTCAGCATCGCGAATGGTGAACAATTGTCCTTTGCGACAAAGCCAAAGAAAAGGGCGGGAGTTCATCCCGCCCTTAGCATATACATTATGGATCGCGATTATTCGACCTTGCTGGTGGCGCGGTCGATAACAGCCTGCGGGAATTCGACGCCCATTTTCTTGGCAGCGCTAAGATTGATGACAAGGTCGGTGCCTTTGGCGATTTCGACAGGAATATCAGCTGGCTTTTCGCCCTTGAGGATGGCTACAACCTTTGCGCCGGTCTGCTTGCCAACGTCGTAATAGTTAAAGCCGAGAGCAGCCAGTGCACCGCGTTTTACCGAATCTGTATCTGCGGTGAAGAGTGGCAGCTTGCTTTCTTCAGCAACACCGACAGCGCTTTCAAGGGCTGAAACGATGGTGTTGTCGGTTGGCACATACATGGCATCCGCGCGGCCAACGAGTGCACGCGCAGCACCCTGAACTTCTGCCGACTTGGTTGCAGCCGATTCAACGATTTCGATGTTTTCAGCCGCAGCTGCTTCTTTCAAGGCTGCGAGAAGCGAGACCGAATTGGTTTCACCGGAATTGTAAAGATAGCCGAGCTTCTTGATGTTCGGCATCACTTCCTTGATCAGCTTGATATGCTCGACCACTGGCGACATGTCGGAAAGGCCGGTTACATTGCCGCCGGGCTTTGCCATGTCTTTTACAAGCTGCGCGCCGACCGGATCGGAAACGGCGGTGAAGACGATCGGAATATCGCGCGTTGCAGAAACCACTGCCTGTGCTGAAGGCGTTGAGATGGGAACGATGACATCAGGACCATCGCCAACAAACTGGCGTGCGATTTGGGCTGCGGTTGCCGGATTTCCCTGAGCGGACTGATAGACGAATGTCAGATTTTCGCCTTCCTTGAAGCCAGCTTCTGCCAGCGCATCCTTGACGCCGTCACGGGCTGCATCAAGAGCTGGATGCTCAACAATTGCGGTTACAGCAACCGTGACATCCTTGGCTTGTGCATGCGTGGTGATGGCTGTTGCGGCCAGCAATGCCAGAAGAATGGCCTGAAATTTGGAACGCATGAAAATCTCCCCTGTTTTGGTGCGTCATCTATCGGCATAGACTCAATATTCGGTTCCCCGGGTTCAAGGCTTATCCGCATCTTTTGAGGCTTAATCTGGTCTTTAAAGACTGTCAACGCTTACCCATTAAGCGCCTTCGTTTGCCCGTTATATTCTGTTTCATGAACACAGTGTTCAGCCCACTTTCAATAGCTATCGCATACCGCCATATTCTGCGAGAACACTTGAAAAGTGCAACGCACTCAAGGAATGAGAATATGAAAAAGATAGGCTTTCTTTCATTCGGTCACTGGTCGCCATCGCCGCAGTCGGCAACCCGTTCTGCGGGTGATGCTTTGCTGCAATCAATTGATCTGGCCGTTGCCGCTGAGGAACTCGGCGCTGATGGCGCTTATTTTCGTGTGCACCATTTTGCACGCCAGCTTGCGTCACCTTTTCCGTTGCTCGCAGCAGTTGGTGCGAAGACCAGCAAGATCGAAATCGGCACCGCCGTGATCGATATGCGCTATGAGAACCCGCTTTATATGGCGGAGGATGCCGGTGCTGCTGATCTTATATCAAAGGGCCGCTTGCAACTTGGTCTGAGCCGTGGGTCGCCGGAACAGGTGATTGATGGCTGGCGTTACTTCGGTTTTGAACCAGAAGAAGGGTCAAGTGACGCTGATATGGGTCGTAAACATGGTGAGGCTTTCTTCGAGGCTCTCAAAGGTCAGGGCTTTGCCCAGCCAAATCCGCGTCCGATGTTTCCCAATCCGCCCGGCCTGTTGCGTCTTGAGCCGCATTCAGAAGGTTTGCGGGATCGTATCTGGTGGGGCGCAGGTTCCAACGCCACGGCTCGCTGGGCTGCAAAACTTGGCATGAACCTGCAAAGCTCCACTTTGAAAGATGATGAAACGGGCGAGCCGTTCCACGTTCAGCAGGCAGCACAGATCCGTGCTTATCGCGAAGCCTGGAAAGAAGCTGGACATGGACATGAGCCACGCGTTTCTGTGAGCCGCAGTATCTTTGCGCTGGTTGATGATCGCGACCGTGCTTATTTTGGTGGTGGCAGCAAGGAGCAGGATTCCATCGGCTATATTGATGAGAATACCCGCGCTATTTTTGGTCGTTCCTACGCTGCGGAGCCAGAGGCGCTGATCAAAGAGCTTGCGCAAGATGAGGCTGTTGCCGAAGCTGATACGCTTTTGTTGACGGTGCCCAACCAGCTTGGCGTCGATTACAATGCCCATGTTATTGAGGCGATCCTCAAGCATGTCGCACCGGAACTCGGCTGGCGATAGAAGCGTAGCTATTAAATGTTAGATCGGTTCCTGTTTAGAGCGTATCCCGAAAAGTATGAAATGGTTTTCGGAATAAGATGCGCGTCAAAACAAATATTTAGAGCGCCGATCTGATCCAATCAGATCAAAACGCGCTCTAAACAGATGCCTTGAAACCCCTCTATCTATTTGTCTTTACGCATTATCCCACGCAAAACCGCTCTGCACTTTTGCTGGAAATAATCTTACCTCGCGGCACAATGTGCCGCGAGGTTTGTAGAGTTCACGCGCAGTTCGCCCAAACACCGCTTCAGACGTTTCGGCATGCGCTTGCGTCAAAATTCTCCAAATACCCTTACCGTTGCACCCACTGCATTTTCGCGCGATGCGGTGCGGATGATATAGGGCATGAGTGAAAGGCCAGTTTGGTCATTGAAGGCGTAGCTCAAGCTGGTCGATGCCGAGCCTCTTGTGTGCGAAAAGTCGGAGCCATAGATCAATGCGCCGATATAATTCGCTCTCGCATCAAATTCTGGATCTTTGTGCGCAATATCCTGCTCGATTTCGACATTTACAGACCATCGGAGCCGGTCACTGAATGGCATACTATAATTTGCACCTGCATAAGCGGTCGTCAGTTCATATTTCATATCGCTATAGGTGAATGGGAACAGTGCATTTGTTTCCGTATAACCGTCCATGGAAATATCGCTGTAACGAAGGCCGCCATAAGTGCCAAACCGTGCATTGTTGAAGCTCAGATTTTCGCTCTGTCCAAACTCCAATGCTGTGCTCCAGCCTTGTACGCGTGTTTCGCCGGTTCCGCGTTCCGTATAAGGAAGGAGAGGCCGCGTAATTTCCGTATCATACCGATTTCCCGAAAGGCTTGCCCGCACATACCAGTCACCGTTGGCTGTCTTGTCTTTCCATTGCGCATAGATCCCGCCGCCGAGATTGTCGTTACCCGTATCGAAGCCATCGGGTTGTTCCTGCCAGAAGGAATGCGCAATGGTAGCGCCCGCCGAAAAATTGTCGGTAAAGGCATGTCCGAGTGTGAAACCTGCGAGCAAATCCCGCTGATCGCCAAACCCGCTTATGTCCGTGAATTGCGAATAGCAAGTTTGGCCTGCGCTATCCACCGTACAATAACCCTGCAATTTATTCAGTGTCAGGCGCTGCGCCTCCATCGCCGAGAAGCTGCTGAATGCGAGTTTCATCACAGTCGCAACAGTGTGGTTGACGTCTATGACCACCGGGGTGACCACGGGGCCGGGCGATGGAGAATTAGGGATTGAACCGGAGCCAGAACCAGCCCCGGGCTGAGTTGGTTTTGTTCCAGGGGTGCCGCCAGAGTTTCCATCTGGATCCACCTCAGGATTTGGCGGCGTCGTTTCAGGATCAGTTCCTGACCCATTTCCGGGATCAACGCCGGGGCCGGTTCCAGGATCAATGCTCGGATCGGTGCCTGGGTTTATTGCCGGTAGTTTCCAGAGGGTTGCATGGAGATCCCCTTCTGCGGTTTCAGCAGTTCCTACGATGACACTACCATCGTCAGAAATATCCCATGCAAGGGCGTTATTACCGCCGATTGTACCAAGGTCGATCATGCCATCATGTGCGGTCCATCGGAAAGCGCGCATAAACATCGTATCCGTATAGCTGTAACCAACCACCGCACTGCCACTGTCCGTCATATTCAAAGCATGGGAAAGCTCTCCACCCAACGAGCCGAGACTCATCATTCCAGTTTCAGACGTCCATCGAAAAGCCTGGTTAAAATTGTTGTCTACAGTCATTGTTCCAACAACGACTTTTCCGTCACTGGAAACAAAGTCAGCGATGCTGTGTTGCGTGCTTCCCTGCGGACTGAGGTCGACCATTCCAGTGGTTTTAGTCCAGCGGAAAGCATGTTGCTGTTGATCAGCGGTATCGCTGGTGCCGACGATCACAGATCCGTCTGCTGAAACGCTGCGCGCTGTGGAATTGAAGCCGCCCAGCGTTTCCAGGCTGACCATGCCGGTCGCCTGTGACCATCGAAAGGCGTGTGTTTCAGACGTCGCGGTTGAGCTGTAGCCGACGATTGTGCTGCCATCGGCAGAAACGGCGTGAGAGAAGGAGGACGTGCCCCCCAAAGTGTTGAGGCTTGTGATGCCATCCTGAGGCGTCCAGCGGAACGCATTGGTTACTGTGTCGCCAGCAAGATTGCTGTCACCTGTTACCACGTTACCGTCAGCCGAAATGCCTCTCGTGAGCGACATTGTTCCACCCAAGGTGCCGATGTCACGCATGCCTGTGTCTCGGGTCCACCAGAATGCGCTTACCTGTGTAGGACCAACAGAACTGCTGCCTATTGCAGCGCGACCATTCGCTGAAATCGTCTGTAGCGCTGTTTCGCCGGTACCACTGAGCGAACCAATATCGGTTATGCCATCCTGCGTGATGACAAAGGATTTGTCGTAGGTGCCGCTTAGTGACATCCGCCGCACGCCAAATACCTTGCCATCAGCAGATATGCTGACCCCATCGGCTCTTGATCCCCCGAAAGAACCATGAACCTCATAGACTGGTGTGTCAGCCCACGCTTGAGAGCTAATCACAACAAGTATAGTTGATTTTAGAATTATCTTACATACTGACATGGTAATAATACAGCTCTCAATTAGTATTTTATAATTTAACCGCATATAATTTTTAATATAGTCTGAAAATATACTAGTGATATGGCGATGGAAAAATCAAGCACCATTGCAATTTATATTTACAATCTCGCGGGCAATATGTGGGGGTGGGCTTAGAGCGCGTTTCGATCTGATAGGATCAGATCGGCGCTCTCAATATTTGCTTTGACGCGCATCTCTGTCCGAAAATGATCTTACACTTTTCGGAATGCACTCCAATATGCGTCATCAAGTATTGCGCTGAACGGATCAGAGCATTTCTATCAATCAGGGCGTATTTTTTATCTTGCGATACGTATTTGGATTAAAATGGGAAAGCGGCTTATTGTGTCGATTGCAAGCCGTTCAATGCAAGCAGGTGTTTCATGCGTTGGATGGCGAGTTCCGGCTGGTCGAGAGTATTTGCTTGATCAGCAAGGCGGAAAATATCGGCATAATGGATAACGCCACGTGCCGATTGCATTCCGGCGGGCATGGTGAAATGGCTCTGATGACCATTCAACCAGGCGAGAAACACAACGCCTGCCTTGTAATATTGCGTCGGTGCTTCAAATATTTTGCGTGATAGCGGCACGGTTGGCTCGATGATCGCGCGGAAACGCTCCGTGTCTCCATTGGCAAGATGTGCCAATGCGCTTGAAGCCTGAGGTGCGACCGCGTCGAAAATACCAAGCAGTGCATGGCTGTGCTTGTTGCCGTCACCTTCGATCAGCGGTGCATAATTGAAATCATCGCCCGTGAAACACAGCACACCTTCCGGCAGGCGGTTGCGGAGTGCGATTTCATAGCGTTCTTCGAGAAGTGAAATCTTGATGCCTTCAACCTTGTGGCGGTTGGCTTCTATGATATTGATGACGGTATCAAGCGCATCCTCGAATTGGGCTGCGCCCCAATAACCTTTGAGTTGTGGGTCGAACATATCGCCCAGCCAGTGCAGCACCACTTTTTGGCGCGCGTTTGTGAGGATGTGGTTGTAAACCTTGACGTAATCTTCAGGCGAGCGGGCGATACGCGCTAAGGCGCGGCTGGCCATGAGAATGAAACGACCGCCGTGTTTTTCGATGAATTCAGCCTGTGTTTCATAGGCTCTAATCACCTCGTCGAGGCTCTTTGCGTCTGCTGGGTCGAGATGATCAGTTCCGGCGCCGCAGGCGAGATCGGCACCCGCAACAGTCTTGCTTTCTGCAAGCGAGCGGCGGATCAGTTCTTGTGCGCCTGCCCAGTTAAGTCCCATGCCGCGTTGTGAGGTGTCCATCGCTTCTGCGATTTGAAAGCCGAGACTCCAGAGGTGATGACGGAAAGCCATGGTCGCGTCCCAATCAATTGCCGGATTGTTCCATGGATTGCTGTCTCTGAGTGGGTCTGAAACCACATGTGCTGCGGCATAGGCAATGCGGTTGAACCGGGGAGGAGAGGTGGGGCGCGGTGTCGGTGTGCCCGTCATGCGATAGGGTTTTAAACCGCCGTCCGCGAATGGCAGGGTGAGTACGGTTTCCGATGATGCGCTCATGTCAGTCCTCCAACTCCATGAGGAGTACTCATAATTTAGATCGTTCCAATTGGCAATACGGGACAGAATATGGCGAAATTGTGCAAAAATAGCGGGTTTTCTGTGAAGTTGCAAAAGTGGATACTTTTATTGGTGAAATAATGAAAATAGACGCTCTATTTCCGGATTTCCAACAGCATTATTGGGCTTCTTTTGCGATAGTTCTGAGAACGAGCAAAGCCGTTGACAAAATTGGAACGTTCCAATTAAATGAGAACAACAGGAGACGTCTATGAGCAAGAGCAGCATTACGGTTATCGATATTGCACGCGAAGCAGGCGTGTCGAAGTCGACCGTATCGCTTGTTCTGCGCGATAGTCCGCTGGTTCATTCCGAGACCCGTACACGAGTTCAGGAAGCGATCGAGAAGCTCGGCTATGTCTATAACCGCTCGGCTGCAAATCTGCGTCAGTCGAAATCGAAAATCATCGGGCTTGTGGTCAATGATCTGACCAACAGCTTTTTTGCCGAGCTTGCCGTTGGTGTTGATCGCGTCATGCAGTCGGCAGGTTATGTGCAGTTTCTCGCCAATACAGCGGAAAGCATTGATCGTCAGCGCGAAGTGATTGCCTCGATGCGTGAGCATGGCATTGCCGGGCTGATCGTTTCGCCCGCGCGTGGCACAGAGGCTAGTGATCTGAAACCATTAGCAAAAAGTGGCCTGCCGGTTGTGCAGATGGTGCGCGATGTGCCGGGATCTGGTGTGTCGTCGATTGTTTCAGACAATCGCGGCGGCGTGGCAAAGGCAGTTGAGCATCTGGTGTCCCTGGGGCATCGGACAATCGCATTCATGGGCGGCTATGCGGATACCGCTGTTTTTGCTGAAAGAGTCGCGGGCTATCGCGCAGGGCTTGAGCAGTCGGGCATCGTGTTTGATGATGCGCTGGTCTTTACCTCTGCGCCATCACGCGCTGGCGGTGTTGAAGCAGTTGAGCGCATGTTGCGGCACGGCATGAAGCCGACGGCAGCGGTGTGCTTCAATGATGCTGTAGCTTTTGGGATCTGCGATGGTTTACGTGCTGCAAATCTGGAGCCGGGCCGGGATTTTGGAGTGGTTGGCTTTGACGATGTGATCGAAGCAAAGACCGCTGTTCCTGCACTGACAACTGTTGCTGTTGATCCGCAAGGTTTGGGAGAACGTGCGGCGCAGCTTTTGCTGAAACAGATCAATTCAGAACGGGTGGAGGCGGAGGCGCAGCGTTTGGCGGTGCGCCTGGCGGTGCGTGCAAGTTGCGGTACGCAAACGAAACAGGAGGAGAAATTCGAATGGCAAAGTGGGGCCTTATAGGCGCAAGCACCATTGCAAAAGAATGGGTCATCGGTGCCATTCGCGCGCCAAATAAGTCAATTGTCGGCGAAGTTGTGTCGGTTTACAGCACCAATGCTGAGCGTGGCGAGGCCTATGCCCGCGAGAACGGTATTGCCCGCTCTGTGACAAGCCTTGATGCGCTGTTGTCTGATCCGGAAATCGACGCTGTCTATATCTCCACTACCAATGAACTGCATCGCGATCAGGCGATTGCCGCCGCCAAAGCAGGTAAGCATATTCTGTGCGAAAAGCCGCTGGCTCTGACGATTGGCGACGCGCATCAGATGCTGAAAGCCGTGCGCGAAGCGGGCATTGTGGCGGGCACAAATCATCACCTGCGCAATGCTGCAAGCCACCGCGCCATGCGTGATGCAATTGCCAAGGGCAGGATAGGCAAGGTGCTTGGCGCGCGGGTTTTTCACGCGGTTTATCTGCCGCCGCATTTGCAGGGCTGGCGCATTGAGCGGCCGGATGCAGGTGGCGGCGTGATCCTCGATATTACCGTGCATGATGCCGACACGTTGCGTTTTGTGCTGGGTGAAAATCCGGTCGAAGCTTTGGCATTCAGCCAGCAGGGTGGCTTAAGCGGCGAAGGTCTTGAAGATGGCGTGATGGGCGTATTGCGCTTTCCTTCCGGTGCGATTGCGCAGTTCCACGATGCTTTTACCACAAAATATGCCGAAACCGGCTTTGAAGTGCATGGCAGCGAAGGCTCGCTTATTGCAAGTAATGTCATGACGCAAAAGCCGGTGGGGACCGTCATTCTGCGTGACAAGGATGGCGAGCACGAATTGCCGCTCGACCAGAAAAATCTCTACGAAACCGCCTTGCAGGCTTTCCATAATGCCATCGCAGGTAAAGGCCAGCCTTCGGCAACACTGGAGGATGGCATCTGGTCGCTTGCTACCGGGCTTGCCGTGCTTGAGGCTGCAAAGACCGGTAAAGCAACCGCTGTTCATTCAGGACTTTGAAAATTATGAGCAAACATATTTCATTTGCGGAAGCAGCATCACTCATTCCCGACAACGCTGTCGTTTCAGTTTCTTCATCGAGCGGCCTCGGCTGTCCGGACATGATGCTGAAAGCGATTGGCGAGCGGTTTGATGAAACCGGTCATCCTCAGAATATCACTACGCTGCATCCAATTGCGGCGGGCGATATGAGCGGCATAAAGGGCGTTGATTATATTGCCAAAAAGGGTCTTTTGAAGAAGATCATTGGCGGGTCTTATCCATCCGGGCCATCAAGTGCTGAGCCGCCGATGATCTGGCAGATGATCACCAATAATGAGATTCCGGCCTATAATATTCCGTCCGGTATTCTATTTGACATGCATCGTGAGGCTGCTGCCAAGCGTCCCGGCGTGCTGACCAAAGTGGGGCTTGATACTTTCGTTGATCCCAAGCGTCAGGGATCGGCAATGAATGACAAGGCGCGTGAGGAGTCGGTCGTCAGGCAGGTCAGTTTTGAAGGTGAGGACTGGCTTTATTTCCCCAATATCGTGCCGCATGTGACGATCATCCGCGCCACCACTGCCGATGAACGCGGCAATCTCACCTATGAACATGAGGGCGCATATCTTGGTGGGCTGGATCAGGCGTTGGCTGCACGCAACAATGGCGGCATCGTCATTGCGCAGGTGAAGCGCATCGCCAAGGAAGGCACGCTGAAACCGCACGATGTGCGCGTGCCGGGCGTTCTGGTTGACTATATCGTCGTTGATCCCGACCAGAAGCAGACAACGCAGACACTTTACGATCCGGCAATTTCCGGCGAGATTTTCCGTCCGCTCGATACATTCCGCTTGCCTGAGTTCAATATTCAGAAGGCGATTGCGCGGCGTGTAGCACAGGAATTGCAGGCAGGAAGTGCGGTCAATCTTGGCTTTGGTATTTCTGCCAATGTACCGCGCATTCTGTTGGAAGAGGGATTGCATGGTGCAGTGACCTGGGTGATTGAGCAGGGTGCAGTTGGCGGTGTGCCGCTCCTCGATTTTGCCTTTGGCTGTGCGTCCAATGCAGACGCCTATATGCCGTCACCCTATCAGTTCACTTATTTTCAGGGGGCGGGCTTCGACGCCTCGCTTCTGTCCTTCCTTGAGATCGGACGCGACGGCTCGGTCAATGTGTCGAAACTGTCATTCCGTCCGCATGTGACTGCTGGTGCTGGCGGTTTTGTCGATATTACTGCACGGGCCAAGAAGATTGTCTTCTCCGGCATGTTCAATGCAGGGGCGAAATTGTCGGTCGCTGACGGTAAGCTGGTGATCGAAAAAGAGGGTAAGCTCAAAAAGCTCGTCAATGAGGTTGAGCATGTCACCTTCTCCGGTCCGCGTGGTGTCGAACAGGGGCAGGATATTACTTATGTCACCGAACGCGCTGTTCTGAAGCTGACGGCGGATGGCATTGTGCTGACCGAGATCGCGCCGGGTGTCGATTTGCAGACGCATATTCTCGATCAAGCTGAGTTTCCGCTGATTGTTTCGGATAAGCTTAAACTGATGGATGAAGCTCTGTTCCGTGAAGAACCGATTGGGCTTGAATTGCCGCAAAAGCCTGCGCGAAAGCTGGAGGCTTAAATGGCTGAACGAATTGATATTAAGGTCGAAAACCACATCGCGGTCATGACCATCGAGCGGCCTGAAAAGCTCAATGCGTTTGATATTGAACTGTTGCAGGAATTGTCTTCGGCCTGTGATCGGGTGGAGGCTGATAGCAGCGTGCGGGTTGCGATCCTGACGGGCGAAGGTAAGGCTTTTTCCGCAGGCGGTGACATCAAGGCCTGGGGCGGCATGGAACCGGCAGAATTCGGCCATGCCTGGGTGCGCTATGGTCATCGTGTGTTCGAGCGGCTTGCGACTTTGCGTGTGCCGCTGATCGCAGCAATGAATGGTCATGCTTTGGGTGGTGGTCTGGAACTGGCAGGGTGCGCCGATATCCGCATTGTCGAACGACAGGCAAAAATCGGCCTGCCGGAAACATCTCTTGGTATGATCCCCGGCTGGTCGGGCACGCAGCGTCTGGTGCGCCGCTTTGGTGCGCAGATTGTGCGCCGCATGGTGCTGGGTGGCGAAATGTTCACGGCCGAGGAAGCGCTGTCGCATGGGATTGTTGATGCCGTGGTGGAGACGGGCAAGGCTTTGCAAGCAGCGCAGGACTATGCAGCGCGGGTAGCAAAACGTGGGCCCGCCGCGCTCGAAATTTCCAAATTGATGCTGTCTGTCGCCAATGGCGAAGACAATGGCACGGCTGTGGAGGCGCTGGGGTCTATCCTCGTCGCCAAGACCGGCGATCTTAAAGAAGGCGTGCGCTCGTTCAGCGAAAAACGCGAAGCAAATTTTGAAGGAAAATGGTGATGAGCGTAGTCGTAAAACCGCAGCCACTCAATGGGCTTGATGTCCGTGAATTCTCCATGCTGATCGATGGAAAATGGGTTGGTAGTCAAAGCGGCGAGACAATTGAACGTGTCGCGCCCGGCCACGGCGTCACGGTGAGTCGATATCCGGCTGGCAACAAGGCCGATGTGGAACGCGCGGTTGCGAGCGCGCGGAAGGCTTTTGATCATGGGCGCTGGTCGTCTAAAACTGCATCGCAGCGTTCACTGATCTTGCTGAAAGCCGCCGATCTGATTGAAGCTCGGGCGGAAGAGCTTGCCTATCTCGATGCAATTGAAGCCGGCAAACCAATTTCTCAGGTGCGCGGCGAGATTGCCGGTTCCGTCGATATCTGGCGCTATGCAGCAGCGCTCGCGCGTGATCTGCATGGCGAGAGCTATAATAATCTGGGCGATGGAACTCTGGGTGTCGTTCTGC